>OFQU01000059.1_pt1 | contig 20793 bp, 13 predicted proteins | sample 1542981 | NCBI WGS metagenome assembly OFQU01 (sample SAMN07774233, study PRJEB24372) | wastewater metagenome | isolation source: Exp Tend CN 90WW | collected 2016-02
TCTGCTGACGCCCGAACTCCACCGGCATGGCGTGATGCAGGGTGCCGTGGTGGGCATAGGCTTCCCCCGTCCAGTTGGTAATGCCCGCGACGAATACCGACAGACCGACCGGCACATTGGTAAACATCAGCGCCGCGCCAGCCCCGTAGACCCCGGTCTTGGTGTTCATCCAGCTGCCCGGCACGCTGGGCACCGGGTCGTTGTGGTTGACCATGCGGTAATGCACCAGCGGGGCGGCGGCTTTGATGAAGACGGTGTCGCCGGCGCGGGGGGCGCCGTAGGTGTAGAGCTGGATGTTGTAGTCTTCGGACCTGCGGCGCAGCATTTCCGCGAGCAGCAGGGTGATTGCACCGCCGAGGCTGTGGCCGCAGATGAGTAGTTTTTGGCCGGCGTAGAATCGGTCTAGATAGCTAATTGCGAAAGCTGCGGCTTTTTTTGCTGCTTGGTAGAAACCGCGGTGGACCTGACCCTCTCCTTCTTCGAACGGCACTTGTAATGCATCGGCATCGCGCAACCCGTCAGGAATGATCTCTAAGGTTCCACGCACTGCAATCAGGATCAGTTCGTCATTGTGAGTGATGAACGCCTGGGTGTCGGTCGCTTCTTTCCCGAGGAGTCTGTCGTCGAGAAAGTGGATCTTCTCTGGGTGCTCCTGATCCTCTCCAAGAGCCGGATCATTGACCTCATACAGCGCCGGATCGAACGGCACGATTTCCAGCCTTCTGGAATACGCCACGTCTTCATACAGGGGGTAATAGGCTGTGCTTTGCGCGGCGTCGACGCGCCACAACTCGTCGGACTTGGCCAGGGCATCGGCGAACCAGTTGCCCACGCTGGGTTGTGTGGGGAAGGTCACCCAGGGTTCCTTGATCGGCGCGGTGGCGGGTTTCTGGCCAAAAGGGCAGTAACTCAGGGTGGCCATCAATGCCAGTTGGTAAAGGTTGAGTGCGCAGAACTCCGGCGCCGTCGACAGCATCGGGCGCAAGGCCCGCAATGCACGCACTTCCAGCACCGAGTGTTTGCGCGAGGCCAGGGCGATGCCGACCTGTGCATGCTTGCCCATGATCGCTGACAGGCCGCTGTTGGCGGGGTAGTGGCGATAGACCTCGGGCGGCAGATGAGCGACATGCCGGACCAGATGGCGCACCTCTACCTGGATGTATTCGTCGCCGTCCGGAACGGGTTGTTCGCGGTTACGGGTGGCGTCCGGATTGCGGTAACGGGTTTGTTCGGCGCGAACCTGGAGTTCGGTGATTTTCAGGGGGTAGTGGGGTCTGGTGATCAAACTTTTATAGGGTTCATCAGATCCTTCGTAAGTGCGATCAAATGAAAGTGCGATGGGGCCGGCACAATAATTGGTCACCCGGCCAAAACCCTCGGCGTCCAGGTATCCGCTGTAAGTCTGCCACTCGGAATCGACTGCATCGTAGGCCAGCCCTGCATAGGCTTCTGCCATTCCGAATTCATCAACCAACTGAAAACTGCTCCAATTCCCTTGAGTGGGGCAATTCAGCATCCGGTCGTTCAATGGTGATTGCAGTTCGTTTTCCAGTGACGTCATGTGGAACACTCCTTATTCCGTACAGCCGGGATAGATGGTGCAGATACGGCCATCAACCATTTGGAAGGTGCTGAAATCGGTGTAATTACCGTTGCAGTAAGCATGTTGGTCTTCAAAGTTTTCGCCCATGCAGCGCTTCCAGCCGTTGGGTACCTTGACCCAAGTGTCTCCCCAACCAGGCCTCTCTTCCGCCGCCAAATCGATCTTCATCCGCACGGTTTTGCCCGGCAGTTGGTCGAGGGTGTAGGCGGCAAACGGACGACCTCGTGCGAGCGCGCCAAGCTCATCGGTTTTTTTGCAGTCGAGGAGTTTTCGCAGGATGCGAGGCTTGCCCGAGGTGCGGAACAGCCACTGACACTGGCCGTAAAAGCTGCTTTCAGCCTCATCGTTAAAGGCGCCCTTGTAACGGGCTTCCAGTTCCTCGCGTACAGCGACCACTGCGCTGTCACCATTGATGTCACTCCAGCCCTTGCCGTATGCAGCTCTAATCTCAATATCAATCTTCCAGATCACCAACGGACACCCTTTGACCGTCCGGTGGAGCGCAATTTCTGAAACCGGCTCGTAGTGCTCGCGCCACTTCAGGTTGTAGCCAACCGCAGTATTCCGGCCGTCCGGGACGCTGCAGGTTTCACCTATGTCGGGTTCGTATTTGGCGATAGCTTGATTAACAAACCCCGGCGGCAGATCCGCCGTGAAGGTGAAGCTGTCGGGCGGACTCGCCACACAACCGAACAACATCCCCATGCAGCCCGCCCACCCGGCTTGTCGAAAAAATCGTTTCACTGCGCTGCACCTCCACCCATCGTGTTCACCCAATGGCTCACCCGTTCGAAATGCTCCAGCGGTGTTTCCCCCGGACGCACTTGCCACTGCGCATCGACCCCATGAGCAGGCATTTGCACGCTGTGGATCAGCAGAAACGCCAGCTGCTGCGGTGTCTGCCAACCCCACTCATCTGCCTGCTCGAGACGTTCACGCAGCCAGGTTTCCGGGGGTTGTGTTCGCGCGAGGTCGGCGTAGGCCTGTTCGTGTTCGGCCAGCAGGAAACGGTGAGCGTTGAGCTGGCGAATCTCGCGGGTTTGCTCCGCAGGTGCGGGTGTTTGCAGCCACGGCGGGGACTCCGGCACTGGGTAGCGGCCGGGCGTCGGGTTGTCGCTGCTCTCCCATTGCGTGCCCTGCCAGTAACACACGCTGAGCGTCGGGCCGAGGTAGGCCGGTATGGCTTCGGAGGGCAGATGCGCCAGTGTCCGGCTCAGCACGCGGTTGTCGTGAAAACGGTACAGCGCCTGATGCGGGCGGGCGCCGATGATCAGTCGTTGCTGCCAGTGTTCGACCCAAGCGCACAGGCAGGCTTGAGGCAGGCTGAACAGCCATCCCCAGTTGTCCTCCGGACGGGCGAGCAGCGGCGCGATGCGTTTGTCGTCATACCGTTCAAGGGCGAAAACAAACGGCCCGTTATCCGCCAGTTCGGCGACGGGCGTGTCCTTGTAGAGGATGCGGTAGTGCTCGAAGTCGCTGGTTTGCAGTAACCACTGACGGATTTCCCGTTGCTGTGGTTGTGAGTCGAGCAGCAGATACAGGCCATGCCCTGAAGCGAATTGGCGGGTCATCCACTGGCGCGCAAAGGCTTCGCTCATGCGGCGTTCTCCCGTGGCTGGCAGATGCCCTCGCGGCAGGCTTCACACAGCGGGCAGAAGGTCGCGCCCATGGCATGGCTGGCGTTCATCAGCGCGCGTTGCGTGGACGCCAGCACGGCGGGCAATGGCGCTGGCGCCGCCAGGTCGTCGACGCCATCGGGCATCGCGGCCCGCGCCGGCGCAACCGCTTTGGGGCTGCCGCCGACCTGGATGGCACTGCTGCTGAAAATGCCGCCGTGACCGATCACCAGGTGCTCGCCGCCGACGGTGATGCTGATACTTTTGCCGGCGTTGAGTACCAGATGATCGCCGGCGTTGAGGTGGATTTGCCGACCGGCCTCGATCGCCTGCAACTGATCGACCCGGCTGTGGCTGTCACCGCTGACGTGCAAGTGGTCGCTGGCGTGGAGCCGGGTTTTGCGGTCGCCGTGCACGGTGCGCTGCTCTTCGGCCTGCAACACGCTGATGCTGTTGCCCTTGATGGTCTCGTGGCGCTCGTTGCCGACGTCCAGACGGCTGTCGTTTTCCACCTTGTGCTCGAGGTCGCGCTGGGCGCGCAGGTAAATCAGTTCGCGGCCGGCACGATCTTCCACGTGCAATTCATTGAAGCCGCCGTTGTCCGGTGAACTGCGTGAGCGAAACACACTGCGGGTCTTGTGTTCCGGCAATTCATAGGGGGCGGGGTTGGCGCTGTTGATCAGGCAGCCGCTGACGACCGGGTGGTCCGGGTCGCCCTCAAGAAAGCTGACCAGCACTTCCATGCCGACCCGCGGCAGCATCACGCTGCCATGGGCGTTGCCGGCCCAGTTAGAGGCCAGCCGCAGCCAGCAACTGCTGTGGTCGTCGTGGTTGCCTTCGCGATCCCAGTAGAACTGGACCTTGACCCGACCATACGCATCGCAATGAATTTCTTCGTTGACGGGGCCGCTGACCACAGCGGTCTGGCTACCGAAGATTCGTGGCTTCACGAATGATTGCGGCGGGCGGTAGATCACGTCCCATGGCGTGGCGACAAAGTCGTTGCGGTAGCCTTCAACGAAGCCGTCGGCAGCGCCGGCGCTGGCCTCGCCCAGCGTTTCTTCCAGCACCGCTGATTGTTTTCCGCGGTGGTTGACTGCGGTCAGCAGCCACAGTCCATTGTTTTCCTCGCAGGCATGCTCGGTGATCGACAGGAAATGGCCGGACACCAGGCTGGGCTGATCGCTGTGGCCACAGCCCTGCAAGTAGTCGGCGCGATGACTTTCGAGGGCGCGGTGGGTCAGTTGCTTGCCCCGTGCGCCGTCGCTGAAGCGCCCCGGATAGCGATAATCCTCAAGCGCCGGCCGCGGCGTGTTGCTGTCGGGCCGATGGGTCGCCTCCAGCAGAAAGCGCGTCTTGCGAAAATCATGATCGCGGCGCACGGTCGCCGTCGGGCGGGTTTCCACCCGTACCTGCCATTGTTGGATTGCCGGCGTTTCGGCAACCAAGCCGTTGTCCTGGCGGTAGGGCGTCGGGCGGTCCAGACGGGGGAAGACCGTCTGGTCGTCGCCCAGCACCAGCAAGTGTTTCTCCCGGCTGTGCTCGAAGTGGTAGTGAATGCCTTCTTCCTGACACAGACGCTGGATGAAGTGCAGATCCGACTCCGTCTGCACGCAGTATTCGCGTGGCGGATAGTCGGCACCGAGATGAAACCGGTGCAGGTCACGTTGAATACCGTTGTCCGCGAGAATCCGGGTGATGATCTGTGGCACGGTCATCTGCTGGAATATTCGCTGATTGCAACGATGCTGCAGATACGCCAGGCGCGGAACCAGTGTCAGGCTGTAGCGCGTCAGGCGTTTGCCGCTGTCGCCACGGGCGACGCGATTGATCACGCCGTGGATGCCATGGCCTTCGAGGTCGAACGCCAGGAACGCCTGCTGGTGCATGAGGCTTTCAAGGCGCAGATTCGCTCGTTCGCTGACCAGCTCGACCTCGAAGGTGTAGGGCTGGCTGATCGATTCGTGGCCGCTGAAGGAGAGGACTTGCAGGTCGTGTTTAACGTCGTTGAGCGAGAGGCTGAAGCGGGCATGGGCGGTCGACATCCTTTATTCCTTGTCCTGTGACGGGGCACAGGCTCTCGGACGTCGATGCAACGATTGCGCGCAGACCTTCCTTGGTCTTGCGCGCAACGAACGTTCCGGAGCCAGTTTCGTGCAACGCTAACAAGGCCGCCGAAGAATTGATGTCAGACGCTTCCCAAATTGCAGTTACACATTAAACCGGCACGCGGAAATCCAGGATTTTCAGTTGAAGGTGATGTGGAAATACGCCAACTGCGGATCCCGCCCCATCGGCGGAACCCGCGAGACAAATATGCCCTGTACCCGCCCCAGTTCCGGCAGCTCCAGCGCGCACAGGCCATCGACGAATTCGGTTGGCTCCACGCTGTTCAGCTCGACGCTGAACGGCATGCGTTCGCTGTAGCGCATTTTTGCCGAGGGGTTTTCCTCAAGTTGCCCGATATGGACTTGCAGGGTGCTGCCGTCGGGCAGGTGCAGGGTGCCGATGCGCCCCAGCAAGGCCTGGAAATGTTGGCTTTGAACCGATTGCAGCATGGTTGTGCTCCGGCAAGGTAGGAAACCGGGGGAGGTGATCCCCCGGCGGTCGATCAGTTACGCGAAGGAAAGATGCCGTTCAGCGCAATGCTGAAATTGAGCACCAGATACGGGTTCATGATGGGCAGCGGCAAGCCGTTACCGGCCGGCGAGATGGTGCCAGTGATAGTGGTCGCGGCGCCTTTGAGAGGAACGGCTGAGGCGCCCTGGGCATCGGAAAAGATATTCGCCAGACCCGGCCCGGTGCCCGATGCACCGATATAGGCATTGGTCGCGCTGGGGGTGCCGAGCGGATTGCTGGCCGGGTTGGCCAGTTGCACCGTGGTGGTGGCGGTGAGGCCGGCCAGGGTGTGGGTATGAGCGGGCAGGTTGCTGAGGGTCGGGATGACTTGTTCGGTGCCGGAGGTTTCTCCCATGATCCGTGTTGTCAGCCCCCCGCCGGAACCTTGGCAGACCGGCATGCGGCTCTGCAGGTTGGGCAGGCCGAAGTTGGTGGTGCCGTTGCCTCCGTAGGTGGTGCCCAGCAATGCGAACAGTGCCTGATTCTGTTGGATTGCGATGATCTGACCGTTGCACAAGGCCCAGCCGGTGGGCGCAAAGTTGAAGGCAAACGTCATAACCGTGCCCATGTAAACGTCCATAAAGTCCTCATCCTTCTGATTGGTGGTCGGCGGGCCGCAAGTGAATTCAGGCTGCTGCAATTGCCTTGGCACTTCGTGGCCAGGTCACGCCACGCCAGAGCGTAGACCGGGATTGGCAAGGTTGCCGGATGTCGTGAAAACGCCGGCCGGCATCGACGGCTCTCCTGCGCCTGACCTAAAGTGACGGGCAGGATTTGGCACCCATATCCGTGGTGACGCAGTACAGCGAGAGGCAGCAATGGCGCTCAACAGAGTAACGCCGGTGGGTGACACGCAGGATCCACACGCAACCCCGGGCTCATGGTTCGGCCGTTTGCGCCTGCTTCGCTGGGCCAGAGAACACTGGCTGTTGCCCATCCTGCTGCTGGCGGCGGCCGTGCGTTTTTACGATCTGAGCGCTGCGGCGATCTGGGGCGATGAAGGGTCCAGCCTGTTGCTGGCGCGTTACTCGTTAGGCGAAATCTGGCACCACGCCGGGCGCGATGTGCATCCGCCGCTGTACTTCATGTTGCTGCACGGCTGGATTGAGCTGTTCGGTGACGGCATCTTCGCGATCCGCTGTCTCAGCGCACTGGCGGGCATTGCTGCAGTGGGGCTGGGCATCCGTCTGGTGGATCAACTGGCCACGCGCCGCGCCGCGATCTTCGCCGGGGTGTTGCTGGCGCTGTTGCCGACGGCAGTGCGCTACAGCCAGGAAGTGCGCATGTACTCACTGCTCGGGTTGTTGCTGATCGCGGCCATGCTGGCGCTGATCTACTGGATCAGGCGGCCGCAACGGCATCGCTATCTGGTGGTGTATGCGTTGTTGATGACGGCGGCGTTCTACACTCACTACTTCGCCGTGTTCGCGGCGCTGTGCCACTGGATTTATCTGGGGGTGATCCGCCTGCAGCGCGGCTACCGTTTTCGCCACATTCAGCGCGCCGACTGGTGGCTGGCCAATCTGGCCATCGTTGTGTTGTACCTGCCCTGGCTGCCCAACGTGTTCGACCTGCTGCAACATATGGAGCAGCTCAAGACCGGCGGCGATGTCGGCTGGGAAGACCCGGTCACCCTGGCATCGCTGCCTTCGATGATCTGGGCGTGGCTGACCCAGGATGATGGCGATGCTCGCTCGCTGTTGATCTTCAGCGCCTTGCCGATGGCGTTGCTGCTGTTGGTTGCGGTGGCCGTGATGCGTGATCGCAGCGTGTCCCGTGGCAGTGTCCTGCTGGCGTTGTACACCGGCCTGCCCTTGCTGCTGGTGTTCGCAGTGTCGTTTATCACCCCGGTGTTCATCGAGCGCTACCTGACCGCTTACGCAATGGGTTTGCCGATGCTGGCCGGGATGGCCATCGACCGCTTGTACAGTCGCATGCGGCTGTTGGCGCTGGCAGTGCTGGTGGCGCTGATCGGGGTCGAAATGGTCGGGGTGAACACAAACGCCACGGTGGACCGCAATGACCAGTTCGACCGCGTGGTGAACTACGTCAACCAGCATTTCCAGGCAGGCGACCGGATCGTCACCAGCGACATGCTCTGGTACTTGAGCTACGTCTACTACGATCGCAGCGGCGCACGGGTTCGCCTGTATACGCCACCGGCAGCGGATGGCCGTTCGACGCGGCCCAATGACTACGGGTTCGGCACGCTGGTGGCCGCCGATGTCTATCTGGACAGCCTTGCCGAACTGCCCGTTAACGGCCGGGTATGGCTTATTGGCACGCTGGATGATCCGCAGGAATTTTTGCCGTTGCCTGCCACTTGGCGCATCGCGGGTGAGGTCCATGCCGGCGGCGCGCAAGCGCGGTTGATCACGTTCAAATCGCCAAGTGATTAAGCGCGGTCACGACTCAATCGTTTCACCTATGAAATCGCGATAAAAAGTTAACTGGTTAGTCCTTTTTGCTCTGACTTGATATCAAAACACTACTAGTCGCAAGGTTACTGTTGGACTACGCTCTGTCGGACAAAAGGACTTCCGACTACGGTGAATGGATTGCAGCAGTTCCACTTTATTTCCGGCTTGCCGCGCTCGGGCTCGACCCTGCTTTCTGCGATCCTTTTGCAGAACCCGCGCTTTCACGCCGGAATGACCAGCCCGGTTGGCGCCCTGTTTTCCAGCGTGCTTGAGCAATGCGGCGCCGGCAGCGAGTTCGGCGCAGTGATCGACACCCCCATGCGCCGCCGTTTGCTGCGCGGTCTGTTCGACTCCTACTACGCCGACAAAGTCGATAAACCGGTGGTGTTCGACACCAATCGGCAGTGGAGCTCGCGGCTGCCGGCACTCAATGACCTGTTTCCCAAAGCCAAAGTCATCGCTTGTGTGCGCAACGTCGCGTGGGTGATGGACAGCCTTGAGCGGCTGTACCGCGCCAATCCTTATGAAAACACCAAACTGTTCGGCGACGCCGTCGAGCGCAACACGGTCTACAGCCGCTGCGAAACCCTGGCTCAGCGTAACCGGCTGGTGGGTTTTGCCTGGGCAGCGCTCAAGGAAGCCTATTACGGCGAGCACGCCGATTCGCTGCTGATCGTTGATTACGATTTGCTGACTCAGGCGCCTGAGCGGGTGCTGCGGCTGGTTTACGACTTCATCGACGAACCCTGGTTCGAGCACGATTTCGAGCACCTGGCCTACGACGCACCAGAATTCGATCAGGGCCTGGGCCTGGCCGGCCTGCACAAGGTCAAGCCGAAGGTCGCCTTGCAGTCTCGGCGCACGATCCTGCCGCCGGACCTGTTCAAGCAATACGCCGATTTGTCCTTTTGGCTCGATGGCTCAGCCAGCGCCGCCAATGTCATTCGTATGAAGTCCGACGCTGCGATCAACTGATCGCGGCGTTTTTTATTGATGCGTCACGTACATTCGTTCGAGTTCGGGTGAGCAACATGTGGTGGTCTCTTTTTGGCAGTGCGAAGGTCAAGTCACGGACAACCGAGGGTCAGCGTTCGCTGGCATCGCCGATGATCATGTCGCTGGAACCGCGCATGCTGTTCGACGGCGCAGTGGCTGCCACCGTGGCCGATACGGCTGCCCAGGCTGACAGCAACCCTGCGGCGGATGCCGCCAAGGCGCCGACCGCCGATCACCCGGTCGCCAGCAAGGACACCCATGGTCAGGCCGATGCCACACCGGCCGCCAGCCCGGTGGCGGTGCCGGGCCAGAGCGTGGTGTTCGTCGATTCGCGTGTGAAAGATGCCGACAGCCTGGTTCAGGGCGTTGCCCCTGGCACCCAAGTGGTGAAACTCGACGCCACCAAGGATGGTTTGCAACAGATCGCCGATTACCTCGATCAACATCATGGCGTCAGTTCAGTGCAGATCATTGCCCACGGCAACGCTGGCGATCTGTGGTTGGGCAACAGTTATCTGTCTGCGGACAACGTCGCGCAACGCAGCGCCATCCTCGGCGAAATCGGCAAGGACATGAGCGCTGGCGGCGACATCCTGATCTACGGCTGCTACACCGCCGAGGGCGATCGCGGCTTGAGTTTCGTCGACTCGCTGGCGCAGTTGACCGGCCGTGATGTAGCCGCTTCGAACAACCGCACCGGTGTCGGCGGCGACTGGGATCTGGAAATTGCCACCGGCACCATTGAGAGCGCCAACGTCTTGTCGACCAAGGCGATGAGTGAATATCAATGGGGCCTTGCCACCTGGACCGCGACTAACAACCTCGACTCGGGCGTCGGCTCGTTGCGTACGACTCTGGCGTCTGCGCAAAACGGCGACATCGTCACGTTCAACGCCGGCATGACCGTGCAACTCAACTCCGAGTTATTGATCAACAAGAACATCACCGTCGATGGCGATCTGAACAACGACGGCGTGGCCGACGTGACCCTCGACGGGCAATACAAGACCCGTGTGGTAGAAATCACTTCCGGCGCCACCGTGACGCTGGACGGGCTGGTGATCACCAAGGGATTGGTGGCCGGCAATGGCGGCAACGGTGGTGCGGCGGCGGCAGGCGCCATGGGCGGCGGGATTTTCAACGCCGGCATTCTTACGCTCAATAACGTCACGGTGACTGCCAACGCCGCTTCCGGTGGTGGTGGCGGCGGTGGGGTGGCCGGAGGTTATTCCGGCGGCGGCGGCGGCGGTGGTGGCGGGATCGGCGGCGGTAACGGTGGCCATGGTGGTTCGACAGGCCCGGGCATCTCAACCTATGCCGGTGGGGTCGGCACAGCGAATACCGGTGGTTATGGCGGCGGCTACACCTCGAACGATATGGGCGGGCGCGGCGGTACCAGCACTGGCGGCCTCGGCGGCAATGGCGCCGCCGGTTACAGTCAGGGCGGCAACGGCGGCTCAGCGACCAATGGCACGTTGTCCATTGGTGGCGGCGGCGGTGGTTCGGGCTGGAACTCGGTTGGCGGCGTCGGTGGCAATGCGGCCGGCGGTATCTACAACGCCTCGACCGGCACCTTGAAAGTCATCGGCACATCGGTCATCAGCAATAACCTCGCGGCGGGCGGTGGCGGCGGCGGTGGTGGCAGCGGCGGCAACATTGCCAACGGCGGTGACGGTGGCCGTGGTGTCGGGGCCATCTGGAACAACGGCGGCACGGTACTGATCACCGCTGCCAACTTCGCGGCGATCACCGGCAACGCTGCGGCCAGTGGTGTCGGAGGCCCGTCAAACGGCGGCGCGACGGGTAGCTCGCCGAGTGCCACTGCTACGGTTTACAGTATCGGCGGCACGCTCAATACCAATTACGTCGAACCACCGACCGCGACCATCGTCCTGGCGGACAGTGCGCTGAAAATTGGCGAAACCTCGCTGGTGACCATCACCTTCAACATGGCGGTCACTGGCTTCACCAATGCCGACCTGACCATCGCCAACGGCACGTTGACGGCCGTGAGCAGCAGCGATGGCGGGATCACCTGGACCGCGACTTTTACGCCGACCAACGGGATTACCGACACCACCAACGTCATCACTCTGGACAACACCGGTGTGGCGGCGGTCTCTGACGGTACCGTGGGTGTCGGTACCACCAATTCCAGCAATTATGTGATCGATACCCAGCGCCCGACGGCCACTATCGTTGTCGCTGACACGGCCCTGAAAATCGGTGAAACGTCGCTGGTGACCATCACTTTCAGTGAAGCGGTCAGCGGTTTCACCAACGCCGACCTGACCATCGCCAACGGCACGTTGTCCGCCGTGAGCAGCAGCGATGGAGGCATTACCTGGACGGCGACGTTTACGCCCAGTGGCAGTGTCACCGACACCACTAACGTGGTGACGCTGGATAACACCGGGATCGCTGACCTGGCCGGTAACGCCGGCAGCGGTACAACCGATTCCAACAACTACGCCATCGACACCGTGCGCCCGACGGCCACCCTTGTCGTTGCGGACACCGCGCTCAAGGCAGGGGAAACCTCGCTGGTGACCATCACGTTCAGCGAGGCCGTGACCGGTTTCACCACCGCCGACCTGTCCGTGGCCAATGGCAGCGTGAGCGGTTTGAGCAGCAGTGACGGCGGGATCACCTGGACGGCCACCCTCACGCCAACCAACAACATCAGCGATACCACCAACCTGATCACCCTGGCCAATACCGGCCTCTCCGATTTGTCCGGCAATACCGGCAGCGGCACCACCGACTCGAACAATTACGCCATCGACACGCAGCGCCCGACGGCGACTATTGTGGTTGCCGACAACGCCTTGAGAATCGGCGAAACGTCGTTGGTGACCATCACCTTCTCCGAAGCCGTGACCGGCTTCACTAATGCCGACCTGACCATCGCCAACGGCACGCTGAGCGCCGTGAGCAGCAGTGATGGTGGCATCACCTGGACAGCAACCTTCACGCCGACCGCCAACATTACCGATGCCACCAACCTGATCACCCTGGACAACAGCGGGGTCAGTGACGTCAACGGCAACCAGGGCAGCGGCACCACCGACTCCAATAACTACGCCATCGACAACCAGCGCCCAACGGCCACCATTGTGTTCACAGACACGGCCTTGAAAATCGGCGACACATCGCTGGTGACCATCACCTTCAGTGAAGCGGTCAGCGGTTTTACCAACGCCGACCTGACCATCGCCAACGGCACCTTGAGCGCAGTCAGCAGCAGTGACGGAGGTATTACCTGGACCGCAACGTTCACTCCGGGCGCCAGCATCAGCGACACCACCAATCTGGTGACGCTGGACAACACCGGCATCGCTGACCTGGCCGGCAACGCTGGCAGCGGCACTACGGATTCGAACAATTACAGCATCGACACCCAACGTCCGACAGCGACCATCGTGGTCGCCGACACGAGCCTCAGCGCCGGTGAAACCTCGTTGGTGACCTTTACCTTCTCCGAGGCGGTGACGGGCTTCACCAACGCCGATCTGAACATACCCAACGGCACGTTGACCGCCGTGAGCAGCAGCGACGGTGGCATCACCTGGACGGCGACATACACGCCCACTCTCGGGATCAACGACACCAGCAACCTGATCAGCCTGAACAACACCGGCATCGCTGACCTGGCCGGTAACGCCGGCACCGGCGTCACCAACTCCGGCAATTTCGTGATCGACACCATGGTTCCGACCGCCACTATCGTGGTTGCCGACAACAGCCTGAGCATCGGCGAAACCACCACGGTGACCATCACCTTCTCCGAAGCCGTGACCGGTTTCAGTAACGCCGACCTGACCATCGCCAACGGCACGCTGAGCGCCGTGAGCAGCAGTGATGGTGGCATCACCTGGACGGCAAGCTTCACGCCGACCGCCAACATTACCGACGCGACCAACCTGATCACCCTGGACAATACCGGGGTGCAGAATGGGTCCGGCAACGTGGGAGTGGGCACCACTGATTCGAACAATTACGCCATCGACACCCAGCGCCCGACCGCGACCGTTGTGGTGGCCGACACGGCGCTGGGCGTTGGTCAGACCACCACGGTCACTATTACCTTCAGCGAGGCGGTGACCGGTTTCACCCTGGCAGACCTGACCGTCGAGAACGGCACACTTTCCGCGTTGAGCACTTCGGACAACATCACCTACACCGCGACGTTTACCCCATCGACCGGCGTCACCGACACCAGCAACCTGATCACCCTGGACAACACTGGAGTGGTCGACGGGGCCGGCAACACTGGCAGCGGTACCACCGATTCGAACAACTACGCGGTCGACAGTCAGCGTCCGACCGCCACGGTTGTCATGAGCGACAACGACCTGCGTCCTGGTGAAACAGCGACCGTGACCATCACCTTCAGCGAAGCGGTCACCGGTTTCGACAATGCCGACCTGAGCGTCGCCAACGGCACGTTGAGCAACGTCTCGTCCAGCGACGGCGGCATCACCTGGACGGCGACGTTCACTCCGACCATCGGCATCAGCGATACCACCAACCTGATTGTTCTGAACAACACCGGCATCAGCGATCTGGCCGGCAATACTGGCACCGGCACCACCAACTCGGCCAACTACGCGGTGCAAACCGAAGTGCCGACCGCGACCATCGTCGTTGCGGACAGCTCGCTCAAGGCCGGGGAAACCTCGATCGTGACGATCACCTTCAGCGAGGCGGTCAGCGGTTTCAGCAATGCGGACCTGACCATCGCCAATGGCACCCTGAGCAACGTCAGCTCCAGCGATGGCGGCATCACCTGGACCGCCACGCTGACGCCAACCGCCAACATCACCGACACCAGCAACCTGATCACCCTGGACAACAGCGGGGTCACCAACGCCTCTGGCAACAGTGGCGTCGGCACCACCGACTCCAACAACTTTGCCATCGACACCGCGTTGCCGACCGCCACTATCGTGGTCGCCGACAATCGCCTGGGCATTGGCGAAACCACCACGGTGACCATCACCTTCAGCGAAGCCGTGAGCGGTTTCGATCTGTCGGACATCAGCGTCGCCAATGGCACCTTGTCGAACCTGATCAGCAGCGACGGCGGCATCACCTGGACCGCCACGCTGACACCAACCGCCAACGTCAACGATGCGACCAACCTGATCATCGTCGACACTGCCGGCGTGCAGGATCTGGCCGGCAACCTTGGTGCGAGCATCGCCATTTCCAACAACTACGCGCTCGACGCGACCCGGCCAACGGTGGACATCGTGGTCGCCAACCCGCATCTGGGGATCGGCCAGACCACCACGGTGACCTTCACCTTCAGCGAGGCGGTGAGCAATTTCGACCTGTCCGACCTGAGCGTGACCAACGGTGATCTGAGTAACCTGAGCAGCAGCGATGGCGGCAAGACCTGGACCGCGACGTTCACCCCGACCGCGAATGTCACCGACCCGAGCAACTTCATCGCGCTGGACACCAGCAACGTCACTGACCTGGCCGGTAACGTCGGCAGCACGGTGGCGGTGTCGAACAACTATGGTCTCGACAGCGAACGGCCAACGGCGACGGTGGTGATTGCCAACCCGAACCTGGGCATCGGCCAGACATCGGCGGTGACCATCACCTTCAACGAGGCGGTGAGCGGCTTCGATCTGGCGGACATCAATGTCGGTAACGGCACCCTGTCCAACCTGAGCAGCAGCGACGGCGGCAAGACCTGGACCGCGACGCTGACACCGAATGCCAACGTCAACAGTGCCAGCAATGCGATCAGCGTCAACAGCGCGGGTGTCAGCGATGCCTCCGGCAACAGTGGCAGCGGTGTCAGCAGCTCGAACAATTACGTGATCAATACCGTGCCGCCGGTCGTTCCACCCACGACACCAACCAGCGTGGTGATTCCCGATCCACTGATTCGCAGCAGCGATCCGGTGGTGTCGCCACCGCCGCCGAACATCCCGCTGCAACCGATCATTTTCACTGCCCCCACCGGCGATATCGGCTCACCGCTGACCTTTGCGCCGCTGTTCGAACAACGGGTGATTGGCAACGGCATCCGCCCGCTGGGCGATATTTTCATCAATCAAGGTGCCCTCAGCCCGAGCTTCATTGCGCAAGTGTTCAGCAGCAGTGACAACAGCGGTGATGGATCCGGTCACGGCTTCCTCGGCTTTGGCGGCGGTGATGGCGGCGTATTCGGTACCAGCACGTTATCGAGCCTGTTCAATCAAGACAGTGCCGCCGACCGCGATTCGTTGAATGCGTTTGGCAGCCAGTCACTCAAGGCTGGCGACGTTTCTCAAGGCCTGCGCGGCGTGTTTGGTGCGCCGACGCTGGGGCAGCAACTGCAAGAACTCAAAGACAACGAACAGCACCGGGTCGACAACCTGGCGGCGGCACTGCAACAGGTCGGCATCAGCGAAATATCGGCCTGAACCAACCATTACTCAACACTGTGCGGGACCTAGGGGCGATCCAGGGATGAAAAGAAGTCAGAAGTTGTTCGGCGCCAGCCTGCTGTCGCTGGCGATCAGCGGATGTGCAGTGACCAGTGAACCGATTGAACGCAGCATCAGTGAACAGCGGGCCAGGAGCGACCTGCAAAGCATGTACAAGGATCAGGAACCGCTGCGCGGCCCGCTGACCCTGCACCAGGCCATGGCTCGCGCGGTGAAGTACAACCTCGAAGGCCGCTTGAAGATCATGGAGGAGGCGCTGGCCAAGCGGCAGCTCGACCTCGCCAGTTTCGACATGCTGCCGCGCATGGCGCTGGACGCCGGTTACGTCGGGCGCAACAACGTCAACGCCTCCAGCAGCCAGAGCGTACGTACCGGCACTCAGTCGCTGGAACCGTCGACCTCGCAGGATCGCGACCGTGAAGTCGCCGACCTGACCATGGTCTGGAACGTTCTGGACTTCGGCGTCAGTTACATCAGCGCCAAACAGCAGGGCGACCAACGCCTGATCGTCCAGGAACGTCGTCGCAAGGTGATCAACACCATCGTTCAGGATGTGCGCTCGGCCTATTGGCGAGCGATGGCCGCCGAACGTCTGCTCAAGCAGATCGACAGCCTGATGGCCCGTGTCGACACCGCCCGGCGCAACAGCCAGAGCATGAGCGACCAGCGCATTGGCGACCCGGTGCAATCGCTCAGCTACCAACGTTCGCTGATCGAAGCCACCCGGCAACTGGAAGAGCAGCGCCGTGCCCTGTCTTTGGCGAAAACCGAACTGGCGACCCTGATCAACCTGCCGCTGGGCACCAACCTGACCTTGGCCACCGATGACGGTTATCAGATTCCCGAACTCAAGGTCGATCTGGCGAAACTGGAGCAGGAGGCGCTGACCAGCCGTCCGGAACTGCGTGAGCAGGATTACCAGACCCGCATCAGCGCCGCTGAAACCCGCAAGGCCATGCTGCGTCTGTTGCCGGGCCTGGAGTTTTCCGCCGGCGGGCATTACGACAGCAACTCGTTCCTGGTCGAACAGGGCTGGGCCGACTATGGCGTGAAAGTCACCTGGAACCTGTTCAACGTGATCTCCGCTCCGGCGGCCATTGATGTCGCCAAGGCTGGCGAGGAAGTGGCCACCGCGCGGCGTCAGGCCATGTCGATTGCGGTGCTCGCGCAGCTCTACGTGGCCAACGCCAACTATCAAGAGGCCTTGCGCCAGTTCAAGACCAGCCAGCAACTGTCGGACATCGACGGGCAAATCGTCGGCCAGTTGCGCAATCGTCATCAGGCGGCGGGCATTGGTGAACTGGAACTGATTCAGGGCGAGCTGAACAACCTGCAAGCAGACCTGCGCCGCGACCTGTCCTACGCCGATCTGCGCAATGCGTACGGACAGATCTTCGCCAGTGCCGGCCTCGATCCACTGCCGGATCAGGTGCAATCGACCGAAGTGCAGTCGATCGCCACCGCACTGGCCAATCGAGAATCGGCCTGGGCGGCCGGTGATATTTCGGTGCCGGTGGCGCATGCTGCGGCGCCGGCCCGGTAAGCGCCGGGTGGGCTCGTGAGCCGGCCGGCATGTTCGCGCCTGCCGGTGACGGTGGATTTGCCGTTGTTGTTGCAAGCGCTGGCGGCGATTGATGAGCAGGCCTGGCGCGGGCATTTCAACAGCGACTATTTCACCGGCGACTGGAGCGGCGTGGCGCTGATTTCGTCAGCCGATGCGCTGACCGAATTGTCCCCCGGGCAGGCTGCGCCGGTGCCTCGTGCGCCCTGGTTGCGGGATGAGCGCTGGCAACGCGGGCTGCATGCGCTGTCGCTGGAAATTGTCAGTGCGCGCCTGTTACGGCTGGGCCCTGGCGGGCGCATTCACGAACACCGCGACTACGATCTCGATGGCCCGCAAGCGGATCTGCGGCTGCACATTCCGCTGCTCAGCCCACCCGCCGTGGATTTCTGGCTGGAAGACCGGCGTGTACCGATGACGGTGGGGGAATGCTGGTTTCTCGATCTTGCCCGAGCCCATCGCGTGGACAACCGCGACGCCTCGGCGAGGATTCATCTGGTGCTCGATTGCCGCCCGACGGCCTGGGTCCTGGCAAAGATTGCCGAAGGCTTGCGCGATACCCCGGCAGCACAGACAGCGGATTCGCCGCTGCAGCCATTGCAGCGTGTGCTCGACGGTGATGCGCAGCTGGCGGCGACATTGCAGGCCATCGGCGACCCGGAAACGTTCATCGAGCGCACCCTGCAACTGGCTGCTGCCCAGGGTCTGGCCTTGACCCGTGAAGAACTGCGCGCGGCAATGCGCAATGGTCGCCGGCAGTGGAACGAACAATGGCACGGCTGAGCTTCGACGGCTGGTTGCCGATTCGCGTCTGGCCGGTCGCCGGGCAATGGCAGGTGGACTGGTGCTGGTTCGCGGACACGCCGTTGCATCAGCCGTTTTTCCGCGAGGCGGTGGAGGATGCGTTGCGGCTACCGTTCAATCAGGCCTTTCGCCGGCAGACGCCGTTGGCGGCGCTCAGCGATTGGCAGGCGCAAAGCCCGGGCCTGGCACCGAGCGCGTTCATTCTGCATGCCTCACGCTGTGGTTCGACGCTGATCAGCCAGATGCTCGCGCGGCTCGACGATCACATCGTGGTGTCCGAACCGCCACCGCTGGATGCGCTGTTGCGCAGCGACCTGCCGGCCGGCGAACGGCGCGCGGCCATCTGCGGATTGCTTTCGGCCTATGGACAGCGGCGTCGTGGCACCGAGCAACGGCTGGTGATCAAGCTCGATGCCTGGAGTATCGGCGAATGGCCGCTGTTGCAGGCCTGTTTTCCCGACACGCCGTGGCTGTTTCTGTATCGCGATCCTGTGGAAATTGCCGTTTCGCACCTGCGTCGTCCCGGGATGCACATGGTTCCGGGCATGCTGGGGGATTGCGTGCTCGAAGACGGTTTGCCGTTCGTGGGACGCGAGGACTTCATCGCCCGGCGCCTGGGACGATTGCTCGAGGCCGGTGTGGTGCACTGCCGTGACTCGGCGGGTGCGCTGGTCAACTACAGCGAACTGCCTGATGCGATGGCGGGGCGCTTGGCGCGGTTTTTCAAGCTGACGGCCGAACAGCGCCAACAGGTATGGCTGGCCGCCGCGCAGCACGCGAAGCAGCCCGCGCAGGCCTTTGTGGCCGATGGCGAGGCCAAACGGCGTGAAGCGTCGCCGCTGTTGCGGGCGCGGTTGCAGGCTTGCGCGTGTGCACCCTATGCGGCTTTGGAGAAAATGCGCGGCGTTTAAAGGATCGCAGCCTGCGGGGGAATGCCTGCTCTGCAGGCGCTGCCGAAAGCTGCGATCTGTTGCTGTTCATGATTTGCCCGACAGATCCGCCATGCCCTTGAGCAACTCGATCGGCAACGGGAAGACAATCGTCGAGCTCTTGTCGCCGGCAATCGAACTCAAGGTCTGCATGTAGCGCAATTGCATGGCGCCAGGCTGGCGCCCGAGCATTTCGGCGGCCTGCATGAGTTTTTCCGACGCCTGTAACTCACCTTCGGCGTGGATCACCTTGGCCCGCCGTTCCCGTTCGGCTTCGGCCTGTTTGGCGATGGCGCGGACCATCGACTCGTTGAGGTCGACATGCTTGATCTCGACGTTGGCGACCTTGATGCCCCACGCGTCGGTCTGCGCGTCGAGCACTTGCTGGATGTCGATGTTCAACTGTTCGCGCTCGGCCAGCAGTTCATCGAGTTCGTGTTTACCGAGCACTGCGCGCAGGGTGGTCTGGGCCAGTTGGCTGGTGGCGGAGAGAAAGTCCTCGACCTGAATGATCGCCTTCTGCGGGTCGAGCACGCGGAAATACAACACCGCGTTGACCTTCACCGAGACGTTATCGCGGGTGATCACGTCCTGCGGCGGCACATCGAGAACAACGGTGCGCAGATCAACCCGGACCATTTGCTGCACCACCGGAATCAGCAGGATCAGCCCCGGCCCTTTGACCTGCCAGAAGCGCCCGAGCTGGAACACCACACCGCGTTCGTATTCACGCAGGATGCGGAACGTCGATCCGGCCAGGGCGATCACCAACAGCAGCAGCGCGACAAAACCGATTTGCAGACCCATGATCACTCTCCGTGACGCACCGCGTCAGTCGCGGCAACTTTCAGCAATAAGCCTCTACGCCCGACCACGCGCACCGATTGCCCGGTGTGCAGGGGTGTCGCGCTGCGCACTTGCCAGTGTTCGCCCTGCAGTTGCACCCAGCCGTTGTGGGCGTTTTCCGCTTGCACGGCGGTCACCGCGGTCACGCTGCCGACCAGCCCGGCATCGCCGCTGACGGCATGACGTGGCCGGGTTTTCAGGGCGCGGACGATCAATGCGCTCAGCAACAGGGCACTGAGCAGGCCGAGACCGATGATCATCGGCACTGGCAATTCGGCGTTGCCCAGAATCAGCGCGCCGATCACGAACATGATGATCCCGCCCAGGCCGATCACTCCGTAGTTGGGCAGCGCGGCTTCGGCGATCAGAAAGACAATGCCGAGGGTGATCAGCCACAGGCCGACCGGGCTCATGGCCGGCAACGGCGTATCGGCGGCGAGGGCTGAGCCGCTCAGCAGCAGTAATATGGCAAACGTACAACATCGGCTGTTCACGTGACCCTCCGCGAGCGTCATGGGCTGGCTCTTTCAGTCTAGTTGAGGCTGGGGCGGGACGAATGTTGATCAACGTGCGCAGCTGTCCAGTGAGCGGATTTCCCGCTGCCAGCGGCCCGCCGGACTAGACTCAAAACACGGCAATAACCGTTCAGCGCAACACCGAGGTGCATCATGCGTATGGCAAGAAAGGTGCAAAGCAGCCTGACCCGGGCGCATTGCGAATACGACATCGTCGCCCACCGGCATTCGTCCAGCAGCCTGGAGACCGCGCGGGTTAGCGGGGTGCCTGCCGAGCGAGTGGCGAAGTCGGTCATCCTCGATGACCATCACGGGCACTATTTGATGGCCGTGCTGCCGGCCAGCCGGCATCTGGACTTGAGCAAGGTGCGCACCAGCGGTGAATGGCAACTGACCCGCGAAAGCAATCTGGCGCACATCTTCGACGACTGCGAG
>OFQU01000061.1_pt1 | contig 20726 bp, 15 predicted proteins | sample 1542981 | NCBI WGS metagenome assembly OFQU01 (sample SAMN07774233, study PRJEB24372) | wastewater metagenome | isolation source: Exp Tend CN 90WW | collected 2016-02
GATCTCGAAGGCTCCCTTAGCGTTATCTACGGCCTCGCGGCCCACGTAGTTCGCAGACGTTTCGCGGAAACCGCCACAGGCCCGGATTTTAGATAGAAGCCCAGCGACTAAGCGAGAACCCGCCTCAGGCTGTAGTGCTATCGCACTTTAGAGCACCGCACGAACTCGCTTCGCTTTGCCAATGGTCTGCCCTTGCTGCTTAGGATCATGCTTAGAAAGACCTGCGGTGTTCACTTGAAACTCAATATCGGCATGGGATTGCTCCCGGTAATTGCCATTATTTCCAGAGTCGTCTACGAGCTGAGCCAGTGCATGGACGATCGTATCTGTAAGCGGGATGGTATTCATAAGCCTCTCACCAACTTTTCCCGATCAATGCGCAGCTTCGGCCTGTGCCGCTTTCGCGACCCCTACCTAGCGGGACAGCAATTGATCAGGACAAACGTTCCCAACGTATAAGGCGAGAGTCTCCATCTGTTCGCTGGTGATTTCCTCTCGGGCGGATGCAGCCATAACCATGCCGAGCGCGATGCCAGTGGAGTAAACATCGCGTTTCGCGTGCAGCTCAATAATAGCCCCGGCCAGCATCCATCGCGCTCCAAAAGGGAGGCGCTCAACAATAAGTCGAATTTGAGTCGGAAGCTCTGATAACAGTTGCTGTGCATTAGCTTCTGCCATACGGCGGGCATGCTTCTTGTCGATCAAGGCGAAGTCTCCAGTCAAAATTCGATTCAGGTATCAGCCGTAACCGATACAGCAAGCGTGATGACACCCTATTCCAGGCCGGTAATGCCTACAAGCGAAAGGTCGCGGAAAATGAGTTGGACGGTCTCGTGTCAGGACGTTGTGACGGTACACTGCAGCGTATGGACTACTGATCTGAGCGGTTTGTAATGACAGTCAGAGCTCCGCACGACGTTCACCGTTTACGATCGGCAGGCTGGGTCGATTTCAGCCAATCAAGACTAAGGGTCATCTTGGCCGAATCGGAAGCAGATGGCCGGTCCATACAGTCAGTCAAAAACGGACCAGCCGAGCAAGTCGTAAGTGCTGTTCAGGCAAACGCATTGCCCAGACGCGATGAACTGCGTTTGGGCGCCCAAGCTCATTACTCCGGTCGACGGCTTAAGCTCTTGTCTGTGATCTACCGCCACACTGCGTGGTATTGTCGATACCAACCCAACGGGACGTGGAACCAGTCCTATCAGATCGGCCGTTGATGCCGCAGGCGACTAGGCTGGCGTATGAAATCAGGACGATAGATGGGATGCATCAAGGCAATCATGAGTGACGACGAAACTGGTACAGCAACGATTGCAATCGACAAAGTTCGCGCATCAAAGGCGGGGCATGCCTTTCATGAGGCCTGGGCCGCGCGGACAGCCCTTGAACTTCTGCCGCCGTCAACCGACCTTACTGCCATAACGCTCGAAGGATTCGATGAGCGAGACGAGCAGAGTTTGGGAACCGGTGCAGTCGAGATCGCCGACCTTGTTCGATACCACGGCGCCGCTGATGTTGCCGGAGCGCACCTGGTTACGGTCGTTCAGTTCAAATACTCGATCGCGAGTGCCGAAACCGCAGTTCGAGCAGCTGACTTTGCATCAACTCTCGCCAAGTTTGCCACGACCGATGCCGAGCTTCGGGCGATGCATGGCGATGACCATGTTATTGCCGTGGTCAGGTATGAGTTTGCCACGAACAGGCCTGTCCACGAGAACTTAGGGAAAGCGATTTCAGCGGTTGTGGCGGGCACGCAAGAAATCGGTGATATAGGCCGACAAGCAGGTCAGATCACACAAGCTCTGAAAGAGTATCCCCACCCCCTTGCTGACCTGCTGCAACGATTGGAATTGGTCGGCAGCAAGGGAAGTTTGGCCGAGGCGGAGCGTGCAATTTCAGTAATGCTGGCCGCATGGAGCGAACCTAGCGATCCGGATGCAGAGAAGCGCCTGCTCAAGTTACGGAATCTCATCAGGATCAAGGCGGGTCCCGGTAGCGAGACGGACAAGCGTGTTGATCGGGTAGCGGTCTTGGCTGAGCTGGAAGTGGAGCACGAGGACCGTCTGTATCCCACACCCGACGCGTTCCCCGAGGTTGAGGTAGTCATTCAGCGCAACGTTCTTGACGACATTGCAATACTCGCCCGCGAACCAGGTCTTCCTCTCGTCGTTCATGCTGCAGGTGGCATGGGTAAGACTGTATTAATGCAAGGCCTCGCCGACCGATTGCGAGCCGATGGCCCCGTGGTGCTCTTTGATGGTTTCGGCGCAGGTCGTTGGCGGGATCCAGCCGACGGCCGGCACCTTCCGGAAAGGACGCTCGTCCATCTTGCCAATCTAATGGCTGGGCAAAGCCTGTGCGACATTCTGTTGCCAGTGGCGGACGTGACGGGTTTGATGAGGGCATTCCGCCGACGGCTTGCCCAATCGGTAGAAGCAGCGCGGCGAACTCGCAGCGACGCATGCGTTTCACTGGTGCTTGACGCGATCGACCATGCTGGGCTTGCCGCGCAGGAAACCGCGACATCGTCATTCGCACATCTTCTAATGCGCAGCATCAGCGTCGACCCTATCGATGGTGTTCGCCTTATTGCATCCTGCCGGACTGAGCGGCTCAGGCTGGCAACCGGCGATACCTCGCATCGCCCTTTCGCACTTCCATTGTTTACTGACACGGAAGTACGCGCCCTTGTCGAGCGGCGCGTGCCGGATTCCTCAGCCGACGAGATTGCTGCTCTGCTGACCCGGTCAGGTCGCAACCCACGCTGTCTCGACAGCCTGATCACCACCGGGCGGCCTTTTGATCCAGTAATTTTTCCTGACGCCCTTGAAGAGCCGCAAGATCTGCTCGACGTCCTGCTTCGCAAGCGACTCAACGATGCGCGTGAAACTGCACGCACTCGCGGTGCAAGCGATGCAGACATCGATCTTCTACTCACAGGCATCGCCTTGCTGGCCCCCCCAGTTCCTATTGAAGAGCTTGCTGCGGCACACGGCCTGGTCGCGGAGCAGGTTGAAAGTTTTGCAGCCGACCTTGCTCCCTTACTTGAACGAACGTCACATGGCTTGATGTTCCGCGATGAACCGACCGAGACCTTGATCCGATCAAACTACGGCGCTAGCCAAGCCGGTCGAGATCGCGTTATCGCCGCCCTCCAAGAACGCCAGCTCACCTCAAACTATGCAGCGCGAGCCCTACCAGCGTTACTTACCTCTCTACGAGATGCCGATCAGCTCATTCAATTGGCCTACGATCCACGTGCTCCACGAGGTGCTTCACAAGTAAGCGTACGCGACATCCGCTTGTCGCGGATTACAGCTGCGATAGGACTGGCGGGAGAACTAAACCGGCGCGACGATCTAATGCGCCTGTTACTGGAGGCGTCGCTCGCTGCTGCGGGACATGAGCGATCCGACCGCTTTCTATACGAGCATCCCGATCTCGCAGCCGTAGCGGGTGACGCCGAAGCCCTACGACGGCTTTCCGCGACCAATGTTGGTTGGCCTGGGGGGAAACACTCTGCTCTTGCACTTGCGAATGTCTTCCTAGGCGACCGAGAGGAGGCTCGTCGGCACGCTCGGCGATCAATCGATTGGCACAATTGGGCGGCGCAGACCAAACGGAGCGGCCGTTTAAAAAATTCGACCACTTCAAGGCAATGGGACGATATTGGCTTCGCCTATGTCGAAATTCTGGCGGGTAATGAAGTGCGCGTTGCGGAGTTTTTCGCTCGTCGAGCCGATAGCGATGCTTTCGCCAAATTTCAGGACTTATTCGACCTTCTGGAACGACACCAATGTTCACCGCACCCGCCCAGAACCCGCATTGCAACCCGATTGTTGCGTTGCCGACTCCCGTCTCCAGCGCTCTACGCTGCCGCGCTTCCATTCGTAGGTCGCGACTCATCCCATGCCCGCAGGCTCGTACAAGCGCTGGCGGCCGTAGTTCCTGAAAATGTAAAAAATAATGGTTTGGAGATGGCCAGCGTGTTGGCGTCGGCGCTGGCAATTGACCTTGGCTTGGAGAAAGAAGCAGCAACCATCCTTGCCGCAGATGCACTTACACCGCCGACCATCTATGACTATTCAAGTCAGTATCCGATCGCCCCCATAATCCACGTGACCGTGCTGGCTGCCGGAGTTCGAGCTTCCTTGAACCGGAAACATCCCGCCTTGATCGATATAGCGCCGACCGAACTTATCGAGTTAGTTCCAGCAAGTGCGCGGTCGCGAGGTGGTGTAACCTTCGTCCGGGTGCTAAACCAGAAACTGGAGGCTCCGAAGTTCGATGGAATTCGCTCTCGCCGAAAGAGGCGCAATGGCCTGGATGAGGAACAGCGATCTGGCTATTCACGTACGCTTAGCGGCCGGATCTTACCGCTGCTGAACTACGCGCAGGATGTTGCCGACATCATTCGCCCACCACGTGGAAAGACGCGAAGCGAGGTGGTAACTGCTGCCTTTGACAGACTTGTTCGCGATGTCGAGCAGTCATCCAACTACCCGTATCGCGACGGGAAAACCTATCTTGCACGAATCGGTTTCCGAGTGTTTTTTGATCTCGCCGACATATTAGGTGAGCTCAACGGTACGCTTGCGAAGCGAATGGTCGAGTGGGCAGCAAGCGCCCCGGGCCTGTTCACGCCGGAACTCACCAATACGGTTGCTCGACTGTCACGCATCCTCGATTGTCACGATGCTGCGCTCGTCCTTGCCGGTCATATCGAGCGCAAAATTCAGCTCGATACTGATGTGGGGAGCAAGGTTTCATCCTACGGAGGGCTTGCTCGCGCAGTCTGGCGAGTCAGCACTGAAGAGGCCGCAGCCTATTTCCGTCGTGCACTCGACCTTACGGAAGCGATTGGATCGGATGATTTCGATCGTACTAACCACTTGCTTGAGCTGACGGGCCACTATTCTGGGGGCGAACTTTCGCCGGCGGCGGTGCATACCCTAGCACGCATTCTCGAATTGAATCTGAATGAGGACAGCAAACTCCCCTGGGCCGAATATGCCAAATCTATGGTGCCGACTGCCGGTCGAGCCACGTTGGCAATTTTGGCGCGGTTAGATGATCGTGACGTAGCTCGACTCGGACTGTCACTCGGCCCAGCGCTAACTTTCCTCATTCGTGAATCGAAGATATCGGTTGAATCTGCCGTCGCTTTGTTTGGTTTGGCTGCTCCAATCGAAACCTGGACGTGGCATATCTCGGACTTCGCATCAGAGGTCATTCGCCGCCTGCCACAGGAGCTAAGGGAATGGTTCTTCAATCTGCTCCTGGTCGAGCTTGATCGCGATGATCAATTGTCGCCTCAAAGAAACACGATCGAAGGTCTACATGACCTAGCTGAGCACAATCTCCCTGTCTCCTCCCGAGCACGAATACGAATCCAGGAGTTACTCGCTCGCCTCGGCTCCAAGCTCGCAACGCAGACGGTCCAGTCTCCAGCGACTCCGATAGAACCGCCAATCGTCTTCCCGGTTGACCTCACGGATCCAGATGATATCGACCGTCAGATACTTAACGAGGAGGTTGACCGATTTGGACGACGATGGCCGGTTCGGACACTGATTAATTTGGCCAAGCAGGCAAACTCTCCGGCTGACCGTCTTGGGTTCGTCCGCGCTGTCGTTGAAGCAACGGCTGCCACGCTTGCCGACAAAATCCGTGCGCTGGACGGTCACTTGAAAGCGTGGAGTCATTCGTCGGCAGCTATGCGCGATGCGCTCCCAGACTTAGGGCTGCGGTTGGCGACCAAGCACGCTGCCGATCTCGCCAGTTCTAGTACTGACGCATGGGGCGACTGGAGGGGGCTGGAGCAATATTTTCATGCCAACCGGGCAACTCTTGTCGAGCACGTAGTTGCCGCCCTCCGGAGCACTGCGAATAGCCTTGGAGGTAATGCCTGGCTTGCGCTCGCCGCGAGGCTGGCGCCTGACGTCAGTCCCAGTGCAATTTCGGAAGGTCTCGAACGGTTTCTAGCGAATACAGGTGAAAAGCTGCCGTCCGAAGTTGGCGACGGACCGTGGGACGCTCGTTTTGCGGTTCCGCTCGACGAGGCGACATTCGTAGCGGGGTTCGTGTGGGCGAGGCTTGGCCATCCAGTTGCGGCAATGCGCTGGCGCGCTGCTCATGCGGTACGGCGCTTGGTGGCAACCGGACGCTTTGATGTGGTTGAAAGACTGATTGAGCGCTTTGAGTCTGTATGGAGCTTACCTTTCGGTGATGCGAAGCTCCCTTTCTATGTAATGCATGCGCAACTCTGGCTGTTGATAGCTCTCGCTCGCGTAGCAAAAGACAATGCTTCCGCATTCGCCCCTCATCGCGCTTTCCTCGAGCGAGTCGCCTTTTCCACTGAGTTTCCGCATGTAGTTATGCGCGCCTTCGCGATCGAGATACTTCGCGAGCTCGCGCAGACAATGGCATCCGAAGAGCGGGAAAGCCTTATCGCCAAACTTGTCCCAGCAAACCGTTCCCCTTATCCATATGCTCCGAGAGCCGACCATCGCGAGCTTCGATATGCGCCCAGGCCGGACGTATCGCCACAACCAGAGGATAGCTTTTACCTCGACTACGACTTCAACAAATATCATGTTGAACGCTTGTGCGGTGTTTTCGGCTGTCCAGGCTGGGATGTGAAAGACCAAATCAACGCATGGGTGCGGCGATGGGACACAAACGTTCGAGCAATGCACGACTGCCCACGTAGCAGTAGTCATGACGAATCCTGGTCGTCGGGATACGTTCCCGACCGAGATCGGTATGGTGGATACCTCGGCTGGCATGCCCTCATGCTTGTTGCCGGTGATCTACTGGCAACACGTACGGTTGTCGGAGAGGACTGGAGCGGCGATGCTTGGGCGGCATTCCTGAGGGAATATACGCTGTCACGAGACGACGGTCTCTGGCTTGCGGATCTCACCGATCTGTTTCCGCTCGACCTTACCAAGGAAGCGGACATACCCATGCCGGAGAGTGGTGAGACCAGCACCACCCGCGAAGACGGCAATCTGCTAAGTCCGTTAGTGGGCTTGTTGGAGGGCAAGGTCGTAGCAAATTGGGTCCCAGTTGCGGGACGCTGGTCGATCGGCCCAGACACAACCATTACGCTTCAAAGCGTACTGGCGAATGAACGCGATGCGCAATCGGTGGTCATGGCAATTTTGTCAGACGAAGCATTTTTTCGATGGTTACCCGGCGATCAAGAAGAGATTACCCGTGAATTTGGCTGCGATGGTCATACGATTCAGTCATGGATCACAACGACACCGAACCCCGAGCTGCAGCTAGATCGGCATGACGCCTACGGTTCCACTACCGCCCTCTGCCGGCCTTTCCCATCGGATTGGACGCGAGACCTGCTGGGAACAGTCGCGAGTGATGAGGTGATACGTCACTGGTGGATCGATGGGAAAGAAGCATATCGTGCCGAGGCCTGGGGGGCCGAGGGTGGACGGGGTGAGCATGCTTGGAGTGACACTGGATATCGATTGCTTGTCACCCGTTGCACGCTGCTTTCATTGCTCAAGCAGACCGACAGTTGTCTTGTCGTTGCGCTCAAGCTGCAAAAGTATCATAGGGGAAAGTCTAGCGGACGCATGGGTGACACCAGCGCCTTCACTTATCGTTCGCTGGTGGTCGTAATAGACGAGCGGGGCCAGGTTTGGTCGCCACAACGCCTTTCGCGACAAGCCAAAAAAGCTCTACAAAAGCTTGACTCGAACCAATCGCGAAACCTTTATCAGAGGTTCCGCGCGATTGCTGACCTACCTGATGAACGGGTAGCTCGGCACAACGAACTACTTCCAGATTACGATGAACTGTATCGGGCGTTTCTCGAAAGGCGCTCGCCCGAACAAACAGATGAGGGGCTTTGACCCCTTGGGACCTCAGGGGATTTTTGGGGAAGCCTCAATTGGCATAAGTATTTTTTGTGGATGGCCATTCACTGCATCACTAGATGCACATTAAGTTCTTTACTGGGTACGTCTGCTTCAGCCGATTTCTGCCTGTTTCCCTAGAAGCAATCGGCCAGAAGCAGGCGTTTATGTGCGTCTAGAAATCCTGGGCGACTCAGGCATCGTGACCGAGAGGAAGGCATGCCTCACCCCAGTAGACGTAGCTAATCGCTACAACAGAGGGGACTAGCTACTGGTTACTCAGTAAACCCATGATAAAAACCGACTGATACGACCGCTTCCACAAATCGTTTGGCAGTTGCTCGATCCATTATTACCAATTTTCCATCGACGTTAATGTAGATGCTGTCTTCTGGGTAGAAAGAAGATCGACCGATTTCTACGTCCATTGAGGTTCTGTTACCTTGATCCTTGATCCTTTCTTCAAAGTACATGGTAGTTGCCATAACAATATCCTTTTGTGTGTGGGGGGCGGCATAGATCGATGTGTTAACCACCCAGCCCTTCGTGGGTGCCGATTCCAGCTCGCTCAGGCTAGCGCCCGTGAAGATCGGTATCAATACCCTGAGCCATGTTCTTCGCAAGCTAGACGTGTTTGGACGATTGTATTGAAAATATCGGCCCAGCCTGGCTGCCCCTGCCTTGAGCAGTGACGGCGTCTTTTTTACACGCTGCCATGCCAAGTCTTAGTCGTGATCCTTACTACACAAAACATGGCTTTCAATCTCAGATGCGTTCCTTTATGCGATGAAAACGATGCCGACTTTTTACATAATCGTTCTGTGAAGCATCGATCGTAACGCATCCTTCGCTCAGGATTTTCAGCTCAGCATCGTTATTCAAAGCGTTCTGTTATGGTTCTAAAAGTGATTAAGTCGCCCTTATTCATGTGCCTTCTGCGGAGCCGCGAATGGACACAACTCGACGCGTAACAGACAGAGCCTACCAAGCAGTTCGCGACCCAGAGCGTCTGCTCATTGAAGAGCGCGCCGAAGCTCTCTCTGCTGCAGGCTACCGGCTGCCAGATGACGATCCGGCTATGTGCGCTGAGCAAAGGCTGCTCGAGGCAAAAGAAGCTGTAGGTTCATCGCCCTCGCACTCTCCTGATAAAAAACTGTAGCGGGAGTGCGAGGGGGGAATGACGCTAGCAAGAGGTGTCACCTGGCTGGAGACACCTCCTACAAATTCAACGGCGAAAAATGCGATTTATCAGGATCAGCGCTGCCGCACCAATCGCGAGTGCGGCTACTGGTTTTTCTTTAACTAACGTGGATACGCTATCCAGTGTATCGCCGTACGTTTTAGTCAGTTGCCCAACTGCTTGATGTCCAGCACCTTCAGCTTCCATCTTCGAATCAACAATCAGTTTCCCGACTGCGCTCTGCGCCTTGCCGGCCAGCTTTTCTGCTACACCCTCTACCTGTTCACTCTTCATAATTCACCAAGCCTTCGTGTGTGATTGAGTAGCCCAGAAAAGCCTGGGCTTTAGGCAACCTTCAGAGCATTAGGGGGACGCTGGTAATGATTAGTTCAAAGTTGATGAGGCTCACAAGTAGCCAGCTATCATGAACTCGAAAACCTCAAGGAAACAGCCGCCGCTGATGACATGCAGGCGCCCTCAGCAATCCCCCATGTATTTGCTGATCACACCGTTGATCCGTCATGAGCCGCACAACGCTCGATGTTAGTGAGGTTGCTTACTCAACTCGTAAAAATCACCTGGTTACGCCCCTGATGTTTGCCTCGATACAATGCCTGATCCGCGCGATTCAGGGCGCTTTCAAAGCTTTCTCCATAGTGAATTTCGCTGACGGCTAGGGTGGCTGTGACGGTGAGTGGGGAGTCATCCAATTCCCCAACCCATTCGCGGATCCGCAACAGAATTCGATCCGCCACGACCTTTGCCGCATGTGCTGGTGTGTGAGGCATCAGCACCAGAAACTCTTCACCACCCCAGCGTGAAGCCACATCTGTAGCTCGCACGTTACTGCTGATGGCTTCAGCCACTCGCTGGAGAATCAAGTCGCCCCGCTCATGGCCTAGACGGTCATTAATCTGTTTGAAGTGATCTATATCCAGCAGGATTATCGTTGATGATCCCGAATCGGCTAACTGCAGCACCTCGTGCATTACCCGGCGCCGGGTATATAGATTGGTCAGGCTATCGCGATTGGCGGTCTGAAACAGTTTTGCCTGCATTGACCGAGTGAAACGCACCGACAGAGCGGTGCAATGCAACAGCACGCCAAGGGCTGCCAACACATTTACGACACCAAATATCTCAAGCAACTGTGGCGCCACGCCGGAGTTGATACCAAGGTGTTTACGCCAAGCGAAACCACCCACCGACACGGCCAGGATAGCCAGATAGAGCAACAATCGTGGTAAGCGCGCATCTTGAAAACTGAACGCAATAATGGGAATTAAGCAGTAAAGGTAAAAATAAAAATTGCTGTCCCAACCAAGAACCCAAGTGGCCAGTAAAGCGTGCAGAATAATTTCTACACTCATCAATATGCCGGTGAGACTATAGCGTCCTGCGCGAATAGCCTTCAGGCAGGCTGCATAAACGAGGACGCTCAATACATTACTCAGCGCAAGGGAAGGTAAGTGCATCACGCTAAAGATGAAAATAAACACAAAGTGAATGCAAAAGCCGAGCTGAACAATGGGCACGATATGCCTCCAGAACTGCCCGGTGGTTTCACGGAACAGTTGCGCATGGTCACTCGGCGTTAGGGTGTTCATGAGGTAGCCTCATTAGGATTATGCATAGCTGCCCGCCGGAGCGGATCAGCATTGGATTTATATCTATGTCATCGGCTTACACCTGGTTGCCTTTAGGTCGATGACCGGGCAGACGCCTACTCATTTCTTGAGCTGGGCTATTCTGACCGGCCCTGAAGGAGGCCACACCAATGCAGAAGGAATACTCGTTGTCAGACGTGCTGGAAAGGATGTACCAAAATCAACTTGCTCTTGAGGCAGCCCTGATGGAGCTGACCCTCCAGGGCCAAGCGGATGTGGGGGAAAATGTCCGTGCCGCGCTTTACACAATTGGTGAGAACGCTGGCCACATCAAACAAGGTTTGGCGCGCCTCAAAAACTCTCCATGACCAAGGTGCTACTCGACTTTTCCAACAAGAGTCTCGGCATTGCAATGTCGAAATCGCTGAGGGGTTTCTCTCACCTAAAGAAAAAGCGTGTACTGTAAATCGAGTGTAAATGCCGTCACAAACTGTCACAGCTCAACACTGAGCCACGCTTGAAATCGTCTTGTTATACCGGTACTTCTAAATCACTAAATCTCATGCAGGGAAAGCCACCATGCGCGCAAGATTCAGAGTAATTGAGACCACAACGCTGGACGATGGCGGCAAGCGATATCGAGTTGTTGACCTAGTCGAAGGTGGCTCAGCCAGCAAACATGGTGTGTTCAAGATTCGAACGGATGCATAGGCCGTGTGCTCAGCGTTGAACGCTCAACGTAAGCGGCCAGCGAACACACCTTGCACAGATCAGGCAGGCGTCCACTGATGCGGCAGCAGTCGCTCGATCTCGCTGGCCCGCTGCGTCGGCAGCCGCGTCAGTACATCCTTGAGATAAGCATACGGATCATGCCCGTTGATGCGCGCTGACTGGATCAGGCTCATGATCGCGGCCGCCCGCTTGCCGCTGCGCAGCGATCCCGCAAACAACCAGTTAGACCGCCCAAGCGCCCACGGCCGGATCAAGTTCTCGATCTGGTTGTTGTCGATGGGCACAGCACCATCTGCCAGGTAGCGCGTCAGCGCTACCCAGCGTTTGAGGCTGTAATCCAGAGCCTTGGCCGTGGCCGAACCCTCAGGCACAAGTTCACGCTGGGCCAGCATCCACTCATGCAGCTTTTCAGCGATGGGCACTGCTGTTTCCTGGCGTAATCGCCAACGGTCTTCGTCGCTCATTTCCTTGGCGTGTCGCTCGACTTCGTAACGCCCGCCAATCGAGTGAAGCGCCTGCTCCGACAATTGGCTTTTATTGGCGACATGCAGTTCGAAGAACTTGCGGCGCGCATGGGCCATGCAGCCGATTTCTGTGATGCCTTGTTCGAAGCTGGCCTTGTAGCCTGCGAAGTCATCGCAGACCAGCTTGCCGTTCCAGGTACTGGTCAGCATCAAAAGGCTAATTGTGCGAAGCCATGGCTTTACCGAACACGGACGCATTGACTCTATGGATCGTTGCGGTAGAGGACTCGATGACATAAAGGTCGGTGGTGCCGTCACAAGCGAAGGCCAGGTTCGTGGTAAGCAAACCCGCTGGTACTCTCACCCTTGCCAGGGGTTCGCCAATCGCGTTGAAACCCCAGACCGAGCCTAACCCTGCGTGTGCGACCCACAGGCCGCCCTCTGAATCCAGCGCTAAGCCGTCAGGGCCAACACCCCCTGACAGCTGGATGAAGTTGCCTACTTTTGCAGCGCCATAGCCGGAAAAAGGGACTCGCCAGATTGCGTTAGCGCGTGTCACCGCGAGAAGTAAGGCATCCTCATCCAGGTTCATCACCAAACCATTTGGGCTGGGGACAGCATCGAGAATGCAATCTATGCGCCCGCTCGGTGTCATGCGGAACAGACGACCCGTCGGGTCTTGCAATCCCGTCAAACCCTGATCGGTAAAGTAGAGGTCTCCGTTGCGAGCGAAGAACAAATCGTTTACGCCTTTAAAACGCTCTACACCTGCACGCTCAAGCAATGGTTTTACTTTTCCGGAGCCTGGTTCGTGAGTCATGACCCCATGCTTGTAATCGGCGATGAAAACCAGCCCGTCCTCACGGATCTTCAGCCCATTCGGCCAGCCGTCGTACTCAACGGCAACCGAGAACAGGCCTGCCTTATCGACGTTGAGCAGGCGACCGTTAACTATATCCACACACCAGAGCACACCGTTTTTATCAAAGGACGGGCCCTCCAGAAAACTCTTGAAAATATGCTTGCCGGGCTGTGCCAGACTCCAGGTGGAGTGCTCATCTCCAGTTTGTAGAGAGGAGGGGTAGGTGGCGAATAGCTCAGTGCGAAGTACGGGGGGCGACGCGTACATGGTCGGTCTCCTTTGCTCGGCCTATCGGTTTGCGCGTCAAAAACATCGAGACGAGAGCGCCCAAAGCCAAGAGCACGCCGGCAATCACAAAGCCGTAGTGGTATTGGTGGGTCAAGGAGATCACATAGCCCGTCACAATGGGGGCGCCGATGCCGAAGAAGTTACCACCCGTACTGATGACTGCGATGGCTGTTCCCGAGTCTTCCTTCGACGGAATCAGGTCGTTGATGAGCGACAGGTTCGCAGCGACGGCGGCGGTGCAGCCCGTCAGTGAAAGGGTAAAGCAGGCGAGAATGATCCGTATGTCGTCCAGAAATGGCACGAAGAAAATAAGTGTCGACATTAAAAGGCAGGCTGCGACCACAACTCTTCGCTGGCCGCCCCCCAAGGATTTTCCGGCCATAGCACGGTCGCCGAGCATCCCGATGAGGATGCCCAATACCGCAGCACAAAGATAAGGGATGGCGGTGTACAGACCACTTTTCAACAAGGTGAGCCCTTTTTCCGCTTGGAGATAGCTCGGCAGCCAGGTGAGAAAAAGGTACGTGGTGTAGACCGCGCAGCCATGGGTGAACGTTATGGCCCAAATGGTTTTTGAGCGAAGCAGCGCTTTCAATCCCAGCTTTGGCTCGTTGATGGACTGCGAGGCGATACCGGTGTCCCGCGTGCTCAGGATCAAGTCCCGTTCCTCAGGCAATAACCAACGCGCCACTTCAGGCTGCCTGAACCATATCAGCCATGCGGCCAGCCATAAGAACCCAACAGCTGCGGCTATGACGAAGGCAACACGCCATCCGTAACTGTTGACGATAATGCTCAGGCCCAATGCAGCAATAGCCGGCCCAATTAGGCTGCCCGCATGGAACAGTGAGGTCGCCATTCCGCGCTCGCCGGCGGGCACCCATTCGCGCAGGACACGTCCACCGGCGGGGTAGGAAGTCGACTCTCCGACCCCCATCAGCAAGCGGGTGACCAGCATCGAGAAGAAACCTCCTGATGCTGCAGAGAGGAGGGTAGCCACAGACCAGACGCCGATACCCCAAGCGTTGACCAGCCGAGTGCCATAACGATCCACAAGCATCCCCATAGGGATGAGTGCAAACAGGTAAAGCCATAAAAAGGAAGACAGCAGAAGCCCGAGCATGAACGGGCTGATGTCGAATTCTTGAGTGATCTGGTGAGAGGCAATCGCCAGCGCCATACGATCAATGTAGTTAATCGCTGTTAGCGAAAATAAAAGTCCGTAAACCCAGTAACGTCTATGCATGGTCAAACTCCCGTTTTTTATTTTAATCGGTGGTTTGTTTTGTGAGTCGACCATCCGCTAAGCAAAATTACTCGTGGCGGTCTGTTTTGGAGATTCAAGTAACATTCAAGAGAGGCGTGATAACGCCTCCCCAGTAATCGCCGGCGACTCTTAGCGAATGCTCGCTCGGACTTTTTCTCTAAAACTATTTTCAATCCCGTCCTGGATCTTGAGCTTTTCGGCGAGCGATGGAACCAGGTGGCGGCTGATAACTACAACTCCGTCCTTGTCCCCCAAAATTGCATCGCCTGGGTTGCAAACGACATTGCCGCACGCAACTGGCGCACCGACTTGGCCAGGGCCGTATTTGGAGGGGCCAGCCGGGTTCACTGCTCTTGCATAGGTAGGCAGCCCCATGACGCTCAACTCTTCAATGTCGCGAACGGCGCCGTCGATTACTACCGCTGCGACTTTTCGAGCCAGACACACCTCACCTAGCAGATCACCAAAGACCGCACGGTTGGTTTCACCATTGCCATTGATTACCAGAACATCACCTGGCATGGCATCGTCCAATGCCCTGTGAATGGCTAGGTTGTCACCTTCCCAGGTGAGGATAGGCAGTACCGTTCCGTAGAACGAAGCTTTACCCGCAACATGGTGAATCGCAGAAGCCATCATTCCCAGGCGCTGCAATACATCGCCGATCAATGCGACCGGATAATGGGATATCTCTTCAATCTGTTTGAGGGACGCGCGTTCCCAATCTTCGCTCACGGTAATGCTTTCATCAGATACATTGATAAACATGGTGACCTCGGCGTGAATCCGTTTAAAGCGCTTTTAGTTGAATGTCTTGGATACAGGTTTGTTGACTGGGTGTAGCGGCGCTTCACCGCGCAAGACTGCAGAAATTGCCTCTACCGCGCTCATGCCAACCCGCAGTAATGATTCATTGGTTTGTCCTGCAACGTGAGGCGTGACAAGTAGGTTGGGCAGGTCTGAAACGGGGAATGTGTTGCAGCTGAACGGAGTGATCATGTCGGTGTTTTCCGCAGCCAGCACGTCGACACCTGCACCACCCAGCTTGCCGCTACGCAGTGCATCAGCAACCGCCGCTTCATCAATCACTCCACCACGGCTGGTGTTGATCAAAATGGCGCCTGTTTTCATCTTCTCGATTTCAGTCCCGCCAATGAGATTCTCGGTGCCCGCCTGGAGAGGCACGTGGAGGCTCACGACGTCTGCCTGGGCCAATAATGTGTCTAGGTCTACCAAACGTTTATCGACGCTTGAGTCATAAGCAGGGTCAGTCGCGATCACCTTCATGCCGAAAGCTTCAGCAACTGGCGCAACATGCCGACCGATGTCGCCGAATCCGATCAAACCCAGGGTACGACCCTCGAGTTCAATACCAGTAAGGGACAATCGATCTGCTGCCCAAATATTGTTGCGGGTTTGATCTGTAGCGAGTTGAACCTTACGACTAATTCCCAGCAGCAGAGCGAAGACATGCTCCACAACACTTCTCCGGTTTGCGCCAGGTGTGTTGGTTACCCAGACACCCAGTTCGGCTGCAGCTTTGTAGTCAACATTGTCGTAGCCCGCGCCGTGCCGGGCAACGATCCGCAGCTTCGGCGACGCAGCGAGCATCTCGGCAGAGATATGGCCACCGCGCAGAAATACGGCATCTACCTGTTGTTGGACGTCTGCGTAGGAAACGGCGTCGGCGCCATAGCCGAGTCGCACCTCACCTACCGATGAAAGCGCTTTTAGTACGTCTGGATGAATGGGGCTGGTTACATAAATCAAAGACATGATCGTCACCTTATGAGAATTGGTGGGTGTTGGCGTCATCGCCAGCCGCAGGCGCATTTTTACGAACGGTCGAGATGACGATCAGTCCCAGAAGACCTGATGCGCACAGGATGAATGCGGGGGTGGATTGATTGCCGGTTGCCCCGATTAACCAGGTAGCTAGGAACGGGCCTGAACCGCCGCCGATTACCGCGCCTACGCTGTGGCCGAATGCGACTCCGGTGTGGCGGATGTGCATCGGGAAGAATTCCGGCATCACCGAGTAAGTGCCCGCTTGGCAGAGCGCATACGGGATCATGCCGAGGGCCAGGCCAGCCATAGCCAGATTGAAGGAGCCCTGCTGCATCAGCATGAAGGACGGTATCGACAGCACGGCGTAGGCGACATAGGAGTAGCGCAGGATGGACTTGCCGCCGCGATAAGAGCCGAGCTGTCCAGCCATGGGAATCAGAAATGCGGCGAGGATTACGGCCACCAATACGATGGTGGATGCCTGGCCCTTAGAGAAGCCTAGGATCGAACTGAAGTACGCAGCGATGAACACGGTACCAATGTAGGTGCCGATGTTCTGCACCATCGCGATCATGATCACTTTGACCAGAGGCTTGCGATAGTCGCGAATCAACTCTGCGAAGGGCTGGCCTTTCTTGACTTCAGCATCATTTTTCTTGGATGCGAACTCAGGGCTGTCCTCAATGCTCAATCGCATGTAAAGACCGATGATCCCCAATGGCAGAGCTAGCAGAAATGGGATTCGCCAGCCCCAAGAGAGCATCTCCGGATCTGTAAGCGTCGCCGCCGCAAGACCCGCTATCGCAGCTGCCAAGCCTTTACCAAACTGTGCAATGGAGGGCAGAAAAGAGATGTACAAGGCACGGCGTTTAGGTGGTGCCCACTCGCGAATGTAGCTCGCTGCGCCACCGATCTCGCCACCTGCGGAAAAGCCTTGCAGCATTCGCAGCACAACCAGGAGTATCGGCGCCCAGACGCCTATCTGCGCATATCCAGGAAGTAGACCAATGAGCGTGGCCGCAGCCCCCATCAGGGTGATGCTGGCGATCAGGCTGAAGCGTCTGCCGACCTTGTCACCGAGCCAGCCGAAAGCGATAGCGCCAAGCGGCCTCACCAAAAACGCGGAGCCAAACACAAGGAAAGTGTTGAGCAGGCCAGTTGTCGCATCATCGGAAGGAAAGAAAACCATTGCCAGGGTTGCAGCCACATACCCGTAGACGCTGAAGTCGTAATACTCGACGAAGGTTCCGAATACAGCGGCCCTTGTGGCCTTCTTGGCTTTTCTCGTCTGTTCCGTTTCTTCAACGGTCTGCGCAACAGGCTCGGCCATAACGTTATTGTTGTTCATGGGCACCTCGGGTTATCGAACGTCTGCCTCATTCAAAAAATGGGACAGTGTCCTGCTCTTGTTTTGTCTAGCTTCTAGAACGCCGGGATGGTTGTCAACAGGCATGTGTAATTTGCGGTAAGACGCCGTTAGACCCCAGAATGGGCGCCCCAGTCCTCAATCTGACTCGTAATGTCCCAAACAAACCGCTCTATTACCGCGTCTTCACTTGCTGCCTCAGCGTCCAGCCATACCCGGTTGATTCAGGTAGTGGACGCACTTGTGAGGCGAGCCAGCAGAGAGCCTTGGGGCGTACGAGAGCTTGCGGCAGAGCTTTCCGAGAGTCGGAGCACCGTTAATCGGATTCTCGTCTCTCTGGTTGAAATCGGGTTTGCAAGTGAGGTGGGCGTTGGCAAATACAGCGTAGGGCCTAGAATTGACGTCCTGACCAAAACGCTCAGTGATTCAAGTGCGGTTCTTGGGCGTTGCGGAAAATCGCTTGCCCGGCTTGCAGAAAACTCAAGGTGCACAGCGCTCGTTTCCGTCTATTGCCCCCGCAGTAGAGGTTATTTCATTGCTGCCTGCAGCGAAGAAAACGCAACACTCACATTTAGGCCTCAGTTGGGTGTGGTCTACCCACTGACATTTGGAGACATCGGACGGCAATTCGCTGAATATCTCGACGCCAATGCTTCCCGCTCCACGGCGTCAAATGAAAAGGTCGATGTCGACTACATCTTTCGTACGGATGACGCTCTTGGGCAGTTATCGGAGTCAGAGTTTCCCAACGCTTTATCAATCAGTGTAGGAAGGTTCGCGAACGGCCTGATCGTATCCGTTTCTGTCCACTCCGCTGCAGATTCCGATTTTAAGATGCATAAACCGTTGAATGCGGATGTGCGGAGAGTGATCGAAGAAATGCAGGCTGACATGGAGTCGAAGGCAGTTAACAGTCTTCAGGCCTATCCCGAATTCTCTACAAAAGACAGTAAGTCCACGGTTGACCGCCTTCAGAGACTTCTGCTTCTCGGTTGTGTCTTTCCTGATGGATTAAAAGTTTATGTTCAGTTGCAAGATCAGCTTCTGTGTAATGCAGCGACAGCTAAGCGATTGATACAGTCAGGCGTTGAAACCGAACTGGTGACTTTATCTGGAGACACCTTGTACCCCGGCCCAAGACTCTATCAGTGGGCGGCAAGGATGAACTCAGCTCATCGTAATCTTGCTGATTTAACTAGGAAAATTCTGTCTTCATTTGTTCAAGAGACCGGTGAAACGATAGCGCTTCTCTCATATGACGATGTGACTGGAAAGGCAGAGTTTCTTGAAGTGATTCAGGGATGGAGGCCTATCCAATACAAGCTCCAAGTGAACGTAGACGTTCCGCTCTACGCCGGTGCCGCCGGCAAAGCCGTGTTGGCTCACTGCGCGCCACATTTCGTTGAGTCCATCAAGCTAGTGAAGATCACCGAAGCGACCATTACTTCTCGCAAGGTACTGAAAGCGGAGCTGGCGATCATAAAGGAAAGAGGCTGGGCCACCGGTGAAGGAGAGCGTGTATTAGGCGCCTTTGGTTTGGCTGTGCCTTTTTTCGTCGACGGTAAAATTCGAGGCTCAATCTCAGCGACTATTCCTCAGTATCGTAAAGACGAGCGCGATCTGCCGATGCTAACCAACTTGATGCGTGAAACCACTGCGAAAATTGAGCGTTTGTTGTCGTTAGGTGTGAAAGCGAAGTAATAACCTGTCACTCCAAGTCTTGTACTGCTGAGGCCGAACAGGCCTCAGCAGTACGTCCGATCAGAAGTCCACAGTTACTCCGGTGTAAAGCGCGCGGCCATCACCCGGGGAATGCAGGGATGCCTGGGCACCGTCCGGGTCGTACCAGACGTATTCGTAGTAGCGATTCGTGAGGTTCTTCAGCTGCAAGTCAACACTCACCGATTGCGTCACCTTGTAGCTTGCGCCGAGGTTCATTAGCACGTAACCGCCATATGTCCCCTTCGTGTTTTCCCGCTCCAGGTAATAGTTAGTCTGTCCGTTCATCCAAGCAGTCAGCTGTAATGCAGGTGTCGCGTCATAGCTGATTCCAGCGTTGTATAGGTGATGCGGGATGTGATCGATTTCCTGACCTTTGCTATTCGGTAAAGTGGCACTCGGCTGGAGTATTTTCGAATACTGCCAAGAGTAGGCCATCCAGATGTCAGTACGTTCGTTAGGGTGTAGGTTCATCTGCAAGTCATAACCCCACCGTCGCGTTTCTCCGACGTTGTCCGACTCGCCGCTTGGGTCGTTGAGGCGGCGACTGACTTCACCCGAGGCTTCTTGCTGCCAGTAGGCGACGCGACCATCAATCCAGTCCGCCGGGGTGAACTTGATGCCTGTTTCCCAGCCTTCATTGATTGAAGGTGCCAGATCGGTATCTCTTGGCGGGATTTTGTAGGCTGCCGCGCCGGTGCCAACTTGGAAGGTACGGCCCCAGTTGGCATAAAAACTGGCCACGTCCCAGGGCGAATACACCACGCTAAGCTTAGGTTGTTTGATCAGGCCATATTCGTTGATATCGTAATTCAGTCCGGTCATTTCGTTGGTGAAATCCCCCTGGATTTTATCGACCCGATACGCCGGTACGATCTTCAGCGACTCGAAAGGTTTGATCTCAGCCTGGACGTAGGCGCCGTAGGTGTCGAAGTCGAACTGCTGATCTCGGGTAGTTGCCAGACGAGCACGGTCTTTGGTGCGATAGCGCTCACTCTTGTTTTGCTGCTGCTGTACGTCTGCACCACCTTCCAAGGCGAAGTCATCCAGCCAGCTGACCTCCGGTCGCCATGTCAGAGATGTGAGAGCGCCATATTGAGTTTCATAGGCATCACGCTCCTGTTGGGAGCTAGTGCGCCAATATTGCGTCCAGCGTCGATCATCGAAGGTGTTGACGTAGGTCTTCGCCGACCATGCGAGATTCTCAGCCAAGTCTGTATCGAAATGCAGACTGACCTGATTCATACGCCGAGTGCCCTTGTCGGTGGCGTTGAAGCTGTTGGTCATGGTCGGATGATGGAGGGCATCATCTTCGGTCAAATAGCCAGGCTCCTGAGCCTCAGCTTCGTAGTGACGGGCGATCAAACCGATTCGGTAGCTGTCGTCATCCGGTGTGTAAAACCACTTACCAGACATAGAAAACCGGTCTGCTTGGGAATGATCCCTGTAGCCATCGGATTTTTGATAGGCGAAGAAGTAGTTCTGAGTCCAGTTGCTGTTTTCGATGCCCTTAGCGAGTTGGGTTTCCTGAGTATTGAAGCTGCCGTAACGAATCCGCGCCTTGTTG
>OFQU01000063.1_pt1 | contig 20501 bp, 20 predicted proteins | sample 1542981 | NCBI WGS metagenome assembly OFQU01 (sample SAMN07774233, study PRJEB24372) | wastewater metagenome | isolation source: Exp Tend CN 90WW | collected 2016-02
TAAGGAAATTTTGGCAATTTTAAGAAGGCAGAACCCTGATAGGATAAGGGTTCTGTGAAATTTGTCGTGTACAGAGGATATATGTAATTGATTATCCATTTTAAAATAGAAAAATTATAAATATTAAAAGCTTGAGGCGCTATTTTTCCTAAATTAAAAGTTGTAGTGCAAATGCTTTAAAATTACACAAATTTTTTAAAGGCCGGTTGTTGGAGGCTACCCTAAGATTTAAGTTTGAACAAAAATATTGAGAAAAGGTCTATACTTGCGACTTCATAATTGAGGATATTTCAATGCGTGGCTTAAATGTGAGCATAAAAACTGAACAAGATGTAGAAAAACTTCGTATATCTGGTCGTTTGGCTGCCGAAGTTTTAGCGATGATTGGTGAGCATGTAAAGCCGGGTGTCACGACTGAATATCTGGATGATATTTGTCATGACTTCATTGTAAATACCTTAAAAGTGACGCCTGCCAATATTGGTTATCATGGCTATACCAAAACCACCTGTATTTCTCCAAATGAAGTGGTCTGTCACGGTATTCCATCGCCGAATGTTGTACTCAAAGATGGCGATATTATTAATATTGATGTGGCGATTATTAAAGATGGCTACTTTGGTGATACCAGTCGTATGTACTATGTGGGTACAGTGAAACCGGAAGCCAAAAAGCTAGTCGATACGACTTATGAGGCGATGGTTGCGGGTATTCATGCTGTGAAGCAAGGTGCAACGCTTGGTGATATTGGTTATGCCATTCAAACAGTTGCGCACCGTGAAGGTTATAGTGTGGTACGCGAGTATTGTGGTCATGGTATTGGCAAGGTTTATCACGAACAGCCAAGCGTATTGCACTATGGTCAACCCGGTAAGGGGATGCAGCTTAAAGCGGGCATGGTGTTCACGATTGAACCGATGATTAATATGGGCAAAGCGCATGTCAAAGAACTTAAGGATGGTTGGACAGTTGTGACTGCCGATAAGTCTTTAACTGCGCAGTGGGAGCATATGGTACTCGTGACTGAAACAGGTTTTGAGTTACTATCACCTTGGCCTGAAGGTACGGGCAGTTATCCAGAAATTTAAGTTGATGTTTTGTCGGTGATTAAATTTTAGACTTTGGTCTAGCTTTGTGGCCTAAAAGCTAAATTAAGTCTTAAAAGCAATCACTGATATTTCTGAAACCCTTTATTTGTCGTGTTTTTGATATTTTTTGATTAAAACTTATACATGTAAGCTATTGGTCTAGACTTTATTTTGTCACTAAAATTGTTTCCAAGATACTCGCTGTAGTTTCTTATTTTGAAAGTTTATGAGCTTATCCACCTCGGTTAAGCTCTTTTTTTTGTCTCATGGATTGGCTCAATGTGATTGAGCATGTGTAGGGTTTAAAGTGATTTATTTGCGCTGAGGTGTTCAATTAAATAGTCAATAAACACACGGACAGCAGGCAGTAAACCACGACGTGAAGGATACACCGCATGAAAAATGCCGTGTGGTGCTTTCCAATCGGGCAATACACGAACCAGCTCACCACTTTTCACCATATCTTGTACGATGCTGTCTGGAAGTAAGGCAATACCGCAGTTTTTACGGACCAGTTGAGCCAACATACTCAAATCAGAGCCCATCACCACAGGATTGACGCGTATTTTCTTTTGTTGCTGCGCATCATTATGCACGATGATATGTTGGTCTAAATGCTCATCAACCATACTCAGTATATGATGTTGGCTTAAATCTTCAGGTTGTTTCAGTTCGCCAAATTCATTTAAGTAGGCTTGACTGGCAAATAAATGCTGCTCGATATTTTCAAATTTACGAATCACCAAACTTGGATCATCGTCTAGATTGGAGCGGACGCGAAGGGCAATATCAAAACCTTCGTTGATAATATCCACACGGCGATTGGTCACCATCATTTGTACTTTAATTTCGGGATAGGTTTTTAAGAAGCTCGGTAAAATACGTGCAATTTCGTTTTGTGCAATCGATACTGGCAGGCTGAGTTTAATTACACCGCGCGGTTGTAAACTGAGATGATCGACCAAATCGTGTGCAGCTTGTGCAGCATTCATCATCACTTGCGCATGACGGTAAATGTTCATGCCAATATCGGTCACGGCGAAGTGTCGAGAGCTGCGTTGAATTAGGCGTACACCCAAGCGCTCTTCGAGGTTATACACACGTCGACTGAGTTTGGACTTGGGAATATCTGTTGCGCGTTCGGCTGCGCTAAAACCACCATGTTCAACCACTTGAGCAAAACAATAAAAATCATCTAAATCGCTTAACATTCACGATGTCCATTTGTGCAACGATAGTCTTAATTAAAAAGTGATCGTTGCAGTTTGTCAATTTTGAAATTGTAGAGATTTAATTGAAAATACTCAGTTATTCAAAGGGTTTCACAGTATTTTCGCTTGTTTGAGTATTTCAAGCACCACTTTATATTCTTCAAGTCGTGCAAAGTCGTGTGCTGTTGGATTGTTTATGCGCGTAAGGTTCATATTATCGAGTACATCGACATATTTTACTTGGGTTGCAAGAGGGTTTAATGCAGTGCGCTTGGCCGCTTCCGAACGTGATTCACCAGTTTGTTTGGTCAGTGCTTGTATAGCTTGAGTGATCTCGGCTCTAAAGCCAAGTGCTTTTAACTCTTCAGCAGTCGTTGCGGTGTCTTCCAAAATGTCATGCAACACCGCAATGATTTGTAGGGTGGGATTGGAAAATTGCAACATGAGGCGTAATGGATGCAAGATGTAAGCTTGTCCGCCCTTATCGAGTTGCCCTGCATGTTGGGTTGCAGCCAGTGCAATGGCTTTTTCTAAAGTCGACATGGTTATTCTAGGTACTTTATCCTATGCTAAACTTCGCAGCATCTTTGTTTAAAAACTAAATTATGACTTATCAATTGATCCCACTAGACTGTGAAGCGACAGATCCTGTAGCGTGCCCACATTGCCAACAACAGGTAATTGATTGGTCTCAGGAACAATACGTTCAGCCTTGCGAGCATACCTTATTTATTGCGATGGACATTGGCTTTGAATATATCACAGATGAATTTGAAGCGACCATGCAGCGCAGTGTTGATGATCTCCATGCACATGATGATCAAGTCATTATGTTTGAAGAGTTAACCCAAGCCAGTTACCCAAAATTTATCATGTTAAAAGCGCCACTTGGTGTTGAAGGCTATTCACGTTATTTAGGCTTTATAGCTTAAAAAAATAAAAGCGCCATTGCGGCGCTTTTATTTGAACCTGCCTTAGTTTTCTAAAGCTTCTTCTTCACTTTCATCGTCTGCGGTATCCATACCTAGCTCTTTAAGTTTACGCGTAAGGGTGTTACGTCCCCAACCGAGTAACTCAGCCGCATGCCGTTTACGGCCACGGGTTTGTTGCAGCGCAGCAATGATCAATGTACGTTCGAACATTGGGGTGGCGATATCGAGAATTTTCATCTCGCCATTTTTTAGTTTCTGCACAGCCCATTGACCCAATAACTCGTCCCAATGATGCACCGCAATGCGATCTAAGTTATGCGCGGCTTGTGCATCTTCACCTGAACGGGTAATTGGAATTTGCTTCAGCTCTGACGGTAAGTCTTCAGGATAAACTTCACGTCCTGTAATCATGACCGTTAACCAGCGGCAGGTGTTCTCGAGCTGACGTACGTTGCCTTGCCAAGGCAACTGTTGCATATATTCTTGTGTTTCAGGACGAAGGATTTTAGGGCTGACGCCTAATTCTTTGCCTGCGCGTGCCAAGAAGTGCTGCGCCAACATCGGGATGTCTTCGCTACGATGCGCCAGTTTTGGAATGTGAATGCGAATCACGTTCAGACGGTGATATAAGTCTTCACGGAAGCGACCATCATGTACCAATTTTTCTAAGTCTTGGTGCGTTGCCGCGACAATGCGTACATCTACTTTTACTGGGATATGCCCACCAACACGGTAAAACTCGCCATCAGCCAAGACACGCAGTAAACGCGTTTGTGTTTCAAAAGGCATATCGCCAATTTCATCTAAAAACAGCGTTCCACCATTGGCCTGTTCAAAGCGACCTTGGCGCTGTGTATTTGCCCCTGTAAATGCACCTTTCTCATGGCCAAAAAGCTCTGTTTCAATCAGGTCTTTTGGAATCGCGGCCATGTTGAGTGCAATAAAAGGTTTGCTGCTCCGTGGTGAGTGGCGGTGTAAAGCATGCGCAACTAACTCTTTACCTGTACCAGATTCACCATTAATTAACACTGTAATGTGTGATTGAGACAAACGACCAATCGCGCGGAAGACTTCCTGCATAGCAGGAGACTCGCCAATGATTTCGGTCGATTGAATCGGTGGTACCGTTTTTGCCGATTCTTGCTGCTGCATTTTGGTGATGTGCAAAATCGCACGATTCACTAAAGCTAAGGCTTCATCAATATCAAAAGGCTTGGGTAAATACTCAAATGCGCCTGTTTGATAACTTGAAACAGCAGACTCTAGGTCAGAGTGAGCCGTCATAATAATGACAGGTAGATCAGGATAGTTGGCTTTAACTTTCGCTAAAAAAGTTAAGCCATCTATGCCGGGCATACGAATATCGGTCAAGATCACATCGGGTGCATCTAAACTGAGTTGGTCTAAAGCAGATTGAGCTTCTTCAAAACTTGTGACGTCAAAACCTTCTTCTTTGAACGTTTTTTCCAGCACCCAGCGCATGGCGCGATCGTCATCAATTACCCATATTTTATTTCGCGACATGGTTTAACTCCCAAGGTATATATAAGCTAAAAGTTGTTTTTCCGGGAACAGATTGGCATTCAATCATTCCGTTATGTTGATGCATAATATTTTGCGCAATACTTAAACCCAGTCCTGTGCCTTTAGCACGACCCGTGACCAGTGGGTAAAACACGGATTCTAAAATTTCTTCTGGAACGCCCGGACCATTGTCTTCGATATCAATCCGTACCACAGAGCGTTGCAGTACACCATTGATGGTCACTAAACGTTGAATACGGGTGCGTAACATTAGTTCAGGTTGGTGGTCGACAAAGAACTCTTTATTTTCAGTCATGGCTTGCACTGCATTGACGCTAATGTTCAGCATAACTTGTATCAGTTGATCACGATCGGCCATCACTTCAGGTAATGACAAATCATAATCACGGGTGATCTTAATTTTCTTTTTGGTTTGGTTGGTAATGAGTGAGCGAACACGCTCTAAAGGCTCATGTACATTGACCAACTCATAACTTGGGAGCTGACGTGAACCAAGCATGGTGTCTGCTAAATTACGTAAGCGATCGACTTCACTAATAATAATGTCGGTGAACTCGCTATATTGAGGATCATTGAGGCTACGTGCTAAAAGTTGTGTAGCACCGCGAATTCCGCCTAGCGGATTTTTAATTTCATGTGCAACACCGCGAATCAGTTGGCGTGCAACCTGATGTTGTTGTAAGAAGTTTTCTTCCTTGGAAATTTTGAGCATCCGATCAATCGGATTGATCTCAATTAAAAGCAAAGGATGATAGGGCTTATTTGAATTCAACTGTGACACGGTATAGTCAACATGAATATCTTTAAAGTTGACCTTTATAATGGCTTCACGACGGGTGTAGTGTTGTCCCGAGTTTAGAGTATTGAGAAGTGCTTCTTCTGTATTGAACTCATCATTGGGTGCATGAAGTAAATTAAGCGCAGGTTGGCCAGAGGCACGTAAAAGACTGATATCAAATAATGCTTCGCAAGAGGAATTTAAGTAAAAAATATTTAATTTACTGTCGACCAATAGAATCGCAGTGGTCAAATTGTCCACTAAAAGGCGATAGTCGATAGAAATAGGGTGATCCATTAGCGAATGTATCCTGTATTAAAATAGCGCAATGGCATCTTGATAAAGCATTAACCGTTCCAAATAGTGGACTGAATTGATGCAAATAAAGCAAAATGCACGCCAACTTTGATTTTGTATAGTGAAATGAGCACACTTTTTTTGCGGAATGCGCTGTAAACGAACGATTGGCTAAAGATATAGCGGATTCTAAAAATCAAGTAAACCGAAAGTGACTTAAAATGGTGCGTTATGTTAATTCTACTACAGTGTTGGTTTTATTTTGGTGCATTAAACAAAGAGTGTGGAATCGATCTGTTTTTATAAACAGAAAAGACATACAATACGCGCATTCTAGTGGAGCGCAGATTCATGAAATCCCCCAAAGTCGGTTTTGTTTCTTTAGGTTGTCCTAAGGCATTGGTTGATTCCGAACGAATTTTAACTCAGTTGAAGACTGAAGGTTATGATGTAGCATCAGATTATGATGGTGCGGATTTAGTTGTTGTAAATACCTGTGGTTTTATTGAATCTGCAGTGCAAGAGTCTTTAGATGCCATTGGCGAAGCCATGAGTGCGAACGGTCGTGTAATCGTTACGGGCTGCCTAGGTAAAGACGAAGATAAAATTCGCCAAATGCACCCAAATGTCTTAAAAGTGACAGGGGCGGCTGCATATCAAGAAGTGATGGAAGCTGTGCACCAATACGTGCCTGAGCCACCAAAACACAACCCATTTATTGACCTTGTTCCAGAACAAGGGATTCGTTTAACGCCTAAGCATTATGCGTACTTAAAAATATCAGAAGGGTGCAACCATCGTTGTACCTTCTGCATTATTCCAAGTATGCGTGGTGACTTAGTGTCTCGCCCAGTCGGTTCTGTTTTAGAAGAAGCGGCTGCGCTTAAACGTGCCGGTGTAAAAGAAGTACTCGTTATCTCCCAAGATACTTCTGCTTACGGCCTCGATACCAAATACAAATTAGACTTTTGGAATGGTCAACCTGTTAAGACGAAGTTCTATGACATGTGTGAGGCCTTAGGTCAACTGGGTATTTGGGTGCGTTTGCACTATGTCTATCCATATCCACATGTGGATGCAGTGATTGACTTGATGGCACAAGGCAAAATTTTGCCTTATTTGGATATTCCATTCCAACATGCAAGTCCAAAAGTTTTAAAATTAATGAAACGACCTGCACATAGTGAAAATACACTTGAGCGTTTAAAGCTGTGGCGTGAAAAATGTCCTGAATTGGTGATTCGTTCAACCTTCGTTGTGGGTTTCCCAGGCGAAACTGAAGAAGATTTTGAGATCTTGCTTGAGTGGTTAAAAGAAGCACAACTTGATCGCGTAGGCTGCTTCACCTATTCACCTGTTGAAGGTGCGACAGCAAACGACTTGCCAGATCACGTGCCAGAAGAGATTAAGCAACAGCGTTATGAACGCTTTATGGAAGTGCAACAGGCGATTTCTGCTGCAAAACTTCAAAAGCGTGTTGGTCAGAAAATGACGGTGCTGGTCGATGAACTGGATGAAGAATTCCCAGTTGCGATTGCACGTTCATACGCAGATGCTCCTGAAATTGATGGCAATGTCTTTGTGGAAGATATTGATAAAAGCCAGATCAAATCAGGCGATTTGTTAGAAGTCGAAATTACCGATGCAGATGAATATGATCTGTATGCACAATTGATTTCGATTAAATCGAATTAAGACACAAATAAAATTTTAAAATTTAGATATTGGAGTTATTGCGATGTTAGATTCTAAAAAACCACGTTTTGAACGCATCTTACTGAAACTTTCTGGCGAAGCATTGGCTGGAAATAAAGATATGGGTATTGATGCTCAAGTACTTGATCAAATGTCTTTGGCAATTGCGCACTTAGTCGGTTTGGGTGTGCAAGTCGGGATTGTTGTGGGTGGTGGTAACTTATATCGCGGTAGTCAATTGCAAAAAGATGGTTTGGTTGGTCGCGTAACGGGTGATCAAATGGGTATGCTTGCAACCGTGATGAATGGCTTGGCATTACGTGATGCTTTAGTACGCCGTAATATCAAAACCCGTTTGATGTCTGCATTGCCAATTGGTGCTGTGGTTGAATCATACTCAAGCCGTGATGCGATTCGTCACCTAACACAAGGTGAAGTTTGTGTGTTTGTCGCAGGTACAGGTAACCCGTTCTTTACCACAGATACAGCAGCATGCTTACGTGGTATTGAGATTGAAGCCAACCTGATCCTAAAAGCAACGAAAGTTGATGGTGTCTACAACAAAGACCCAAGCAAATATGATGATGCTGTTAAATATGACACCTTAACTTTTGACCAAGTGTTAGATGAGAAATTGGGTGTGATGGATTTAACCGCGATTTGCTTGTGTCGTGACCACAATGTACCGCTTCAAGTCTTTGACATGAATAAAGCAGGTTCATTGCTTTCAGTGGTTATGGGCGAAAAAGAGGGTACTCACGTAACGAACTAATGTACGTGACCTCGAAAGCTCTTTATACTACACGCTATTTTAGAATTTATATCTTTTCGAATTAAGTAAGGAAGATCACATGATTAACGATCTTAAAAAAGACGCAGAAGACCGTATGAACAAGTCACTTGACTCGTTAGAACACGGTTTTGCCAAGGTTCGTACAGGACGTGCGCATCCATCTATCTTAAACGGGGTAATGGTTCCTTACTATGGCTCAGATGTGCCATTAAACCAAGTGGCAAACGTGGGTGTTGAAGACTCGCGTACATTGTTGATTCAGCCATTTGAGCGCACGATGGTTGCAGCAATTGATAAAGCGATTCGTGAATCAGATTTGGGTTTAAATCCGATTACGGCTGATGCGATTCGTGTTCCAATGGCTGCATTGACGGAAGAAACACGTCGTGACATGCAAAAAGTTGCGCGTAACGAAGCTGAAAATGCAAAAGTTGCAGTACGTAATATTCGCCGTGATGTACTGGGCGACATCAAAGCATTGTTGAAAGAAAAAGAAATTTCTGAAGATGATGAACGTCGTGCATCTGATGATATTCAAAAAATCACAGATAAGTTTGTTGCTGAAATCGACAAACGTCTTGCGAATAAAGAAGCTGAGTTGTTGAAGGTCTAATTTGTATAATGACCGATTCAGAAGATAAGCTTACTCTTCCAAAACATGTTGCCATCATCATGGATGGCAACAATCGTTTTGCCAAAAAAAATGCAATGCAAAAGGGCGATGGTCACCGTGAAGGAAAAAATGTCCTTGACCCGATTGTTGAGCATTGTCGAAAAAGAAATATTCAAGCATTAACCGTTTTTGCTTTTTCGAGTGAAAATTGGAAGCGCCCTCAAGCTGAAGTTGATTTGCTCATGAAATTGTTGGAAGACACGATTCATGAACAGTTGCCTCGTATGCATCAATATCAAATGTCCTTACGTTTTATTGGTGATCGTTCTAAATTATCTCCGCAATTGCGTGACTTAATGTTGCATGCCGAACAAGACACTGCTAATTTCGACAAGATGACTTTGACCATCGCAATTAGTTACGGTGGGATGTGGGATATGGCGCATGCGGCTAAGCAGATTGCACTTGCTGTTCAATCTCAAGCGTTAGATCCTGAGCAAATTGATGAACATATTTTTGGCCAATACGTTAGTTTGAGTGATTTACCCGCTGTGGATCTATTGATTCGTACAGGCGGGGATTTTCGTTTATCGAACTTTATGTTGTGGCAAGCAGCTTATGCAGAGCTTTACTTCACTCCAACTCTTTGGCCAGAGTTCAGTGTAGAAGAGTTTGATGACGCCTTGGCTGTATTTGGTGGGCGTGAACGTCGTTTCGGGAAAACGACGGAACAAATTCTACAAGATAAAATTGAGAACTAATAAATGTTAGAGCGGATTATAACCGCATTGGTTTTGGTGGCCGTTGTACTGAGTTGTATGTTTGCAACCCAGTCACACTATCCAATGTTTGTGCTGATGATTATTGCGGCAGGGGTTGCAGGCTATGAGTGGTTTAAACTCATGCCCCGTACAACAAAAAATGTTAATAAACCTCTAGCATGGGGTTTTGGTTTACTAAGTGCTGGCCTTGCTACACTTGCTTTATACTTTAACGATATTGCGCTTCTACTTTGGGCTGCCTCTATCCTATGTTGGCTGCTAAGCCTGTATTGGGTTAAATCCTATCCAAATTATGATGTTTGGTATAATTCAACCCTTAAGGTGGTTGGTATTGTTCTGATATCTTCAGCTGTGACCGCTATTTTTGCACTCTGGAAGATGTCTCCATGGTGGCTAATGTACCTGTTTTTATTGGTTTGGGGTGCTGACAGCGGGGCATATTTTGTCGGGCGTAAACTGGGTAAGCGTAAACTTGCACCTGAAGTGAGTCCAAATAAATCGTTGGAAGGTCTCTATGGTGGTGTGATTACGGCCATGATCATCGTGGTTGCTGTTGAAATCCTCTATTTAGACTTAACGTACGCGCAGCATTTATTATTTCTTATTTTATCGGTAGTGACTGTATTTAGCTCGGTGCTCGGTGATTTGTTTGAATCTATGATTAAACGTCGTGCTGGAATTAAAGACTCAGGTCGTATTTTGCCGGGGCATGGTGGGGTACTGGATCGCATTGACTCGCTACTGGCTGCTGCACCTATCTTTGCTGCGGGTGTATATGTGTTAAAACTTATTGGCGTAGATTTGTAAATGTCTCAATCTGTTTGTATTTTGGGTGTGACGGGCTCGATTGGGCAGAGCACCTTAAAAATATTGCAACAACATGCTGAAAGCTACTCTGTGTTTGCTGTTACGGCACATAGTCGGATGCAAGAACTTGTTGATATTTGTCAGCAGTTTCAACCTAAAATTGCAGTTGTACCTCAAGCTAAAGTGGATGAACTGCGCCAGCTTCTAGTCGCAGCCAATTTACAAAACATTGAAATTTTGGCGGATGAGGCAGGCCTCATCGCGGTTGCTGAACATCCAGAAGTGGATGTGGTGATGGCGGCGATTGTTGGCGCGGCAGGTTTAATGCCGACACTAGCAGCGGTAAAAGCAGGAAAGCGTGTTCTTTTGGCAAATAAAGAAGCGCTGGTGATGTCGGGTGACATCATGATGCAAGCTGCTCATGATCATCAGGCTCTTTTACTTCCTGTGGACTCTGAACATAATGCAATCTTCCAATGCTTACCGCAGACCTATTTACAAGCTGAGCGTCACGGACAGCCGAAACTTGGAGTTTCTGGTATTCTTTTGACTGCATCAGGCGGGCCATTTCTAAAACATAGTTTAGATGAATTACACAATGTAACGCCTGCGCAGGCGTGCAAACACCCGAATTGGTCCATGGGACAGAAAATCTCGGTTGATTCGGCGACCCTCATGAACAAAGGGTTAGAGCTAATTGAAGCTTGTCATCTTTTTTCAATCGAAGAACATTTTGTTACAGTAGTTGTGCATCCGCAGAGTATTATTCATTCCATGGTGCAATATGTGGATGGTTCAACATTGGCGCAAATGGGAAATCCTGATATGTGTACGCCAATTGCACATGCTTTGGCATGGCCTGAACGTATTCAAACCCATGTTCCAGCTTTAGATTTATTTAAAAATCATCAGTTGGATTTTCAAGCGCCAGATACACATCGATTCCCTGCATTAAGCTTGGCACGTCAAGCGATGAAAACTGGGGGTACAGCCCCAGCGATTTTAAATGCAGCCAATGAAATTGCGGTTGCTGCATTTTTAAATCAACAGGTGGGGTTTATGGATATTCCTGCTATTGTTGAACACACTTTGAATACCATCCCACATCAAGCAGCAACACAACTTGATGTTATTTTAGAAGCCGATCGAAACGCACGTCATGTTGCTCAGCAATATGTGGTGAATATAGGAATTTAAGCATGAGCGCCTTGTTTATGATTGTTGCGGCAATTTTGCTTTTAGGCCCACTTATTGCAATACATGAGTTTGGGCACTATTTTGTTGCGCGTAAATTGGGCGTAAAAGTTTTAGTTTATTCCATTGGTTTTGGACCAACGGTTTTAAAGTGGACCTCTAAAAAGTCAGGTATTCAATATCAGCTTTCGGCATTGCCCTTGGGTGGTTATGTCAAAATGCTGGATGAGCGTGAAGGCGATGTTGCTGAAGAGGATGTGCCCAAAGCATTTAATCGTCAGTCACCTTGGAAGCGTATCGCAATTGTTGCAGCTGGCCCATTGATTAACTTGGCATTTGCAATCTTTCTGTTTTGGATTTTGTTTTTGCCTGCACAAGAGCAGTTGAATACACGTGTGGGTAAAGTGCTACCTAATACACCTGCAGCACAAGTTCAAATGCAAGTGGGCGATAAAATTACCGCTGTTGATGGCTTAACGACACCCACTTGGGAAAAGTTGAATTTTGCCTTGGTTGATCGTGTAGGTGAAACGGGATCAATCCAAATTCAGGCCGAACGTGCGGGACAAGTTAAGACATTTAGTTTGCCTATTCAAAACTTCTTGAAAGATCAAACACAGTCTCCGCTTGATGTTCTGGGTTTTACGCCTTATCGACCTAAAATTCCTGCGGTTGTGACTAAGTTGAGCGAAGATGGTGCAGCCATTCGTCAGGGTGTGCAACAAGGTGACAAAATTGTCGCGATTGATGGCATCAAGATGAATGATTGGTTTGATGTGGTTCAAGTGGTTCAAGCCTCGCCTGAGAAATTGTTAAAAATTGATGTGCTTCGTCAAAATAAATTGGTACAGCTTGAAGTGATGCCGCAAGGTAAGCGCGACAATATGGGCAAGGTTTCTGGTGTCTTAGGTGTACAAAGTGACCCTGGGAAAATCAGTATTCCTACAGAATATAAACAAACGATACAATATAATCCTGCTGAAGCCTTCATGATGGCGGTGGATAAAACCGGTCAACTGTCGAGTATGATTTTGAACTCGATTGTGAAAATGGTGCGCGGTTTGATTGGTCTAGACAACCTATCAGGACCGATCACGATTGCCAAAGTCGCAGGACAAAGTGCGGAAATGGGTTGGCAAACTTTTATCTCATTTATGGCATTGATGAGTGTAAGTTTAGGGATATTAAATTTATTGCCTATTCCTATGCTTGATGGTGGACATTTGGTCTATTATTTTATAGAACTAATACGTGGTAAACCTGTTTCTGAACAAATACAATTGGTTGGTTTAAAAATTGGTATGGTATTGCTCGGAAGTATGATGCTTTTGGCACTATTCAATGATTTTATGCGTTTGTAAAAAAGCGTAGATACGGAATTAAATTTTACATCGGAAAAAACTGGCATGCAGCACACACATTTATTTATGCCTTTGGCGCTCATCAGTGCTATGGCAACAGTACAACAAGTATATGCAGCAGAAGATTATATAGTACGTGATATTAAGGTTGATGGACTTGTTCGTTTAACGCCAGCAAATGTCTATGGAATGATTCCGTTGAATAGTGGGGATCGTGTGAGCGATGCAGCACTTGCCAATGCCATTCGTAGTTTATATGCAACAGGTTTGTTTGATGACATTAAAACAGAAAAGCAGGGTGATACGCTGGTTTTCAAAGTTGTCGAACGTCCACTAATTTCTAAAGTTGAATTTAAAGGTAATAAACTCATTCCTAAAGAGGCCTTGGAAGAAGGCTTGAAGAAGATGGGAATTACCGAAGGTGAAGTGCTGAAAAAATCAGCGCTACAAACGGTTGAGTCTGAGCTTGAACAACAGTACATGCAGCAAGGTCGTTATGATGCTGATGTTAAAGTTGTGACGACGGCAAAGCCGAACAACCGTGTAGACCTTACTATTGAGTTTGTTGAAGGTAAGGCTGCAAAAGTTGTAGATATCAATATTATTGGTAATACGGTATTTAAAGAAAGTGAAATTGAACAAGCATTTGCGGTAAAAGAGAGTGGTTGGACATCCATTATTTCACGTAATGACCGTTATGCACGTGAAAAGATGGCTGCAAGCTTAGAGTCTTTACGTGCACTTTATTTAAACAAAGGCTATATCAACTTTAATATCAATCACTCAAGCTTAAATTTAAGTGAAGATAAAAAGAATATTTTTGTTGAAGTTTCAGTGGATGAAGGCGAACAGTTTAAATTTGGCGAAACCAAATTTTTGGGCGATGCTTTATATACCCCAGCAGAGCTGAAAGCTTTGCAAATTTATAAAGATGGCGATATCTATTCACAAGAAAAAGTGAATGCTGTTAAACAGTTGCTTCTACGTAAATACGGTAATGCAGGTTATTACTATGCAGAAGTGAACGTCGTGCCTCAGATTGATAAAGAAACCCATCTGGTGGATTTAAATTATTATGTGAATCCAGGTCAGCAAGTGACTGTGCGTCGTATTAACTTTACTGGCAACACGAAAACTGCGGATGAAGTATTACGTCGTGAAATGCGCCAAATGGAAGGTGCACTCGCAAGTAATGAGAAAATTGATTTATCTAAAGTTCGTTTAGAGCGCACAGGTTTCTTTAAAACTGTAGATATCAAACCGGCGCGTGTTCCGAACACAGCCGATCAGGTTGATTTAAATATTAATGTTGAAGAGCAGCACTCGGGTACCAGTACCTTAGCAGTTGGTTTCTCACAAAGTGGTGGTGTAACCTTCCAAGCAGGCTTAAGTCAAACTAATTTCATGGGTACAGGTAACTCTGTTGCCATTGATTTATCCCGCTCAGAAACGCAAGATTATTACAACCTAAGTGTGACGGATCCATACTTTACGATTGATGGTGTACGTCGTGGTTATAACATGTACTACCGTAAAACCAAGTTGGATGAAGACTATAACGTCAATAACTATGTGACGGACAGTTTTGGTGGTGGTATTAACTTCGGTTATCCAATTGATGAAAACCAAAGTGTCAGTGCGGGTTTAAACATCGACCAAACTGAAGTCACCACAGGTCCGTATGTATCGACCTATGTACGTGATTACTTGTTGGCGCATGGCGGTAAGGCAACTGGCAAAGCTGAAGATGTTTGTATTGGTACTATAGAAAACTTGTATGAGGATACTGCTAATCCAACAAAAATAACTGGTACGAAATGTAATGGTCAGACTGTTGATTATGATAATGAATTTAACGGTGATTTCCTAACGTATAACTTAAACTTGGGTTGGTCATATAACACCTTAAACCGTCCGGTGTTCCCGACATCTGGTATGTCGCATCGTATTAATGGTGAAATTGCATTACCCGGTAGTGATGTTGAATATCAAAAGCTGACATATGATGCTCAGGCATACTTCCCATTAGGCAAAGACTTCGTACTTCGTGGCTATGGTAAGTTGGGTTATGGTAATGACTTACCATTCTATAAAAACTTCTATGCTGGTGGTTTTGGTTCGGTACGTGGTTATGACAACAGTACCTTAGGTCCGAAATATCCAGGCGTAACTTATAGTGAATCAAGATCTAAAGATAATGACTATGAGGAAGTGGGTGGTAACGCACTGATCCAATTTGGTACAGAATTGGCTTTGCCTTTGCCATTTAAAGGCGATTGGACGCGTCAGGTTCGCCCAGTTATCTTTGCCGAAGGCGCGCAAGTATTTGATACGCAGTGTGATGTTCCATCTGGTCAGTTATATATGACTGGAAGTAAAACTGATGCAGGTATAGATGCGAAACAATACTGTAAAGACAACTTTGGTTTTGATGTTTCAAACATGCGTTATAGCGTGGGTGTAGGCTTTACTTGGATTACGATGATTGGTCCATTGTCTCTCAGCTATGCATATCCATTGAATGATAAAGATGGCGATGAAACAAAGAACATTCAATTTGAAATCGGTCGTACCTTCTAAGGTCGACCGTTTCTCTACATGAAAGATATAAATATGAAAAAATTTCTTACAGCTTTAACACTTACAGCATTAACTTCTACAGTGGTGAATGCTGCTGGCTATGGTGTAGTGGATCTTGAGCGTGTTGTTGAAAATAGTAGCTATTTAAAACAGCAAAATTCGAGTTTTCAACAGAAAATTCAACCGCAAAGTACGAAGCTTGATCAACTTAGTAAAGAGCTTCAAGACTTACAACAGCGTTTACAAACAGGTGATAAGCTGAGCGCTGCGGATAAGCAAAAAATGGTGACTCAGTATCAAACCAAAATGAACGAGTTCAATACTTTACAACAGACCATGCAAAACAGTGTGCAAAGCTCGATTCAGCAAGTACGTACTGTATTTGATGGTCGTGTGAAGCAAGTTGCTGAACAATTGCGTAAAGAAAATCAATTAGATGTTGTTTTGAATAAAAACTCAGCACTTGCCTATGACGCTAAGTATGATTTAACTGATAAAATGATTCAAAAGGTTAACGCAATTAAGTAATCAATGAATCCTCAACAGTACCGCTTAGAAGATCTTGCTCGTCTAGTCCAAGGTGAGTGTGTAGGTCAAGCTGATTTAATCCTTAAGGGATTAGCAAGTCTAGATTCGGCAGAATCTAGACATCTTGCATTTGTAAATGGTGAAAAGTACTTAGAGCAAGCACAGCAGTCTAAAGCTGGAGCATTTATTGTTACAGCTGATCTGAAAGATCGATTGGTTGAACATCAAAACTTTATTGTTGTTGCCAATCCTTATTTAGCCTTTGCTATTTTGACCCATGCTTTTGAGGTTAAACACACTGAGCAGGGCATTGAAAGCACTGCACAGATACATCCATCAGCAATCATCTCAGATACTGCTTATATTGGTCATTATGTGGTCATTGGTGAAAATTGCGTTGTTGGCGATGATACGATTATCCATTCACATGTCAGCATACATGATGGGGTTGAAATTGGCCGCGGTGGTTTAATTGAATCGCATGTAAATCTGATGTCATGCAAAATTGGTGATCGTGTCCGTATTCATGCCAATACTGTGATTGGTAGTGAAGGTTTTGGTTTTGCCCCTTATCAAGGGAAATGGCATCGAATTGCTCAATTGGGTTCGGTCATCATTGGAAATGATGTACGGATTGGTTCAAATTGTAGTATTGATCGCGGTGCATTGGATGACACAATTTTGGAAGAAGGTGTCATTGTTGATAACCTTGTGCAAATCGCCCATAACGCTAAAATTGGTGCCAATTCGGCTTTTGCTGCCAATACTGCAATAGCCGGTAGTACAACCATTGGCAAAAATTGCATCGTAGGTGGTGGGTCTGCAATTGCAGGGCACTTAAATATTGTTGATAATGTCACTTTAACTGGAATGTCAATGGTCACAAATAATATTTCTGTGGCTGGAACGTATTCTTCAGGAATTGGGCTGTTTGAAAATCAAAAGTGGAAACGCACCGTTGTTCGTTTAAGACAATTAGCAGATGTGCCATTGACCCAATTGGTAAAAAAACTTGATCATATGCAGGCTCAAATCGAGTCCCTTGAATCAACAATTAAATTGCGTAAATAGAAATATGATGACTGAGTCGAATTCTACTAGTTTCACGAAACCTGAATTGCCAATGACGATTCAAACTATTCGTGAGTACTTACCACACCGCTATCCTTTTTTATTGGTCGATCGTGTTGTTGATGTGACTGAAAATGGAATTGTGGCGTATAAAAATGTGTCTATTAATGAAGAGTTCCTTCAAGGCCATTTTCCTAATTATCCAATTATGCCTGGTGTTTTGATTGTCGAAGCATTAGCGCAAGTTTCAGGTATTCTTGGTTTCATCATGAATAATGAGAAACCGAGTGAAGGTTCTTTGTTCTTGTTTGCAGGCGCGGAGAAAGTTCGCTTTAAAAAGCAAGTCGTTGCAGGCGATCAATTGGTGTTAAAATCAGAATTGGTCATGCAGAAACGTGGTATTTACAAATATAATTGTATTGCCACCGTTGACGGTGTAGTAGCAGCATCTGCGGAAATTATGGTTTCGCATCAGAAAATAGAGCAATCATGAGCAATAACGAATTTATTCACCCAACAGCAATCATCGATGCATCTGCCGTGATTGCAGCAGATGCTAAGATTGGACCGTATTGTATTATTGGTCCAAATGTCACTATTGGTGCAGGTACGCAGTTACATTCGCATGTGGTGGTCGGTGGTTATACACGTATTGGAGAACACAATGAAATTTTCCAATTCGCAAGCGTGGGTGAGGTCTGCCAAGATCTAAAATATGCAGGTGAAGAGACCTGGTTAGAAATTGGTGACCATAATAAAATTCGTGAACATTGTAGTTTACACCGTGGTACGGTGCAGGATCACGGTATAACCAAGATTGGTAGCCATAATCTTTTAATGGTGAATACACATATTGCGCACGACTGCGTGGTCGGTGATCATAATATTTTTGCAAACAATGTCGGCGTAGCTGGTCATGTTCATGTTGGTGACTATGTGATTGTCGGCGGTAACTCGGGTATACACCAATTCTGTAAGATTGACTCTTATAGCATGATTGGTGGTGCATCATTGATTGTAAAAGATGTCCCTGCTTATGTGATGGTTTCTGGTAATCCTGCACATGCTTTTGCGATGAATGTTGAAGGCATGCGTCGTAAAGGTTGGTCTAAAAATGTGATTCAAGGTTTACGTACTGCATTTAAACTGATCTATAAAGAAGGTTTAACGACAGAGCAGGCTTTAGAACGTATCCGTGCAGAAATTTTGCCTGAAGTTGCTGAGGTACAGCTGCTTATTGACTCGTTAGAACAGTCAGAGCGTGGCATTGTGCGTTAAGCTTATTTCAAATATAAAAAAGACACTTCGCGTGTCTTTTTTTATATCTATAGAAAAATTATTTTTTAAAGAAAGAGGCCTCTTCAGACTTAGGATATTGCTTGAGGAGTTTGGCTTTGTATTGGTTAGCCTGAACCGTATTTTTATCCACTTCTTTGGCAATATTATAGAGCTGATAGACGGCTCGAGGCGCGCGCGAAGAGTTTGGATATTGGTTTGCCACAATCCCGTAGTTCTTTTTCGCTTCTGCATAGTTGGTAGGTTCAATCGCTAAATTAAATTCCGCTAACCAGAAATATGCATTGCTGATGTAAACACTGTTGGGGTTGTTTTTAATAAAATTTTGCATGGGTGCAATCGCTTTCTTCGCACCACCTTGCTTATAGGCATCCAATGCGACAGTATACGCGGCTTTTTCTAGCTCAGATGTGTTTTGCGTACTGACCACTACAGGTGCTTTGTTTACTGCGGCTGCGGTTGTGTTACTGCTGGGGTTGGTGATTGTGGTGTTACTGGGAGGAGTATCCTGTTGGTTATCCTCCGTTGTGGTACTCGCTTCAGGGTCTACTTTTTGCTGAAGTAACTCTAAGCGTTGATCTAGGTCAGCGTAACGATTTTCCAACTCATGTTTGAGTTGAGCGATCTCGTTGTCTTGCTCTTCAAGTTTACCGCGTAAGCTACGCAAATCACTTTCTAATTGTTGGTTCTTTTGCATGATTTGCCAATTAATATTGGTTGCTGTTGCACTCGCACCTGTGTCTACTGCGACGCTGGTTGGATTGACACTATTGTTCGTTGCTTGGCTTAAGCCGCGAGATTCAATTGGAATATTGGCGAAAACAGGCGTTGTGCAAAGTAGGGTGAGGGCACATAGGCTATGCTTCTTTAGCATCATAAAATATCCGTGTTATAAGGCTTTGATGGGGGACACATCAAACAAAATTCATTTCCCTCATTAAAAACGGCAACGTTATGAATTGCAATAACCTTTTACATTGTTGTCGTATATTTAGGTAAATGAATGTAGCCTAGTCGTTACCAAAAATTGAGCGATTTTTCTTGATTTTGTTTTATAAATAGTCAATTGAATGAAATACTTATTGAAAAGTCGTTTATAGGCTTGCAACTTAGGGAAAAATCTCTATACTCTGTTATTGCAATGGTAGCCCTGCCGGTTACTTCGCAATTGTACTCTACGAACCCCGCCAGGACCGGAAGGTAGCAACGGTAGTAGAAATATGATGTGCCGAAGGCTTGCTGGTAGGGTTGCCACCATATTTATAAATATACAAGAATAAAAATGAAAGATTACTATGGCATTGATTCAGGTCTAGTCGTAAGTATTGAATCCTCTGAGAAAGTGAAAAGTATTCTGCTTTTTCTTCTATTTTTTGCAATTACCATTATTTTTATCTATTTCTCAATTCTATATTTTATTTCCAATGGTTTTTTAAATTATATTGCCGTAGGCTTTGTTGTATCTTGTCTCTGTGTTTTATTCTGCATTTTTTATTTGTTGCTTGAAAGCATAAATACCGAAATTGTTTTTAATGAAGATCATCTTCTCTATCGTAAAGTTTTCACTGTTAAAAAAGTGCTCTATAGTGAAATAAGAGGCTATGAAATTTTATCTTTTAGAAAAAGAAGTCGTTTGCTACTGATTGATCAGCATCATCAAATCGTTAATATTAGTTCAGATTTTGAGTCATATAAAAGAATTTGTAATATGTTCATGGCACATTTTGAAGATATTGAGGTTGTTAATAAACGAGAACAAGAACAAAATTTTATACAAGAACATACAAAAAATATTTCCAGTGAACAGCAACAAAAATATTTAAAATATGCATTAAGATTTAGAAAAATTTTAGGGTGGTGTTTTAAAAAGTATGCTGACATTAAATGAAGCCATTATTGATGTAAAAGAAGGTTAAGTCGAAGGCTTTAA
>OFQU01000065.1_pt1 | contig 20116 bp, 17 predicted proteins | sample 1542981 | NCBI WGS metagenome assembly OFQU01 (sample SAMN07774233, study PRJEB24372) | wastewater metagenome | isolation source: Exp Tend CN 90WW | collected 2016-02
GAACGCTTCTACAACCGCCCCGGCGCCAGCGTCGCGACCCGCGACGCCGACCTCGCCCGCGGCCTCGCGATCACCACCCAACCGATGGCCGACATTGGCCCGGCAGTGGTCAAGGACCGCAGGCTCACGCCCCCGGTCGGCGCCGCACAAGACGTGCCGCCCATCACGCCGGACGACCCGATCGAAACCTGCATGAGCAACCGCGGCTGGCGGCTCTACGCCCTGTCACCGCGCGAACGCGCGACATGGATACGCCTCTCGCCCGTGGCGCGCACCCGCCTCGCCGACACGCTTACCGGCGCGAGCGCCCCGCGCTGGGGACACCTGCTCCGCCCAGCGTCGCGCCTGCGCCTGATCCCGCGCTAGGGCTTCAGCACCCCCTCCGCATCCGCCAGCCGCACGTCGTGCATCTGGTCGAGATACGCCTCGTAATAGCCCTTATGCGAGTGGCCGACGATCGCGAGCATCCGCGTGCCCGGATAGCGGCCCAGCACATCGCGGATGTTGGCGACCATGCGCAGGTTCCGCGTCTCCCAATAGCCGACGTAAGAGCGACCGAAGCCTTGCGGCGACCGCTCGGTCAGCGCCGCGCCGAAGTCCGATCGGTACACCCGATCCGCGGCGCCCGGCGCGTTGATCGCGCGGTACAGCGCCAGCATGCCTCCAGGACGGGCGAGGCCGGCCTGCAACCGCGCATCCTCCGCGCGGCGCGCGGCACTCGCCGGATTGTCCCACGCCTTGGCGATCGCCGCCTCATAGGCCTTGCCCACCGCGGGATCGGGATCGTCGGGCGTGTCGGCGGTATGATCGTCAACGCTCCACAGCCGCTCCAGACCCAGCCGCGCCGCGAGCGTCGCGGCGATCATGCCGCTTTCGTTGCGCCGGCGCTGCAACGCGTCGAGGCTCGCCGCGAGGGCGGCATCCAGTCCATCGCCGGCATGGCGCTCGGCCACTGGCAGGCGCAGCCACTGCACCAACGCCGAATGCCGCTCGCCCGCCGCCAGAAATACCGCGGCGAGATGGCGGCGCTGCGCCGGCGTCGGTGTCACGGGCCAGGCGAGGAGGAGCCGCTCGGCCTCGGCATTGGCGGCTGGCACGTCCAGCCCCGTCGCGCGGCCTGCCGCCGCGGGATCGGCGCAATAGGTCTTTACCGTCTCGGCATAGCGATAGGGGTAGCGGCGCATCGCGTCGCATTGCAGCCCCGACAGATCCTCGGTGGCGATCGCGGTCGGCTTCCATGCGGTGAGCCGGTCGAGCAGTGGCGCCAGCAATGGCTCGATGACGCCCGGGCCGTAGCCATCGGGCAGACCCGATAGATGCGGCGTGCCGAGCACGAGCACGGTGTTGGGCTTGCCGGCGGGTGGCCCCTTCAGCGTCTCGGGGTGGAAGGCGGGATGATAGTCCTGCGCCTGGGCCGGGATTGCGAGCAGCGCGCCTGCCATCAGCAGACAGCGTCCGAACCGTGTCGTCATGTCATCCCCCACCCGATACCGTTACCGGCCTAGCACGAGTGGTTTGATGCAGTAAAACACTGCCATCCACGACCCGGTTCGCTCCGCGCAGCGGCGCCTCTTGGGCCGATGTATACATTGGTGCCACGAGGCATATCCTGCCATCCCTTTCGGAGGCACCCCATCGTCGTGTCGCACGCATGCGAAGCGGGCTGCCTACAGGAAACGCTGGCCGGCATGGTCCTTGAACAGGTCGGCGTTGCGCACGTACTCGGACAGGACCTGCACCGACTTGTGCCGGCTGACCTCCTGCAGCTTGAAGATCGTCGCGCCCTGCGCCGCGCCCTCGGTGATGAAGCCTGCGCGCAAGGAATGCCCCCCGAATAGCGTCGGATCGTATCCCGCCGCGGCGGCATGCGTCTGCACCAGCCGCGCGATCGCCCGGTCGGACATCGGCGCCGGCGTCAGCGCATCCTTGCGCGTCAGACGTCGGAACAAGGGCCCCTCGGCATGCCCGGCCGCCGCCATCCAGGCGAGCAGCAGCGCCTTGGGTCGGATCCGCGTGCCTTCGGGGATCGCGATCACCGCGCCTTCGCCGGCCCGATCGGTCTTCGACCGCGCGATAGTCAGTCTCAGGCCCTCGGGCACGATCCCGACATGCCCCACCTCCAGCGCCACGATCTCCGACCGCCGCAGGGCCGCCGCCATCCCGATCGCCAGGATCGCCCGATCCCGGGTTGCACGCAGCCCATCCCCCTCGATCGCGGCCAACATGTTCCGCAACGCTGCGGCATCAGCGGGCGCCTTGCGGCGCTTCGCCCCGCCGTGCTCGGCGCGAATGCCAGCAAGAACCTCGGTGAGCCGCCCTGCGGTCGGCAAAGCGGTTGGGGCGGGATAGCCCGCGGCCCGATGATGATGCCCGATCGCCGCGACGCGCCGATTAATCGTTGATGGATTTATTCCGGCGGTCGCCTGGTCGCTTGCGAATACCGCCACGACATCGGGCGACGCCGGCAGCGCGCCCAAGCCATGCGCGTTGCACCAAGCGCTAAAGATCACCCAATCGGACTCATACGCCCGCCGCGTCGCCGATGACCGCGCAGCCTTCGCGTAGGCCGCAGCCCGCTCGATCTTGGCCTCAAGGATCGTCGGCAGCGTTGGCTGGGGGCCAACGGCCAACGCCTGCGCCTGTCCGGCGTCACCGGCCGGGACGATCGCATCGGAAATGAGCCGTTGGCGCGCCATCATTTGCCTATGACAGGATCGATCTGGACGAGCTAGCGCTGCGTCCGGGAATCATTGTTATCGGACGTATTGCTTACTTTGCAGAGCCGAGGATGGTAGGCGACGATCGATGGTCAGGATTCATTGATTGCAGCCGCAAGATGACAGTGTCAGCAGGGCTAATGACGGCAAAGAAGGCGGTGGGGCAGCGATCGTATCGGGTGACGACGCAGCGCTATTCCTTCAGGCGGCCGGACATAATTTCACTACGGCTATGACGCGCGTAACGGCACTTGTCGTACCGAACTGGTTCGCTTCGTGACCTGCGGCCTGGGATACAGGGCTGAATGCCTTGGCTTGGAGAGCATTCTTGAGCCAGTCGGCGTCATAGCCGTGATCGCCAAGTACTCACTGCGCCTTGAAGTATGTCGTCGAGCAGCACTGTCGCTGCGGTATAGTCGCTGACCTAGCCAACGGTTATGAAGAAGGTCAGGGGCCGACCGTTCGGGTGGCGACGGCGTAAAGCTTGATGTTTATGCCGCCTTTGATGCATTCGATCAGGCAAACAAGATGCTCTTTTTAAACCGAAGGCTGTATGCCGTGCGGCGCGCCTTTGGGTAAGTTGCATCGATCATCACCGTCTCCGGCTCGGCATCTTTCGCCGTCAGCCGTACATCATAAGCGAGAACATTCCTGCCTCAACCCGGCGCTTCCACCAATTGTAAACACCTTGTGCTGACCGGAGGCGGTGCGCGCATCTCACCGGAGCAGCCGTTCTTGTTGACTAACACGACGCCACTCAGCATTCGCCGGTCATACAAGGCGGCTTGCTGTGGTTCTGGAGAAGAACGACCGCAGCCGCTCCGTCTGCTTATCAGTCAGCCCGAAATAGGTCGCGCATTTCAGTCTCCTTGCGAAGACTGAATCAGGTCGTGACGCTCACATCACTAGGTCCTGACCCTAGTCGTTGTCGCTGAATCCCCATCATAAGGGCGGCACGGGGCAGTCTGCGCGCGCCTATGGCCACGAATCAACTGACGAACGATCTGGCGGCTCGCCCCAGCTGTAGAGCCGCTCCCGCATCGCCCTCCCCGTGAGACATCCTAACATAATAGCCCCGATAATGCGTCATCAAAAGCGGGGAATCAAACTCTCACTTATCAACAGCATATATGCACGCAGGGCTAAAAATCCGCGTAACATATTGATATATATATGTATTATGACCATACCGGACCGAACTTCACGTGATTCGTCAATCGACGCGATGCGTGCCGTAGCTTTTTGCGGTGTAGTCTGCATCCATACCGTCCAAGATCGCGCTACAATGCTCATGGCGGAGGCGGGACGATTTGCCGTGCCTCTATTTTTTGCCTTGTCTGGATACTTTCTATCAGCAAATTCATCCAAATACTTATCTTATTATATTTCAAGAATTTTCAAAAGAATAATTTTAACATACTTATTTTGGTTTTCGTTATATTTTATTTTATCTTTTTTTGTATTTGGCCAAATACTAATAAAAGATAACATTTTACACTATTTCCTAACCGGCGGCTCCGGTTATCACCTCTGGTTTTTACCCTCTTTAGCATTCTCTCTTGTTACCTTTGTAATTTTACGAAGATATTTTTCACATACGGTTGTGTTTACAATCTCTATTATAGGGTACTCTTTTTGCGCAATAATTAGTACATACAAAGCCTTATTTGGCTTAGCCATAAACATTGATGCTCACCTATTGCCTTTTTACGGGCTTGCATTTGTAGCATTTGGCAATTGGGCAAGAAATGCACGCCTTAATTTGTCTCTTAAAACTACTATCACAATGTTCTTATTTTTATTGTTTGCCAATTTTTTAGAATATTACGTTATTAGCATATTCAATCTAAATGAAAATGCGGTATCCATACCGGATATTCGTTTTATGGCGATGCCCCTTGGTTTTTTTGCGTTAATATTGGCGACAAAATTAGATTACCCTTTTTTTGGCAAAGATATCATTGCCAGCATCGGTAGAGTTTCCTTAGGTATGTATGCTGTACGTTTGGCATTCATTATTATTTATAATAATATAGAGCAAATACCTCGGTTGAAACCAATAGAACTGCCCGTGATTGTTATAGTATTATCCGCAACTATATCTTACTTTGCTTCGCATACATATCTTCGTCGATTTTTTTCGTGATATTGCAGAAACCAAATATTCTTGTGAGGGTATACGCTTGGCCAGAGCGAAAAGGCGAGTGAGGTTGCGGAGCGACGCCTAAGAGTAGGCCAATTTTTGCCCCCCCCAGTTTGATGCTGCGGTTCTTTCGTTGGAATAGAAGGAAGTCGTACGAGACAAGTTCGTCACGGGGGGCGCTACGATCACGTACGTCGGTCTAGGAGCAATACAGTAATCGTAAGCTTCGCTCGTCACGCCAAGCCATGCGCCGGGGATCAACCCGAAGACGGTCACAAAGTGACAGAAACAGACGACGGTTAAGAATGTGGACATCGAGCAGAAGGGCCCTCTTTCAACACCCTTTCTTCAAGTTGAAGAGGCAGTGTTCTTGACGTCCCGGCGTCATTGCCGGTTCTCAATGACGGCCTCTACCCTTTGTATTCCACTTCGCACCTGACCCGGTCAGCGCTGCAACGTTACCGCATCTCCGCCTATTAGGGCTCAAACCCAATCAGCGGGATGAGGGCGCGTCTTTCCTGATTCACTGTATGCGTGGGTCACGGGAGTGCGGACATGGCGCTGTTCTGGTTGTCGAATGAAGCGTGGGCCGCGATCGAGCCGCACCTGCCCAGAAACCAGCCCAGAGCGCGACGGGTGGACGATCGGCGGGGTGATCTCTGGTATCTTGCCTGTGCTTAAGGTTGGCTGTCGCCGATGCAATTGCCCGGGCAAGTACGCGCCCGCGACGACGGCCTACAATCGGTTCAACCGCTAGTCGCAACGAGGTTTCTGGCTCCTGCTGCTGGATGCACAGGTGGACCCGGGTGCGGTGACGAGGAGCACCGTCATCGGCCGCCCCTACGTTCTGACGCTCACGCCCGGCAACGTCAGCGATGTGAAAGCCGAGCCTGAACAGATCGTGACACTCACATCAATAGGTCCTGACCCTAATCTGCCTATTGGCTTTGGTCCCTAAGGTCCGTGACGAGATGTTTCAGCTTACGGTTCTTGTCCTCGAATTGCTTAACCCGCCGCATTTCGCTGACACCCATCCAGTCATATACTATCTTCCAGCGATAGAACGTCTGCTGCAATAGGCCCATCCGGCAAATTACCTCAGCCACCGGCGTGGCCGTATCCGCCTGCGTCAGCGCAAACGCAATTTCCCCTCCCGTTTACTTCAAATTCTTTATGCACCAGGGTCTTGGTGGCCACCTTCCAGTCGGATGGGAATATAAATCAGCCCGGTTAAAAATTGGACATAAATATTGCGTCGTCACTGTCTTTTCCAATAGTTAACCCAGCTTTAGTATTGTGCTAAAGTGACCGAATTACTCGAGCTGGCACACCGGCCGCAATAACGTTTATAGGAACGTCCTTTGTGACTATTGCACCGGCGGCTATTACACTTCCGGCACTAATCTCAACGCCAGGTAAAACTGTAACTGACGCGCCTATCCATACTCCATCGGCTATCACTACAGATTTTGTAAATAGGTCATGACTAGCGCGGCATTGCTGATCATCGGTTATATGGTGAGAAGAGGTTAATATTGTCACACGTGGGCCAATACGGACGTTGTTACCTATTATGACGCCTCCATCACCTTCAACAAGCAACCCCTTGTTGATGAATACGTCCGTTCCAACTGCTAATCGGCAATTCGTCAAATTTACGCCGCTACTGATGTAACTTCTGGCGCCTATGCGCGCTCGAATCAGGGATACGCGGCGGATATACCAAGCCAAACGGGTGCTAATGCGGCGGAGCATGGTCCGCCGCGTACGCGATCACAATTGATCATTCAAGATCGGTTTACAAGAAGTTCAGTCATGCACAACAGAATCACTCCAACACAGGCGGATCAGAAATAATGCTGCTCACCCACATCATCAGCGTGGTCTCCATCTGAACCATTATGCTCTATGATGCGCCTTGCCGTGGCGTTCGGGGCTTGGCTGGTGTCGTTGGTAGCTGCTGCCTGGCACCTCGCTTGTTGCTGTGGTGATCGGCGCGCTTATAGTCCGCACCTCCTCGACGCCATCGATCATCCGCACCCCAATCTGCAACGATTCTGCCAGGGGCATCAGTAAGGGACGAGGTCCATCGTTGTAACCTATGCAGCTGCAATCTGGCGGTGCGAACCATCTCAAGCGCTGCCGCGCTTCCTGTGATACCTCTCTCTTTACCCCCAAGGAAGCGCTGCGTATGAGGCGCGCATGCTTAAGATCGCCACGCCTGCCGAAGGCATTCAGATGCGCTGGTGGCATTCACCGGCATTATTAATGCTGTATTTTGTGGTGCCGTTCTTTCTGCTGATCGCGGCGATCACTCCCTACGTAATCGAAAATGCGCCGGTCCTCGCATCGCGGGTGGTATTCCTTGAGCCGAGTTACGTGTTCGGCAGCCTCTGTCTTTTCCTAGCGTTCGTAGCAGGCGCAATTCTGGGGGGACGGAAGGCCTTCAATCGCAAGGTGAAACTGGGTGATGGCTGCCTCGATTTTCTGTTCTACGTGACGGTCGCAGCCTATCTGATCTGGTTCGGACCGCTGGTCCTGTCCCAGCCGGGGCTCATTCTCGACACGATCCGCGGCACCGTCGGCGCGATGTACGACGTGCGCGACAATGCGCAGAACATCTCGGGCGTAACTACGGCGACGCAATTTGGTATTTCATATGCGATCATTTACGCGATTAAGCAGTTTCAGGACGGCGAGCGCCTTCCGGCAACCTATCACTGGAAGATGTCGATCATCATACTACTTGCTCTTTTTCGCGCCGCGGCTTTTTCTGAGCGCATAGCTATCGTCGAGATTGTGATCCCGGTTTTTGCTGTTTACGTTACCGGGCATAACTTCTCAGAAGTTACATATCGACTTGCAATTAAACCATTTCCCTTTGTTCTTTACACTATCGCGCCAATATTTTTTGCGGTTTTTGAATATCCGCGAAGCTGGATTAATCATTATATCGAACTATATGATAACTTTCCGCACTTTGTCGTTGACCGTTTTATGTTGTATTACGTCACATCATTAAATAATATATGCGCGCTTATGGAATATTCACCAAACCCGACTTACAGTGGGGGATGGACCCTTAATTGGCTATATAGATTTCCAGTAATTGGGAAAATACTAACTGGTGAATCGACAAGTGGCGGAGACTCCGGTCCGTATTCTTGGTTTCTCGATTTTTTAAATGTATACGCTTCGCCAGAATATAATAACACAACTGGATTTCTTACGGTTGTCTACGATTGGGGATGGTTGCTCGCTATCTTTTTCATGGTCGCATATGGCGCGATCGCAGGCTTAACCTTTGCCTCCTTCCGAAGCGGACGGGGAGGGCTACGCTATGTATATCCAATTGTGCTTTATTCCATCTTTGAAATTTTGCGTATTGGCTACATCTATGATGGCCGTGCGGTCGCGGCAATAATCGGGGTCGGGATCGCCTTGGCCATTTGGACCAAACCCGTGACAGACGACGTCGTCGTCAACAGCCGAGGGCAGTAGAGCTAGTAGTTGTTAAGGGCAAGACAGAGTAAAGTGCCGCGGTGGACAATAGATCCGCCCTCTCCCGTATTCGCCAACCTTCCCCAAATTGGAAAACCATGCGCGTTCTTATCAATGGCCGTTTTCTCGACAAGCCGGTCACCGGCGTGGAACGCTTCGGACGCGAAGTAACGCGGGCGCTTGGTATGCTTAAGGCAGCTGGAGATGCACGACTCGATGGGCTCGATCTCCTCATCGTGCGCCCGCAGTCCAATTCGCCTGCTCTTACCCCGCTCATCCCGGAACTGCGAGTTGGAGAATCCGGGGGGCAGCTATGGGAACAATGGCATCTGCCGCGTTCGGCACAGGGCTGCGACGTTATTCTCAACCTATGCAACATGGCGCCCTTCGCGTCCCGACGGAACATCACCTGCGTTCATGACGCGCATCCCTGGTTGATCCCACAGAACTTTTCGTGGCAGTTCCGCAAATGGTACGATCTGGTCATTCCACGGATCATCGCGACCAGTGCCCGTTGGACCACCGTGTCGCGCTTTTCGGCGGACAAATTAGTCGAGCTCGGGATCGCTAACCGGGCGCCCGATGCGATTACCTATAATGCAGCAGACAATTTTAGTTCAGACGTTGCTACGGGCACAGGAAGACCGCTGCCCGAAGGCGTGCGCTCACCATACGTCCTTTGCCTCGGCAGCAGGTCGGCAAACAAAAACATCGGCATGATCGCTGGTATCGCACCGCGCCTTGCCGAGCGCGGCATCTGTGTCGTCGTTGCAGGCGGTGGCAATACCAAGGTGTTTGGTGGAGGGGAGCAACGAATCGAAGATAATGTTGTTAACCTTGGTTTTGTGTCGGACGAGACGCTCGTTGCATTGTATTGCCAAGCCTCCGCCTTCCTATTTCCCTCGCTTTACGAAGGGTTTGGGGTGCCAGCGATCGAGGCGATGAAGTTCGGCTGCCCCGTCATCGCCTCAGACAGTTCAGCACTACCTGAAGTGCTGGGCGATGCCGCAATTCTGCTGCCACCGCATGCGCCCGATCGTTGGTTGGATTCCATTCTGACGATTCATGATGATCCGGTACGACGCGCAAAGCTAGTTGGTAAAGGACATGAGCGGGTCAAGCAGTACAGTTGGAAGGGATCGGCGCTGGCCTTCGCCGCGCTTGCACAGGACATGATGCGATGAGCGACCCGGCTGGCCTTACCGTGCTGCACGTCTGTGAATGCCTGATGGGTGGGACGGCGAGCTACTTTGAGGAAATCCTGCCCGCCCAGATCGCTCGCTATGGCGCCGGACGGGTCGCGCTGTTAGCCCCAAGCCGCGAACTTGCAGCCTTTCCTACGATAGAGGGTCTCGTTCGCTTGGACTATCGGCAGGATCGACGGTCGCCGGGCGCGCTGGTTCGATTGGGCCGGGCAGTACGGCAGGCCCTCACGATCCATGCACCCGCGCTCGTACATCTGCACAGCACCGTTGCAGGTGCGGTCGGTCGCATTGCATTGCGGAGCCTACGCCGGCGTCCGCGCGTCGTCTATTGCGCGCATGGGTGGATGATTGATCCGGATCGTGAAACGAAGCACAATGGCGTGCTGGTGGCGATGGAGCGCGGCTTGTCCCGCCTGACCGACCGGATCGTCAACATCTCTCCGCATGAGACACGTTTTCTGGCGGCGCAAGGCTTCGATCAAGCCCGCATGACGCTGATCGTGTCGGGAATCCGCAACCGTGCGCCAGCGCCCTTCGCTATACGGCCCGATAGCGATGGTAGTCCGATCAGGCTGCTCTTCATCGGCCGGCTTGACCAGCAGAAGGGGTTCGACCTGCTGCTTGCCGCCCTACGTCACGTCCCCCTGGGTAAGGTTAAGCTGACGGTGATCGGTGCGGCGTTGAAGGGCGGCGACCCCGTCGACCTCTCCCATCCGGCGATTGATCACAAGGGCTGGCTGCCGCGCGAGGCGGTTGCAGAGGCGATCGCGGACGCCGACGCGGTGGTCATGCCCAGCCGCTGGGAAGGGCTGCCGCTGGTCGCGCTGGAGACGATGCGCGCGGGTCGCGCGCTGATCGCGACGAATGCCGGCGCCTTCCCCGACATGATCGAGGACGGAACGATGGGCCTTCTTGTCGACCATCACGATCCGCGCTTTCTGGCCGATGCGCTCGTCCGCGTCGATGCCGATGCCCTGCGCCGGATGGGACTGGCGGCGCGCGACCGGTTCGTCCGCCGGTTCGATGCGGACCGGATGAATCGCGATTTGCTAGCGCTCTATGACGAACTCGTCCCGCCCGAGGCGCGACCATGAGCGGCGGTCCGTCTCCTGCCATCCTGTCCGAGAGAGCGTACGCGTGATCGATCCTCATCCCCCTTTTGGTGTCGCCGGTCGGCGACTCAAGGTCGCCTATCTGGTGCCGCCTTCGTTGCATTTTGCGGGCATCGAGCGCGTCACCCACGATCTCGCATCCGCGCTGGCCGAGCAGGCGGACGTACCCGCCGACGTTACGGTCTTGTATTTCACCGATTATTCCGAGACGCGCGAGGCACCCTATCGCCGGATCGTGATGGCGGGCGACCGCGTACGCCAAGTGCCGCGCGCACTGCATGCCGTCGCGGCCCGTGAGAATTTCGATGTGATCGTGATCCCGCAGTTCGAGATCGCGATCCTGTGCCTCGCCTACAATCGCCTGCACGGGCGCCGCGACCGCATCGTGCTGCATCTCCACGGCAATCCCGATATCGAACGCGCTACATCGGTAAAGGCGCGGTTGCTGTTCACCGTCTTCGGGCTGGCGCCGCGCCTGTTCGCGGGGATCGTCGCGGTATCGCCGACGCTCGCGCGGGCGACCGAGCGGATGCTGGGCGGGGCGCGCGTCGACTATTTGCCCAATCCGGTGCGACAGTTGCAGCCTTCGGTCCGCACCGACGATGCCGCGACGCGGGCGCGCTTCGTGTCGATCGGTCGCCTTGCCCGCCAGAAGGGACATGACATCGCCATCCGCGCGATGCGGACCGTGGTGGATGCGCATCCCGAAGCGCGGCTCACGATCCTGGGCGAGGGCGAGGAGCGACTGGCGCTCGAGGCGTTGATCGCGCAGCTCGATCTTGCGGGCCATGTGCATCTGCAAGGGGTGGTCGCCGATCCCACCGTCGCGCTCGCCCGCGCGGGAACCTTCGTCATCGCATCGCGGTGGGAAGGGTTCGGCGTCGTCATCGTCGAGGCGCTGAGCGCCGGCCTGCCGGTGATCGCCGCCCGCTGCGACTTCGGGCCGGAGGATATCCTGACCACACCCGTATTGGGAACGCTCGTACCGCCCGAGGATCCCGCCGCACTGGCCGCGGCAATGATCCGTCGGATCGACGATCCCGCCCCCGGCCGGCCCGATGAGCGGATCGCGCATGCGGCGCGCTATGCCCGTGCCGCGGTGGTGGACGAACATGCCCGCTACCTCGCGTATATAGTGCGGGCGTAGCGCGATGATCCGGTTCGATCCGCCCTTCCTCATCGTCAGCGCGACGCACGACTATCGCACCAAGCGGCGTGTCGACCTGCACTTCATTGCGGACGAACTCGTCCGGCGCGGTGAGACGATGTTCCTGTCGACGCACCTCAGTCCGCTCTCGCGGCTCAAGGGGCGCGACCGGCGGCTGGCGCTGGCACCGGGTGCGAATCGCGCCGTGAACGGGGTCGAGACCTATCTGTGGCATGCGCCGCTGCATCCGCTCAACGTCCGGCCTCCGGTCCTCGACCTGTGGAACTGGGCCGCCAGCCGGCTGTACGGCCGCGCGATGCCTTCGGCCGTCACGGCGATGATCGCCCGGGCCCGCACGATCATCGTCGAATCCGGCGGCTCGGTTGCGCTGATCGACGATATCGCCCGCCGCAATCCGCAGGCGGCGATCATCTACAGCGCATCGGACACGCTGGCGACGATCGGCATGGCGCGCTTCTACGACCGGGCCTTGTGCAGCGCCGCGCCACGCATTGCTTACGTCCGCCTGCCCTCGGCCCACATGGCGCAGGACCATGCCTGCATCCGCCGCCAGCGCGTCATCCCGCACGGCCTCGACGAGAGCTTCTTCGCCGCGGGCCTCGCGGATCCCTATACGCGGCGCCCCGCCGCGGTGTCGGTGGGGTCGATGCTGTTCGATCCCACCGTCTTCGACGTCGCGGCGCGCGCATTCCCGCACATCGATTTCCATATCATCGGATCAGGACACGACGGCACCGCGTCGGGGCCGCATCATCCCAATCTCCACTGGATCGCGGAAATGGGGTTCGGCGACACCATCCCGTACATCCGCCACGCCGATATCGGGATCGCGCCCTATCATTCCGCACTCGATGCCGACTATCTCGTTGATACCTCGATGAAGCTGATGCAGTTCGAGGCGGCGGGCGTGCCCGCGGTCTGCCCGACCTTCGCGCAGGGCGGGCGACCGTCGCGGTTCGGCTACACGGTGGGCGATGCGAACTCGATCGTGCGCGCCGTCGATGCCGCTCTGGCGCAGGGCAGGGGAGGCATAGGGCGGCCACGGACCTGGGCACATGTCGTCGCGGAAATGCTGGCGCCTCTCGACGAGGATGCGCCGGCATGAGGCTGTCGTGGCTGCTGTTCGTCCGCCTGATCGCCGGCGGCATCGGTTTTTTCCCGCCGCTCGCCGCGGCCGTCGCGCTCGACCCGCGGCAATATGGTATCGGTGCGAGCGTGTTCGCGATGGGTCTGCTCGTCGTGGGACCGCTCGCCCAATATGCGAGCCAGGGCTATATGCGCGCGCTGCTACTTCCTGAGCGGCCGCAGGTCGCCGCCTCGCACATCGTGCTCGTCTTCATGGCGCTTCTGTTGCCGGTGCTCGCGATCCTCCTGCTAATCGGGGCCGTCGCGCCGATCAGCGCAGCACTGTTCCTCTTCGTCGTCTTTGCCCTGACGATCTGCCGGTTGGAGGAGGTGCGCCAGGTCGCGGCCGAGCGGCAGATCCTGTCGGTCCTCTTCTTCTATATCCTGCCGCCGTTCCTCGTCACGCTCGCCTTTGCGGCAGCGGCGCTGTTGCACCTGCCGCTCCCTTGGCCAGCCATCACCGCGATCATGGGAACCTGCTATCTGCTGCCCGCGCTCGCCTCGATCCTGGTGCGCGGCGGGCGGATCGCGAGCGGCCTTGCGACGGTACGCCCGCACCATCTGCGGACTTTATGGGTGGAAAGCCGCACCTTCCTCGTCAGCGGCATGGTGAGCGCGGCGACCGAAAACCTGCCGACATTGGCGCTGACGTGGCTCGGTGTCCCCCAGAGGGTCGCGACGTTCGAGGTGGTCCGCAAGCTGTCCTCGGCGATCTCCGTCTTCCTGCACGGGCTGGCGATCGCCTTTGCGCCGCGGCTCATAAAGGCGGTGGCTGCGGACGACATGCCGCAGGTGATCGGTGTGATCCGCCAGAATGCGAAATTGTCTGCGTTGTTCGCGCTCGTTTATATCCCGCTCGCAGTCGTCGGCATCGTCGTCCTCGGCATGCTTCGCTGGAGAACGCTGACCATCCCGGCCGGCATCGCCCTACCGCTGTTCGCCAGCGCGCTCGTCACTTGCATCGCCGCCCCTTTCGGCATGGCAGTTACGGCCTTTCACCGCGAGCACTGGTGGATCGTGGGCGGAGGGATCGGCCTTGCCGGTTTCTGTGTCACGCTGCTACTCGCACCTGTGCTGGGATCGATGCAAACAGTGGCCGTGGCAGTGCTGATCCAGAATATTGCGCTCAGTGCGACTATCACGAGCGTGATCGTCCGGGCGGTTTGTGAGCGATTGCGCATGTCGCGCACATAGACCATCGGTATCTTTCGAGAGATGCCGCGGCGTAGCTGGACTTGTCGAGGCCACATGACGCCCATCCGACTGTTGAATGTCATGTGCCGTACGCTCGTCGCGTCTTAGCAAAATGGTAATTACAGGCGCGATCAAACGCTGAAGCGGACCCTACCGGGATCTTGGTCCCGAGCTCTGATAGCACATCATTCCCAAGGCGATTTGAAGGATGGGGGCCAGACGAACCGTCGCCGCTTCGTCAGCCAGTTCTCCTTCCGACTTAACGAAATTTTCCACTTCTACAGAAAGTTTCAAACGATTGCCGACGAAACTCACTAGCTGGCGAGTGACCTGCTGCCCGTTTCCTGGGCCGCTTCGAGCTGGAAAATTCCAGTTATGATGGATGGCTAAGGAAGCGGAGCGAGCAATGAAAAGGTCAAAGTTTTCGGAAACGCAGATCGCCTTTGTGCTGAAGGCCGAGGACGGCACGAGCGTCGGTGAGGTGTGCCGAAAACCCGGATCAGCGAAGCGGCGTTCTACGCCTGGCGCAAGAAGTATGCGGGTCTGATGCCGTCGGAGATGCTGCGGCTGCGCCAGCTCTAGAGCGGATTCCGATCATTCCGGGTCATAGCCGCAGGAACTGAAGTAGTTGGCGCATTCCTGCGGGTGGAACAGGTCGACCAGCTTGCCGATGAGGGACCAGAGCCCGGACACGGTCCGCTCGCCGACCTTGCGGAGCATGGCCTTGAGGCGGGCGAACGCTTTCTCGATCGGGTTGAAGTCGGGGCTGTAGGGGGGGGAACATGAGGCGGGCGCCTGCTGCCTCGATAGCCTCACGGACGCTGGCGCGCTTGTGGCTGGACAAGTTGTCCATGATGACCACGTCGCCGCGTCGGAGGTCGGGCACGAGGACCTGTCGAACATAGGCTTCGAACCAGTCGCCGTTGATCGGGCCGTCGAGCACCATCGGCGCGACCATGCCGGTCATGCGCAAGCCTGCAACCAGTGTGGTCGTCTTGCGATGGCCGTGTGGGTAACCCATCCGCAGCCGCTCGCCCCGCCGGCAGCGGCCATGGCTGCGCGTCATGTTGGTCGCCGTCCAGGTCTCCTCGATGAACACCAGCCGCTCGGGGTCGAGGTCGAGTTGGCCATCGAACCAGTCCTCGCGCGCACTCAGGACGTCGGCGCGATCCTGCTCGATCGCGTGCCCGGTCTTTTTTTGCGCGTGATCCCGTGACGGGTGAAGAAGCGGTGCAGCGTCGAGATCGCCACCGTCACGCCCATCTGGCCCAGCTCGCGACGCAGCTCGCCCAGCGTGATGTCACGCCGTGCTTCGTACAGCGCCAGCACCGTCTCCCGGTGCGCCTCGATCCGCTGCGACCGCGTGTCGCCGCCTTGCGGCTTGGCGGCGTAGGTGCCCATCCTGCGGCGCTGGTCATGCCAGCGGATCACCGTCGCGCCGCGGACCGGCAACTCATTTCCTCGTCAACCGCGCTCAGCGCACGCGACCGCAGATCCATCGACAGCGGCTTGCCCATCCATGCCGGCCTCCATCCAGCCAGCACCGTGAATCAGACCAGCGCAACCGTGTGAATCCCCCCTTCGACTCAGGCCGACCGGAAAACGCTCTAGAAGGAGAATACCAAGCCGAAGTGGTCAGTCGTTGACCTGAGCCTCGACAAGGCGATGTTGCAGGATGTCGTCTCGCGAAAGCTCTGAGGCCTGACCGGCGCCGGCAGCTTGTCGACGCCGTCAGGAGCACATGGCAGGTCAGCATCAGGTGGGCCTGTGGAGTGTCCCAGGCGGAGCGGTCGAGCTACCACTATCGTGGATGCCGCGTGGATCAGGCCGACCTGAACAAGCGGATGAAGGAGATTTCCGAGACGCGGGTGCGGTATGGCTATCGCCGCATCCATGTGCTGCTCCGGCGCGAGGGCTGCGACGTCAACGCAAAGCGTGTCTATCGGCTTTACAAGGAGATGGGGCTGCAGCTGCGGCACAAACCGCCGAAGCGTCGGGTGAAGGCGAAGCTGAGAGAAGGCCGCTGCGCGGCGTCTTGATCGAATAAGGTATGGGCCATGGACTTCATCCGTGACCAGCTCGCGACGGGGCCGAAGCTGCGTATCCTGACGGTGTTAGACGCTTTCAGCTGGTTCTCGCCGGCGGTGGTGCCGCGGTTCAGCTTCCGGGCGCCGGAAGTCGTGGAGGTGCTTGAACGAGTTTGCGGCGAGATGGGCTATCCGATGTCGATCCGCGTTGACCAGGGCAGCGAGTTCATCTCGCTGCCCTAGATCTATGGGCGTACACCCGCGGTGTCACACTGGACTCCAGCCGACCGGGCAAGCCGACGGACAATGCGTTCATCGAGTCCTTCAACGGCAAGTTCGGGGCGGAGTGCCTGAATCAGCACTCATTCATGAGTCTCGACGACGCGGTATGAAAAATGCGAGGCTTGACGCAGAGAATACAACGAGGTGAGACCACATAGCGCGATCGGCAACAAACGCCGATAGCTCTGGTAAACCGGTCAGCGGCATATGGCCCGCCGCTGCCGGCAGATGCTGGATGACGCCCAGCCAAGTGGTCCAGAAACGGGTAGCAGCTCAGAGAACGCAAAAGCTAACTTATCAGCGGCCTGAAAACGGGGAGCAGGTCACGAGTTTCCAAATCGGCTTCGATCGTCTACCGGGTCGCTATGCACATGCATCGCCTCCCCGTAGGACGCGCCAAGCCTTCGTGGGCGATGGTGCTGCTACTGATTTTGCTTGTCACGCTTTGGATTGCGGGGGGTGGCTCACGAGCCAACGTACCTGGGCAGGCGGTCGTGCGCGCGATCTCCACCCTGTGCCTCGTGCTGTTCTGCCTAACGGGGCCGCTGGTATTCGATACCCGTACTCGCCCCGCCATGATTGTGCTGATAACCTCCGGGCTGATCGCACTGCTACAGCTTATGCCTTTACCACCAGTGATCTGGACAACCTTGCCCGGACGTGCGCCCTTTCTAACCGCAGCGCGTTTGGCCAGTGAACCGCAACCATGGCGCCCGCTCGCGATCGTGCCATCAATGACTCTTAATGCGCTGCTCTCACTGATCGTACCATTTACCGTACTGTGCCTGATGAATGGAATCCATCGGCGTGAAGATTCGCTACTGATCAAGACTTTACTTGGCTTTGTTCTAGTCTCCGCATTGGCGGGCCTATTACAATTTTCGGGTGGAGCCTCTAATAATCCGCTGCTCAACGGAGTCGGTGAGATCAGTGGCAACTTTGCCAATCACAACCACTTTGCGCTACTTTTGGCCATCGGCTGTGTGCTCGCGCCGGCATGGGCATTCCGGGATGGTCGGCAGTCCGGCTGGCGGGCACCCGTCGTATTGGGGCTGATTCTTGTCTTCACCCTTACCATCTTAGCCAGCGGATCGCGCGCTGGCACAGCGCTTGGCATAATCGCGCTGGGCCTCGCACTACTGCTCGCCTGGCGGCCCTTACGTCGAACGCTCACACGTTATCCGCGCTGGGTATTCCCGGCACTTATTGGCGGCACAATTGCCTTGATCGCGCTCGCCGTCGTACTCAGTATCGCAAACGATCGTGCTATGTCGATTGACCGTGCGATGACCGTTGATGTGCATGACATGCGCAGCAAGGGCCTGCCTGTTGTACTCCGTATGATCCACGAATACTTTCCGGTTGGTGCTGGGCTCGGTGGATTTGATCCGCTGTTCCGAATGCACGAACCATTTACACTGCTAAAGCCTACCTATTTCAATCACGCGCATAACGATTTTCTCGAGATCGTTCTCGATACCGGGGTCGTGGGAGTAATTGCGCTGCTGGCTGCAATCACTTGGTGGCTGATGGCGAGCCTACGGGCTTGGCGCAGTTTGGGAGATCAGGAAGGCACCCTTGCCCGACTGGGCTCGGCCATGCTCCTCCTTGTCCTGCTGGCCAGTGTCGTTGACTATCCGGCTCGAACCCCAATCATTATGGCCGTTGTGACGATCGCAGCCGTTTGGTTGGGCGGGCAGACTAGTCCCCACCAAGGCGCCAAAAGCGAAACTTTACCTCAGTCCTCCGGGGTCGTATGATCTCTCGTCCTCATCCGGAACATCCCAAATCCATGCGAAAAATTTGCCTTGTCTTGCCGATTGCCCTTGTCTTGGCGGCATGCGCGCATGAGAAACCGCTTGCCTCCACACCGCGCCTGACCGTGGTTCAGGATAGCAAGACGTTGCCCCCGCCCAATCGCACTGACCTGACTGCGGCCGATCGCCCGGCTCTGATTGGTCCGCTCGACACCATCCAAGTCGATGTGTTCAACGTTCCCGAGCTCACCCGCGAGTTGCAGGTCGACGCGAGTGGCCGCATCGCCATGCCGCTTGCCGGCACAATTGACGCCCGGGGCCGCACCGCCAGCGAACTCAGCCGCGCGATCACCGCGGCGCTGCGCGCACATTACGTCCGCGACCCCGAAGTGACCGTCAACATCCAGAGTTCGGTCAGCCAGGTCGTGACGATCGACGGCCAGGTGGTTGAACCTGGTCTCTATCCCGTCACCAACCAGATGACGCTGATGCGCGCCATCGCATCAGCCAAGGGACTGTCCGAATTCGCACGGCAGGAGGATGTCGTGATCCTGCGCACCGTCGACGGCCGCAAGATGGCGGGCCTCTACAACGTCGCCGCAATTCGCCGCGGCGCCTATGACGATCCGGCGATCTACGCCAACGACATCATCGTCGTAGGCGATTCGCCGCAGCGCCGCCTGTTCCGCGACGTTGTGTCGCTCTCCCCGATCATTGCCGCCCCGCTCATCGCGCTGCTGCAGTAAGGCGTATCCAGTCCATGACCGTTACCCCGACCTTTCCCGCCGGCGGAACGCCTGCCGCAGCCGCCCGCCGCCCGGATGCGGAACGCATGCCAATGGTGCGCCAGTATCTGCGCATCGCGACGCGCTGGCGCTATGTGATCCTCGGCGCAGCGGTCACCTGTCTGCTGATCGGACTGATCGCGACCTTGTTGATGACGCCGAAATACACGGCGACCTCGACGATCGAGATTTCGCGCGAATCCAACCAGATCACCAACTTCCAGGGGGTCGAACGCGAAACGAGCACGATCGACCAGGAATTTTACCAAACCCAATACGGCCTGCTGCGCTCGCGTGCGCTGGCCGAGCGTGTCGCCAATCAGCTGCGCCTAGTCGACGATCCCAAATTCTTCGAACGCTTCGGCGTCAAGGAGAATACGCCGGCCTTCCAGCTGACCAACAACCGCTATCCGCCGGCCGGTCGCGCCGAACGGCAAAAGGTGGCCGGCGAGATCCTGCTCAAGAACCTGGCGGTCAATCCGACCCGCCTGTCGCGTCTGGTGGACATCGCCTTCACCAGCCCAGATCCCGCCTTCTCGGCAAAGGTCGCCAATGCCTGGGCGGAAGCGTTCATCCAGACAAACCTGGAACGCAAGGTGCAGGCGACCGCCTATGGGCGCAACCTGCTCGAGCGCCAATTGCGCCTGCAGAAGGAACGGCTTGACGAATCCCAGCGCCAGCTCGTCAACTATGCCTCGCAGCAGCAGATTATCAACCTGCCCGCGCAGTCGAGCAACGGCACGACCACGGCGGAACGGTCGATCGTCGCCGACGACCTCGCCTCGCTCAACGCCTCGCTGCTTCAGGCGACCGCCGACCGCATTCAGGCCGAGGCACGCTATCGCGAAGCCGGCCGCGCGGGCGCATCGACCGAGGCGCTGCGCAACATCGCGATCAACAGCCTGCGTTCGCGCCGCGCCGAGCTCGCGGCCGACTATCAGAAGCTGATGGTCCAGTTCGAACCCGGCTATCCGGCCGCGCGCGCGATCAAGTCGCAAATCGATCAGATTGACGGCGCGATCGCCCGCGAGGAGCGCCGCGTCTCGGGCTCGCTCGAGGCCGACTATCGCGAAGCACAGTCGCGCGAAGAGGCCCTGAAG
>OFQU01000066.1_pt1 | contig 19999 bp, 17 predicted proteins | sample 1542981 | NCBI WGS metagenome assembly OFQU01 (sample SAMN07774233, study PRJEB24372) | wastewater metagenome | isolation source: Exp Tend CN 90WW | collected 2016-02
CGATCCAGCACCAACAAGCGACCGTGCCAGGCGGCCGCGACGGGGATGGCTTTGGCGGCAATCTTCGGGTCCTTGGTGATCAAGCTGGCCACCAGGCTGCCTTTGCCGCGAGCGGCCAAAACCAGTGCTTCATCCAGATCGTCATAGGCCATCAAGGTGCTGACCGGGCCGAACGCTTCGATGTCGTGGGCGCCACCCTCGGCGTGCGGATCGCGGGCCTGCAACAGGGTCGGTGCGAAGAACGCGCCCTGGTTGACGTTTTCGCCACGCGGTTCGAAACCGTCGCGGGCGCCGAACAGCATATCGCTGCTTTGCAGCAAGCTTTCCAGGCGTTCGGCGACGTCTTTTTGCTGATCGTGAGAGGCCAGCGCACCCATGCGCACGCCTTCCACCGACGGGTCGCCGACCACGACTTTCTTCAGGCGATCGCGCAAACGGCTGGCGACTGCATCGATGTGTCTGGCTGGCACAATCGCACGGCGGATGGCGGTGCATTTCTGCCCGGCCTTGGTGGTCATTTCCCGGGCGACTTCCTTGATGAACAATTCGAATTCTTCATCGTCCGGGGTGACGTCCGGGGCGAGGATCGCGCAGTTCAGCGAGTCGGCTTCGGCGTTGAACGGCACCGAGTTGCGGATCAGGTTCGGGTTGACCCGCAGCTTGGCCGCGGTGTCGGCCGAACCGGTGAAGGTCACCAGGTCCTGGCCTTGCAGGCGGTCGAGCAGATCACCGGTGCCGCCGATGATCAATTGCAGGCTGCCGGCCGGCAGCAAACCCGATTCGTCCATCAGGCGCACAACGGCTTCGGTCAGGTAGCTGGTGGCGCTGGCCGGCTTGACGATGCACGGCATGCCGGCGAGAAAACTCGGCGCGAACTTTTCCAGCATGCCCCAGATCGGGAAGTTGAAGGCATTGATGTGCACCGCCAGGCCGCCCCGTGGCACCAGAATATGCGTGCCGGCGAAGGTGCCCAGTTTGCTGAGTTGCAGCGCCGGGCCTTCGTGGACGATGTTGCCCGACGGCAGTTCCCGCGAACCGAGGCTGGCGTAGGTGAACAGCGTGCTGTTGCCGCCTTCGATGTCGATCCAGCTGTCGGCGCGCGTGGCGCCGCTGTGGTGGGAGATCGTGTAAAGCTGTTCCTTGCGTTCGCTCAGGTACAAGGCCAATGCCTTGAGACGCTGGGCGCGTTGCTGGAAATCCAGCGCCATCAACCCGCTGACGCCCTGGCGACGGGCGTGCTCGATGGCTTCGGCGAAGTCCGGACGCTCTTCGTGGGTGCGTGCGATCTCGTGGCCGTCGATGGCACTGCGCAGCACCTGGGCACCGTGTTGGCCGATCCAGCGACCGGCGATGAAACTTTGCAGGGTAGGGGCGTGAGGCATCACGATTCCTCCGGGTTAAGAAAAAGTCTGGCGCAGCCGTGACCGCGCCCTTTCAGGCATTACCAAAGCGCCACGGTGTAGCCGACGATCAGCCGGTTTTCATCGAGGGCGGTGCTCAAGCCATTGCCGGAACGGAAGGTCACGTTGCGCCAGCGCAGGCTGACGTCCTTGAACGGGCCGCTCTGGATGACGTAACTGATGTCGGTGTCGCGCTCGCGTTCGCGGCCGTTATCGACGGCGCCGGCCTTGACGTGGCGGCCGTCGGTGTAGCGGGTCATGAAGGTCAGGCCGGGGATGCCTTGCGCGGCGAAGTCATAGTCGTAACGCAGCTGCCAGGAGTCTTCGTCGGCGCGGGTGTAGGTGTTGTAGGTCACCAGGTTGACCACATACGGATCGCCGCCGTTGAGGAACGGAAAGGCACTGTCACCGGACAACTGCTGGTACGTGGCACTGACTTTGTGGGCACCGTGGGACACGGTGAACATGCTGTTGAAATTGCGGTTGTCGATACGCCCGGTCCGCTCGGCGCCGTCGCCCCGGCTGTCGAAATAGCGAATGTCGCTACGCAGGTTGAAGCCGTTGCCCAGCGGCTGGGTATGCATCAGCCCGACGAACTGTTGGCGATAGATCTGATCGAGCTTGCCGTAGTAGTAGCTCAGGTTCAGCTGCGGGTTGAACGCGTAGCTGCCACCGGCGAAGTCGAAGTGATCACTGCTCGCGGCGCCATAGCCGATGTCATCGTTGCTGGAGGAATCCCGCAGGTTCGCCTTGGTGAGGCGCCCGGTGTTCACGGTCAGGCCGGTGATTTCCTGGCTGGTCAGCAAGCCGCCCTCGAAGGTCGAACCCAGCAGGCGGGTGTCGTTGTAGGTCGCCACCGGCAGCAAGGGTTGCAGGGTGCCGAGCTTCAATACGCTCTTGGATACCCGCAGCTTGCCGGTGAGTCCCAGCTCGCTGAATTCGTCCGCCGGTTCATGGCTGTTCGGGCCGAAGGGCAGCAGGCCGGTGCCACGGCGATCCGGGCTGGAGTCGAGTTTCAGCCCCAGTTCCCCCAACGCGTCGAGACCGAAGCCGAAGGTGCCGTCGGTGAACCCGGACTCGATGCGCGCGGTGAACCCCTGCGCCCATTCTTCAGCCTTGGATTGCGGCGCGTTGTCCTGGCGGAAATCGCGATTGATGTAGTGGTTGCGCATTTCAATACGGGCCTTGCTGTCATCGATAAAGTCAGCCATGGCGCTGGCGGCGACCATGGGCAGGCTCAATGCAGCGGATAACGAAAACAGTGATTCGTAGGGTACGGGCTTCATTATTTTTATTCCCTGGCGTCAGTCGGTCGTTGTCAGTGCTTGCTGGCGCCGGAGGCACCGATGCCGGTCATCGAACGGATGAACTGCGCCAGGTAACGGCCGCGTTCAAGGGCCGCTCGCGGCGAGGTGTCGGTGACCGAAAAAAGCCAGGCACTGAAGAACGCCAGGCTCATGGAAAACAGCGCCGGGTTGGAGTAGGGGAACAGCGCCTTGTCGTGATGCAGCACGTTGACCCACACCGCAGGGCTCAGCACCAGCAGGACAATCGCCGAGATCAGCCCCGCTAGGCTGCCGGTGACTGCGCCACGGGTGGTCAGGCCTTTCCAGTACATCGAAAGGAACAGCACCGGGAAATTCACTGACGCCGCGATGGCCAGCACCAGGCCGGAGAGGAAGGCAATGTTCTGCGACTCGAACAGCAAGCCGAGGATGATCGCCAGCACGCCGATGCACAGCGTGGCGATTCGCGAGACGCGAATTTCCTGCTGCTCGGTAGCCTGCCCTTTGCGCATTACACAGGCGTACAAATCGTGGGACACCGCCGAGGCGCCGGACAACGCCAGACCGGCGACCACCGCCAGAATGGTGGCGAAGGCAACCGCCGAGATGAAGCCGAGAAACAGGTTGCCGCCGACAGCTTGCGCCAGATGCACAGCGATCATGTTGCCGCCGCCGATAATCGCGCCGTTGGCATCGCGGAACGCTGGATCGGTGCCGACCATCACGATGGCGCCGAAGCCGACAATGATCAGCAGCAGGTAGAAGTAGCCGATAAAGCCGGTGGCGTAGAACACGCTTTTACGCGCTTCCTTGGCATCGCTGACGGTGAAGAAACGCATCAGGATGTGCGGCAGGCCGGCCGTGCCGAACATCATGCCCAGCCCCAGCGAGATCGCATCGATCGGGTTCGACAGCAAACCGCCCGGGGCCATGATAGCGTTGCCCTTGGCATGGACGGCGGTGGCGCCGGCGAACATCGCCTCGGTGCTGAAACCGAAATGCTTGAGCACCATGAACGCCATGAACGTGGTGCCGAACAGCAGCATCACGGCCTTGATGATCTGCACCCAGGTGGTGGCGAGCATGCCGCCGAAGGTCACGTAGAACACCATCAACACGCCGACCAGCATCACCGCGTAGAGGTAGTCGATGCCGAACAGCAACTCGATCAGTTTGCCGGCGCCGACCATCTGCGCCACCAGGTACATCAACGCGACGGTCAACGTGCCGAACGCCGAGGTCAGGCGCACCGGGGTTTGTTCGAGGCGATAGGACACTACGTCGGCGAAGGTGTATTTACCGAGGTTGCGCAGGCGTTCGGCGATCAGAAACAGAATGATCGGCCAGCCCGCCAACACACCCAGTGCGTATAGCAAACCGTCATAACCGTTGAGGAACATCATCGCCGAGATGCCGAGGAAAGACGCCGCGGAAATCATGTCGCCGGCAATCGCCAGACCGTTCTGGAAACCGGTCATGCCGCCGCCCGCAGTGTAGAAGTCGCTGGCGGAACGGGTGCGCAAGGCGGCCCAGCGCGTCACGCCGAGGGTGAACAGCACGAACACCAGGAACATGCCGATGGCGTTCCAGTTCAGCGGGCGGGAGGCGCCGTCGGCCGCTGCCGCAAAGTCAGCAATGAAAGCCAGAGGCAGCAGGAACAACGCGAGAAGACGGCTCATCGGGCGCACTCCTGTTTCAGTTTTTCGTTGAGTGGGTCAATGACGTTGTTGGCGCGATAGACATAGAAGCCGGTCAACGCGAAGGCCAGCACCACAATGACCACGCCCACCAGCATGCCCACGGAGGTCACGCCACCGCTCAGGGATTGGCCGAGGGTGGCGGGGGAAAACGCCACCAGCAGGACGAAGCCGAAATAGATCACCAGCATGATCAGCGACAGCGACCAGTAGAGGTTCTGTTTGCGGCGGACCAACTGGATGAAGTCGGGGTGTTGGCGGATGAGTTCTACGTCTTTGGGTGTCATGGCGCGCTCTCGGTTGTTGTTTTTGTTGTGGGGTGAAACGGTGTATTCCGGTCGATCACTGGCCCCCTGTGGGGGCGAGCCTGCTCGCGATAGCGGTGGGTCAGCCTCCATTGATGCTGGATGGGCTGTCTTCATCGCGAGCAGGCTCGCTCCCACAGGTGTTTTGCGTTGCGTCTAGAGCTGATCGAAATCCAGGACGACTTTGTCGCTGACCGGAAAGGCCTGGCACGACAGCACATAACCGGCAGCCACTTCGTAATCTTCCAGGGCGTGGTTGCTGTCCATTTCCACTTCGCCTTCGATGACCTTGCATTTGCAGGTCGAGCACACGCCGGCCTTGCACGAGTAGGGCAGTTCGGCGCCTTGGGCGTTGCCGGCGTCGAGGATGCTCTGGGTGTTGCGCGGCAGATCGAAGGCGAGGGCGCGGCCGTCGCTGATGACGGTGATCTGGCTGACCGCGGCATCCACCTGCCGTGCGGCTTCCCGCGCTTCGCGTTTTTGCTGGCTGCCGGCGGCGGCAAACAGTTCGAAGTGGATACGCTCAGCCGGCATGCCGTTGGCTTTCATGCTGTCGCGCACGGTTTCAGTCATCTCCTGCGGGCCGCAGATGAACGCCGCGTCGAGGGCTTTGACGTCGAGCCAGCGAGTGAACAGTTGCTCGCATTTCTCGGCGTTGATCCGGCCGTTGTACAGGTCGACATCCTGCTGTTCGCGGCTGAAGACGAAGATCAGGTTCAGGCGCTGCAAGTAGCGGTTTTTCAGGTCTTCGAGCTGTTCGCGAAACAACGCGCCGGAGCTTGAGCGGTTGCCATACAGCAGCGTCACGCGGCTATGGGGTTCGGTTTGCAGGGTGGTCTTGATGATCGACAGGATCGGCGTGATGCCGCTGCCCGCCGCAACCGCCAGGTAATGACCGTGACGAGCGGGATCGAGCTCGACATGAAAGTGCCCGGCCGGCGTCATCACTTCCAGGCTGTGCCCAACCTTCAACTGTTCATTGGCGAATGCGGAAAACCGCCCACCGGACACACGCTTGATCGCGACGCGCAGTTCACCGTCATTGACGCCGGTGCAGATCGAATACGAACGACGCACTTCTTCGCCGTCCATTTGCGTACGCATCACCAGGTGCTGGCCCTGGGTGAAGTGAAAGCTGTCTTGCAGGTGCTGCGGAATCTCGAAGGCGATGGACACCGCGTCACGGGTCTCGGCGCGAACGTCCTTGATGGTCAGGCTGTGAAATTTACTCATTATTGTTCTCCAGCTGGGACGGCCGATCGCCGCTCAGATGCACTTGAAATAGTCGAACGGTTCCCGGCAATCGACGCAGCGGTACAACGCCTTGCACGCGGTGGAGCCGAACTCGCTGAGCACTTCGGTGTGCGCGCTGCCGCATTGCGGGCAGACGATCACCGGGCTTTCGCCGAGCAGGCTGCGTTTGCTGGTGCTGCCGTCCGGCGGCGCGATGCCATAAGCGCGCAGGCGTTCGCGGCCGCTGTCGGTGATCCAGTCGGTGGTCCACGCCGGGGTCAATTTGCGTTCCAGTTGCGGTGCCCTGAAGCCGGCAAGCTCCAGCGCATCGCGGATATCGCTTTCGATCACTTCGGTGGCGGGGCAGCCGGAGTAGGTCGGTGTGACCACCACGTGCAAGTGGCCGGCTTGCCAGTCGAGATCGCGCACGATGCCGAGGTCGACCACGCTGACCACCGGCACTTCCGGGTCCATGACCTGCGCCAGGGTTGCCCACGCAGCGGCCAGGTCGGTCGGTTGTGCCGCACGGGCGCCCAGGTCGCTGGCGATCAGCTCACCAGGTTGCATCGGGGTACGCTCGTGGCAGGAATTGCATCTCGGCCAACAGAATGCCCAGGTGTTCGGTGTGCAGGCCCTTGCGTGCATTCAGGTAGAAATAGTTCGGCGCGGCCGGCACGGGCAGGGTGGCGCTGGCGAAAATCTCGTTGACCTTGGCTTGCCAGGCCGCAGCGACCTGGGCAGCGTCCGGGGTGATGCCGGCTGCGTGCAAACGCTGTTCGCTGTCATCGGCACTGGTCAGTTCAACGGTGAAGCGCCAGACCTCAGGGATCGCCGCGAGCACGCGTTTATGGCTTTCCTCGGTGCCGTCACCCAGGCGCTCGACCCACTCGCCGGAGCGGCGCAGGTGATAGGTCACTTCCTTCACCGCTTTGGCGGCGATCCCGGCGATACGCTCGTCGCTGGACTGGCTCAGGCCGCTGAGCACTTGCAGGTGCCAGACGTCATACAGGAACTGCTTGAGGATAGTCACCGCGTAATCGCCGTTGGGTTGTTCCACCAGCAGCAGATTGCGATAGGCGCGCTCATCGCGGCGGAATGCCAGGTGATCGGCATCGCGGCCGTCGTCCAGCAGTTCGGCGGCGTATTCCAGCCAGTTGCGTGCCTGGCCGACGAGGTCGAGGCCGACATTCATCAGCGCCAGTTCTTCTTCAAGCGCCGGGGCTTTGCCGCACCATTGGCACAGGCGCTGGCCCTGGATCAGGGCGCTGTCGCCGAGGCGCAGCAGGTATTCGATCAGATCAGTCTTGATGTTCATGGTCGACCTCACATGTGCCCGACTTCGGCCGGCAGCTCGTAGAAGCTAGCGTGGCGGTAGACCTTGTCGTCCGAGGGGTCGAACAGCGGGTCTTTTTCATCCGGCGACGACGCGGTAATCAGTGCCGATGGCACCACCCACAGGCTCACGCCTTCGCTGCGACGGGTGTACAACTCGCGCGCGTTTTCGATGGCCATGGTGGTGTCGGCGGCGTGCACGCTGCCCACATGCTTGTGGTTGAGGCCGTGCTTGCTGCGCACGAAGACTTCGAAAAGGGTCCATTCGGACATGGCGGTGTCTCCAGATCAGGTGGCCGAATCAGGCGGCGTTCTTGTTGTGTTTTTTGCGAGCGTGGGCGACCGCGGCTTCACGGACCCAGGCGCCGTCTTCAATCGCCTTGCTGCGGGTGGCGACGCGTTCCTGGTTGCACGGGCCGTTGCCCTTGAGCACTTCGTAGAATTCGCTCCACTGAATTTCGCCGAAGTCGTAGTGGCCGCGCTCGGCGTTCCACTTCAGGTCCGGGTCGGGGCAGGTGCAACCGAGCAATTCGAGTTGCGGGATGGTCTGGTCGATGAAGCGCTGGCGCAGTTCGTCGTTGCTCTGGCGCTTGATTTTCCAGGCCATGGATTGCGCGCTGTTTGGCGAGTGCTCATCGCTTGGGCCGAACATCATCAGCGACGGCCACCACAGGCGGTTGATCGCGTCCTGGACCATGTCTTTTTGCGCCTGAGTGCCGTGGCGCATCATGGTCAAGAGGATTTCGTAGCCCTGGCGCTGGTGGAAACTTTCTTCCTTGCAGATGCGCACCATGGCCCGGGAGTAGGGGCCATACGAGGTGCGCTGCAATACGACCTGGTTGACGATCGCTGCGCCATCCACCAGCCAGCCCACAGCGCCCATGTCGGCCCAGTTCAAGGTCGGGTAGTTGAAGATGCTCGAGTACTTGGCCTTGCCGCTGTGCAGTTTGGCGATTTCCTCGTCACGGTCGGCGCCGAGGGTTTCCATGGCGCTGTACAGGTACAGGCCGTGGCCCGCTTCGTCCTGAATCTTGGCCATCAGTTGCAGTTTGCGTTTGAGCGATGGCGCCCGGGTGACCCAGTTTCCTTCGGGTAGCATGCCGACGATTTCGGAGTGAGCGTGCTGGGAGATCTGACGGATCAGGGTCTGGCGATAGGCATCAGGCATCCAGTTTTTCGCTTCGATCTTGATTTCTGAATCGATTTTTTTCTGGAAGGCGCGTTCCTGTTCGGACATCTCCGAGAGGTCTTTGATGCGTTTTGCGCCGGTTTCTACGAGCTGTGCGTACATGGGGGGTCTCCCGCCTTGAATCATATCGAGGGCATGGAGAACTTTATAAGTGATACTAAAATTATAATCAAACAAAAAATATCGTGTCGTATTATTTCTTGTATCGCTTTCCGTGTTCAGGTTTCTGCAACGGGCGTGTCGATTAGTGGTCTGAGTGGTTATTTTCGGCGGGCCTCCATAGATGGCTGACGTATCAGCCAAAAAAAACCCCGCATAAGCGGGGCTGTAAAGGTGCAGCAGTCATGCTTTAGGGCGCTTATCCATCACGTGGCACGCCTTGCCTTCGGAACGTTTAAGCGAGTGCAGAGGTTGCAGCACGATTCGAGAACTGATCCCGATGTACGTCTTGATGTGCCGACTCAACTCGCCGCAGATGGCTTTTTGCTGGTCGTCGCTCAGTTGCTGATGTTCAGCCTTCAGCTCGACATGCACGTCCACACTGTCCAGGTTGCCATTGCGATACAGATGTATCTCATAGCATTCTGAAAGCTGTTTTATTTTCAATACCTGCTCTTCGATCTGTGTTGGAAACACGTTGACCCCGCGAATGATCAGCATGTCATCGCTGCGCCCAGTGATCTTGTCGATCCGCCGCATTGGCCGCGCGGTGCCTGGCAGCAAGCGCGTCAGGTCGCGGGTGCGGTAGCGGATCATCGGCAAGGCTTCTTTGCTCAGGGAGGTAAATACCAGTTCGCCCATTTGACCGTCCGGCAGCACCAGGCCCGTGATGGGATCGATGATTTCCGGGTAGAAGTGATCCTCCCAGATCGTCGGGCCGTCCTTGGTTTCGGCGCATTCCATGGCGACGCCCGGTCCCATGATTTCCGAGAGACCGTAGATGTCGAGGGCGGTGATACCCAGGCGGTTTTCGATGGCGCTGCGCAGTTCGCCAGTCCAAGGCTCGGCGCCGAAGATGCCCAGGCGCAGGGCCAGTTTGTGCGGATCAATGCCCTGGCGCTCTATTTCATCAGCGATATTGAGCATGTAGGAAGGCGTGACCATGATGATGTCAGGCTGGAAATCCTTGATCAGTTGCACTTGTTTTTCGGTCTGGCCACCGGACATCGGAATTACTGTGCAACCCAGGCGTTCAGCGCCGTAGTGCGCGCCCAAGCCACCGGTGAATAGGCCATAGCCATAGGAAATATGCACTTTGTCGCCGCGGCGCCCCCCGGCCGCACGGATTGAGCGCGCGACGACGTTGGCCCAGGTATCGATGTCGTTCTGTGTGTACCCCACGACGGTCGGTTTGCCGGTAGTGCCGCTTGACGCGTGCAGGCGCACCACGTCCTGCATCGGCACCGCGAACATGCCGTAGGGGTAGTTGTCGCGCAGGTCGGTCTTAGTGGTGAACGGAAACTTCGCCAGGTCGTCCAGCGTTTTGATGTCGTCGGGGTGGACGCCTAGCGCGTCGAAGCGCTGGCGGTACAGCGGCACGTTGTTGTAGGCGTGGTTCAGGCTCCAGCGCAGACGCTCCAGTTGATGCTGGCGCAGTTCGTCTACGCTGGCGGTTTCCAGCGGGTCGAGCACGGGATCAAGCACGGCTTTGGCGATTGGCATGTTCATAACTTCACTCGAATTATTGTTGTGTTCGCGCCCTGTTGCGCCAGGGCTTTGAGTGCATGCCCCGAGGATACTCCTGGGCCCCTCGGGCGTTGCGATTCTTCAGGCGGACAGGCGCTCGATGATCAGCGCGATGCCCTGGCCAACACCGATGCACATGGTGCACAAGGCATAGCGTCCCTGACGTTCTTCCAGTTCGTGAAGGGCGGTGGTGACCAGCCGTGCGCCGCTCATGCCCAATGGATGACCCAGAGCGATTGCGCCACCGTTGGGATTGACCCGTGGATCGGCATCGCTCAGGCCGAGCTCGCGCAGCACCGCCAGGCCCTGTGCGGCGAAAGCTTCGTTGAGTTCGATCACGTCCATATCGGGGAGGCTCAGGTTGGCCAGTTCCAGTACCTTGCGAGTGGCTGGCACCGGGCCGATGCCCATGATGCGTGGTTCGACGCCGGCAGTGGCCATGGCGACGACCCGGCCGCGCGCCTTGAGGCCGTGGCGTTTGGCGACCTGCGGGCTGGCCAGCAGCAACGCGCAAGCACCGTCATTGACGCCGGATGCATTGCCGGCGGTGATGCTGCCACCCTCACGAAAAGGGGTGCCGAGTTTCTGCAACTGCTCCAGCGTGGTATCGCCGCGTGGGTGTTCGTCATGTTCGACGACTTTGTCCGGGCCCCTGCGCTGAGGGATTTGTACCGCGACGATTTCCTTGGCAAAACGGCCGCTTGCCTGGGCGGCGCCGGCCCGTTGCTGGCTACGCAGGGCGAACGCGTCCTGATCGGCGCGGGAGATATTGAATTGCTCGGCGACGTTCTCGGCAGTTTCCGGCATGGAGTCGACGCCGTAGGTTTTTTTCATAAGTGGATTGATGAAGCGCCAGCCAATGGTGGTGTCGTAGACCTGTGCCTCACGGGAAAACGCCTGTTCGGCCTTGCCCATCACCAGCGGCGCGCGCGACATCGATTCGACGCCGCCCACCAGCATCAAGCCGGCTTCGCCGCTGCGAATCGCCCGGGCGGCGGTGCCGACCGCGTCCAGGCCGGAGCCACACAAGCGGTTCAGGGTGGTGCCGGGCACGCTGATCGGTAAACCGGCCAACAACGCCGACATGCGCGCGACGTTGCGGTTGTCTTCGCCGGCCTGGTTGGCACAGCCGTAGATCACATCATCCACGACGCTCCAATCCACCTGCGGGTGGCGGCGCAGCAGCTCGCGCAACGGCACCGCGCCGAGGTCGTCGGCGCGCACGCTGCTCAATGCTCCGGCGTAGCGGCCGATGGGGGTCCGCACTGCATCGATGATCAAGGCGTCATTCATTCGGGGTCTCCTGCGCCAGCACTGCGCCGCGCACTTTGTAGGACTTGCCATGGAACAGGGCGATCAGCTGGCCCAGTTGGTTTTCAACGCGTACGTCGTAATTGCCGGTGCGACCGGAGCGGCTTTGCTCGGTGCATTGGGCGGTCAAGGTGTCACCCAGGCGTGCCGGGGCGATGTAATCGATGCTGCAACCGATGGCCACCGTCGCTTCGTTGTAGCTGTTGCATGCGAATGCGAAGGCCGAGTCGGCGAGGGCGAACAGGTAGCCCCCGTGGCAGGTGCCGTGCCCCTGGATCATGTCGGCGCGCACGCTCATGCCCACGCTGGCGCAGCCCGGCGCCACGGAGAGCAGGCGCATGCCCATCGCCTGGCTGGCGGTGTCGCGCTTGAACATCGCTTGCGCACAGGCGATGGCCAGGTTCATGGCTTCATGATGGGTCATGCAGCGTCCTCCCTTCGGCGACGCGGCGGCGCAACAGCAGCGACGGTCGATAGCGTTCTTCGCCGTAACTGGCGTGCAGGTGTTCCAGGACCTTGAGGATGTGCGCCAGGCCGATGCTATCCGCCCAGGCCAACGGGCCTTGCGGATAGTTGACCCCCGCACGCATTGCCAGATCGATGTCGGCTGCCGAGGCCACGCCTTGCAGTAGTACGTCGGCGCCTTCATTGGCGAGCATGGCTACGGTACGCAGCACCGCAAGCGCAGGGCTGTCGCTGAGCCGGCTGACAGTGAAGCCGGCCCGTTGTAGCAGGGCGACGCCGTCGGCGAGGGCGGCCGGTTCGATGTCGGCGGCGCAACTTATCGCCAGGCGCGTGGCCTTGGCATAGTCCCCGGCCAGATCCAGCAGCACCAGGTTGCGCAGGCCTTCTTCCTTGGCGCGCTGGCACGCCATGCGCCCGTCGCTCAGCGCCAGCACCGCATCGCCCACCCGCAGCAGGCCCGAACCGTCGCGCTTGATAACCTCCACACCTTGTTCATGCAGGCGCAGGATCAACCCGTTGGCGATGCCCAGGTCGCCTTCGATCACGCATGATGTGACGGTGCGTTCGCTGCCGAGCGATGTAGGTTGCGGCCGCTGCGCACCTTCGGCGTAGCAATAGAAACCCTGGCCGCTTTTGCGCCCCAGACGCCCGGCCTCCACCAATTCCTTCTGAATCAACGACGGCAGGAAACGCGTGTCGCCGTAATAGGCGTCGAACACCGAACAGGTCACGGCATAGTTGACGTCATGGCCAATCAGATCAGTCAGTTCAAACGCGCCCATCGCAAAGCCCCCGGCTTCGCGCATCAACGCATCCAGCGTCGCACATTCGGCCACGCTCTCCTGCAGCAGGCGCAGGCTTTCGGCGTAGAACGGGCGAGCGACGCGGTTGACGATGAAGCCCGGTGTCGAGCGGGTGTGTACCGGTTTCTTGCCCCAGGCGTTGGCAGTGTCGTAAAGACACTCGGCCAGCCCCGGGTCGCTGGCCAGACCCGAGACGATTTCCACCAGCGCCATGACCGGCGCCGGGTTAAAGAAGTGCAGGCCGAGCAGGCGTTGCGGATGGCGCAATTGTGCGGCGATGCTGGTAATCGACAGCGACGACGTGTTGCTGGCCAGGATGCAGCGTTCGTCGCAGATATTTTCCAGTTGGCGGAACAGGGCGCGCTTGACTTCAAGGTTCTCGACGATGGCTTCGATGATCAGTGCGCAATCGTCCAGGGCTTCGATGTCTTGCACGGCCTGCAGGCGAGCAACGGTCGCGCTGCGCGATTCGGCGGACAGCTTACCGTTCTCGACGCGTTTACCCAGTTGGCGGTCGATGCCTTCGATGGCCTGGGCGGCGGCACCCGGACGATTGTCCAGTAGCAGCACCGAGTGGCCGGCCTGCGCCGCGACCAGGGCAATGCCGGCACCCATGGCCCCTGCACCGATCACGGCGATGCGTGCGTTGGTATCCAGAGCGGTCATGACTCAGCGCCCCTTGAAGCTTGGACTGCGTTTTTCCATGAAGGCGCTGACCCCTTCACGGTAATCCTCGCTGCGCCCGGCCAGGCGTTGCAGGTTCTTTTCCAGTTCCAGTTGTTCGTCGAAAGTGTTGCTCAGGCTGGCGTTGAGGCTACGTTTGATCAGTGCCAGGCCGTAGGTCGGTTGGCTGGCCAGGTGGCGGGCGAGGGTCAGGGCTTCCTCGCGCAGTGCGGTATCGTCGACGACGCGGTAGATCAAGCCCCATTGCTCGGCCTGCTCGGCCGTCAGGCGGTTGCCGAGCAGGGCCAGCGCCTTGGCGCGAGCCATGCCCACCAGGCGCGGCAAGGTCCAGGTGCCACCGGAATCGGGGATCAAGCCAATCTTGCAGAAGGCCTGGATGAAGCTAGCCGAGCGTGCCGCCAGGACCAGATCGCAGGCCAGGGGGATATTGGCGCCCGCACCGGCCGCCACGCCGTTGACTGCACAGATCACCGGCAGCGGCAGGTCGCGCAGTTGACGAATCAGCGGGTTGTAGAACTTCTCGATGGACTCGCCCAGGTCCGGCACGGCGCTGTCGGGTGCGACGTTGCGATCGCTGAGATCCTGCCCGGCGCAGAAACCGCGACCTTCACCGGTCAGCAACAGCACGCGTACGTCCGGGTTCTGCCGCACCTGCTTCAGCGCTTCTTTCATTTCGCCATGCATCTGCGTGTTGAAGCTGTTGAGCTGGTCCGGGCGATTGAGGCTGAGCAGGGCGACGCCGGCCTCGATGGAAAACAGGATGTGTTCAAAGTTCATGGTCTTGGCGCTCTCTGAGAGGTCGTTCAAATTCGGTGGTCACTGGCCGCTGAAGGCCGGCGTGCGTTTTTCCTGGAACGCCGCGATGCCTTCGTCGCGGTCTCGGGTACCGGCCAGCACGGTGAAAGCGTGGCGTTCGAAGCGCAGGCCGCTGGCCAGGTCGGTGTCCATTGCCTTGAGCAGCGCCTCCTTGGCTAGGCGCACCGCCAGCGGTGCTTTTTGGGCGATGCTGTGGGCGATCTGCAGGGCTCGCTCGACTGTAAGTTCCGGTTGCGTCACTTCGCTGATCAGCCCGGCCCGCTGGGCCTGGCGGGCGTCGATCGGTTCGCCGGTCAGGACCATCTGCATGGCCATGGATTTGCCGACCGCGCGCAACAGGCGTTGGGTGCCACCGGCGCCGGGCATGATTCCCAGGTTGATTTCCGGTTGGCCGAAACGGGCGTCTTCGCCGGCAATGATGATGTCGGCGTGCATCGCCAGTTCGCAGCCACCGCCGAGGGCGAAGCCGTTGACGGCGGCGATCAGCGGTTTGTTGAAACGGGTGATGGTTTGCCAGGACGCCTGGCGCGGGTCATCGAGAATGCCCACCAGGTTGCGCTCGCCCATTTCTTTTATGTCGGCCCCGGCGGCGAAGGCCTTGCGGCTGCCGGTCAGGACCACGACGCGGGTGTCGGGGTCGGCCTGGGCGGCGTTCAGTTCATCGGCCAGTTCACCGAGTAAATCGGTGTTCAGCGCATTCAACGCTTGTGGACGTTGCAGGGTGATCAGGCGAACGCCCGGTTCGACGAAATCGACAGCAAGGGTTAGAGGCATGGCGGATGCCCTCACGGTGCACGCTCGGCTGTAATGCCGGCTCATTATTGGATCGGCGCGTAGGCCGGTTTTGCCGGAGTATACCTATAACGTGATACGTAAATGCAATACAAAAATAGATTTAATGTGTCCTATCGTCGGGTTTGTGGTTTTATGGCTTTGGTTTTAATGGCTTTGCTAAAGCGCTGGATGCGCCTGTTTTATTGGTTTTAACCGGGGTTTTGTCGTCTAAATAGACGCGGCGGGCCAGTGGCTTTGTAAGTGATACGGTTTTTGTGCTTTGTTAATGTAAAAATGATGTGATACAAAATGAGTCTGCATCGGCATCGCTTTGTGAGTGCCCTAGAAGGAAACGCCCATGACCTGCTACAGCCTCGATGGCCTGACCCCTGTGGTCGATTCGACCGCTTACGTTCACCCTTCGGCCGTATTGATCGGTGATGTAATCGTCGGACCTCATTGCTACGTCGGACCGTTGGCCAGCCTGCGCGGGGACTTCGGCCGGATTGTCCTGGAGGAGGGCGCCAATGTGCAGGACACCTGTGTGATGCACGGTTTCCCGGACAGCGACACCGTGGTCGAGCGCAACGGTCACATTGGCCACGGCGCGGTGCTGCACGGCTGCCGGATCGGCGCCGACGCCCTGGTGGGAATGAATGCTGTAGTGATGGATAACGCGCACATCGGTGCACGCTGTTTTGTCTCAGCGGCCGCCTTCGTCAAGGCAGGATTCGCAGGCCCCGAGCAGGTTCTGATCATGGGGGCGCCGGCCAGCGTCAAGCGTACCCTCAGCGACGAGGAGGTGTCGTGGAAACAGGCCGGCACGCGTGAGTATCAGCAACTGGCCAAGCGGTGTCTGGAACAGATGCAGGTCTGCGAACCGTTGAGCGAGCCAGAACCTGATCGCCCACGTATCCGCGATAGCGGCTTGCGGCCAAAAGGCAGCGGCCTGTGAACAGCGCTCCCACTGGGGAATGCGCATTCGGTATATTCCTATTCTTTTTCAGCTCGGTACGTACATGTCGTCCCTGATACCTTTGAACCATCTAATTACCCGTTTTCAGGAGCAGACGCCGATCCGCGCCAGTTCCTTGATCATTACGTTGTATGGGGATGCCATCGAACCCCACGGCGGAACAGTCTGGCTGGGCAGCTTGATCCAATTGCTCGAGCCCATCGGTATTAACGAACGGCTGATCCGCACCTCGATTTTCCGCCTGACCAAAGAAAGCTGGGTGACCGGCGAGAAAGTCGGGCGTCGCAGCTATTACAGCCTGACCGGTACCGGCCGCCGGCGCTTCGAAAAGGCGTTCAAGCGCGTTTACAATTCAACGGTGCCGGCGTGGGACGGTTCGTGGTGCCTGGTGATGCTTACGCAGCTGACCCCAGACAAGCGCAAGCAAGTACGCGAAGAACTGGAGTGGCAGGGCTTTGGTGCGATATCGCCGACGGTGCTGGCCTGTCCGCGCAGCGACCGGACCGATGTCAACGCGACGCTGATGGACCTCGGTACCCAGGAAGAAACCATCGTCTTCGAAACCACCGCCCAGGACGTGATGGCTTCAAAGGCCTTGCGTTTACAGGTGCGCGAGAGCTGGAACATCGAGGAGCTGGCGACCCATTACAGCGAGTTCATCCAGTTGTTTCGACCGCTCTGGCAGGCGCTTCGCGAGCAGGAAAACCTGCAGCCGTCCGAGTGTTTCCTGGCACGTGTTCTGCTTATTCACGAGTACCGCAAACTGTTGCTGCGCGACCCACAATTACCGGACGAGTTGTTGCCCGGCGATTGGGAGGGACGGGCCGCCCGGCAGTTGTGTCGCAATATTTATCGGCTGATCTATGTCAAGGCCGAGGAATGGTTGAACAGCGCACTAGAGACTGCCGATGGTCCGTTACCGGATGTGGGCGAAAGCTTTTATCGGCGTTTTGGCGGGCTTAAATAATTCACTTGCTTTCGAGGGGGAAATCACAGCTTCGGTATGGCGCTAGCCATAATCTTGTATGGGAGAGTTAATCCGCTCGCCACCATGCCCCCCCATGCGCGTCGTTCAATCCCGCGAGGAATTGTCATGGCGCGCAAGAACCAAAGCGTCTTGAGATTATGCATCACAATTGTTCTGGCATGGATATGGGTGGTAGCGGGCACCTGGTCGCTGCAGACTCAGAAACTGCGATGAGCCGATTTTACGTCCTCAATGTTCGTGATGCACTTGTCATCAATCGCATCCGCCTGCACCACCCTGCCGACAGGGCTGGCCTCAGAAATGTGAAGGGTCGTTTTAACGTCGTAAAGCTTGGCTAAGTTATTTCGACATCCAATCAATAACCGCTCGGTAGTCTTCGGCGCTGCAGTCCATGCAGAGGCCGCGCGGAGGCATTGCCCCGACCCCCCCCGTTGCGTGCGCCACTAGTACGTCCATCCCTTTATCCAAGCGAGGTTGCCAAGCGGATGCATCGCCTTTCTTAGGGGCGGCAGGGAGTTGGCCGCTGTGGCACATCACACAGCTACGGTTGAATACGGCTTCGGGCTCTTGAGCCGCCTCAGCGCAAGCAAAGAAAACCAAGCAAGTGGAAACTATGATTTTTTTCAAAATTCACCCTATGAATTGTATTAAGGCTCTACCGTGACGGTCGAAACTTCAGACATGTGTTCAGTTCCTGAACACATGTGTCTCCATAACTCAGTCAGGCGGCGGGATCAGGCATCTCAGTATCTGATTCTGCGGGGTAATGATCCTCATTGAATCATCCCGCGCGGACCGCATGCATTTATTGTGGTTGACGTAGTGCTCTAAGCATGGGGCGTGCCAACAGCGCGGTTTGAGCTTGTTGAGGTCGGCGCCGTTAATCATCGGGATGCCAACTGGTGTTAGGCCAGGGGTGGGCTAGGGAGCATAGTAAGCGTGTGTGTACCCCGATGGATTTCCAGGTTGGTTCAGAAATTGCAAGCAACGTAATGGGTGCCGGACATTAAAGGCGCAGATGTACATGCGAAATTCGCGCGGGGATTTACCATGATAAAAACAAGAATCTTTGTGCCATGCGGAGCTGTTCGATGCAGCGGCTGATTTCTCGGCTGATCGACAGTCAACATCCAGAGTCGTTGCTGGCTGCGTTGCGTTGGCTTTACAGTTTTGTACGCCCACATCGACTGGCGATCATCGGGTTGCTCGGCTTGTCAGTTTCTGCCTCGCTTTTGGTGTTGCTGCAACCATGGCTAACGAAACTGCTGATCGATGATGGTTTGCTGGCACGTGACTTTCCGAAGCTGTTAACAATCGCAAGCCTGATGATAGTCGCTGGCCTGTTGGGAACAGCTCTTTCTGGGATAAATCGTTACCTGCACACGCGCTTGTCGGGACGGATTTTGTTTTCGCTACGTGACGACCTTTATCGACACCTGCAGACCTTGTCGGCGAGTTTTTATGCTCAGCGACGCATCGGTGATTTGATGTCACGGCTAGATGGTGATGTCGCGGAAATTCAGCGCTTCGCCGTGGATTCATTATTTTCGGCTGTATCGAGCGTGGTCGGCTTGCTCTGTGCAGTAGCGATGTTGGTCACGCTATCGTGGAAGCTTTCATTGTTGGTCCTGGTGTTGATTCCTCTCGACATACTGTGGTTGCGCTGGATGCGTCGCAAGGTCGAGCGCGATGTACGCCGGTTGCGTGAGTGTTCAGCGGACGTGTCGTCGTTCATGGTCGAGACGTTGCCAGTAATGAAATTCATTCAGTCAGCCGGTCAGCAAAAAAGGGAATCCCATCGATTGGAAGCACTGGGGCAGGGCTATATGAACCAGTTGCTGAAGCTGCAGATTACGGAGTTTTTTACTCAGGCTGTGCCTGGAACATTGACGTCTTTGGCGCGTGCCTGCGCTTTTCTCTTGGGAGGCTACTGGGTTGTTCAAGGAACGTGGCAACTCGGCTCGCTGATCGCGTTTTCCACCTACCTCGGGATGGCAGTAGGGCCAGTTCAGAGCCTGTTAGGTCTTTATGTTGCAATCCAAAGGATGACGGTCAGCCTCGGGCGGGTCATGGAGCTACGCGGTGAGGAGCCTACTATCGTCAGCCCTGTATTACCCAAGCCCATGCCCGCCCAAAGTGATTTGCGTTTCGACGACGTTCACTTCACCCATCCCGGGCGCCTCATTACGTTGCGCGGTGTCGATGCACGGATTCCTTATGGCTTGAAAGTTGCGCTGAGCGGCGGCTCCGGCGTTGGTAAATCGACATTGATAGACCTTCTTCAGCGGCATCTCGATCCACAGATTGGGCGTGTGCTGCTGGGAGAAGTCGATGTGCGAGAGCTGAACCTATTTGAGCTACGGCGCCGGATTGCTGTGGTCAGTCAAGATATAGTCTTGTTTCGTGGCAGTCTCGCCGACAACCTGGCCTACGCCATGCCGGACGCTAATCGGGAAGCCATAACCGCAGTGGCTCAACTCGCGCAGCTCGAGAGTTTGATCGCGTCGCTCCCCGAGGGGCTCGATAGCCCTTTGGGTGAGCGGGGTCAACAGTTGTCTGGCGGACAAAAACAACGCATCGCAATCGCTCGGGCACTGCTCCAGGATCCGATGATTTTGGTCATGGACGAAGCCACGTCTGCGGTAGATGAAGCCACCGAGCGTGAAGTCATCGAAGCCATCGACCGATTGTTTTCCGGGCGCACGCGAATCTTGATCAGTCATCGCCCTTCAACGCTGGCCAACGCAGATCTACATTTTGAGCTTCTCGACGGCGTGTTGAGGCCCAAATCGGTCCAATACGAAATCTGATCTGAGGATCGACATGATGCTTCAAGCAGTTTCCTTGTATCCGTTCATTTGCTCGGGGCGAGAGGCTTTATAGATGACTGGGATCAGAATACTCATACTCGGTGCTGGGCCTGCCGGAGCAGCGGTGGCTCTGGGGTTGCGGCGTTTAGGTTATCCGGTTTCGGTGGTCAGCGAGTGGCGAAGATTCGCAGCCCTGGAGGGTGTCTCGGTTCGTGTGCTTGAGGCTTTGCATAGTGCGGGATTC
>OFQU01000067.1_pt1 | contig 19839 bp, 17 predicted proteins | sample 1542981 | NCBI WGS metagenome assembly OFQU01 (sample SAMN07774233, study PRJEB24372) | wastewater metagenome | isolation source: Exp Tend CN 90WW | collected 2016-02
TCATTGAGCTTGCTGACCTGCAACTGCCCCGCCGACTTGCGCCGGCCCTTGCTGCGCAACGCGGCAAAACTGGCGAGAACCACCAGAATGGCGATCACCAGAGTGACGGTCTTGGCCAGGAAACTGGCGTATTCGGTGAAAAACTCCACAGAGACTCCTTAAAACAATGCGTGGATGCAAAAACACACGCGGGATGGCTCCAGCATACCCATGCGTCGGCCCGGCGACCAGCCGGGAAACCTTTGGCAACAGGCCTGTAACGGGCATTTCAAACAAGCGTATGTTTTTTCATTGACAGCTACCCGTCATCCTCATAACCTCGCCACAACCTTCAACGTACCGGGATGACGCGGACGTGGGCAGCATCTACTTGATTCGACATGGCCAGGCCTCCTTTGGTGCAGACGACTATGACGTCCTGTCGCCCATCGGTGTGCGCCAGGCAGAAATCCTCGGTCAGCACCTCGCTGAACTGGGGGTCCGCTTCGATCGCTGCCTGGCTGGTGACCTGCGTCGCCAGCAACACACCGCCACCAGCGCGCTGGAACAGTTCGCTGCCAACGGCCTGCCGGTGCCGACGCTGGAAACCGATTCGGCGTTCAATGAATTCGACGCCGACGCGGTCATCCGCGCCCTGCTCCCGGCGATGCTGCCGGACGAACCGGAAGCCCTCGACATCCTGCGCAACGCCGCACAAAACCGTGGCGAGTTCCAGCGCATCTTCGCCCTGATCATCGAGCGCTGGCTGGCCGGCACCTACGACACGCCGGGGCTGGAAAGCTGGCTGGGGTTCGTCGAGCGGGTCAAGGCCGGGCTGCAGCGGATCCTCGAACAGGCGGAGTCGCATCAGAAAATCGCCGTGTTCACCTCCGGCGGCACCATCACCGCCCTGCTCCACCTGATTACGCAAATGCCTGCCCGACAGGCCTTTGAATTGAACTGGCAAATCGTCAACACCTCGCTCAACCAGCTGAAGTTCCGCGGTCGCGAGGTGGCCTTGGCTTCCTTTAACAGTCATGCACACCTGCAACTGTTGAAGACACCGGAACTCATCACTTTCCGCTGAGTCCGGTTAACGTGTGAACCTTGCTGTAATCAACCAGCGCTTATTATCCAAGAAAGGATCGAACCATGACCTCCGTAGCTGATGCCGTAAAAGCAATGCAAGCCAAGTTCAACCCAGCCGCTGCTGCCGGTCTGGATCTGGTCTTCGGTTTCAACATCACCGACGAAGACAAGCAGTACTCGCTGATCGTCAAAGACGGTACCTGCAATATCGAGGAAGGCGAAAACCCTGACGCCAACTGCACGCTGGTGCTCGACAGCGAAACCCTGAAAGGTATCGTCAGCGGTGAAACCGACGGCATGCAGGCTTTCATGGGCGGCAAGCTGCGCGTTGAAGGCGACATGATGCTGTCGATGAAACTGTCCGAGCTGTTCCCTTCGTAACAGCGCCGCGCAGTACTCCGAAGAACCCGCCCCTGTGGCGGGTTTTTTGCGTTTGGCCGTCCGGCGTTTCATCGCCGCAGAAATATTGGCTCACCGAACATTGACCTCGGTCACTGGCGGGCCAGCCGCCACTGATTACTCTCCCGGCTCCATCGAAGGCCAAGGACGGCTCACCGGGAGCCCGCGGCTGATCCCACTCAAGGAAGACCATTCATGCGATCACTCAAGATCATTCTGCTGTCGTCAGCGTTCAACGGCCTGACCCAACGCGCCTGGCTGGAGCTGCGCCAGGCCGGGCATTCGCCCAGCGTCGTGGTATTCACCGACGAAGCGTCGGTCTGCGAACAGATCGAATACAGCGGCGCCGACCTGGTGATCTGCCCGTTCCTCAAGGACCGCGTGCCCCAGGCACTGTGGAGCAACCGCGCGCGGCCGGTGGTGATTATCCATCCGGGCATCGTTGGCGATCGTGGCGCCAGTGCGCTGGACTGGGCGATCACCCAGGAGTTGTCGAGCTGGGGCGTGACCGCCCTGCAAGCCGTGGAGGAAATGGACGCCGGCCCGGTCTGGGCCACGTGTGAATTCAACCTGCCATCCGGGCTGCGCAAGTCCGAGCTGTACAACGGCCGGGTCAGCGATGCGGCAATGTGTTGCATCCGTGAAGTGGTGGAGAAGTTCGTCAACGGTTTTATCCCGGTCGAACTGGATTACGCCGACCCCAAGGTGCGCGGGCGTTTGCAGCCGAACATGAAACAGGTCGATCGTAGCTTCACCTGGCACGATTGCGCGCGGTTCATCAAACGCTGCATCGACGCAGCGGATGGCCAGCCCGGCGTACTGGCGAGCCTGGCCGGTGGGCAGTATTACGTTTACGACGCACACCTCGATTCGCGCTCGGGCATGCCCGGCGAGATTCTGGCGGTGCACGACGATGCCGTGCTGGTGGCCGCAGGCGATCAGAGCGTATGGATCGGATCGCTGCGACGCAAGCCGCAACCGGGCGAGGAAACCTTCAAGCAACCGGCCCGGCACGTGCTGATCGAGCAACTGGCCGAGGTGGCGGTGCTGGACTGGACGATTGCCAGCCAGCCGTTCAGCGATGAAGCGTATCAGCCGCTGCGTTATCGCGAGTCCGGGGTGGTCGGTGAGCTGACGTTCGAGTTCTACAACGGCGCCATGAGCACCGAACAATGCCGGCGCATGGTCGAGGCGCTGCGCTGGGCCAAGTCCCGCGACACGCAAGTGCTGCTGATCCGCGGCGGTCGCGGCAGCTTTTCCAATGGTGTGCACCTGAATGTGATTCAGGCGGCGCAGGATCCCGGCGCTGAAGCCTGGGCGAATATTCAGGCCATCGACGATGTCTGCGCCGAGCTGTTGAGTGCGCGGCAACTGGTCGTCAGCGGCGTGACCGGCAATGCCGGGGCCGGCGGCGTGATGCTCGCGCTGGCGGCGGATATCGTGTTTGCGCGGGCCGACATCGTGCTCAATCCGCACTACAAGAGCATGGGCCTTTACGGCTCGGAATACTGGACATACAGCCTGCCGCGCGCGGTGGGCCCGGCCATCGCCGAGCAGTTGACCCAAGCCTGTCTGCCGGTGAGCGCCAGCCAGGCATTGCAACTGGGCATGGTCCAGGAAATCGGCCCGCGCTGCCCGGATGAGTTTTCGTTGTGGCTGCTGCAACGGGCCAATGCCGTGCTGAGCGACCCGGCCTACGCCGCCGTACGCGAGCGCAAGTTGCGGGTCGACCAGGTGCTGATCGACCAATGCCGCGAAACCGAGTTGCAGGAAATGCAGGAAGACATGCTCTACAACCGCAATCAGTTCGCCGAGAAGTGCCGGCATTTCGTCTACAAGCGCAAGGCCTGCGGCACGCCGGCACGGCTGGTGGCGGATTGGGCACGGGTGCAGGAGGTCGAGTGGGCGGGTTGATTCTGCGGTAACTGGTTTTGCCCTCACCCCGACCCTCTCCTTTTGGGAGAGGATCAGGGTGAGGGGCCACTCCAAACGATGACGCAGTCCCGAGGCTGCACTTACAATGCCCGCCACCTCAACCACCGGCCCGCCCATGGACATCGACCTCGCCCGCACCTTTCTGGAAATCGTCCGCCACGGCAGCCTGGCGGCGGCTGCGCAAAAGCTGTTCGTCACGCAAACGGCGATCACCGCCCGGGTGCAGAAACTCGAAAGCCAGTTGGGCAGTACGCTGTTCGTGCGTAACCGTGCCGGCGCGAAACTGACGCCCAACGGCGAGGCGTTCGTGGTCTACGCCAATCAACTGGTGCAGACCTGGGAGGCTGCGCGCCGCGACCTGCCGCTGCCCGAGGGCTATCACAACGTGCTGCACATCGGTGGCGAAGTCAGCCTGTGCAATCCACTGATGCTCAGTTGGGCCGCCGAACTGCGCGAAAAAATCCCCGGCCATGCCCTGCGCATGGAAATCCGCGACGGCGAAAACCTGCTCCGTCAGCTCGAACTTGGCGTGCTCGACGCCGCGCTGGTCTATCAGCCGGAGTACTGGCCGGGCTTGCAGGTCGAGCAAGTGCTGGAAGAGAAACTGATTCTGGTCCGCGCTCCCGACCGGCCCGACCCTTACGTCTACATCGACTGGGGCCCGGACTTCCGCTGCCAGCACGACGCCGCCCTGCCGGAAAAAGCCAAGGCCGCACTGAGCTTCAACCTTGGCCCGCTGGCCTTGCAATACATCCTCGAAAACGGTGGCAGCGGCTATTTCCGCACCCGGGTCGTGCGCAGTTATCTGGAAAGCGGCGCCCTGGAACCGGTCACCAAAGCCCCTGAATTCAGCTACCCGACCTATCTGGTGTATTCGCGTGATCGCGACTCCGCCACCCTGCAACACGCCTTCGATCTGCTGCGCGAAGTGATCCATGCCGATGACGACTGGTCGCAGCGCTGGAACCCGTTGAGCTGAATCGGCCGCTTTACCCCGGAGCATGGCGCAAGTGGCCTCAAGCGCCGGCCTGCACAAACCGCCGGATCGACTACGCTGCCGGGTAGAACAACAATACCCGCAGGTGACCGCAGTTGAGGCAGACCACCGAGGCATTTCGCAGCCGTTATCGGGCCGCCATTCATCCGTTCTACAACCCGTGGCTGCACGGCGCCTTCGTGCTGCTGTTCGGCGTGCTGGCCATCGGCGCCTTCTGGCACCCGGTGCAGCAGGTCAGCTGGCGGGAATGGCTGACGGTGCCGCTGACCCTGCTGTTCTTCAACTTCGGCGTGTACATGGTCCATCGCCATCTCGGCCATCACAAAAAGACCTTCGCCAGGCTGTTCTACGCTCGCCATGCCGGCGACCATCACAGCTTCTTCACCCCCGGCCACATGACCTACGACAGCGCTCGCGACTGGCGGGTGATTCTGTTTCCGGCGTGGCTGATCGTCCTGCATACCCTGGTTATCAGCCTGCCGCTGTGGTGGCTGTTTGCACAGGTCAACAGCAATGTCGCCGGGCTGTTCGGTGGCTGCATGGTGCTGGGTTACCTGACCTACGAAGTGTTTCACGCCTGCGAACATCTGCCGCCGGACAATCCGCTGACACACCTGCCATGGATCCGCCAGATGCGCCGTCTGCATGAACTGCACCATCGCCGCGAACGCATGCAGGAGCGCAATTTCAACATCGTCTTTCCCTTGATGGATTACCTGTTCGGCACCCTCTATTGGGAACCGGAATCCGCCCCCTTGAGCCATTCGAGACCGTCCATGACCCGCATGCAGCACCACATCGAAATCGTCGGCGAGCCGATCACCGTGCTCGCCTACGCCGCCAGCGTCAGTCGCTGGCCGGAATGGCATCCGTCGTCGCTGAGGATCGACGGCCCACAAGGCCCGCTGCATGCCGGCGCGCACTTCGAAGAGGACATTCACGCCGGGGGACGCGCCGGTCATCTGCACTGGGAAGTCAGCGAATACCTGCCCGGCCGACGCTGGTGCGCCCGGGCTCAGGGCGATCATGGCTTGTCGCTGCTGCTGACGTACGAATGCACGGCCGAACAGGGCGGCACACGTTTTGTGCGCACGCTGGATTATCGCTTCGCCGGTTTGGGCATGCGCATTGCCAACCGGTTGCTGCTCAGACGCCGCATTGAGCGTGAATCGGCGGCGTCGATGCTGGCGCTGCGCGACCGGGCAGCGCAGTACATCAGCGCGACGAGGGCCAGCGCATGAGGCTGCGGCATGGGGTGTTGTTGATCATCATCGTCGTCATCGCGTTCTTGCTGCTGATGCCGACCAAGGTTGAACCGGTGGCGTGGCAACCGTCGCCGGCACCGTCGTTGACCGAAGGTGTCTTCGCCGACAACCAGCGCCTCAAAGCCGCGGTGCCGGTCGGGCCGAGCGACATCGAGGGACCGGAAGCCTTGCTGCTGGAAGAGGATGTCCTGATCACCGGGCTGCATGACGGTCGACTGATCAGTACCAGCCTCGATGGCCAGGCACGCAAGGTCCTCGCCGACACCGGTGGCCGACCGTTGGGGCTGGCGCGGCATCCGAACGGCTTGCTGGTGATTGCCGACGCCATCAAGGGCTTGCTCTCACTCGATGCCCAGGGCCGCCTGATTCCCTTGTCCACCGCCGCCAACGGCGTCGCCTTCGGTTTCACCGATGATGTAGCGATCGACAAATCCGGGCACTACGCCTATTTCAGCGATGCCTCCAGCCGTTGGGGTTACGGCCATGATGGCGAGGCGATCATCGAGCATGGTGGTGACGGACGTCTGCTGCGCTATGACTTCCAGACCGGCAAGACTTCGGTGCTGCTCGACAAACTGGAATTCGCCAACGGCGTCACCCTCGGCCCGGATGAGGCGTATGTGCTGGTCAATGAAACCGGCGCGTACCGCATCAGTCGCTATTGGCTCAGCGGGCCCAAGGCCGGCACGCATGATGTGTTTATCGACAACCTGCCGGGCCTGCCGGACAACCTCGCGTTCAATGGCAGCAACCGTTTCTGGGTGGCGCTGTATGCGCCGCGCAATGCTCTGCTCGATGGCACCGCCGGGTATCCGTTCCTGCGCAAGATGATCGTGCGGGCGCTGACGGTGTTACCGAAACCGGTGGAAAAGCGCGGCTTTGTGCTGGGCCTGGATCTGGACGGCAAGGTGATTGCCAATTTGCAGGACGCGAGCAGTGACAATTACTCGCCAATCACCACGGCACGCGAGTATGGCCAGTGGTTGTATCTGGGCTCGTTGAAGGCGACGCATATGGCGCGATTGCCGTTGGAGGCAGCCTTGAAGTAAATCCGTTCAATCCTCTGTTGAACGAGCCGGCGCCTTCGCCAGCCGGCTCGCTCACACAGGCGATGTGGGTCGTTCACGGATTCATGGTGCGAGCCAGCCTGCTGGCGATGACGGTCTGTCAATTGGAAGACTTGTCGAACTTATCGGGATCTTCGTCTGTGGGCAGGTCTTCGTCCGGCTCATCGGGGTTGGCCGTGGTGTGCGCCGGGCTGTTCGGTTCGGGGTGCGTCGGCACCGGGTCGAATGCGCCCTGCTCTTCACTGGGGAATTTGGGATCGTTCATAAGGCACCTCGCAAAGCGTCGATGAATGGAGACGCTGTACATTCGAGGTGCCGGTCGTGGCGGTCGTTCCTTTCCATTCACCACCGGCGGTCGGTGGCGCCACTGGCAGTCAGGATCGAGCCTGTAACTGCTCGACAATCCTGTCCTTGACCTGCAAGCGTTTCTCCTTGAGCTTTTTCAGCGTGTCATCACTGGGCGCATCCGAGGTGGCAGTCTCGGCCTTGACTACCTCGGCATCCGCCTCGGAATACTTGTTGATCAGTGCATCCAGATGTGGGTCCTCGGTGCGTCGTTGCTGGATCTCTTCCTTCGTAAGCTTCAAGTCCTGATACAGGTCATGGGTCACCGGCATGGAACACCTCCGTGAGTTGATCGGCAGCCAACGCGACCGATTGCGCTGGCTCGTTATCAGAATGGCCTTGGTTACCCGCTTCTGTCGACCACCTGTCAGACCAGCGGTGTCCGTTCGTCGCCCTGTCGCAAATGCGATAAAACCTTTATTCGCGGCTTTCCCTCCATTGAGTAACACCAACAAAAACCTGCGTGGAGATACATCAATGGACGGATTCAACCTGCGGCACCTCGTTCTGGCTGTCACTTTGAGCGCTGGCATGGGTAGCGCCTTCGCCGCCACCGACAATGACTTTGTCGACAACGCCGCAGCGGGCGGCATTGCCGAAATCGAAACCAGTCGCCTGGCCCTGGAAAAAAGCCAGTCGGCCGACATCAAGGCATTCGCCAACATGATGATCACCGATCATGGCAAGGCCAACGATGAACTGGCGAGCATCGCCAAAGCCCACGACATCGAAGTGCCGGACACCACCACCCTGGTCAAGCAAGCCAAGGAAAAAATCCTCGATATGCGTGATGAGTCCTTCGATGCGGCCTACGCCAACAATCAGGTCAAGGCCCACGAAGAGACCATTGAGCTGTTCAAGAAACAAGCCAACACCGTGACCGACGACAAGGTCAAAGGAGCACCGGAACTGAAGGCCTTTGCGCAGAAAATGCTCCCGGCGCTGGAAAAACACCTGGCGGCGGCGAAAGAGCTGCAAGCCAAGCATCCGAGCAAATAACCGCGCACAAAAAAGGCCGCATTCAGAGAATGCGGCCTTGTCGTATCTACCGTGACTAGCCCCCGTCCGTATCAATATCGGCATCGGTTTCTTCACCCGGTTTCGCACGATCAGGTTGCGGTTTGAAGCCCGGACTGAATTCGTTGTCGTTATCGGTGTGTTTATGCTTCTGATCCACCGCCGGATCGGCGCTCTGTGCCTGATCGTTCTCGCCCTGCTGTTGCGTCGGCGCCGGTTGCCCCGGCAGCTGCGGGTCGATTGCCGGGTCGTTGCGGTTGATCGGCTCTGCCGATTGATTCTGCTGCTGCGTTGATTGCTCGTTCATGGCCACCTCGCTCATCAAACCCGTCCGACTGAAACGCGTCGGGTCTTGAAGATTCGAAGCCTGAGGCCGGGCAATCGTTCAAAACATCGCAGCAAAAATCGGCGCCTGCAGGCACCGATCCCGGCCATCAGCGCAAGGCGCGAGCGAGGAACGGCGCCGTCCGGCTCTTCTTGCTCGCCGCGACTTTCTGCGGTGTACCCGCTACCACGATTTTGCCGCCCTGATCCCCCGCGCCCGGGCCGATGTCGATCACCCAGTCGCTCTGCGCGACCACGCGCATTTCGTGCTCGACCACGATCACCGTATGCCCCGCCGTCACCAGCGTATCGAGTTGTTCCAGCAGGCGATCGACGTCGCGCGGGTGCAGGCCGGTGGTCGGTTCATCCAGCACGTACAGGGTGGCGCCGCGTTGATTGCGCTGTAACTCGGTGGCCAGTTTGATCCGCTGCGCCTCACCGCCGGACAGTTCCGTGGCCGGTTGCCCGAGACGCAGATAACCGAGGCCGATATCGCGCAGCACTTCCAGCGAACGACGAATTCCCGGTTGCCCGGCAAACACCGTCACCGCTTCATCGACGGTCAATTGCAAGACCTGGGCGATGCTCAGGCCCTCCCAGAGAATCGCCAGCGTCTGCGGGTTGTAGCGCGCGCCATGACAGGTCGGGCATGGCGCATACACGCTGGGCATGAACAACAATTCGACACTGACAAATCCCTCGCCCTCGCACGTGGCGCAACGCCCCTTGGCGACGTTGAAGGAAAACTGTCCGGCGTCATAACCGGCCGCCCGAGCCTCGGTTGTTGCGGCGAACAACTTGCGCACGTTGTCGAACAGCCCGGTGTAGGTCGCCAGGTTCGAGCGCGGCGTGCGCCCGATCGGTTTTTGATCGACCTGCACCAGACGCTTGATCGACTCCAGCCCTGAAGTGACCTGGCCGCTGCTGGCCTGCGGCGCATCGTCTTCGAGGCTGAGCTCTTCCGGTTCGCTGTCCGCTGGCGGACGCCCCAACTGCGCGCCGACCAGTTCCAGCAGCGCCTGACTGACCAGGCTCGACTTGCCCGAGCCCGATACACCGGTCACCGAGGTGAAACAGCCCAACGGAAACTCGGCGCTGAGGTGGTTGAGGTTATTGCGTGAGATGCCATCGAGTTTCAGCCACCCGCCGGGCTTGCGCGCAACCCGGGGCTGGCGTGGCGCGTCGGCGAACAGGTAGGCGCGAGTCTGCGACTGTTCGATCTCGGCCAGCCCCGCTGGCGGGCCACTGTAAAGGATCTGACCACCCTTCTCGCCCGCCGCCGGGCCGACGTCGATCAGCCAGTCGGCGCGGCGCATGGTTTCCACATCATGCTCGACCACAAACAGCGTGTTGCCGTCGGCCTTGAGGCGCTGCAGGGCCTCGAACAGCGCTTCGCCATCGGCCGGGTGCAGCCCGGCGGACGGCTCGTCGAGCACGTAGATCACGCCGAACAACTGCGAGCCCAATTGCGTCGCCAGGCGCAACCGCTGCAACTCTCCCGAGGACAACGTCGGCGTGCTGCGCTCCAGGGCCAGATAGCCAAGCCCCAGATCGGTCAGGGTGCTGACCCGCTCCAGCAGATCCTCGGCAATCCGCTGTGCCGCCAGGCGCTTTTCCAGCGACAGGTTCGGCGTGTGCCGCACATCGGGCGCGCTGGCGTGAGCGCTGGCGCCGTGGGCCGCCCGCTGCTGACGGGCCTCGCGGGTTTGCGCATGGCTCAGGGTGTCGCCGGTTTCGTCGGCGTGTTCGAGATAACTGGCCTCGGCCACCGGTCGCAACACTTCAGCCACTTGCAACAGCGGCATCTGCGACAATTCGCCGATGTCATACCCGGCGAACGTCACCGACAAGGCTTCGCGCTTCAGGCGTTTACCGTCACACAGCGGGCAAGGGCTGCCGAGCATGAACTGTGCAACACGCTTCTTCATCAGCGCACTTTGCGAATGGGTGAAGGTGTGCAGGATGTAACGTCGCGCACCGGTGAACGTGCCCTGGTAGCTCGGCTCCATCTTGCGCTTGAGGGCGACGCGGGTTTCTTCCGGCGTCAGCCCGGCGTACACCGGCACAGTCGGGGTTTCTTCGGTGAAGAGAATCCAGTCGCGCTGTTTTTTCGGCAGTTTCTTCCAGGGAATGTCGACGTCGATGCCCAGGGTCACGAGGATGTCGCGCAGGTTCTGCCCTTGCCAGGCCAGCGGCCAGGACGCCACCGCGCGTTGGCGGATGGTCAGGTTCGGATCAGGCACCATCAGTGCTTCGGTGACCTCATACACCCGGCCCAGGCCATGACATTGCGGGCACGCGCCCTGCGGAGTGTTCGGTGAAAAATCTTCGGCATACAGCATCGGCTGCCCCGGCGGATAACTGCCGGCGCGGGAATACAGCATGCGGATCAGGCTCGACAAGGTGGTGACACTGCCCACCGATGAACGCGTGCTCGGTGTGCCTCGCTGCTGTTGCAGGGCCACGGCGGGCGGCAGGCCTTCGATGGAATCGACATCCGGCACGCCGACCTGGTCGATCAGCCGCCGTGCATAGGGCGCGACCGATTCGAAGTAACGGCGCTGGGCTTCGGCATACAGCGTGGAAAACGCCAGCGACGACTTGCCCGAACCGGATACGCCGGTGAACACCACCAGCGCATCGCGGGGGATATCGACGTCAACGTTCTTCAGGTTGTGCTCACGGGCGCCACGCACCCGGACCGTACCGGCGGGCGCTTTGGAATTTCGCTTGGAAGTCATCGGCAAGCCTTATCACGAATGTCTGTTGAGAGCCCGGTGGTGAGGGGATTTATCCCCGTTGGAGTGCGAAGCACTCCGCTGCATTGCACCGGGTATGACGCGAGCTCTTGTTGACGACTGCTGCGTAGCCGAACGGGGATAAATCCCCTCGCCACAGATTCCCACGCCACCACTTTATCCATACCGCCCCAAGTGCCTCGCTTGCACCCGATCAGGCACCGAGCACCGCGCGAATCATTTGCAGCATGGCCTCGGGGCTATAGGGTTTGCCCAGCAAATGGGTATCGGGGCTGAGTTGGTGGTTGCGCGAGATGATGTCGCGGGTGTGCCCGGAGGTGAACAGCACCGCCACCGGTGGCGTCTGCACCTTGGCCCAGGCGAACAGGTCGGAGCTTTTGATCAGCCCCGGCATGACCACGTCGGTGAAGATCAAATCGACCTCGACACCTTCGAGCAGCATCTGCATGGCCGCATCGCCATGGCCGGCGGTGAGCACGCGATAACCCTCTTCGCGCAGCAATTCAACCGCCGAGGCGCGCACCGCCTCGTTGTCCTCGACCACCAGAATCGTCTCGTGGCCACCGCCGTGCTGCGCGTCAAGGCTCGGCATTTCAGCGCGGACCGGCCGCAAGCTGCGCGGGAAGTACAACTGCACTCGCGTGCCTTCACCGACGCGGCTGTCGATTTCGACATGGCCGCCGCTTTGTTTAACGAACCCGAAGACCATACTCAAACCCAGACCGGTGCCCTGACCGTCGGCCTTGGTGGTGAAAAACGGTTCGAAGACTTGTTCGAGGATCTGCGCCGGGATGCCCGCACCGGTATCGCTGACCGCCACCCGCACGTACTCCCCGGGCAGGATGCCTTTACCGGCACAAAACTCGCGCTCCAGACGGGTGTTGGAGGCGCTCAGCACGATGGTGCCCTCGCCTTTCATTGCATCCCGGGCATTGATGGCCAGATTGAGAATGGCGTTTTCCAGTTGGTTGCGGTCAACGTTGATGTGCCACGGCGCTTGCGGCAGCTGCACGTCGATCTGAATGGTTTCGCCCAGCGCCCGTTGCAGCAACTCCCCCACGCCGTCGAAGATCTGTTGCGGGTTGCACACCGCAGGCGACAACGGCTGACGCCGGGCAAACGCCAGCAGTTGCGAAGACAGTTTGGCGCCACGCTCGACCGCCGCCAACGAGGCGCTGACCCGGCGCTGGACATTGGCATTGTGCGGTTCATGCCGGGCCAGCAAATGCAGATTGCCAGCGATCACTTGCAGCAGGTTATTGAAGTCGTGGGCAACGCCGCCGGTGAGCCCGCCAATCGCTTCAAGCTTCTGCGACTGGCGCAATTGCTCTTCGGCCGCCAGTCGCGCCTCGACTTCATCGGCCACGCGTTGTTCGAGGTTGCGGGTGAACTTGAGCAGGGATTCTTCAGCGGTCTTGCGCTCATGAATGTCGATCAACACGCCGGGGAAACGCCGTGCTTTACCGTGTTCATCGAACTCGCACGCGCCACTGGCCAGGACCCACAGATAACTGCCATCGCTGCGGCGCACGCGGTACTCCGCGTTGAACGGCGCGCCGGTCCGCACCGAATGGGTGACGCGCTCGTGCACCCAGGCGATGTCATCGGGATGGATGCGGGACTGGGCGATGTCCTGGGCCAGATTGCTCAGGTCCTGATCCGGCGGATAAGAGAACGTGCGGGCGAAACGCTCATCCGCCGACAACGTATTGTTTTTCACGTCCCAGACAAACGAACCCAACAGCGCGCCGGCATTCAGCGCCAGTCGCACGCGCTCGTTATCGGCGCGGTAGGCGTCTTCGGCGGCCTGGCGCAAGCGCTCGGAATGCATGAATTCGGTGGTTTCCACCACCATCGCCATGACCCCGGCCGGTTGCCCGTCATCGTTGGCCACAGGGCTGTAATACAGATCCATCCAGACGTCTTCGGGCACCCCGTCGCGCAGCAGCACCAGTTCCTTGTTGCGGTAAGACAGGGTGCCGCCGGCCAGACAGGTATCGACCACGTGCCGATTGAAGTCGGCCACTTCCGGCCAGCCCAGCTCCACCGGCGAGCCGAGCAGATACGGATGGCGGCCACCGGCAAATTTCGAGTAGGCGTCGTTATAGATCATGTAGCCGGCGTGGCCCCAGAGCATGACCATCGGCAGAGGCGACGCCAGCATCAATTGCACCGTGTTGCACAGACTGGCAGGCCAGGTGTCCAGCGGACCCAGCTCGGTAGGGCTCCAGTCGAACGCGCAAATGCGTTCGGCCATTTCGCCTTTCCAGCCGTCACAACCGTGACTATCGGATAAAAACTGCATCGACTGACTCGGTGTCCTGTGGTGGTTGTCCGGTAAATCACGACGACCAAACGACGCGACGCTCGTCTGTTTCGAGCATCTTGCGGCGTATTGGTTTCATAAGAGGTATAGCCGATTTCCCCAGTGCCCGGAACTCATACGCCGATCAAGTGTTTGAGCGGATGGTAGCCAGTTTTCATCTTCGCAGCGACGTCGAGAATGGCCTGTTCGATGCCGTTCAGGTGCAGGCAAGTCAATTCGATCGCCGCGCTTTGATCCCCGGCTTCGATGTACTCGAGCAGGCGCAGGTGCTCGTCATCGCGGCAGGCTTCGTGACTGTCATCATCCAGCGCGGCGACGTACAGCGAGGCGCGGGAGATGAGTTTCTGGAACCAGTCGAGCAGCACCGGGTTGTTCAGGCTGCGCGCCAGTTTGATGTGGAACTCGCCGAGCAGATGAATCAGCCGCTCATGGTCGCCGGCGGCGTGGGCTTGATCTTCCAGCAGCAGATGCGCGCGCAAGTCCTGCATCGCGGCGGGATCCTTGCGCCGGCACAGTTCGGTGACGATACCGATCTCGATCAGGCGCCGGGTTTCGAACAGCGAGCGGATCTCTTCGTTGCTGGGCAGCGACACCGAAGCCCCCTTGTTCGGTTCGGTGGTAACCAGTCCGTCAGCCTCCAGTTGCTTGAGCGCGGCGCGCACCGACGTGCGGCTGACATTGAATAACTCGGCCAGTGAGGCCTCGCCCAGTTTCATGCCAGGGCGCAACGAACGCTTGCAGATCGCCTCGTAAACCCCTTGGTAGACGCGGTCGACCGTGGTTTCCGGTTTCTTGTCGGTCATACGAACACTCCTTTGGCATCGGGCAACCCTCCCCTGGCGATCGCTGGCCAAGAAATAAGAGGGAGGGTGCACACGCCTATTGTCTTTATTTGCGTCTGTGAGCGTCGCGCAGAATATCGCCTTCGGCGGCAAGATGCAGGGTCTTGATTGCACGTTGAGTGCGGTTCGTTGATCGGGGCTGCGTCGATTTGCCAGTCTGCTCGTTGCAAGCAGGAACGCAAGCGCCAGGGGGGATGAGCGGGTCGGGACTGCCGCACGATGAACGACAGAGGAGCACATTCCCCTTGCAGGAGCGGGCTGGCTCGCGAAAGCGCTGTGTCAGTCAGGCCAAATGCCTCTGACAGACCGCCTTCGCGAGCAAGCCCGCGCCCACAAAAGTTTCAGGTGGTCAGTCAGTGCCGTACTTCGGCGAACGCGGCCCATACAGCAGACCTGCCGGATGGCCGGCCGACAACAGACGATTACTCGCCACACCGGCAATCGGGTAACCGGCATCGGTGGAGCTGTTGATCACCTGCTTCACTGCGGCCATGATCAGCATGCCGATCAAACCACCGGCGTTGCCGTTGTTACCCTCTTCACTCGACGCCCGGGCCGTGCCGGTCCACAGCGTGGTACCGGACTTCAGGTCGACCAGTTTCGCCGTCGCGGTCACGGCGGTTTCACTGCTGATCACCCGGTAACGTGTGCCGTATTCGGTCACGTTGATGTACAGCGCCGCGTCCGCACCGAAGATTTCCTTCAGCTTGTTCGGCGGTGCCTGATGGATATCATCCGGCGTGGTCAGGCCGTTCTGGCGGAAGGTTTCGTCCACCAGCGCGATCGGCAGCACGTAGTAACCGGCCTCGGCCAGCGGAAACGTCACTTGCGACAACAGGCTGTACGACGCTTTCACGTCGGGCGAGGTGTTCAGCGGCGGCAGCACCAGAATGGTCTTGGGACGTGCCTGTTTGTACGCCGAATAGTCGACGGTTTTCGGCGCGACACAGCCACCGAGTACGGTCAGGGCCAGGCCGGCGGCCAGCAGCTTCAGAGCACGCTTGATCATTGGGCGTCTCCGGTCTTGGCGTTTTTAAGCAGAAAATCCATGTAGGTGCCCGACTCCGGGAACAAGGCTTTCTCGGTGCGCAACTGCTGCACCATCTGATCGTCCTTGCCCATACTCAGGTACAACAGGCCCAGATGCGCGTGGTAACCCGGCGGTACGGCTTTGCCACTGGCGCGGATCTTTTGCAGATCGGCTTCCAGCGCTTCGGCCTGCGCTTCTTTTGGTGTTTCGCTTTTGAAGTATTCGTAAACCTGCGGCTGGTAGCCTTCCCACTGGTACAGGGTTTGCGGACTGCTGCAACCGGCCAGCAAGGCGCTGGCGGCCAGCGTCAGGACCAGACGCGGTCGAGACAGAAAAACATTCATTGTTGATGCTCCTTGCAATGGGTTTCGATCAGTTGGCCGGTTTCCAGGCACCAGCGTTCATGCCATCGACCAGACGATTGATCGCCTCGCGCATGGCCAGATCAAGGACTTTGCCGTTGAGGGTGGAGTCGTACGCAGCAGTGCCGCCGAAACCGATGATTTCACGGTTGGACAAGGCGTATTCGCCGGCGCCCTGAGTCGAATACACCACTTCGGAAGTGCTGATGTTGACGATGTTCAGGTTGACCTTGGCGTAAGCGACCTGGGTCTTGCCACGGCCGAGAATGCCGAACAACTGGTGATCGCCCGTCTCTTTACGACCGAACTCGGTGACATCACCGGTGACCACGTAATCGGCCCCCTTCAGACGCTGGGCCTGGCCCTTGATCGCCGCTTCCTGCTGGATCTCGCCCATGTTGTCGCGATCCAGCACGCTGAAGCGGTTGGTCTGCTGCAAGTGCGTGATCAGGATGGTCTTGGCCTGGCCGCCGAGACGGTCGACGCCATCGGAGAAGATGCCGCGCATGTAGCTCGAGCGGTTGTCGAACTTGCCCACGGCCATCGGTACACGAACGCCGGTCCAGACCTGAGTGGCGCTTTCGACCTTGGCCACCGGCAGTGCACGGGAGCTTTCGGTAGCACAACCGGCAAGGGTGCCGGCCAGGGTGCCCAGCACGGCAATCGCAACGCCTGAGACCAACATCCGGGAGATCATTCTCACTGAGTATTCCTTCTTGAAAAACGGTGTGTCCCGGCACGGCAACGCGCTGGGCAGCGGAAAAGGGGCGGCATTATGACAAAGTGCCATCATTGAAGACAGGTTTTTTTGACGCCAATGAATTGGCCGCCCGGGATCAGTGGAAATCGCGGCTCTGCACGCGGATGCCGTTGAGCAGCGGGCTGAGGTCGCTCAGGCGGCCGGCGATCAGGTGGCGCACTTCGCCTTCGCGCTCCCAGCGGCCATCGACCCTGAGCAATTGCGAGCCCACCAGCACCTGGCGCTGGCGCTCGGCGAGGTCGCGCCAGACCACCACGTTGACGTTGCCGAACTCGTCTTCCAGGGTGACGAAGGTCACGCCGCTGGCGGTACCCGGTCGTTGACGACCGGTGACCAGGCCCGCAACGCTGACCGGGCGACCATGCTCGATGTCCAGCAACTCCCGTGAACTGCGGCAACGCCGGGCCTTGAGTTCGCCACGTAACAGCGCCAGTGGATGCGGGCCCAACGTGGTGCCGACCGTGGCGTAATCGGCATGAAGGTCCTCGCCCACACTCGGCTTGGGCAACACCACATCGGACTCCTCCTGACTCGCCAAACCGGCAAACAAGCCGAGCTGTTTCTGCACTCCGGCCACTTCCCAGCGGGCGCGATGACGATGCCCCGCCAATCCGCGCAATGCCCCGGAATCGGCCAGCAACGCCTGCGCCCGGCTGTCGAGCGCGGCACGCTCGCCCAGGTCGGCGACATCGGCAAACGCCCCGCGCGTGCGCGCCACCTCGATGCGTCGGGCATCGTCCTCGCGAAAGCCCTTGATCATGCGCAGGCCCATGCGGATCGCCGGCTGGGCTGCCGTGGTCGATTCCAGGCTGCAATCCCAGTCACTGGCGCGCACGTCCACCGGGCGGATCTGCAACTGATGGCGACGCGCATCCTGAAGGATCTGGTCCGGGCTATAGAAACCCATCGGCCAACTGTTGATCAGGGCACAGGCGAACGCCGCCGGTTCATGGCACTTGAGCCAGCAACTGGCGTAGGTCAGCAGGGCGAAACTGGCGGCGTGGGATTCGGGAAAGCCGTAGCTGCCAAAACCCTTGATCTGCTCGAAAATCTGCGCGGCGAATTCCGGCGTGTAACCGTTTTTCTGCATGCCGGCGGCGAGACGTTCCTTGTGCGGTTCCAGTCCGCCGTGGCGTTTCCACGCTGCCATCGAGCGGCGCAACTGGTCGGCCTCGCCGGGGCTGTAATCGGCGGCCACGATGGCGATCTGCATGACCTGTTCCTGAAACAGTGGCACGCCGAGGGTGCGCTCCAGCACCACTTTGAGCTCCGGTGATGGATAGGTTTCCGCTTCTTCCTTGTTCCGCCGACGCAGGTAGGGATGGACCATCCCACCCTGAATCGGTCCCGGACGGACGATCGCCACCTCGATCACCAGATCGTAGAACCTGGCCGGTTTCAGCCGCGGCAGCATCGACATCTGCGCCCGGGACTCGATCTGGAACACGCCGATGGTGTCGGCACGGCTGATCATGTCGTAGGTCGGTTTGTCTTCGGCCGGGATCGTCGCCAGGCTCAGGTCCAGGTGGCGATGACGACGCAGCAGGTCGAAACAGCGACGGATCGCACTGAGCATGCCAAGGGCGAGGATATCGACCTTGAGCAACCCGACGGCATCGAGGTCGTCCTTGTCCCACTGAATGATTGTGCGCTCGGCCATTGCCGCATTCTCCACCGGCACCAGCGTGTCCAGCGGCTGCTCGGAAATCACGAAGCCGCCGGGGTGCTGCGACAGGTGCCGGGGGAAGCCGATCAGTTGCCCGGTCAGGCTCAGCACCCGACGCAGCACCGGGCTGTCCGGATCAAAGCCACCTTCGAGCAAACGCGCCACTGGCGGCGTTTCATCGCTCCAGTGACCGCAGCAATCGGCCAGCGCGTTGATCTGATCCGGCGGCAGGCCGAGGGCCTTGGCCACATCGCGCACCGCTCCCGCCGCGTGATAGGTACTGACCACCGCCGTCAACGCCGCACGACGGCGGCCATACCGACGGAACACGTATTGCAGCACTTCTTCACGGCGCTCGTGCTCGAAATCGACGTCGATGTCCGGCGGCTCGTTGCGCTCCTTCGACATGAAGCGTTCGAACAGCAGCGTGGTGCGGTCCGGGTCGATTTCGGTGATGCCCAAGGCAAAACACACCGCCGAGTTGGCTGCCGAACCCCGGCCCTGACAGAGGATCTTTTGCTTGCGGGCGAAACGCACCACGTCGTGCACGGTGAGGAAGTAGCTTTCGTAGCCGAGTTCGGCGATCAGTTTCAGCTCGTCATTGATCTGCTTCAGCACTTTGGCTTGCGGCCCTTGCGGCCAGCGCCAGGCGATGCCTTCTTCGGTCAGTTGCCGAAGCCAGGAACTGGCGCTGTGCCCCTCCGGCACCAGCTCTTTCGGGTACTGATAGCGCAATTCGCCCAGATCGAACGTGCAGCGCCGGGCCAGTTGCACTGAGGCGTCCAGCAATGCCTGCGGATACAGCTCACGCAGCACATCGAGGCTGCGCAGATGGCGCTCGCCGTTGGGATGCAGGCGCAACCCGGCCTCGGCCACGGGGACGTGATGGCGAATCGCGGTCATGGTGTCCTGCAAGGCCCGCCGGCCACGGGCGTGCATGTGCACGTCGCCGCTGGCCACGGCGGCAATCTGCAGTTGATCGGCCAGACTCAGCAGTGCCGCCAGCCGACGCGGGTCGTCCTGCCCGCGATGCAACTGCACCGCCAGAAACAGACGCTCGCCAAAGGTCTGTTTCAACCAGCGCCCCTCGTCCAGGTCATCCACGGTGTCCGGCACCCACACCGTGAGCAACCCCGGCAACGGCTCGCTGAAATCCTCGCGCAGCACCTGGTACTGGCCCTTCTGCGTACGCCGCCGCGCCTGGGTGATCAAGCCGCACAGGGCCTGATAACCCGCAAGGTTCTCCACCAGCAGCACCAGTTTCGGGCCGTTGTCGATGCGGATTTCGCTGCCGATGATCAGCGGCAGTTCGACCGACTTCGCTGCCTGCCAGGCGCGGACGATCCCGGCCAGGGTGCACTCGTCGGTGATCGCCAGCGCCTGATAACCGTGTTTTTTTGCCCGCTGAAACAGCTCAAGCGCACTGGAGGCACCGCGTTGGAAACTGAAGTTCGACAGGCAGTGCAACTCGGCATAGCCGTGGCTCATGCAAACCAGCCCTGCAGCCACAACGGGCCGCCCTCACCCACCGCCCGGTAGGCCCAGCCCTGCTGACCGGCGCGGTTCTGGATCAGGTAATAATCGCGGCGCACGTCGTCACCGTCCCACCAGCCGGATTCGATGCGCTCCGGCCCCATGAGGATGCGTGCCGAACCTTCGGGCACAGTCTGCGGCTCG
>OFQU01000069.1_pt1 | contig 19603 bp, 25 predicted proteins | sample 1542981 | NCBI WGS metagenome assembly OFQU01 (sample SAMN07774233, study PRJEB24372) | wastewater metagenome | isolation source: Exp Tend CN 90WW | collected 2016-02
GAGAAGCTGTATCACGGGCTGTCGCAGACGTTTCGGTAAGGCGCGCGACGACAAACCCCTAATCGTCATTCCCGCGCAGGCGGGAATGACGGGGGGTGGGGGTTAGCGCAGTGCGCGGACCTCGGGCGTGTCGAGGCAGCGCATCATGTCGGCCGATTGCATCGCGCGGCCGGTCTGCGGCGCGGTGTAGACGGGCACGTCGAACGGCTTGCCGAGCCCTTCCGCGGTAAAGCCGCTGCCGCCCGTGCAGCGCATCGCTGCTGCCAGCATTTTGGGCGGCGTGTCATAGCCTTCGTAGGACAGGCGGAACGTGCCCCAGTGGATCGCCATCGATCGCGCCGCGCCCAGGCGCTGGTGGATGAGCGCCGCCTCCGCAGGGCCGACATGGCTGCCCGACGACATTTGACCGGGCGCGAAGCGGAAGGCGCCGATCGGGATCATCGCAAAGCGGATCGGGCCGTAGGTCGCGGCCTCCGCGGGCCACAGGCCATCGCCGAAGCCGGTATCGCCCGCGAAGAAGATGTTGCCGCCGCTGGGCAGCGCGACGACGAAGCTGGACCAGAGCGCGCGGTTGCGATCGGTGAACCAGCGGCTGCCCCAATGGTGGTTGCGCGTCACGAATACGCGCGCGCGGTCGCCGGGGCACCAGCTGTCCGGGTCACAGCGGATGTCGCTGCTGGTGTCCTGGATGCCGGAGGCGGTGAGCGTCGCGTTGCCGCCCCAGTCGAGTGCGGTCGCCTTCGCGCCGGTCTGGCCGATGACGCTGTCGTTGCCCAGGCTGGTGACGATCGCAGGCTTATCCCGCTCCCACAGCCGCTTCAGCGTCGCTTGATCGAGGTGATCGTAATGATTGTGGCTGACCAGCACGAGATCGATCTTCGGCAGATCGTCGAACCGGATGCCGGGTGCTGCGACGCGCTGCGGACCGAAGCCGAACGGGCCGGCGCGCTCCGCATAGATGGGGTCGGTGAGGATGTTGAGGCCGTGCGTCTGGATGAGGACGCTGGCGTGGCCGATCCACGTCACGACCATGCGATCGCCGTCGATCCGCGCGGCGGGGCGGGACGGTGTGACCGCCACGCTCTTCGGCCATTCAGGACGCCCGTCGTTTCCGGTCAGGTAACGCCAGAAGAAGCCGGTGCGGCTGCCGCCCGTAGGCATGCGCATCGTGTCCTGATCGCCATCGGGATTGAAGAAGCGCTGCCCGTCGTAATGGTCGCTCTCGTCGCCTTCGTAATAGATGCGGTCGAGAAAACGCGGGACGATCGTCACGGCGAGGCCGAATGCGATGACGAGCGCCAGGACGATGCCGCCGATGATCTTCAGTGCCAGCGCCACGGCAGCCCCTTTGGAGATTGATGCGGGTGAACGCCGCGGAGGTGCCGTGGGTTCAATGGCACGTCAATCGCGGGTGGGCGTGGGGAGGGGACTTGTGCAGGCCGCGCGCTCGGCTAGCATCTCGCCGCAAAGGGGATGGATATGCGTCGGTTTGCGTTGGGTTTTCTGCTGGCGAGCGCGATGCTTGCAACACCGGCTGTCGCGCGTCGGGTGACGGTCGAAGAGGTGCCGCTGGAGCAGGTGCAGGCGCTGATGACCGCGGGCAAGGCGACGAGCGTCGAGGTGACGCGCGCCTATCTCGACCGGATCGCCGCGCTGGATCGCAAGGGGCCGGCACTCCGCAGCGTCATCGCGATCAATCCCGACGCGCTGGCGCAGGCGAAGGCGCTGGATGCCGAACGCAAGGCGGGGCGCATCAGGGGGCCGCTGCATGGCGTGCCGGTGCTGATCAAGGACAATGTCGAAACCGCCGATCGGATGGCGACGACCGCAGGCAGCCTGGCGCTGAAGGACAATGTCACCGGTCGCGACGCGCCGGTGGTGGCGCGGCTGCGCGCCGCGGGGGCGGTGATCCTCGGCAAGACGAACCTGAGCGAATGGGCGAACATCCGCTCGACGCACGCGATGAGCGGGTGGAGCGCGGTCGGCGGGCTGGTGAAGAACCCCTATGCGCTGGATCGTACCGCGTGCGGATCCTCGTCCGGTTCGGGCGCGGCGGTGGCGGCGAGCTTCGCCGCGGCGGCGGTGGGGACGGAAACCGACGGGTCGGTCGTGTGCCCGTCGTCGATCAACGGCCTTGTCGGGTTGAAGCCCTCGATCGGCCTGGTCAGTCGCACGCATGTGGTGCCGATCAGCCATTCGCAGGACACGCCCGGGCCGATGGCGCGCAGCGTGCGCGACGTGGCGGTGCTGTTTTCGGCGATGGTCGGGCCCGATCCCGCCGATCCGGTGACGGCGGGCGCGGTTCCGCGCAATTATGCGGCGGGGCTGTCGGTCAGCGCGCTGTCGGGGATGCGCGTGGGTGTGATTCGGCCGAAGGACATGCCGGCGGACCTCGCCGCGCGCTACGACGCAGCGCTGGCCGTGCTGACCGCGGCGGGCGCGGTGCTGGTGCCGGTGACGCCACCCAAGCTCGATGGGGTGGGCGATGCCGAGTTCATGGTGCTGAAGACCGAACTGAAGGCCGATCTGAACGCGTACCTCGCGACGACGCCGGCGGCGGTGACGGCACGCGACCTAGACCAGTTGATCGCCTTCAATCGCGATCATGCGACGCAGGAAATGCCGTTCTTCGGGCAGGAGATTTTCGAGATGGCGGCGCAGACCAAAGGCCTGCGCGATTCCGAATATGTGGCGGCGCGGGCGAAATCGCTGAAGGCGGCGAGCGGGGCGATCGACGGCATGCTGGCGGCGGCGGGGGCGCAGATACTGGTCGAGCCGACCTATGCCGAGGCGTGGCTGAGCGATCCCGTGTATGGCGACCAGTATAACGGACCGTCGTCGTCGGAGCTGCCCGCGATCGCCGGTTATCCCAATCTCACCGTGCCGATGGGGCTGGTGAGGGGGCTGCCCGTGGGCTTGTCGTTCATCGCGACGAAGAATGCCGAGGCGACGGTGCTGGGCGCTGGCTATGCCTATGAGCAACGGGCGAAGGCGCGCGTGGCGCCGCGGTATCTCGCGCAGGCGGATGTGGGGGCTGGGCTGGAGGGGAGCCGCTGAGGTCCCGCACTCACTTTCACCCCGCGGGTGAGGTGGATTAGGCGCGAAACCGCTTTTCCAGGCGCCACTGCCACAGCATCAGCAGCGGCACGGCGCCCAGCTCCATTGCGAAGCCGAACACATGCCCTGCGGACGGTGCGCCGACCGCGACCAGCGATACGATCCGGCTGAGGCCGCCCGCCACCACCAGCGCGCCCAGCAGGCGGAAGCGCGGGCCCTTGCGCTCGATCCCGGGGATGCACGTCGCGAACGCGATACCGACGGCGAAGAAGATGCCGGAGATGTAGCGGAAATGGCTGTCGAGATCGGTCGGGATCACCGGCGGATGGCCGAGGAAGCCGGGCCCCCGCGCCACGCTCCAGCCGCCGACCGACAGCGGTACGAGGCAGGCGAACGCCACGACCACCTGCAGCAGACGGTGCTCTACGGCGGGGCTCACGACAGGATTTCCTTCCGCACGTGGATCGCGCGGAGCGACACGCGCACCTCCCACATGAAGGCGGCGAGGCAACAGGTGAGCAACGTCACCGCGACGATGAAGCAGAAGGCGATGCCGGTGCCGATATGCAGCCGCGCGATATTGGCGACGAACAGCATCGCGATGACGATGCACGCCATCACCGCGCTCAACACTGCGAGGAACAGCGCGGCGTTGATGATCGACATGCGCTCGTCGAGCAGTTTCAATTCCCAGATGTCGCGCTGCTGATCGCGGCCGCTTTCGGCAATGACCCGTTCTTCCAGCACGCGGGCGCGATCGATGACGCGGGCGAGGCGGCCGGCGAGCACGTTCAGAATCTGTCCGATCGCCGCCAGCATGAAGACGGGGGCGAGCGACAGCTGGATCGTCTGCGCGATCGTGGACACCTGGAGCAACGTGGGCATGGCGCCATCATATCCGGGACGGCGCCGCGGGAAAGGGCCGATCCGTGCCGGGCGGGCAGTTTGTCGATCGGAGGGGCGCGCTCGGCGGATTTTCGTTGCCCGCCGCCGATCGAGCGATAGACCCGCGGACGTGCGGTCGCCGATGCGCCTTTCGACGTTCGAACGTCTGCCTCCCGCCGCGCGCGCGCGGATCGACGATGGCCTGTCCGTGGCGATCGATGCGGTGGCGACGCGGGCGCCGTCGACGCACGGCTTCCTGCGCTATGGATGGTATGCCGCGGCGCTGGATGCCTATGGCGGCAGGGCCCGGACGTTGGTGGTCGAGGAGGAGGGGCGGCCCGCGCTGGCGCTGCCGTTCGTCGGTATCGGACCAGGGTTCGCGCGCGGGGCGGCGGTGCCGGGCAGCTATTGGCCGTTTCGCAGCTTTCCGCTCGCCGCCGACGCGGGGGAGGCGGTGCTGCGAGTGGCGCTGGCGACGCTGGCGCGCGCCGTCACGTTGCTGCGGATCGGGCCGGTCTATGACGACGATGCCGCGGTGATGCCGCTGATCGCCACGGCGCGGGCGCAGGGCTGGGCGGTGCTCGACCGGTTCGTCGCGGACAGTTGGCTGCTCGACATGGCGGCGCGGCAGCAGGAGGGGGCGTGGCCGCGCGGGTCGACGCTGCGCAAGAACCGCTTCCACGAAAAGCATCTCGCGAGCCATGGCGTGCCCGACTGGCGCTTCCTGTCGGGGGCGGACTGGCCGGCGGCATTCGACGATCTGGCGGCGGTGGAGCAGGCGAGCTGGATCGCATCGCGCACCGACGGCCGCGATGCCAAGTTCACGCGCGACGGCCATGGCGCCTTTTGGCGCGCGGCGGCGCAGGACCCGGTGCTGGCGCAGCAGATGCGCGCGGCCTTGCTGACCATCGACGGCACGCCTGCAGCCTTTTCGTTCGATCTGGACGCGGGGGCGCTGACCTACGCGATCGCGAACAGCTACGACCCCGCCTATGCCAAACATTCGCCCGGCAAGCTGCTCTATTATCGCAATCTCGTGCAGGCACAGACGCGGGGGATCACGCGGGTCGACTGGGGGGCGGGCGACAGCGGCTACAAGCAGGTCATCGGCGCCGATCGGGGGCCGGCGATCCGCGACTGGCTGCTGGTGCGTCCGGGCGTGCCTGCGCTGGTCGGCCGGCTCGCTGCGGCCGCATGGCGGCGATCGGGGCAGTAGACGGAACCCGGCCCCAGCGCGTAGGCGTTGAGGTATCATGTTTGTCTTCCTCGATTTCGAAGCCTCGTCGCTCGCCAAAAAAAGCTATCCGATCGAGGTCGCCTGGGTGTTCGAGGACGGCGCCGAGGAAAGCCACCTGATCCGCCCGCCGCTACAATGGTCGGACTGGGACGACGAGGCGGAGGCGATCCATCACATCACGCGCGCCGAGATCGAGGCGAACGGCACGCCGCATGACGTGGTCGCGCAACGGATGATCGATGTGCTCAGCGGCCATGCCCTGTTCGCGAGTGCGCCGTCGTGGGACGGCAAATGGCTGAGCGCGTTGCTGCGTGCCGCGAAACAGCCGCGCCACGCGCTGCGGTTGCGCGACAGCGAGGAGGCGCAGCGCGAGACGGCGACCGCGATCCTGCGCGGGGTGGTGCCGGATGTCGAACTGGGGCGGGCGGTGGCCGATGCCGTGGTGCTGGGCGAGGTGCGCGATCAAGATGTGCCGGCGCACCGGGCGCTGGCCGACGCGCGCGACGAATGGCGCCGTTGGGGGCTGGTGAAGCGGGCTGCAGAAGAGCGGGCGGGGCGCTGATGGGCGAGGTGGTCAACTTCCGCCGCGCCCGCAAGGCACGCGACCGGGCCGCGGCGAGCAGGGTTGCCGATGCGAACCGCGCGAAGTTCGGGCGGACCAAGGCGGAGCGTGAGGCCGCAGACGCCGAGGCGGCGCGGATCGAGCGGACGCTGGATGGGGCGAAACTGGAGGATTGAGGAATAGGGCATTGCGCCCACCCTCACCCTTGGCCGCCTTCGGCGGCTCTTCCCTCTCCCATTGGGAGAGGGAGGGAGCGGCGCAGCCGCGGAAGGGTGAGGATGGGCCGACGACATCACCTTCAAAAACGAGCCGATCGTTTTCTTTCGGGTGTTCACGTCGTCTATCGTCCCGGCACCAACACCCGTCCCGACAGTTAAGGGCCGGTTCAACGCCTTCCCCGCATCAGGACCCGCATGACCCGATACGCTCTTGCTCTCGCCCTGCCGATCGCACTCGTAGCGCCGGCCGCTCTGCCCGCCCAGGCGACCGGCGACCTCGCCGCGGTGCAGCGCCACCTCCAGTCGGTCGAGACGATGACCGCCGACTTCACGCAGACCGACCGCAACGGCAAGGTGCTGACCGGTACGTTCACGCTGAAGAAGCCGGGCAAGCTGCGCTTCCAGTATGAAAAGGGCGTGCCGATCCTGATCGTCGCGGAAGGCGGCGCGCTGACCTTCATCGATTATTCGGTGCGGCAGGTGCAGCGCTGGCCGATCAAGAATTCGCCGCTGGGCGTGCTGCTCGATCCGACGCGCGACATCACCCGTTATGCCAAGCTCGTCCAGACGGGGAACGACCGCGTCGTCTCGGTCGAGGCAAACGATCCCAAGCACCCCGAATATGGCAAGATCACGCTGATCTTCGCCCGCGACTCGGCGGCCCCGGCCGGACTCGCGCTGCAGGGCTGGGTCGCACTCGACAGCCAGAACAACCGGACGACGATTCGCCTGTCAAATCAGCGATTCGGCGTGCCGGTCAGCGACCAGACGTTCAAATGGAACGATCCGCGGAGGCCGAACGTCCGCTGAGCCGGGTTCATTCATGTACCCGACAGGTTTGCTGGCCTAGAGACGTCCTCGCGGATGTGGGGCGTTCGGGATTTTTTCCCCCTGTTGCCCGGATGGTGTCCCCATTGTCTGCCTGCGTGACGAACGCTGAGTCGGCCCTCGCTACGCCCCCGGAGCGGGGGTCTTTTCGTTGATCGGCACGCCGCCGCGCGATACTTGTCGCCACCCCCACGCGGCGCTACATCGCACGCGTGAAAATCGTCTCCTGGAACATCAATTCGGTCCGCTTCCGGATCGCCATCGTCGAACAGTTCCTGCGCGAGGTGGAACCCGACATCCTGTGCCTCCAGGAAACCAAGGTCGTCGACGCCGACTTCCCCTTCGATGCCTTCAGGGCCTTGGGCTACGACCATATCGTCATCCACGGCCAGCGCATGCACCATGGCGTCGCGATCCTCAGCCGCGTGCCGCTGATCGAGGACGATCGCTTCGACTGGCAGGCGAACCAGGAAGCGCGCCACGTCGGCGTCCGCCTGCCCAACGGCGTTCGGCTGGAAAACGTCTATGTCCCCGCCGGCGGCGACGTCCCCGATCGCGACGTGAACCCCAAATTCGGCCAGAAGCTCGACTTCGTCGAACGGATGACGCGCTGGTCGGAAACGCTCGACGTGCCGACCATCCTGACCGGCGATTTCAACATCGCGCCGCTGCCCAGCGACGTGTGGAGCCACAAGGCGCTGCTGAAGGTCGTCAGCCACACCCCCATCGAGGTCGAGGCGCTCGATCGCCTCCAGGCCTCGAACGATTGGGTCGACCTGGGGCGCCATTTCCACCCCGCCCCCGCGCGCCTCCACACGTGGTGGAGCTATCGTTCGCCCGATTGGACCAAGAACGACCGCGGCCGCCGGCTCGACCATATGTGGGCGACGCGCGACGTCGCGGAGAAGGCCACGGCGCATGTCGTCCACGAAGCCTGCCGCAGCTGGCTGAGCCCATCGGACCATGTGCCGATCCTGACCGAGTTCGCCTTCTGATGAGCGCGTCCGCCCGCGATGTCGCGCGCGCGATCGACGCGCTGCGCCGCGGCTGGCCGATCGCCATCGCCGCGCCGGGTGAGGCCCCCCTGCCCCTGCTCGCGGTCGAAACCGCCGATCCGATTGGGCTCGAATCCTTCGTGGGCGGGGGCACATTCCCGCTGCTCATCTCCAACGGCCGCGCTGCGACGCTGAAGCTGACCAACCAGCTCGCCGCCGCCGATCCCGATACGCCGGTCGCGATCGAGCCGGCGCCGTGGCTCGACTTTTCCACCGCGGTCGCGCTCGCCGACCCGCAATTCGATCTCGCCACGCCGCTGAAAGGACCGTTCCGCACGATGGCGATCGATCGCCCGGCGGCGAGCCTTGCGGCGATCCGGCTGGCGCGGATCGCGGGACTGCTGCCGGCCTTCGTCCTCGACGGCATCGGCGCGGAGGTGACGATCGATCCGGCCGCGATCGACGCGCATCAGGCATCCGGCGCGTTGCGTCTTGCGACTCGCGCCCGGTTGCCGGTCGACGGCGCCGAAGATGCCGAGATCGTCGCGTTCCGCTCGCCCGATTCGAGCGACGAACATGTCGCACTCCTGGTTGGTCAGCCCAATGGGTCACCGCCGCTGGTCCGCCTGCATAGCGAATGCCTGACCGGCGACGTGCTCGGCAGCCTGAAATGCGACTGCGGACCGCAGCTGCGTGCGGCGATCGAGGCGATCAAGGCGCAGGGCTGGGGCATGTTGCTATATCTGCGACAGGAAGGCCGCGGGATCGGCCTGGTCAACAAGCTGCGCGCCTATGCGTTACAGGATCAGGGGTTCGATACGGTCGATGCCAACACGCGGCTGGGCTTTGCGATCGACGCGCGCGATTTCGGCGTGGCGGCGCGGATGCTGTCGCTGCTGGGGCAGCGCACCGTGCGGCTGCTGACCAACAATCCGGCCAAGGTCGCGGGGCTGGAAGCGGCGGGCGTGACGGTGATCGAACGCGTCGCGCATGCGCTGCCGCCCAACCCCCATAATGCACGTTATCTGGCGACGAAGCGGGACCGGACCGGCCACCAGCTCTGACTCCGCTCAGACGAATGCCTCGGGATCGGTGAGTCCCGTCAGCCGTCGCGCCGCGCGCCGCGCGAAGGCGAGGGTGCAGCGTTTGCGAACGTGCGCGGCCAGCGGCACGCTATGCGCCTCACGCAGGATCGCCGCGTCGTAGCGATCCGCGACGATCACGCCCGTCCGCTCCGGCAGGAACGCCGCACCGTCCAGCGGCGTTGTATCGAACCCCGCCGGCACCGCCCAATAATACCGGTCGCAATGACCGAGATAGTCGGGCCATTTGCCGTCACCCATCAGGTCGGCGCGCGATACCTTGATCTCGACGATCACCAACTGTCCGCGCGCGTCGATCGCCATCAGGTCGGCACGGCGGCCGCCCTCCAGCGGGACTTCGGGGATAGTGACGAGATCGTGGCGCAGCAGCATCCGCGTGACGCCGCGCGCGACGTCGGCGGCGCAGATCGCGGGATCGCCGCCCTCAACGCAAGAAACCGGAGCCATGTCGAGCATGACCCCGGTTTAGAACATTCAGCGAACGAGGCAAGCGCCCCGTTGCGGATCAGCGATAGAAGACGTGGTTGCCGATCATCGCGATCTTGGTGACATTGGCACCGGGGCGACGGTTCGGCGTGTTGAAGAACAGCGCCTTGGGCGCCGGGCTGTCCCAGGCCGCATCCAGCGCGACGCGCGCGACGGCGAGGGCGGTGCGATAGGTCGCGCGGCCTTCGTCGATCGCCGGGATTTCGCCGTGGCGCACGAAGCTGAACTGGCCGCGCTGCTTCACGACCGAACAGATGTCGCTGGGGAAGCGGCCCGACTTCGAGCGGTTGATGATGACGTTGGCGACGGCGAGCTGGCCCGCGAGCGGTTCGCCCTTCGATTCGAAATAGATCGCGCCGGCGAGGCAGCGCTGCGTCTCGTCGACGTCGGCGCTGTCCTGCGCGGCAACGGCTTCGGCGAGGCTGTTATACTCTTCGTCTTCGCTGGCTTCGACCGTGGGGAGCGGCTGGACCACCGGCTTGGCGGGTCCGAACGTCGCGGCAACGGGAGCGGGAGAGACGGGAACCGATGCCGGAACGACCGGATCGGTGGAGGGGGCGGTCGGTGCGGGAATCGCGGTGCGATTCAGATCCGAGGCCCGGACCGGCGAGCTGTGGCTGATCAGGCCCGCCAGAGAGAAAGACATCACCGCGATGGCCGCGGCGCGCTGCAAAATCGTCATCAACGTATTCGATATGCGGTTGGACCACGGACCCGATCAGTCAGGCTGATCGTCCGGGCATCCCCCCGACTGCGTCACCGACCCGGATCGCACCCAGGCGCGGCACAACGCGCATTCAACGTGCGCGAGCCATCGTCACACATCCGTCACGAGTCAATTCGACAGGATCGTTTCAGCGGCGAACCGTTCGGCTTCCGGGATATCCAGTTCGACGACCCATAGATCGGGGTCGCGACTGCGCCGCCGCCGCCAATAGGCTTCGGCACCATCGGGCGGGACCGATTCGGCTAGAATCGCCACGCCATCGAAGTCGATCGTGCGTTCGAGAACCCGAACCGGAGATGAACGGGATTCGATCAGCAGCAGAATGGCGCCCCCTTGAGGATCGCCCTTCGCCCGCACCATCGCCATGCCGCCCGCATCATTGACCCGGCGCAACAGCGCACCGACCACCAGATGCGTCGGCAGCCGATCGCTCACGATGCGGCGCGATAGCCCGGCAGGCCGGACAGCGCGATCTGCGAGCGCATGAACGTGCCGGTGCCGCGCGCCGCCTCCTCGCCATCGGCGTCGATCAGCCGCGCATCGGCGACATAGACGCGGCGCTTGCCGCTGATCCAGCGCCCCTCGGCGATGACCGGCCCCGCCTTCATCGGCCGGGTAAGCAGCAGGTTGAACGCGGTGGTCAGCAGAAACCGGTCGGTGACGAGGCTGTTCGCCGCATAGAAAGCGGCGTCGTCCAGCATCTTGAAATAGCTGGTGCCATGCGCGGCGCCGGCTGCGTGATAATGTTCGGGCCCGATCAGGAAGTGGATGCGCGCGACACCCGCCGCAACGATCTCCAGCCGCGATTCGAACAGGCGGTTGATCGGTGCGGCAGCGTAGAGCGATTCGAGGCTGCGATAATGCGCCTGTGCGCCGCTGTCGTCGGCCGTCCCGCTCACGCCGCGTCGCGTGCCGCGTCGGCGGTGAACAATGCGTAGAGCGCATCGGGCGAACCCGCGCCGCGGAGCTTGGTCAGGAACGTGCGGTCGCGTAAGCGCCGCGACACGCGGGCGAGCGCCTTCAGGTGATCCGCCCCCGCATCGACCGGCGACAGCAGCATGAACACCAGATCGACGGGCAGATCGTCGACCGCGTCGAATTCGATCGGCTGGGCAAGGCGCATGAAGACGCCGGTCACCGCGGGCAGATCGGGCAGGCGCGCATGCGGGATGGCGACGCCGCCGCCGAAGCCGGTCGAGCCGATCTTCTCACGCGCCGCCAGCAGTTCGGCGGTCAGGCGACCGTCGATGCCCAGGCCCTCGGCCGCGGTCGCAAGCTGCGCGAACAAGGCCTTTTTATGCGCGACGGCGACGTCCTTATAGACCGCCTCGGGGCGCAGCAGATCGCTGAAGTCGTTCATCCCGGTCTCGAATAAAAGAAAAGGGCCCCGCCGGGCCCGTAACAGTACCGGCGGGGGGTGGAAAGATCAGCTTGCGGCGGGCTGCTGTGCCTGCACGCTGCCGCGCTGCGGCTCGACCCAGCCGATGGTGCCGTCGCCGCGACGATAGACCATATTGTAGGCGCCGGTGCCCGCATTCTTGAACAGGAGCGCCGCGGTATTGCGCAGATCGAGCATCATCACCGCATCCGACACGCTGGCATCGGGGATGTCGACGCGCGTTTCGGCGATGATGAGCGGCGCGTCGCCCACATCGTCCTCGCTCGCTGCCGGCTCCTGGAACAGCGTATAGCCCGCATTGTCATAGCCCATGTCTTCCTGAATGGCCGCCGCCTCGCTGGCGTGCCGGTCCTTCAGGCGGCGCATGTAGCGGCGCAGCTGCTTTTCGATCTTTTCGGCTGCCCCATCGAACGCGAGGTGCGCCTCTTGCGCCTGGTGGCTGCCCTTCAGCACCAGACCCTTCATGACGTGTACCACGATATCGCAGCGGAAGCCGACGTCATGCGGCCCCTTGCCGAACGTCACTTCGGACGAGATGGCACGTGCGAAATGCTTGGTGGCGATACCCTGAAGCCGGTCGCTCACATGATCCTTGAGCGCGTCGCCAGTTGCGACCTGATGACCAGAAATCCGGATATCCATCGTCTTCTCCATTGATAGGGGCTGACCTGTTGGCCTTTGCCCGGTTGGCGTTAATCGAACGCCGCGACCCCCCAGATTGGATCCTGCAACTTGGAAACAAATGCCGCATGGGCGGCAAGTTCCGCCTCGGACGGGCGAAAGGTGCGCGGCGGGCGTACCGTGACCGGGCGGCGCACGACCGGCGCCAGCGTGTCCGCGGTCGCGACCTCGCTGACCAGCCCCAGGCCGATCTGCCGTCCGCCCATCAGCTCGACATAGACCTGCGCCAGCAGCTGCGCGTCGAGCAGCGCGCCATGGTGGACACGGTGCGACCGGTCGACGCCGTAGCGGGTGCAAAGCGCATCGAGCGTATGTTTGGCGCCGGGATGGCGGCTGCGCGCGATCTGCAGCGTGTCGACCATCCGCGTCTTGTGGCAGATCGGTGGGAAGCCGAGCGCGCCGAGCTCGCCGTTCAGGAAGCCGAAGTCGAACGAGGCGTTGTGCGCGACGAGCGGCGCATCGCCCAGAAAGTCGAGCAGCTCCGCCACGCCCTCGGCGAACACCGGAAACTTCGACAGGAATGCCGCGGACAGGCCGTGAACGCGCTCGGCGTCGGCCGGCATGTCGCGTTCGGGGTGGTAATAGGCGTGGAAGGTGCGGCCGGTTTCGACCCGGTTGACCATCTCGACACAGCCGATCTCGACCAACCGATCGCCTTCGCTGAATTTGAAGCCGGTGGTCTCGGTATCGAAGACGATCTCACGCATTACCCTCTTATCCGCCTGCTTCGGCCCTCATGCAAGCGATGACGCGGCGGACGGCCTCTCGCGTCTGGTCGATCGCGACATCGGTGGCGATGACGACGTCGGCGCGCGCGCGTTTCTCCGCATCGGGCATTTGGCGCACGAGGATGGCGTCGAATTTCGCGGGCGTCATGCCGGGGCGGGTGAGCGTGCGCGCGCGCTGCACCTCCGGGGCTGCCGAGACGACCGCGATCCGATCGACATGCGCGTCGCCACCGGTTTCGAAGAGCAGGGGAATGTCGAAGACGACGAACGGCGCATCGGCGTTGGCGGCGAGGAAAGCCGCACGCTCCTCGGCTACGGCCGGGTGAACGATCCCCTCCAGCCGGCGCATCGCGTCGTCATTGCCAAGGACGACCGCCGACAGTTTCGCCCTATCCACACCCCTATCCGACGTGGTGCCAGGAAACGCTGCTTCGATCGCCGCGACGACACGGCCGCCGGGGCCTTGCAGGCGATGCACCGTCGCGTCCGCGTCGAACACCGGCACCGCCTCGTCGGCAAACATAGCGGCAACCGTCGACTTGCCCATGCCGATCGAGCCCGTGAGGCCGAGGATCAGCGGGCGCGCGATCGACGGAGCGGTCACGCCAGCAGCACCTCGCGAAGCTCCTCGTCGCGATCGCGTGGGGGTGCGACGCCGAAGAACAGTTCGAACGCCAGTGCCGCCTGGCCGATCAGCATCTCGAGCCCGTCGACTGTCTCCAGTCCCCGCGCGCGCGCCGCCGCGAGCAGCGGCGTTTCGAGCGGCGAATAGACGATGTCGTAGACGACGCTATCGTCGTCCAGGTCAGGCAGGTCGACGGGCAGGGGGGGCTGGCCGGTCATGCCCAGCGTGCTGGCGTTGACCAGTAGCGCCGTGTCGGGCGGCACCGGTGCGGTCAGCGGCAGCGCCTGCCCCTTCAGGCCGAAGGACGACAGCAACACCCCCGCCTTTAGCACGTTGCGGTTGAGCAGCGTCACCGGCCCCACGTTCATCCGGGCGAGCGCGAACAGCACCGCGCGCGCCGCGCCGCCGGCCCCGATCACCGTGATCGGCCGATCGGCGAAATCGAACCCGGCGATCGGTGCATAGAAGCCGCCCGCATCGGTGTTGGTCCCGACCAGCGCGCCGTCCTCGGCGCGAAAGACGGTGTTGATCGCGCCGATACCGCTGCGCACGTCCCCGCGATCCTCGACGTGGTCGAGCGCGGCAAGCTTGTGCGGCATCGTGATGTTGCAGCCACGCCAGGCGGGATCGTCGCGCCGCTCGGCGAAGAAGCGCGGCAGGTCGTCGGTCGTCACCAGCGTCTTGCGATAGTCGGCGTCGAGGCCCAGCTGATCGAGCCAGAACCGATGGATGATCGGCGATTTCGACTGGGCGATCGGATCGCCGATCACGTCTGCATAAGGGGTCATGAAGAATTCCGGCATTCGAAGCGACCGTCGCAGACGAGGTCGATGGTGAGCGCGCCCACACCGATCAGCACGACCGGCGCGGCAAGCGCGAGGATGGCGGCGAGCAGCAACGGACGACGTTTCGCAGCAAACTTTGCCAGCGCCGCGACGATGCCGAGAACCAGCGCCCCGATCAGGCAGGGCAAGGCAGACATCAGGCCGACGAACAGCACGGTCAGTGGCCAGCCACCCGCATTCGGTGAATCATAGAGCATCGGCGAAAACAGGATCGCCATCGCCGCGAACGGCAGGCCGAGGCCAGCGATCACCGCCACGATGATGGCCAGCGCGCGATCCCCGTTCATGCGAGCAGCATCCCGCGGACGCGCAGATAATCGAGCACGTTGAGTAACGGCAGCCCCAGCACGGTGAACTGACTGCCCTCGATGCGGCTGAACAGCTGCGCGCCGGGTCCCTCGATCCGATAGCAGCCGACGCAGCCGCTGATCGCCGGCCATTCCTGGTCGAGATACGCCTGGATGAAGGCGGGGGAGAGGGGGCGGACATGCATCCGCGCCGCCTCGACATGGCGCCAGACCGGACGTCCCGCTTCGGCAATCACCGCAGCGCTCCACAATTCATGGCGGGTGCCCGACATGGCGGCGAGATGCTCGGCCGCCTGTTCACGGGTTTCGGGTTTGTCGAGCAGCCGCCCATCGGCAAGCGCGACGACGCTGTCGCTGCCCAGTACCAGCCGGTCGGGGTGGCGCAGGCTGACCTTCACCGCCTTCAATTCGGCAAGCGCATCGGCCAGGTCGCGCGGTGATCGACCGGTGAGCGACGCCTTGGCGGCATCCTCGTCGACGCCCGCCGCAGTCGCGTCGAACGGAACGCCAGCCGCGGTGAGCATCGCTCGGCGCGAGGCGCTTTGCGAGGCGAGGAGGAGGGGGGTCATCTCAAATCTCCGTCATTCCCGCGAAGGCGGGAATCCAGAACCACTGACGCTGGTGATCGAGCCGCAACGGTAGCGCGTCTGGATCCCCGCCTACGCGGGGATGACGACTTTGAGGGAACGGCATCAGACGCATCACCCCTTCCGCTCATTCGCCAGCGCGATGATCGCCGCCGCCGTCTCCTCGATCGAGCGGCGCGTCACGTCGATCACCGGCCAGCCATTGTCGGCGAACATCCGCCGCGCAAAGGCGATCTCGCGCGTCACCGCTTCCTCTTCGACATAGGCCGTATCGGGCATCTGGTTGAGCGACAGCAGGCGGTTGCGCCGGATCTGGATCAGCCGGTCGGCGCTGGTCGTCAGTCCGACGACGAGCGGGCGCTTCAGATCGAACAGCATCCGCGGCGGCGGGCTTTCGACGACGATCGGGATGTTCGCGGTCTTCCATCCGCGGTTGGCGAGATAGATGGAGGTCGGAGTCTTCGACGACCGCGACACGCCCGCCAGGACGATATCCGCTTCCTCCCAATCCTCGTGCGCGATGCCGTCGTCATGCGCGATCGTCCATTGGATCGCATCGACGCGGGCGAAATAGGCGGCGTCGAGCGCGTGCTGGCGCCCCGGCCGTGCCTTTGCCTGCTGGCCGAGCAAGCCCGACAGCGCATCGTTGACCGGATCGAGCGGCGCCACCGCCGGCAATCCCAGCGCCAGACAGCGCTGCTCCAGGATGCGGCGGGTCGCGGCGTTCACCAGCGTGAAGATCACCAGACCCGGGTTCTGCGCGATCTCCTGCAGGATGCGCTCCAGATGCGCCTCGGTGCGAACCATCGGCCAGAAATGGCGCACGGTCTCGACGTCGTCATATTGCGCGAGCGCGGCCTTCGCGATGTTCTCCAGCGTCTCACCGGTCGAGTCCGATAGAAGGTGGAGGTGGAGGCGCATCATCGCGACCTCCGGGGCAGACCTGTGGACAACATGGGGATGATCGATAGGACAAGTCGGCAGGTCCGCCAAGCGACCCTCACGCCGTGGACAACCCGCATTTCATCCACATGTTCGCCAACATGGCACGTTTTTATCCACAGATCGTGGAAAACGGGGACACCGCGAACCGAATCGACACGATTCCGCGTGTCCTTGCCCGTCAACCTGTGGGTGATTAGGGCATGAAACCGCTTATCCCGTATTCCACGTGCCAATCACTTCATCATCCTTTCTAAGAATCTTATTATAGGAAGAAGGACGCTGACCGATCCTGTGAACAAGCCGCTGCTCGCCACGCTGAAGGGTGCGAAGCCGGCCGTGCCGCCGATGTGGCTCATGCGTCAGGCTGGGCGCTATTTGCCCGAGTATCGCGCACTGCGGGCGGAGAAGGGCGGCTTCCTGGCGCTGGCCACCGACCCGGTCGCGGCAGCCGAGGTGACGCTGCAACCGATCCGCCGCTTCGGTTTCGACGGCGCGATCCTGTTCTCCGATATCCTGATGGTGCCCTGGGCGCTGGGGCAGGAGCTGACGTTCGGACCGGGCGAGGGGCCGCGACTGACCCCGCCGTTGGTCGATCATGCGCTTGGTGCGCTGGAACGGGTGCCTCAGCGCCTCGAGCCGGTCTATGCCACCTGTGAGCGGGTGGCCGCTGCCTTGCCGCCTGAGACCAGCTTTCTGGGCTTTGCCGGCAGTCCCTGGACGGTCGCGACCTATATGGTGGCGGGGCAGGGGTCGAAGGATCAGGGCGAAACGCGCAGTTTCGCTTATGCCGACCCGGCTGCGTTCGGCGCGATCATCGATGCGATCGTCGGCATGACCATCGACTATCTGGCGCGCCAGATCGAAAGCGGCGTCGAAGCGGTGCAGCTGTTCGACAGCTGGGCGGGATCGCTGTCGCCCGACCAATTCGAACGCTGGGTGATCGCCCCCAATGCGGCGATCGTCGCCGGGCTGCGCGCGCGGTGTCCGAACGCCGTCATCATCGGCTTTCCCAAGGGGGCAGGGGGCAAGCTGCCCGCCTATGCCCGTGAGACCAGCATCGACGCAATCGGGCTCGACGAGACGGTCGATCCGGCGTGGGCAGACGCGGTGCTGCCTAAGGGGTTGCCGGTACAGGGCAATCTCGATCCGTTGGCGTTGCTCGCCGGCGGTGCGGCCTTGGACGCGGGCATCGACCGGGTGCTCTCCGCCTTCCGCGACCGGCCGCACGTCTTCAACCTCGGCCATGGCATCGGCCAGTTCACCCCGATCGCGCATGTCGAGCATCTGATCCAACGGGTAAGGAGCGCGTAATGGAGGCCTTGGCAGGCGCCTATCTGTGGATCGTCGCGGCGCACGTGATCTTCGTCATCTTCTGGATGGCGGGGCTGTTCATGCTGCCGCGCTACCTCGTCTATCATCAAGAGGCGCTGGCCGCCGGACGCAGCGACGAGGCGGCGCTGTGGGTGGAGCGCGAGGGCAAGATCCGCAGCATCATCCTGACGCCGGCGATGATCGTGGTGTGGATACTCGGCCTGACGCTCGCCACCGTGGGCCAGCATTGGGGCGAGGGGTGGCTGCACGCCAAATTCGCCCTCGTGCTGCTGCTGTCGGGCTATCACGGCTGGGCGGTCGGCTATGCCAAAAGGCTGGCGCGCGGCGAGATGCGGCTCGATGGCCGTACGCTGCGCATGATCAACGAGGTGCCGGCGCTGCTGGCGACGGTGATCGTCGTGCTGGTGTTCGTAAAGCCGTTCTGACGGGCGCGACGCTGTTCTGCGCTTGACGGGGGCCTTGGGCCCTCTTACCTCCTGCCGACGCGTAGAGCCGCCGCCCGGTGGCTCCGCGTTCCTCCTCCGGCTGTTCGTCGCTGCGGTTCCTTCGCCGATCTGAAGCCTCTCCCCACTGCCTACGCATTCGGATTATTCCATGCATCTTAAAGACTTGAAGAAGAAGACCCCCGCCGACCTGGTCAGCATGGCCGAGGAATTGGGGGTCGAGGGCGCCTCGACGCTGCGCAAGCAGGATCTGCTGTTCGCGATCCTGAAGGTGCAGGCGGAAAATGGCGACCAGATCATGGGCCTCGGCACGATCGAGGTTTTGCAGGACGGCTTCGGCTTCCTGCGCTCGCCCGAAGCGAACTACCTCGCCGGCCCGGACGATATCTATGTGTCTCCCAATCAGGTGCGCAAGCACGGCCTGCGCACGGGCGATACCGTCGAAGGCGAGATCCGCGCGCCCAAGGATGGCGAGCGCTATTTCGCGCTGACCAAGCTCACCTCGGTGAACTTCGATGATCCCGAGGCGGTGCGCCACCGCGTCAATTTCGACAACCTTACGCCGCTGTATCCGGAATCGAAGCTGACGCTCGATCCCGCCGATCCGACGCAGAAGGACAAGTCGGCGCGGGTCATCGACATCGTCTCGCCGCAGGGCAAGGGCCAGCGCACGCTGATCGTCGCGCCACCGCGTGTCGGCAAGACGGTGATGCTGCAGAACATCGCCAAGGCGATCACCGACAACCATCCCGAGGTGTTCCTGCTCGTTCTGCTGATTGACGAGCGGCCCGAGGAAGTCACCGACATGCAGCGCAGCGTGAAGGGCGAGGTCGTCTCCTCGACCTTCGACGAACCCGCGCAGCGTCACGTCCAGGTCGCCGAAATGGTGATCGAAAAGGCGAAGCGCTTGGTCGAGCACAAGAAGGACGTCGTGATCCTGCTCGACTCGATCACGCGTCTCGGCCGCGCCTACAACACGGTCGTGCCGTCGTCGGGCAAGGTGCTGACCGGCGGTGTCGACGCCAATGCGTTGCAGCGCCCCAAGCGCTTCTTCGGCGCGGCACGCAACATCGAAGAGGGTGGTTCGCTCTCGATCATCGCCACCGCGCTGATCGATACCGGCAGCCGCATGGACGAAGTCATCTTCGAAGAGTTCAAGGGCACGGGTAACTCCGAAATCGTCCTCGACCGCAAGGTCGCCGACAAGCGCGTCTTCCCGGCGCTGGACGTCGGCAAGTCGGGCACGCGCAAGGAAGAGCTGCTGGTCGACAAGGACAAGCTCAGCAAGCAGTGGGTGCTGCGCCGCATCCTGATGCAGATGGGCACGATCGACGCGATGGAGTTCCTGCTCGACAAGATGAAGAATTCGAAGACCAACGAGGACTTCTTCGACAGCATGAATCAATAGCCGAGCATGGCCGGCCGCATGTTGCGGCGGACTCATGCCGGCTCGGCCGGCGGGTGCGCCCAGGCGCAACCCGTCCGACGCGGGCTTCGCCCGCGTCCGGCACGAGGTCCCCAAATCCTCCCCCTGGCGGGGGAGGATTTGTTGTTTGTTGGCTTTTCTGTTCGAGCCCCACCACCAACTCCCTCATCGCTTTCGCGCGCTGCC
>OFQU01000070.1_pt1 | contig 19523 bp, 14 predicted proteins | sample 1542981 | NCBI WGS metagenome assembly OFQU01 (sample SAMN07774233, study PRJEB24372) | wastewater metagenome | isolation source: Exp Tend CN 90WW | collected 2016-02
GACGCGCTGGCCGCGATCCGTGCCGGGCTGAACGTCGCCTGCGGCCTGCACGAGCGGCTGCGCGACGTGCCGGAACTGGTCGAGGCAGCGAAAGCGGCGGGAGTCCAATTGTTCGACGTGCGCGACGCGCCCGCCGGCCTTCCCGTCGGCAATGGTCGTCGGCGTGCGGGCAACCGTTTGCTTACCGTGGGCACGGATTGTTCGGTTGGGAAGATGTACGCGACGCTCGGCCTGCGCGACGCCCTGCGAGCGCGGGGTGTCACCGCCGATTTCCGCGCGACGGGCCAGACCGGCATCCTGATCGCGGGCGATGGTGTGCCGCTCGACGCCGTCGTCGCTGACTTCATCGCGGGTGCTATCGAAACGCTCGCCCCGGCACGTGAAGACGATGGCTGGGATCTGATCGAAGGGCAGGGATCGCTGTTCCACCCGGCCTTCGCCGGCGTGTCGACCGGGCTGCTGCACGGCGCGCAACCGGCCGCGCTGGTGCTGTGCCATGATCCGTTGCGTCCGCACATGCGCGGCCTGCCGCATTGCCCGATGCCGGGCCTTGCCGAATGCCTGGAGGCGAACCTGCGCGTCGCCCGGCTGACCAGCCCGAACGTCCGTGGCGTCGGCGTGGCGCTCAACACGGCGAAGCTCGACGAGCTGACCGCCCGCCGGATGTGCCGCGAGGCCGAGGATGCGCTGGGCCTGCCCTGCACCGACCCCTATCGCTTCGGGTCGGAGGCGATCATCGACCTGCTGCTGGAGACATCATGCGCCGCACCCTCACCGTTCGCCATGACCGCTTCCCACTGAGGGCACCGTTCCGCATCGCCCGCGGCGTGAAGACGGCGGCCGATGTGGTGACGGTCACGATCGCGGAGGGTGACGCACGCGGATGGGGAGAGGGCGTGCCCTATCCCCGCTATGGCGAAACGATCGATGGCGCGATCGCCGCGATCCACGGTGTCCGCGCGCTGATCGAAGGCGGCGGATCACGGCAGGATCTCGCCCAGGCGATGCCGCCGGGCGCCGCACGCAACGCGGTCGACTGCGCTCTATGGGACCTGGAGGCGCGGATCGGCCGTACCGACGTCGCCGCGCTGGCGAGCGTGGCGCCCGTCTCGGCGCTGCCCTCCGCGATCACGATCGGCATCGACACGCCCGAGGCCATGGCCGCCATCGCGACGACGGTGGCGCACGTGCCGCTGCTGAAGATCAAGGTGAACCGCGACGAGGCCGCAGCCCAGATCGCGGCGGTCCGCACCGCTGCGCCTGCCCCCCGGCTGATCGTCGATCCCAACGAGAGCTGGCGGGTAGAGGATATCGCCGCATACCTGCCGCTGCTGCGCGCGCAGCGGGTCGATCTGCTCGAACAGCCCGTTCCGGCCAATGATGACGAGGGGCTGTCGGGACTGGCGGCCACCATCCCGATCTGTGCGGACGAAGCCTTGCACACCCGCGACGATCTCGATCGGCTGGCCGGCCGCTACAGCCATGTGAACGTCAAGCTCGACAAGACGGGCGGCTTGACCGAAGCCCTTGCGCTCGCCGGTGAGGCGCGGGAGCGGGGGTTCAGTGTGATGGTGGGCTGTATGGTGTGTTCGTCGCTGGGTATCGCGCCGGCGATGCTGGTTGCGAATGGCGCGGACTTCGTCGATCTCGATGGCCCGCTGTGGCTGGCGCAGGATCGCGACGGCGGCGCGCGTGACAGTGACGGCATCCTGTACCCACCGGCGCCTGGCTTTTGGGGGACGCCCGCTTGCGCCTGATCGGGGGCTGGTTCGCCATTCCGCTGTGGCAGCGGGTGGTCGGCGGGTTGATCCTGGGCGTCGCACTCGGGCTGCTGTGGCCCGAGGCGGCGGGTGCGATCCGGCTGATCGGCGATCTGTTCGTGCGCCTGATCAAGATGCTGGTGGTGCCGGTGGTGCTGGTCACAATCGCGGCGGGGATCGCCACGCTGGGTGATCCGAGGCGGCTGGGGTCGATCGGCCTGCGCACCGTGGGCCTGTTCGCAGCCACCACGCTAATTTCGGTATCGATCGGCATGGCCGCAGGACTGATCCTGCGTCCCGGCGCGGCCATGTCTTTGGGCGGCGTCGTGCCGCATGTGCTGGGCGCCGCAGTGACGCCGGCCGATCAGCTGCTGTCGATCGTGCCGCTCAACATCGTGGAGGCGCTGGTCCGCGGCGACATGCTGGCGATCATTTTCGTTGCGGTGCTGCTGGGCACCGGGACCATCCTGGCGGGCGAGGCGGGCAAGCCGGTCGCGGCACTGCTGCAGGGCTTGTCGGCGGTGCTGTTGCAGATCGTCCGGTTGGTGATGGAGGCGACCCCGTTCGGCGTCTTGGCGCTGATTGCCCAGGCGGTCGCGGCCAATGGCGCGGGGGTGTTCGTTCATGTCGGCTGGCTGGCGCTGGCCGTGGTGCTCGCCTCGCTCGTCCAGATGCTGGTGGTGCATGCCGGGCTGATCCGGTTCGTGGCGCGCCTGCCGGTGACGCGGTTTTTCAAGGGGATCGTCGACGCGCTGATCGTCGCCTTCTCGACCGCATCGTCATCGGCGACGCTGCCCGTCGCGCTGCGGGTGGCGCAGGACAACTTGGGGGTCTCGCGCGCGGTCGCCTCCACGGTCCTGCCGCTCGGCGCGTCGATCGGCAAGGACGGCACCGCCATGTATGTCGGGCTGCTCGGCCAGTTCGCGTTGCAGGCGCTGGGCATCGTTCCCGATGCGGCGATGCTCGTCACCATGCTGCTGACCGGCGCGCTGGCCGCGTTCGGGACGGCACCTGTGCCGTCCGCCTCGCTGTTCATGCTGGCGGCGATGCTGTCGGCGGTAGGGGTCGGCACGGAGCAGACCGCGCTGGTGATCGGACTGGTGCTACCGTTCGACCGCCTGCTCGACATGACGCGCACCGTCCCGTCCGCCTCCGCCAATCTGACGGTGGCGACGCTGGTCGCGCGTGGCGAAGGGGCGTTGGACGCCGCCCGGTTCCGCGGGCCGGTGGCCGAATAGCCTCGGCTTCGCTACGCTGCTGTCCATGAACCTGCGCCACATCGAGATCTTCCACGCCGTCTACGTCAACGGCTCCGTCTCGGCCGCGGCGCGCGCGCTCAACGTGTCGCAGCCGTCGGTCTCGAAGACGCTGCGGCATGCCGAAAGCCTGTTGGGGTTCGAGCTATTTCAGCGCTCCAACGGCCGGCTGCTGCCGACCGAAGACGCGCACGCCCTGTTCGCCGATGTCGCCGACATTCAGGAACGCGTCCGCGCGCTGCGCGAGGCGGGCCGCAATCTGCGCGTTGGTGCGGGTACGACGCTGCGCATTTCCGCGCTGCCCAGCTTGGCGCTCAGCGTCCTGCCCGATGCGGTCGCGCGATTTCTGACGCGCCACCCCGACGTCAGTTTCGATTTGCAGACCGTCCACCACGACGACCTGCTGCGCAAATTGTATGAGCGCGAAAGCGACATCGCAATCGCCAGCGAGCCGCCGCGCGGAGTCGCTTTGTCGCGCAGCTGGCTGGGCGAGGGGGAGCTCGTGGTTCTGTATCGCGAACAGACCATGCCCGATGCGCCGCCCCGGATCGAGCTGTCGCAACTGGTCGATCAGCCGATCATTTCGATGAAGGGCAGCGGCCCGATCGGCAAGCTGTTCGGCGACGAGATCGAACGCCTGGGTCTGGCGCTGAACGAGGTCGCCGTTGCGCGGACCTTCTATATCGCCGCCGCCCTGGTGCAGGCGGGTGTGGGCGTGGCGATCGTCGATAATTTCACCGCGGCGGCGTCGATCAGCCAGGGCCTGTCGATGCGTCCGCTGCGCCCGTCGGTGACGTTCGATGTCCATGCGATCCACCTGCTCGACCGCCCGCCATCGGCGCTGGCCGCCGAGTTCCTGACCCTGTTGAGCGAGGAAATCGAACGCCGATGATCGGTACGGCCCTGCTGCTTCCCCTGATGCTGGCGGGACAGGCGGCCCCGGCATCCCCTCCGCCGGCGCCAACCACGCCCCCGCCTGCGGTGGCGGAGGCACTGGCGAAGGCGCCGCCCGGCACGCGCATCGGCTTGCTCGTGCTCGATGTCGAGGGGCGGGAGATCGTTGCGATCCGGCCCGACGAGCGGTTCATCCCCGCCTCGAACACCAAGCTGTTCACCACCGCCGCCGCCTTCGCGACACTCGACGTGGCTGCGCCGGATACGCGCGGCGGCGCAACGGTGCGGCTGGAGGGCACGGAACGGCCGACTGTGATCCTGGCGGGGCATGGAGATGCGCGGCTGTCCTCCGCGCCGGATTGCCGGGTCGATTGCCTGCCGGCGCTGGCAACCGCGGTCGCGCAGCGCACCCGGATCGTTGGCGATGTCGTCGGCGACGATACCGCCTTCCCGGACGAACGCTGGCCGCAGGGCATGAGCTGGAACAACATGGACAGCGTCTATGGCACCGGCGTGTCGGCATTGACGCTGGACGACAATGCCGTGCCGCTTAGCGTCGTGCCGAAGACGCCAGGATCGCCGCTGACGGTGACGGGCGACGGCTATTTCCAGATCGACAATAGTGCGACGACCGGTCCGGCTGGCAGCGCGCGCACGCTGACGGTCGAGCGTATGCCGGGGAGCGATCGTCTGTACGTGTCGGGCAGCGTTCCCGCTGGCCATGCACCGATCGTCATCCCTCTCGGGATCGACGACCCCGCCCATCACGCCGCGTGGCGCTTCGCGCAACTGTTGCGCGCGGCTGGCGTGACGGTGACGGGGCGGATTACAGTGCGGCACCGCCCACCCGCTGCTGCTGCAATGCCGGAAGGTGTCGAAGGGTCCCCTTTGCCGGTGCTGGCAGGGCTGACCCCGCCGCCGTTGGCCGAGGATATCCAGCGCACCAACAAGTTGAGCCAGAACCTGCACGGCGAACTGCTGCTGCGTCGGCTGACTCCCGGCGGGTCGGTTGCGGATGGCCGTAGCGTGGTCACCGCGACGCTAGCCCGTGCGGGCGTGGCGACGCCGGCGTTCGACTTCGCGGACGGGGCGGGTATGTCGAACTATAATCGTGTCACGCCGCGGGCGACGGTGGCTCTGCTCCGCTGGGCGATGACCCAGCCGTGGGGCGCGGCGTGGCGGGCGACGCTGCCGATCGCGGCGACCGATGGTACGCTGACGCGGCGGTTCGTTGGCACGCCGCTGGCGGGACGATTGTCTGCCAAGACCGGGACGCTCAACGCTGCCAATGCCTTGTCCGGCTATCTCACGGCAGCGAGCGGGCGGACGCTGATCTTCTCGGCCTATGCCAACGACATGGCGGGGGACGCGAGCGCGACCGCGGCGATCGATGCGGCCTTGGTAGCGGTTGCCGCAGCGAATTGAGCGACGGAAGCTTAGCCCAATAATGCGGCCAGCGCGCTCGACGCGAGAAGCGGGGGCGACGGCGGCAGCGGGATAGCGCGAGCCACCGGCGCTGCGACTGGCGCAAGCCCGGCGCTCGCGACGGCGGCGAGGACCTTGCGGCGGTCGATCATGCTACCCCCTCCTTAGCGCAGGCGGGCAGCCCCGCCAGATACAGCGCGCCGTCCAGCGCATCCCCCAACGGCTCGCTCAGCCGTGCGACGGTCCGCGCCCGCAGCCACGGGCGCATTGCCTGCGACAGGCCACCCAGCAGCGCGCAGCGGGTCGCGCCGCGTTCGAAGATCGTCTCGATGAAACGCTCGATATGGCCTGCGGCATCCTCGACGATCGACCGCGCGATCACGTCGTCCGCCTCCGCATGCGCCATCACCAGCGGTGCGAAGCTGCCGTAATCACGCGGAGTGGCCTGATCCATCCACGCGATCGCACGGGCGGTGTCGTGGTCGAAGCGTTCGGTCACCGCCGCGCTCAGCGGCGTGGCGCGTGTGCGGCCGTCCAGCGCCCGCATCGCATGGCGCATCGCACTCAAGCCCAGTGCGGCACCGCTGCCCTCGTCCGATATCGGGAAGCCATAGCCCCCGATGCGAAAGGTCTCGCCGTTGACGCGCACCAGCGCTATACTGCCTGTGCCGATGATCAGGATCGCGCCATCGGCACCGCCGTGCGCCCCCAGGTTCGCAATCTCCGCATCACTTTCGAAGACCGTGGTGGCGAAGGGAAAGGCGAACCCCTCCAGCGCCGCGCGCACGCCAGAGCGGGAAATGCCCGCCACGCCCATCGCCGCGCTGGTCTGCGCCACATCCGCCGCATCAAGCCCCGCCTGCCGCACCACGCGATCGGTCACGTCGCGTAGCGTCGCATGGAGCGCGATCAGCCCCAGTCCGGCATTGGCAGGCCCGGCCTGCGCCTCGGCCAGGACCCGACCGCTCGCATCGACCAGACGGCTGCGGCAATGACTGCCGCCGGCATCAACGCCCAGGAAAAAACGCGTCATTCCGGTCCCCCGCTATTGCGTCTGTACCTCTTCCAGCGTCGTGCGGAAGCGGCCGTCCAGCCAGTCGGTGATCTCGCGGGCCGCCGGATGATCGATGGCACCGTAGCGCGCGCGCAATTCGGCATGGCGCGGCCCCAAATTGTCGAGCCCCGTATCCTGCAGCGGCAGGATGTCCCGGCGCAGCGTCGCGGCGAAATCGGGTCCCAGCACCGTTGTCGCAGCCGTCAGAAACGCCTGGCCATAGGCATATCCGTCCCCCTCGCGATAGTTCGCCGCCAGCGTCAGCGCCGGGATGCAGGACAGCAACGGTTGCGAGGCGGGATTGATCGCATGGCCGCTGACATGGTTCCGGATCGCCGCGGGTCGCCCGGTGAAGGCACGCAGGTGAAGATATTGCGACATCCGCACACCGTCGTTGACCGGATAATTGTCCCACAAACACACTTTGCGGCCCAGTTCGTCCTGCACCCGCTTCAGATGCGCGACGCCAATCTCCCGCGAAATCACCTCTTCGCCCGTCCAATAGACCTGGACCCACCGGTCGAGAAACCGGCCGAGATCGGCCAGATACGCCGGCGGACGGCGGCCCCAGGCCCGTTCGAGGATGGGATCGTCCGAATAGAAACTGGGGCAGAAGAACACGCGGCTGGCGCGGGTGGCGTTCGCGCAAAAATCGACCAGGTCCGCCTGGCTGCGCGCCAGATCGGGCAGTTCGGCGGGCAGATCGTCGAACAGGATGGCGAGGTCATCGAGACCGAGTGTGTCGAGATGGGCGAGCTTCCGCCGCAGCGCCGCGCGCGATGCGTCATCGAAGGGATGCGTGCTGCCGACCGGGGTCAGCGCTACGCCGAAGCGCACGCCCCGCGCCCGGCATTCGGCGGCGAAAGCAGCCAGCGCGGCGAACTGTTCGGGCGGGTGGGGTTCCTGCCAGCGTCGGCGGAGGAAGGGGTCGGCCTTGGGCCCATAGTGGTAAAATCGATAGCCGGCCGGGGCGAGCGTTCGCAAGACGGTGGTGCGATCGGCCCAGCTCCACGGCTTGCCGAACAGCCCTTCGATCACGCCGAGGTTCACTGTCATAGCCGTACCTTTCTGCCGTCCCGGATCATTGGCCAGACGCCGCCACGGCGCCACGCAACACCGTCTCGCGCAGCGCATCGAGCGATGGATATGGCTCGCCATCGGGACGATGGACGCGATTGGTGAGCAAGACGACGGTCAGCCCCAATTGCGGGGAGACGGCGAACCACGTGCCCGTAAAGCCGGAATGGCCGAAGAAGGGCGCCGCGATACCGGCGAGCTGCGTCTTGTGGAAGCCGAGCGCCTGATCGGGATCGTATGGCGTCTGCTCGAACGCCGCCACCGTCGCGGCCGGCGCCAGCCGCCAGCGGCCGTAGCAGCCGCCGTTACTCAGCACCTGCGCGTAGCGCGCAACGTCCGTCGCCGTCGAGAACAGTCCGGCATGCCCCGCGACGCCACCCCAGCCGAGCGCCGCATTGGCGTCGTTCGCCTCGCCGACCAGCACCCGGCTTCGATAGCCGGAGAAGGGCTGGGCCGGTGGGTAGGGGGCCTGCGGATAGGGTTTACCCGTTTCCGCCATCCGGCGCTGATACGCATCCCCTTGCGACGTCGCCGCGGCCCGACGACGCTGGCCCGCGTACGGCAGGAACCCGGTGCCCGTCATGCCGAGCGGCCGGAAGATCTCTTCGCGCACGTAGCGATTCAGCGGCATCCCCGACACCTTGGCGACGACCGCGCCCAGGATCATGAAGCCGAGGTCCGAATAGGCGAAGCGCGTCCCTGTGGGATAGCGCAGCGGTAGCGCCGCAAGATAGGGCAGGGCGCCTCCCGAGGGTGCCTGATGCAGCCACGTCGGCTGCCATTCCCACACTCCGCTGCGATGCGTCAGCAACTGGCGCACGGTGATGCCGGCCTTGTCGGTATTGCGGAAGGCGGGCAGCAGCGTGCCGAGTCTGTCGTCGAGCGACACCTGCCCGCGCCCCACGAGGTGAAGCATCGCGGCGGTGGTCGCCTCCACCTTGGTGATCGACGCCATGTCGAACGGCGTATCGACCGTCATCGGCCGCGGCGGGGTAAGCGGGCGCGGATCGCCCTCCGGCGTCGCAGTCAGCGTCTGCGCATTGCCGAAGGCGGCGCGATGCACGATCGCGCCATGATGCGCGATCAGCAGCACCGCGCCTGGATACAGCGTGCCGACACCCCCGCGCACGGCGGCGTCAATCGATGCGAACCGCGTGTCGGTTTTGGACACCTGATCGTGGAGGATTGGACAGCTGTCGGCCGCGGTCGCCGCACCGGCGGGCGAGGCGGCAAGACATGCCGCCCCTGCTACCAGCCACCCGACCCGCGAGAGGCGGTGGAAGCGGGATCTGGCCGCGCCTCGGATCGTCCTGCCGTCCATGTCAGCGCGCATAGCATGACCGGTGCCCGCAACCCATTCCACCATGGCGTCCGCCCATAACGAAGCGTCATAGGCTGCCCGAGCGACCGCATCCGCCAGCAGGTTCGTCAGCGTTGCGCGACGTTGTTCGACCGGTCGCGGTCGGGCAGCTTATGGTCGGGGTCGAGTTCCGCCTTCACGACCGTTCCCGCGGGCACAGAGACCGCGGTCGATGCCTGACGGATCCACGTTTCCGCTGGCAGGCGGACATCGCGTGTCGTGCCGTTCGCATAGGTCACGCGCAACGTCACGGGCATCACCAACCGGTCACGCGACGTGACCCGGACAAGCGGCGTCCCGTCCTTCGCCGTCTCGATCCCCGTCACGGCGAGATCGAGCTGCCAATTGTGCGCGTACCAGCCGTTCCACCAATAGGACAAATCCTCGCCCGCCTCGCTCTCCATCGCCCGGAAGAAGTCCGCTGGCTGCGGGTGGCGATAGGCCCAGGCGGCGATAAACCGGCGGAAGGCGGGGTCGAAGCGGTCCGGCCCCAAGATCTGCTCGCGCAGCAGCACAAGGCCCAGCGCCGACTTGAAATAGGTGACCGGGTGCCGCCACTTTTCGATCACCGTAACCGCGCGGGACAGGATCGGCGGCGCGGTGGGATCGGCCAGGACGGGGAGGATCTCGTCGACCGGATTGCCGCCACCTTCGGCATATTCGCTGTCGCGCTTGGGCGCATATTCGCCGCGGTTGAAATCGTCCGACTGATAGACGTCGATGAACGTGTTGAAGCCCTCGTCCATCCACGCATGCCGCCGTTCGTCGAAGCCGACGATCATCGGAAACCAATTGTGCCCGATCTCATGCGCGGTGACCCAGAATAACTCCTTGCCCGCATCTTCAGGCGCATCGAAGACGATGCCGGGATATTCCATTCCGCTCGTCGGGCCGGCGACATTGATCGCGGCCGGCCAGGGATAAGGATACCAGCGGGCCGAGAAGCGCTCGACCGTATCCTTCACATATTCGGTCGATCGGCCCCAGCGCGCGGTTCCGGCGCTTTCCGCGGGGTAATAGGACATGGCGAGCGCGGTCTTGCCGTCGGGCAGGCGAATACGGGCCGCGTCCCAGGCAAAGGCGGACGAGGCCGAAAACGCGACGTCGCGCGTATTCTGCATGCGGTAATGCCAGGTCAGCGTGCTGGTCTTCCGTGGCCGTGACGCCGGGTCGCCGATCTCCGCGACGCTGCGGATCGGCACCGTCGAGTCGCTCCGCCGCGCCGCATCCAGGCGCGCCGCCTGCGTCGGGGTCAAGACCTCGCGCGGGTTCATCAATTCGCCGGATCCCGCCATCAGCATCGATGTCGGCAGCGTCACCCAATAGTCGAAGTCGCCATATTCGAGGTAGAATTCCTGCGCGAGATACGGCGCCGTGTCCCAACCGCGCACGTCGTCATACACCGCCATGCGCGGATACCATTGTGCGATGTCGTAAATCTCGCCGTCGCGCGATCGCCCCCAGGATGTGCGGCCGCCCCATTCCCCCGGGATGGTGTAATGGTAGCGGATCGTGACAACCGCCTTTGCATGCGGCGCAAGCTCGGTTGGCAACCGCAGTTGTGCTCGCGTATCGCTGACCAGCGGCGTGACCGACACGGCCTTGCCGCTCCCGACCGCGACGCCGACCGCATCCAGCGTCATCCCGTCGGTATGGCCACCCGCCGCACCGCCGCGCGCCATCCCGCCGCGCGAGCCGGGCTTGTAGAGGTTCTGATCGATCTGCAGCCACAGGACGTCGAGCGTATCGGGGCTGTTGTTGGTATAGGTGATCGTCGCCGTCCCCGCGATCGTCTTGGCGACGGGATCGAGCGTCACGCGCAGCTGATAATCGGCGCGATTCTGCCAATAATCGGGACCGGGCAGCCCGTTCGCGCTGCGATAGCGGTTGATCGGCTGCGCCATGTCGAACGGCGCGAACGTCTCGCGCGGTTGATAGTCCTGCGCGCTGGCGGCCGTGGCGGCCAGCGCGATCAGGAGCGGTGCGGGCCTCAACGGTCCAGCTTCGGCATCACGCGTTGCGCGACCAGCGCCTCTTCCGCGGCACAGCCCTGCGGCCGGGGCGTCGCGGGATCGGCGCGCAACCGGTCGATCTCGGCGCGTGCGGCGGCCAGGTCCTGTTGGAAGGCCGGCTTGGTCCGCACCAGCGCCATCGTCGCGCTCGCTGACAGCATGCCGCCCTCGACCGCGCTTTCGTTATGCGCGCCGCAGACGAAGCGGCTGTCGCCATAGGCCCGGCCGCGTCGCAGGATCGGCCCGGCGCGGTCAGGCGCCAGTTCGGTGAGGATCAGCGGCCAGGTCCATCCCCAGGTGGTATGGCCCGACGGGTAATCGTAACTGTCGGCAAGCTGCGCGACGGGTTGGCATACCGGCCCCTTGTCCTGGTGATAGGGGCGGGCGCGGCGATAGTAATTCTTGGCGATATTGGTCTGCGCGCCCGTATCCGCACCGGCGCGCGAGATCAGGCGCAGCGTCAGCGGTGCGGTCTCCGGGGTCAGCGCGACGCCGACCGCGCAGCTGAAGTCCCGCATCAGCGCCGGCCGCGAGGTATCAGCGTCGTTCGTCGCGAGCTGCCACCGCGGCGTGCCGACCAGCTTGCGGGTCGCCCGGAAGATGATGCGGTCGGTCTCATAGCGGGGATCGCCCTTGCGCGGCGCCGGTTCGAGGACATGCGTCACGTCGAACTCCCCGGCGCTGAGATAGCCGGGCGTGTCGCTCTTCGCGGTGCTGCCCCCCGCCGCAAAGGCGACGAGCAGACCGCTCGCGACGATCGCGGCAGTACGGATGGGACGACGGGTAACGGGCGAGGGGAGGATGTCGATGGGCATGACCGCACTCGGCTGTGAGACTCGGCGGTGACTTTGTATCATTCCCGCTGGCTCCACAACCGGCTGCGATCATGCCGACGGCTGTTCGTCGCTGTGCCGCCGCGCCGCGCGCCGTTCGATCCAGGCATATAGGCTGGGTAGCAGCAGCAACGTCAGGATCGTCGAGGTGATGATCCCGCCGATCACCACGGTGGCGAGCGGCCGCTGCACTTCGGCGCCCGCGCCCGTCGCGATCGCCATCGGCACAAACCCGACCGAGGCGACCAGCGCGGTCGACAACACCGGCCGCAACCGATCGTGCGCGCCCTGCCGCACCGCGTCCTCGACCGGCAGCGGATCGCCTTCCCGCCCGTCGCGAAGCGCGTTGATGTGGTCGATGAGCACCAGACCGTTCAGCATCGCGATTCCGGACAAAGCGATAAAGCCGATCGCGGCGGTAATCGAAAAGGGCATGCCGCGCAGCCACAATGCCAGGACGCCGCCGGTCACGGCAAAGGGGATGCCGGTGTAGACGATCGCCGCCTCGCGCACGCTGCCCAGCGCCGCATAGACCAAAGCGAAGATCAGGATCAGCGCCACTGGCACGACGATCGACAGGCGTTTCTGCGCCGCTTCCAGCTGGTGATACTGGCCGCCGAACTCGATCCGATAGCCCGGTGGCAGCTTCACCTGCCCATCGATCGCGGTTTTCGCCTTCTGGACATAGCCTTCGAGATCGCTGGTCGACAGATTGACCATCAGCGCGGCCCGGCGGTTGGTGTCGTCATGCAGGATCGGCTCGACGATCCGCGTCTGCCGCAGCCGCGCGACCCGCGACAGCGGCACCATGCCATATTCGCCGACCCGCAGGGGCAGCGCGAGGATTGCCGACGGATCGGCGCGCAGGCTTTCGGGCATGCGGATCACGATCGCGTGGCGGGCGGGGCCATGCGGGATGAAGCCCACCTCCGCACCGGCGAGCGCGTCCCGGATCGCATTGTTGACCTCCTCGGCGCCGAGATTGAGGCGGATCAGCGCATCGCGGTCCAGGTCGACGACGATGCTCTTCGGGCGGCCGGCCGTCTCGAACTCGACGCCCTCGGTGCCGGGCAATTTTTCCAGAATGGCCTTCGCCTTCGCCGCCGCCTGCTCCAGCCGGTCGTAATCGTCGCCGTAGATCTTGACCGACACGTCGGCGCGCACACCCTCCAGCATCTCGTTGAAGCGCATCTCGATCGGTTGGGCGAATTCGAAATTCTGACCGGCGTAGACGTGGCGTGCGACCTTTTCGATGCCGGCGATCAGCTCCTGCTTGGTGCGCGGCATGCCGTCGCCGGTCGGCCAGTCCTTTTGGGGACCATAGAAGATGTACAGGTCGTTCTCGTTCGGCGGCATCGGGTCGGTCGCCACCTCGCTGGTGCCGATGCGCGAGAAGGTGTGCGTGACCTGGGGGTAGGCACGGCGGATCGCGGCCTCGGTCCGCTGTTCGATCGCGAGGCTCTCTTCCAGCGACATGCCGACCGGGCGATAGACCATGGCGGTGATCGCGCCTTCGTCGAGCTGCGGGGTGAACTGCGATCCCAGCGTCTTGAACACGAGGAAGGTCGCAGCGAGCAGCGCCACCGCCCCGATGACGAGCAGCACCGGATGCGCCAGCGCCCGGTTAAGCGCGGGCGTGTAGACGCGCTCCGCCACGCCGACGAAGCCCTTGTGGTGGTCGTCCCGCGCATCGGCAGCGGGGGAGCGGAGAAGCCATGCCGACAAGGCCGGGACGATCGTGAAGGTCCATGCGAGCCCGGCGACGATGGCCAGCATCACTGCCTGCGCCATCGGCTGGAACAGCTTGCCCTCGACCCCGCCGAGGCTCAGCACCGGCACATAGACCAAAGCGATGATCGCGATGCCGAAGAAGGTCGGGCGCGCGACCATCTGCGCCGCATGCGCGACGACGTCGCGGCGGTCGTCCGCCGTCAGCGCCTCGCCCTTTTCCTGGCGACGCACGGCCATCAATCGTAGGCTGTTTTCGACCACCACAATCGCGCCATCGACGATCAACCCAAAGTCGAGCGCGCCGAGGCTCATCAGATTGCCCGATACGCCAATCGCATGCATGCCCGATACGGTGACGAGGAAGGCGAGCGGAATGACGAGCGCCACGATCAGCGCCGCACGCCAATTGCCCATCACGAGCAACAGCACGAGCGCCACCAGCAGCGCGCCCTCGCCCAAATTCTTCTCGACCGTATGGATGGTGCGATCGACCAGATCGGCGCGGCTATACTGGCGATCGATCACCATGCCCTTGGGCAGCGCGGCGCGGATGCCGGGCAGCGCGTCCTCGACCGCTAGCGCGGTTTCGCGGCTGTTCTGCCCGACGAGCATCATAACGGTGCCCAGCACCGTCTCACGCCCGTTCTGCGTCGCCGCACCCTGTCGTGGGGCCGCGCCGATCACGACATCGGCGAGGTCGCGGACCTGCAACGGCAGGACGCCGGCGGCGAACTTGACCGGGATCGCGCCGATCTGCGTCGCGTTCAGCACGCGCGCGTCGGTGCGGACGGTGAAGCGTTCGGGCCCGCGCCGGATGATGCCGCCACCCGCATTCTCGACATTCTTCGCCACCGCCGCGGCCAGCTCGCCCGCGGTGACGCCATGCAGCCTCAGCCGCACCGGATCGGGCGAGACGACGAACTGTTCCTCCAGTCCGCCGTTCGAATTGACGTCGGCGACGCCCGGCACCGCGCGCAGCATCGGGCGGACGGTATATTCCTGCGCCTCGTACAGCTCCATCAGCTGGCGCTGTGCGTCCATGCCCTGCGGCGGGCTGCGCCATTCGAGCGTGTAATAATAGATTTCGCCCAGACCGGTGGTGATCGGGGCGAGTTGCGGCGTGCTGCCGGGGGGCAATTGGTTCTGCACCGCCGTCAGCCGTTCGGTGACGAGCTGGCGCGCCTTCAGCTGATCGGTGCCGTCCTTGTAGAGCAACGTGACCTGGCTGAGCCCGGTCTTGGTCAGAGAACGGGTCTGGTCGAGCCCCGGCTGGCCGCCCATCGCGCGCTCGATCGGCAGCGTCACCAGCCGCTCGATCTCCTCCGGCGCCAGCGCAGGCACCTGCGTGTTGATCTGCACCTGCACGCCCGTGATATCGGGGATCGCATCAATCTGCAGGTTGATGAACGACCACAGACCGGCCGCGGCGACCAGGGCGGTGACGAGCGCCACCGCCAGCCGGTGGTGCGTGACGTAATGCAGCCAGCGGTTCATCGCGCCAGCGGTTCCCCGCCGTTGAGCGCGCGCAGTTGCAGCAGCGCCTCCAAGGCCTCGCGCCGGGTGTCGAGCATCGCGTTGACCGCCTCGACATAGCTTTGCTGCATCTGCGTGTAGGTGGTCAGCGGGATGGCGCCCAACCGGTAGTTGCGATCAGCATCGACCGCCGCCTGAGCAAAGCGCTTGGGCGTCTCGCCGTCCCATTGCGCCAGCGCCTCACGCTTCGCCGCATATTGCGCCGCCTGATCGAAGACGTCGCGCGCGATCCGGCGTTCGGCATTGATCAGCGTCGCATTGGCCTGCGCCTGCCGACCCTGTTCGACCGCGACCTCACCCGCCTGCCGGTTCCACAGCGGAATACTGGTCGACAGGCGGACGCCGTAATTGGTTTCGCGGATGTCGGACCGGGCCCGGTCGTAGTAGGGGCCGACGCTGACCGTCGGGATACGCGCCTTCTTAGCCAGATCGACGCGGAGCCCCTGCTGTTCGAATTGCGCACGCAGCGCCTTCAGCTCGAAATTGTTCTCCGACGCGCGGTTCGCGAGCACTTGGCCAGAGGGCAGGGCCGGCAACGTCATGTCGGGGCGGACGATGCGGATGCGGGCGGCGAAGGGTGCGCCGCGCAGCTGGTTGAGTTCGTAGAGGATCGAATTAGCCTCGGCATCGGCCGTCGCGGCGGTGCGCTCCGCGCCGATCGCGCTCGCCACCAGCGATGCGGCCTCCAGCTGCGGCGACGGCCCGGCGGGATCGCGCGAGACGATGACCTTCGCCAGCGTGCGCATCCGCCCGGCGACCTCGCGCGCAGCCGCAGCCTTTTCGTCCGCGGCGAACAAGCCATAGCCCAGCGAGCGGGCACGTGCGGCGAGCGTCGCGTCGAACTGCTGCAACCCGATCCGCGCCAGCGCCACCTGCCGATCGGCGATCGCCCGGCGCAGCGCGATACGCCCGCCGAATTCGATCGGCTGGACGACCGACACGGCGTAGGTCAGCCCTTCGCCGGTGACGGCGCCGCTGGTGACGTCCTGTGCGCGACGCTGGCCGAATTCCACCACCGCCTCGGGATCGGCCCAGCGCCCGGCCGCATCGCGCTCGACGCCCGCCGTCTCGATCTGCCGCTGGTAGAATTGCCGTTCGGGATTGTGCGTGACGACGTCCTGCGCCAGCGCATCGAGCGATAGCGCCGTGGACGGGACGGCGGATTGGCCCGCCGCGGGCGACGCCGCAATCATCAGACAGACGCACGCAACGGTCCGCATCGCAAACTCCGGATTCCTGTTGCCCGGCTGGTAGGCATCGGCGCGGCCAGGTGTCGACTAAATCAGGGTTTATTTTCCGGGACCGATCACCGTCTGGCAGAATGTCCCTGTCCCCAGCCGAAGCGTGGGGAGCCATCAGCGACGTGCACGCGGATCAAACCTAAATTGCTATTCAGTTGACCCCGACCCAGCCGCCCGGCGATCAGACCGATCATGGCGCGCATCCTGCTTATCGAAGACGACGACGGCACCGCCGACGAGATTGGCCTCGAGCTGACGTCGAGCGGTCATGACGTCACGCGCGTCGCCGCCCTGGAACCGGCACGCGCGTTGTCGGCCGGCGAACCGTTCGACCTCCTGATCCTCGATCGCCAACTGCCCGATGGCGAGGGGCTGGAGCTGCTGTCCGACCTGCGACGGAACGGCCAGCGCACGCCTGCGCTGGTGCTGAGCGCGCTGGGCAGTCTGGACGACCGGGTGCGCGGCCTGCGCGCAGGCGGCGACGATTATCTGCCCAAGCCCTTCGCGCTCGTCGAACTAATCGCGCGGGTCGAGGCGCTACTGCGCCGGCCCAATGATACACGCGCGACGCGGCTGATCGCCGGGCCGCTGGAATTGGACCTGCTGGCCGGCACCGCGACGCGGGCCGGACGCCCGCTGGGCTTGCTGCCGCGCGAACTCAAGCTGCTCGACTATATGGTCCGCCGCGCCGGACAGATCGTGACCCGCGCGATGCTGTTGCGCGACGTCTGGGGCTATAGCTTCGAACCCGACACCAATGTCGTCGATGTCCACCTCGGTCGGCTGCGCCGCAAGATCGATGGCGAGGGCGAGACACCGATGATCCGCAACGTGCGCGGCCAGGGGTATGTCCTTGACGCGCCGCTTTGATCCGGGGACCCGATCGACGTGGCGCTGGGGCGGGGCGCTGGCGGCGATGCTGGTCGTCCAGTCGCTGGTGATGACCGCCGCCTTCTGGATGCTCGCCAATGGCAGCCACCGACGCGCGATCGAACATGCGCTGGGCGAGGATTGCGCCTTCTTCGCCTTGACCCCGGCGGAGGAGCGGCCCGAAGAACTGCGCGAAAAGCTGACGCGCGACATCCATCGCGATCGGTTCCTGGGGCTGTTCGATGCGCAAGGGCGCCTGATCGCGGGGAATATCGCGCGCCTTCCGGCCGTGCCGTCGAAGGGCCGATCGTTCATCGCCGACCTTGCGCCGACGGAATTACCCGGCAAGCGCAGCGACGAAGCGCGCGTCATGGTCTGCCCCATGCCCGATGGCACGCGATTGCTGACCGGTATCGACCTCGACGATACCGAAGAGGCGTTGCAGCTGATCTGGCAGTCCTTGCTGCTGGGGTTGGTGCCCGGCGTGCTGCTCGCGGTCGCGTTCGGCTTCGTCGCCGGGCGCCGCGCCGCGCGGCACATTGCAGCCCGCGCCCACCATGCAGCCGGCCGCAGCAGCCACAGCGCAGCCGGTGGCCGCTGTGCAAAGCGCCGGGCAAAGCGCAGCGGAAGGCGGTGCAGCAGCAGAGCCGGCCATGGCCTGGTGGCAGCTGCCACTGCAGTGGTGGCTGGGTTTCATCAACTGGTTGTTTGGGCGCGAAGTGCAAGTGCTGCCGGATGCCGAGCAGGCGGCGCGATTGGCTGCGGGCCCGGTGCCGCTGCTGGCCACGCTCACGCCTACGCCGCCGCCGGAGAAGATAACGGGCGATGTGGTGCTGACGGTACTGGGCGGGCGCGTAGAGCTGCTGCTGCCGGGCAGCGAGACCTGGGAGCAGCTGCTGCTGCCACAGGCAGCGCTGCTGGCGGGCACGCAGCTGCGCACGTTCCAGCTTTCCACAGCGCGGCTGGATTTGATAGACGGGTCGCGCATCCTGGTGAAGCCGGTAACCACGCTGCAGGTGCGCATGTACGAGCACGATGCAGCAGCGCCGCGCACGCAGGCAGTGTTCCGCATTGTTGCGGGCAAGGCGCTGTTTGATGTAAACGGTCCGCTGGCCGGTGCTGACTCGGCATTTTTGGTGGAGCTGCCCACGGGTGTGTTCTCAGTGACGGGCACGCTTTTTGAAGCGGGCGTTAGCCGCCTGAACCTGCTGCGCGGCAGCGGAGTGGCCGGTGGTTTGGCGCTGGATGCAGAGAGCAAGTTGTTGAAGCCGTTTCTGGCGGAAGTGACCGCGGGCGAAGACGGCACGGCACTTTCATGGCTGCCGGTGGGCTTGCTGCCGCCAGAAGTGCTGAGCGGCGCGGGCGCGCAGCTGCTGAGCGTGGTGTCGGCTGCGGCACTGGGCGGCACACCGGCGCTGGCAGCGCTGGGCGGCACGGATGCAAGTGCAGCGCTGCAGGCAGCAGTGCAAGCACCGCAGGCGCAAGCCATGCTGGGCGAAGACTTGAAGGCAGCGCAAGCGCTGCTGGGCGGCGCGCTGCCCGATAGCATCAGCGTGGGCGGGATGCAGGCGCCGCTGCTGGTGGGAGCCAGCGCACTGGAAGCGCTGGCAGCGCAAGACACAGCAGCCGTGCTGCTGGCAGCGCAGCCAGAGTTGAACATTTACGCCGCCGGGCTGGCGGTGGCAGACAGCACAGCGATACCAGAAACACCATTGAGCGGCGCGCCGGCCACGCTGGCAGCGCTGCTGGCGCGCGCCGAGCAGCAGCTGCTGGGGCCGCAGGCGGTGGCGTTTTACGGGCCGGACAACAAGCAGCTGGGCGTGGTGCCGCCGTTGCAGGTGGTGTTTGACAAAGCAGCGGGCCTGCCGATTGGGCTGCTGCCGGGCACACCGCAGCAGCTGGATGGCACGCCACTGACGCGCGCGCAGCTGCAGGCGATAGCAGCGCCGGCGTTCGGGCAGCTGTTTATGGTGGATGTAAACACCGGATTGCCGGTGGGCGTGGGCGGCGGGCAGCTGGCGGTGCTGGACATAGTGGACCAGCTGACGGTGGCGGACATGCGCGGGCTGCGGCAGCTGCCGCTGGTGCCGCCGATTACCTATGACCCCAACCTGCAGGCCATGCGGCCAAGCATTGTGCTTTTTGCCAGCGGCGCGTTTGCGGGCTTCCTGGGGCTGGATGAAGAGCTGATGAGCGCAGCGGGCGGCGCGGCTTTGCAAGTGCCGGACCTGCCGGGCATGGCGTATGCGGAAGACGGAAGCCTGAGCGGGCAAAGCGATGTGAACTTTATAACGTGGGATGCAGCCGGCCTGCCGCGCGAGTGGATGGTGAGCGATCCGTTCCTGCGCAACGAAGACGGCAGCGTGCTGGGTGTGCAGCCGCCGCCGGCGCTGCTGGTTGGGCCGGATAGCAACCAGATCGGGTTGAACCAGAGCGACGTGGTGTACTTTCCGCGGCCGAAGCCTAAAGTAGCAGAG
>OFQU01000071.1_pt1 | contig 19347 bp, 14 predicted proteins | sample 1542981 | NCBI WGS metagenome assembly OFQU01 (sample SAMN07774233, study PRJEB24372) | wastewater metagenome | isolation source: Exp Tend CN 90WW | collected 2016-02
CCACATCATTCTCCGTTCGGCCGACGAGTTTGCCGCTCGTGATCGCCTTCACCACCGTATCAACGGCGCGACCGGCGGCGGGCAGAGCCGCCTCTACCCCATCGACCGAATGCACAACGCATTGCTCGACGCGCGCAACGTCGCACTCGTCGAACTGCCCAACGCCAACGTCACCGATGCACGCGGGATTATCGGCATGGAGCGGCTGGGCCGCGGCAAGTTGCTGATCGACCGCAGCACCGCGCGGATCGCGACGGCGCCATCCGGCCCCGCCGAGCCGGGCTTCGCGCCGATCCGTGGGCAGCGCACCGGCGAAGGCTTCGTCACGGTGCCCGTCACGCTGGACGGCGTGCAGGCGCCGGCCCTGATCGACACGGGCGCCGCCGTGACGATCGCCAATGCCGCCGCCTTCCGCCTGCTCGGCTGGAGCGATACCGACCCGCGCCTGAGCGACGGCGGCGAAATCCGCGGCGCCTCCGCCGGCAACCAGAAGATCCGCACCGCCCGCATCACCAAAGTGCTGATCGGAAAAATCGCGCTGTCGAACGTACCCATCACGATCGCCGACGATGGCGCGCCAACGCCCTCGCTGATCCTCGGCAACGATCTGCTCAACCTGTTTCCTGGCTATGCCGTCGATTTTCCACGCGCCGAATTGCAGATTAAGTTGCCGGGCAGCACGCTGAAGACGAGGGTCGGGACCCGGTGATGTGCGGGTGGTGGTCCGACACTTGTTCTGTGGGGAGGCCGGGCTGACCGAATTCTGGCAGCTCACATCGGACTGGGGTCAGGACTCGGTGGTCGCAGCCAGAAGAGGGACATGCTGTGGGTGTCGGACCACGTCCAATGTTGGCTCTGGCGCCCGATTGTGCCGAACGCTCGGTTGGATTTCGACAAGGAGGTAACGAGGCGGTTCGCGGCGACCAGGCCCGTTTGGAGAACGGCTGGCGCCAATCCTCCCGTCGTGACTGATGCTGCCGGTTAGGAGGTGACACATAACGGTCATCGGCCTGACGCGTCTTTGCATTCGAAGCACAACGACACTGCAACAAAGCTGCTCTAGCGCGCAGTCCACAGGCGCCGAGAGAGCCGCCCTTAAGGGACTGTGTCATCATGAAATTCGCTACCGCCAGCGCCGTTGCGGCGCTGCACGTTCTCTTCGCGCCTGCCGTTTCGGCGCAGGTCACTGCGTCCCAGGGAGGCTCGGAGGTCAGTCAGGCCACGATGGATACCGCTGGCGGAGATGACATCGTCGTGACCGGCACGCGGGAGCGCGGTCGTACGCAATTCGATACGCTGGCGCCGGTCGACGTGCTGCCGCAAGCGCTGGTGCAGTCCAGCGTATCGAGCGATCTCACCACCGTGCTGGCGCAGCTGCTGCCGTCCTTCAACGTGCAGCGCCTGCCCGCCGCCGACGGACAGGCGTTCGTGCGCCCGGCGACGCTGCGCGGCCTGTCCGCCGACCAGACGCTCGTCCTCGTCAACGGCAAGCGCTATCATCGCTCGGCTCTGCTGGGAACGCGCGGTGCACAGGCCCCCGATCTCGCCAGCATTCCGACCCTCTCGATCAAGCGCATCGAGGTATTACGCGACGGCGCATCAGCCCAATATGGCTCCGACGCGATCGCCGGCGTCATCAACATCATCCTCGACGACCAGCCGGGGATGGAAGCCTATGGCCAGTTCAGCCAATATTATGCCAGGGACGGCAACACCTACCAGTCCGGCGCCCGCGGTGGCATCGCTCTGGACGACAAGGGCGCGATCGTCTTCACCGGCCAGTTCGCGCATGGGGAGGCCACCTCGCGCACCCGCCAGCGTCCCGATGCTCTCGCGTTCCAGGCGGCGAACCCGACGCTCGCGGTGCCGAACCCGGTACAGCGCTGGGGGCAGCCGGACGAAGAGCGCATCAGCGGCGCGATCGACATGCACTATGACATCAGCGATGCGGCGAAGGTCTACGCCTTCGGTACGGTGCAGCAGGGCGAGGGGCTGACCGATTTCAACTGGCGTAATCCCAGCAACACCGGCAGCGTCTACAACGCCAGCAGCGTGTTCCCCGGTTTCAGCTTCCGCAGCATCTACCCGGCCGGCTTCACCCCGCGCTTCGGCACGCAGTTCGCCGACCTGCAACTCGTCAGCGGCCTGCGCGGCGACCTGTCGGACGCGCTGAGCTACGACCTCAGCGCCTCGGCCGGCCGCAGCCGTATCGACTATACGATCGCCGAAACGCTCAACGCCTCCTTGGGGCCGGCCAGCCCGACGAGCTTCTACCTCGGCCGCCTGACGCAGCGTGAGACGAACCTCAACGCCGACTTCGTCTATCGCCTGCCCGTCGGCGGCATCGAACCGCTCAATATCGCCTTCGGCGGCGAACGGCGGATAGAGCGCTACGCGGTCGGCGTCGGCGATCCGGCCTCCTATGCGATCGGAGCGGGCGCCGCGACGGGTCTTGCCCCCAACGCCAACGGCTTCCCCGGCTTCGGCCCGCAACAGGCGGGCAGCTTCAAACAGACGAGCAACGCGGGTTACGTCGACGTCACATGGCATCCGATCACGATGCTCACCCTCGGCACGGCGGGCCGTTACGAGGACTTCTCGAGCTTCGGCGACAAGTTCACCTACAAATTCTCCGGCCGGGTCGAGCCGGTCCAATGGCTTGCGCTGCGCGGCACCTATTCCACCGGATTCCGCGCGCCCACCCCGGCGCAACTCAACACACGCGTCGTGAGCCAGGGTCTCGACACCCGGACGTTGCAGGTCTTCAATCAGGGACGCCTCGCGCCGACGGACCCGCTTGCGGTTGCGCTCGGTGCCAAGCCGCTGCGCCCGGAAACCTCGCGCAACATCAGCGCCGGCCTCGTCGCGCAAACGCATATCGGGCTGGGCGCGACGGTCGATCTCTACCAGATCGATGTCGACGACCGCTTCAGCCAGTCGGCGACCATCGCCATCCCGGCGGGCTTCGCCAACCCCAACCGCTTCACCTCGATCAGCTACTTCACCAACGATTTCAACACCCGGACCCGGGGTGTCGATGTCGTCGTCAGCTATGCTCGCGCCCTCGGCGGCGGTCGGGCCAGCGCCACGTTGGCTTACAATTACAACCGCACCACCGTCCGTAGCGGGACGAGTGCAGCGATCGCCAACGACACGCAACGCCGCATCTTCCAGGAGCGCCTGCCCCAGCATAATGCGACCGGCACGCTCGGCTACGATATCGGTCCAGTCGGCATGATCCTGCGCGGTCGCTATTATGGGCCCTGGACCGATGTGACGGGCAATGCGACCGGCGAGCTGTTCCAGCGCTTCGGCGGCATCGCCCTTTTCGACGCCTCGCTCACCTATCGCATGACGCCGAACATCTCGATCCGTGGCGGTGCCGAAAACCTGTTCGACACCTATCCGGCGGAGGCGACCAATCAGGCCAATCGCGGGCTCATCTATTCGCGAAACGCCCCCTATGATACCGATGGTGGCCGGTACTATGTCCGGCTCGGGTTGAGCTTCTGATGATCGATCGGCGCGCGCTTCTGGCCGGCGGGATGGCCGCCACCCTCCCCGTGCCCGCGCGCGCCGGTGCACCCGCGCATCCCGCCCCGGACGACGAGGCGTTCTGGGCGACCGTCGCTGCGGAGTATGACCTGCCCCAGGACGTCATCCAGCTCGAAAACGGCAATTGGGGCGCGATGTCCCGCCCCGTCCGCGCCGCCTACGAACAGGCCGTCGCGCGTGTGAACCGCGATACCAGCTATTACGCCCGGCGCGGCATGCTCGCCGACCTTGGCGCCGCCCGCACCGCCGTCGCGGCGGAACTGGGCGTACCTGCCGATGAGATCGCCTTCACCCGCAATGCGACCGAGGCGCTCAAGGCGCTGATCCTCGGCTACAATCGTCTGACCGCAGGCGATGCGATCGTCTATGCCGACCTCGACTATGACAGCATGCAGGCGTGCATGGAGAGCCTTGGGCCGCGGCGTGGCGTGCGCGTTCGTCGCATCGCGCTACCCGAACCCGCCACGCGCGCCAGCCTGATCGACGCCTATGCACAGGTAATGGCTGACGAACCGCGGCTGAAGCTCATCCTCCTCACCCACCTGAGCCACCGGACCGGCCTGGTGATCCCGGTTCGCGAGATCACTGCGATGGCCCGCGCCCGCGGCATCGACGTCATCGTCGATGCCGCGCACAGTTGGCAACAGCTCGACTTCGCGCTGCCCGACCTCGATTGCGATTTCGTCGGACTGAACGGCCACAAATGGCTCGGCGCGCCGCTGGGCATCGGCATCCTCCATATCCGAAAAGGCGCGCTGTCTCGCATCGACCGGGATCCCGCCGAAGACGCGAACGGCCCCGACACCGTCATGGCCCGGATCCACACCGGCACGCTCGATTATGCGTCCTGGCTCACCGTCCCCGCCGCACTCGCCTTTCAGCATCGGATCGACCGTGCCGCACGCGCCGAACGGCTGCGCGCGCTTCGCGACCGCTGGGTCCGGCAGGCGCGGGCGATCCCCGGCATCGAGATACTGACGCCGGACGACCCCATGTTGCACGGCGCGATCACGTCGTTCCGGTTCCGGGGGGTAATCAGCCCGCAGGCGAATGCCGCCCTTGCCCAGCGACTGCTTGAGCAGCATCGCATCTTCACCGTTCATCGGACAGGAGCCGCCCATGGCGCATGTGTCCGCATAACGCCGTCCTTGTTCAATTCGGCGAGCGACGTCGACCGTCTGGCCCAGGCTCTGTCAGCCGTTAATTGAAAGCACATGGGCGTGTATGTGATGGGCTGTTGAGGTCGCAATTGATCGCCACACTGCCGAAGAATGGCCGCGGCATCTGGCGATCATAAAATGTCGGAGCATGAGACGTTGCTGATGGTGATATGTCTCAGAGCTTGGATCACTAGGCAGTAGCAATTCGACTTCGCTGCCCTGACCCAATTGCGGTCATTCTGGATGCGCAGATCACATTCTGAAACCGATCGTTCGTTTATGTCAGCGGACCGCTCCCCCTACTCATGGGCAAGCGCGGGACGGATAGGATCAGCGGCCTTGATGGCCTTCGCATGACACCGGCGGCGTGGCATCAACGGCGGCTGCTTCTACTTCCTGCGCCTGCCCCGCACCGGTCTCGAGGTCGATCTGCCACTGGTCGGCCGCTTTCCAATCACGCCACAGCCCGATGCCGGCGTGCGCCCCGACGTGACCGTACCCCTCACGCAGGCCAGCATCGCATCGGGGCTGGATGCACAGCTCGCGCGCGCGATCGCCTGATGAGCGGGTCAGCCGATGTTTGCGTGGTTGGCCAGACCCAAAAGTAAACGGTCGCAGGGACACCGCCACTGCTTAGAAGCGGACGTTCGTTCATCAAACCCAAATTTGCAGGCTGCTGTTGCCGCTTCAGAGCTGAGGACGCCGTACGTCAGACCTTCCGGTACGCACGAAGGTCAATTGCAAATAGCAGGACGGACCGTATTGTAGGCACAACACACCAAGCGATCGGTTATGTCATGACGCTCTTGCGAATGCCCGAATGAACACGACACGACGAACGCTCCTGATCGGCACCGCAGTCGCTGCCGGCTGTGCCTCCTTGCCGGCGCTGGCCAGGAGCCGGCGGCGTACGGCGATGCAAGTCCAGTCATGGATGGCGCTTGCTTCCGTGCCGGGGGCAAGCTGGGCCGTGCTCGACGGCGAAGCGGAGGCGGTCAGCTCTGCGGTAGGATACGCCAAAGTCGGTGAGGCGAACGCGACGACGGAGACGCTGTTCGAAGCCGCTTCCCTGTCAAAGCCGGTCCTGGCGGCTGCCATCCACGACCTTGTCCGCGACGGCAGCGTCGATCTCGACGAGCCTGTGGCCAAGCACATCGATTTCACGACGGATGTCGCGACCAAGGCTACCACGCCTCGTCACCTGCTATCGCATTCCAGTGGTCTGCCGAATTGGCGGACCGAGGCCGGCAGCGATCTGGTGAGCCGGTTCAAGCCAGGCTCTCACTTTCGCTATTCGGGAGAAGGCTACGCACTGCTTGCTCGCCTCGCCGAAAAAGTCACCGGTCAGACCGCAGCGGAGGTCGTCCGTTCCCGAATTCTGACGCCTGCGGGAATGACGCGGAGCGGCTATGGCTGGTCGGCCGGCCAATCGCCTCCGGTGGCGTGGGCACACGATGCCGGCGGCGCGTTGATGGCGGACAAGGGTCCCGCGCAGTTCCAGAGGAGCCGAGACGCTGGCCCCCGCCGGTCCGTAGAGGCATGGACCCAAGACGATCGCGTTGCGGGGGCGCAGGCGCTCGGCAAGCCGGCCCTGCCCGTCTTTATGATTCCTAACATGGCGGCGGGACTGTGGACGACCGCGAGCGACTATGCCCGCTTCGTCCGTTTCGCACGCCGCTACCCGGCCATGAATACGCCGACGGTGACCGTCGAAGGCAGTCTTGCCTGGGGCCTGGGGTGGGGATTGGAACAGTCGGGCTCAGACCGCTTCGCCTGGCACTGGGGCGCCAATGACGGTGTCGCCAACCTGTTCCTTCTCGATCTCGTCAGCAACGACGGACTGGTCGTGCTGACGAACGGCGCCGGGGGGCAGCGGGTCTACGAACGAGCCGCCCGCGTCCGGTTCGGACGTGAGTTTGACGCCTTGACGTGGTTGCAACCGTGACGTCGAGGGTGTTCCCGCCTCCGTACAGCCTGCGGCTCTCGACCATCCATTCGTGTTGGCAGCGAAGGAGAGCCGTAGCGTAGCTCTGCTCGCCACCAGCGAGATTGCGGCCACGCTCCAATATCACTAAGTGTTGCATATGAGCAATACAGTCGCTGTACTGAGGCAGGCAGTTTATCGCGGTTTGGCCGCGCTGGTGGTTTGGTCTTCGATTGCGGACGCCAGGACGAACACCACGCTGCCAGATCTGACCACAACCCTGCGTGAGCAGCATGTGGAGAGCGCTTCGGTCGCCGTGATCCGCGATGGGCGGATCGTCTCGACCGGGGCTTGGGGCATGGCTGGCCCCAACCGCGCGGCGACCGTTTCTACGCCCTATAATCTCGCCTCGCTGACGAAGCCGCTCACGGCGGAGGTCATCCTGCGACTGGTGTCGGCCGGCAAGCTGTCGCTGGACGAACCGATGGACCGCTACTGGAGCGATCCCGACCTGTCGCGCGATCCCCGGCGAATGAAGCTGACGGTTCGCATGGCGCTGAGCCATCGCACCGGCTTGCCGAACTGGCGCGATGCGAAGGCGCTGGCGTTCGATCACGATCCCGGCACGACCACCGGCTATTCGGGCGAGGGATATCAATATGCGGCGCGCTATGCCGAGCACCGCACCGGGCAATCGTTCGAAACGCTGGCCGGGCGCTGGCTGTTCGCTCCAGCACGCATGCGCGCCTCGGGCTATGTTTCGGCGCAGGGCGAGACGGCGCCGATCGCCGTGCCCTATGACGACGCAGGCAAGCCGCTGCCCGTCGAGCAGGTGACGCGATACAACGCCGCCGATCTGGCGCATGCCACCGCGCGGGATTATGCCCGCTTCCTCATCGCTGCCCGCAACGACCGCGGTCTGACCAGCGTCATCGCCGCCGAACGCAGCAGCTCGCAGGCCGATCTGACGTCCGACATTTGTACCGGAACGAAAGCGACCACCTGTCCGCCCTGGACGGGCTTTGGCCTTGGCTGGCAACTTCTCAGCTTTCCCGGCGGAACGACGATGCTCCACACCGGCAAGGATGCCGGGGCATTCACCTTCGCCGCGATCGATCGCGCGAGCGGCGATGGCATCGTCATCCTGACCAACAGCGACAATGGGTGGCGGGTGATCCTGCCGATCCTCGAACGCACGGGCAGCGATCCGAAGCTGATCGCCTTCCTCCGTGGCCAGATGAGCTGACGGGACCGCTCGCGCCGTCAGCCGCGACGCCGAGGCGATGGGTCGATCAGCCGCAGATAGGCGAAAGCGGCGTAGCCAACCGCCAGCACCACCAACGTCAGCAACGGGCCTGCGACCTCGCCGATCGACGCTCGCATCTGATTGAGCGGGACGAAGGCATGCACCCCTGCCGTCGAGGGTATCAGCTGCGCGAAGGCGGCGACGAAGCGCGGCATCTGATCGAGCGGGTAGGTGGCACCGGTCAGAAAGAAGAAGGGCACCGACGTCGGGCCGAGAATGTAGATCGCCCGCTCCGCCCGGTCGAAGGTGCTGCCCGCCAGCAGACCCAGCGCGGCGACCGCGGTCGCGAAGATCGGCACCGCCAGCAGCATGCCGGGCACATTCCCGTCGACGGGCACCCCCTGGAGCCAGAAGATCAGGCCGAAGAGGAAATAGCAGCCGAGCATGCCGACCGAGGAGAAGGCGGCGAGCGTGCCGCCATATTCCGCGCGCTCCATCCGCCAGCAGCCCAGCCGCCGCCGCCCGCCCATGAAGGTCGCGGCGCCGAACAGCAGCGTCTGCTGGATGATGATGACGGCGACCGAAGGAAAGACATAGCCCTTATAGCCGCCGGTCCGGTTGAACAGCGGCTCCTCGACGACCGCGACCGGCGGGCCACCGCGATCGAGCTGGCCTCCCGGCAGAAGACGGGTCTTCGCGATGTCCTGGACGACCGCGGTCACCGCCTCGCCGATCGTGCTGGCGCGGAGCAGATAGGTGGCGTTGACCCAGACCGCGATCCCCGATCCGGCCGTCCCGGCCCGCAGCTGGCGTTCCAGACCATCGGAGATCAGGATGATCCCATCGACCTTGCCGCTTCGCATGTCGGCGCGCGCGGCGGACAGGTCGTCGGCCACCGCCGCGACGTGAATGGCGCGGGTGGCATCCAGGTCGCGGATCATGGCGCGGCTCAGCGCACTGGCGTCCTGATCGACCACCACCACGGGCAGCTTGCGCGGTGCCTCGTGCGCATAGGGCGCAGGATAGTAAAAGGCATAGAGGACGACCGCGAGCAACATCGTGCTGAGCAATGTACGCGAGGTGAGGATCGCGCGCCATGTCGCAAGGAACGCCGCACCGAAGGTCATTGCCGCCCTGTCCGCGCCGTGATGAGGGCCAGCGCGCCGCCGCCCGCAATACCGACATAGGCGATGAGCGCCAGGGTCGGCGAAACTGCTGCGGCGATCGTCTGACCGCTCACCTGCCCCATCTGGAGCGCGATATAATGGGTGAGCGGCAGCACCTCGCTCCAGATCCGCGCAAAGGCATTGCCGCCGTTCAGGGGCAGCGTCGCCCCCGAATAGGCGAGCGCGGAGCCCGCATAGACGGCGCTGGCCGACAGCGCGGTAGCGGTTTCGCGCGTGACCGCCACCAGCAACGCGGCGATGGCGGCGGTCGCGACGTAGAACAGCGTCTGACCGCAGGCGATGAGGACAAGACTGCCCTCGACACGCCAGCCGCGCGCCAGGGTCAGATAGAGAAGCCAGACCAGCCCCCAGCCGCTGATCGCCACGACATAGGGCAGCAACTTGCCCGCCAGGGCCGCCCCCACCCCGCCGCTGTCCTTCGCCCAGGCCGACAGCGACTTGTCCTCGAGTTCGCGACCCAGCGCCATCGCGCAGACACAGGCCGTGATCAGATGCAGGACTGCGGGAAAGATCAGCAGCCCCAGAAACCATTCGAAGCTGACCGGCGCATTGCCAAGCGCCGTCGCCTCCACCACCAGACGCCGGACGCGGCTGGCCGGCACGACGTGGTTCGGCAACTGGCCGGCCGCGATGGTGGGGAGCGCCGCCGTCACCGCATCTCCAGCCGCGCGCGCGACCTGACCGCCAGCGGTCAGAAAGCTGCCATTGTAGAGGATGCGGACGACCGGCTCGCGATGCCGGGCGATGCTGTCGCCAAGCCCCGCGGGAATGTGCACGAACCCCATGATCGTGCCGATGCGGACGGCGCGCACTGCGGCGGCCTCGTCGCGGTAGCTGCCGCCGCGACGGATGAGGGGCGATGCGTCCAGCGCGCGGATGATCGCCCGGCTCGCGCCGCTGCCGTCACTGTCGACGATGCCGAGCGGCAATTGGCGAAACGGCCCCTGCCAGAACAGCGCGGCGACGAGGAATATCAGGATACCGGGCAGCAGCGTGATCCCCGCCAGATCCCAGCGATCGCGGCGAAGGTGCCGCATCTCCCAAGCCAGCGCCCGGCGGAAGGCGGTCATTGCGGCCAGTCGAACAGGACGCTCATGCCTGGGCGCAGCTTGGGAATCGCGGATACGGGACGCAGCCGGATCTCGAACGTGCGCACGTCATAGCCCGACGCCTCGCGCGTTGCGCGCCAGATTGCGAAGTCGCCGCGCGGCGCGACGAGATAGACCCGGAAGGCGGCGTCGCGTTGCAGCGCGGGGATATGGCCGTGCAGCACCGACCCGATGCCGATCGCATGATACCGGTCCTCGCGCAGGTTGAGCGCGACCCAGGGGTGGTCGATGTCGATGACCTGATAGGCGGGGATGACGGGGCTGACGACCTCGCCCGGCCGCACCAGCTTGCGCGCGACCTCTCCCGCGATCGGCGACACCAGCCGCGTTTCGCGCCCGAGGGCGTCGGCGGTGCGCAGCGCAGCCTCGGCGATGCGGACCTGCGCATTGGCGGCCTGTCGGTTCTGCGGCCGCGCACCCGCCAGCGCCTTGGCATATTGCTGGCGGGCAGCCTCCGCATTGCGGGCGCTGCTGTCGCGGGCCGCAGCCGCTTCGTCGCGGCGCTGGGCGGCGACCACGCCCTCGGCATAGAGGTTGGCGGTACGTCGGCTGGTCACCGCCGCCAGATCCGCCGCCGCCTGCGCCGCCTGCCACGTCGCGCGCAGCGTCGCGATATCCTCCGCCCGGGCACCCTCGTTGGTTTCGGAGGCGATGGCGCGCGCGGCGTCGAGCGCCCCTTGCGCCTGCGCCTGCCCGCCCGCGATCTCGGGGCTGGACAAGGTGGCGAGCAGCGACCCCGGCTGGACCCGCTGCCCCTCCTCCGCAATCAGTCGATCGACGCGGGCGAGCGCCTTCGTCCCGACATTGACCTCGTCGGCATCGACCATGCCCTGCAGCTGCTCGGGCGCCGGGCGGCTCGCCAGCCACGGGCCCAGTCCGATGACGATCACGACGATCAGCCCCGCGACGATCGCGAGCGACCGCTTGCCACGCGCTGGCGGGGTGGTGGCTTCGTCGGTCACTGCTCATCCCCCAAACGTCGATCGGCGCGCGCCAGATAGGTGGTGAAGTCGTCGACCCGGTGGCTGGCCGCGAGCAATCCGGCGAGCGCGAGATCATATTCATAGGCCGCCGCGATCCGCTGGCTTTGCGTCGTCGCCAGCACCGCCCGGGCATCGACGAGCGACGAGGACGGCGCCTCCCCTTCCGCGAAGGAGAGCTGCTGCACCCGCAGATTTTCGCGCGCTGCCGCGAGGTTGCTGTCGAGCAGCAGGAAAGACCGCCGGGCCGTTTCGACCAAATTCCAGGCACGGACGATTTCGCTAGCCACGTCCCTGCGTGCCTGCGCTGCCGCGTCTGCGGCCGCACGCTCCTGCTCGCGTGCCGCGTCGAGCGACTTCTTGCGGTCGAAATTCGACAGCAGGGTATATCGCAGGCTGACGCCGGCTACCCAATCGGGTTCGGTCGGCAGCGCATGGTCGCGGTTGGCATTGTAGCTGCCGAACGCAAAGGCCTGGGGACGGTATCGCGCCTTTGCCAGGTCGACGCCCGCCCGCGCGATGCCGCGCGCGGCGTCGGCACCCCGCGCGCGCGGCGAGGTGTCGATCCCGCCCAGGAAGATGTCAACCGGCGGCAAGGGCGTCGAATTGACGAACAGCGGCGTCAGCGCCGTTATGCCCTGCGGCTGATCGAGCAGCCGCGCCAACGCATCGGCCGCACTCGATTCCTCGAGCTGCGCGCGCAGATAGGCCCGCTCGGCGGCGTCGCGGGCGACCTGGACCTGAAGCACGCGGGCATGTGGGATGACGCCGTTCTGCTCGAGCTTGCGGGCGTCGGACAGATGGCGATCGAACCCCGCCAGCGTCTCGCGGGTCGAGCGCGTCAGCTGCGATGCCACCTGCCGCCCGAAATAGCTGCGAACCAGACCGACGCGGGCCAGGTCGCGGCCCCCGGCCTGCTTGGCCCGCGCCACGTCGACGGCGGCGTCGGCACCAGCCTGCACCGCCGGGATCGCTCCGCCTGTATACAAGGGCATGGCTGCGGTCACGGCGGGTCGGAACACCGTATCGCGCGTCTGATACTGGAGGGTGTCGGGAATGGCCCCGAAGATCGTCGGCAGCGCCGCACCGACCCGCTGGACTACCTGCCCGACGATCTGCTGCAGACCGACGGGGAAATTGCCCGGAAGCTGCGACAGGAAGTCCGCGGCCCCGGTCGCCACATTGTCCTTCGCGCCGGTCAGATCGACGGACAGCGTCTTTTGATAGGCGATGACGCTGGCGGAGGCGCTGACGACCGGGCGGCGAAGACTGCGCGTGGCATCGGCGATCAATTCGCTTGCGCGGACGGCATGATCCTCGCCGGACAGGCCGGGCGACGCATCGTCAAGCCTGGCCAGGGCCGCATCGAAGCTGAGCCCCAGCGACGGCTGCGCCGCATCCGGCGGCGTCAAGGTCTGGGCCTCCGCCTGCACGATCGCGGCACAGGCGAATAATGCTAGGAACGCCAGCCGTGCCGCCGGGCGTCGGATCACGCCATTGCCTTGCCGTCGTGCGGACGGGCCCCGCACAGGTCGGTCGTCAGGCGCTCGCTCCGACAGGATTGGTTCCCGCATGCGATCCCCCTCCACCCATGTGCCTGACAGAGCACAAAATGTCGCAGATGTGGACGGTGGTTACAATAGCGTCACGATCGCAGCCCGACGAGCCAGACCGGTTTCTCCGCCACCGGCCCGGGCGATCCTTCCGACAGCGGCGGTGTCACCGCCGCGTCAGCAGCACCGGGCGGCTGCCGACCTTGATGCGAAGCAGTTCGTACGGCTTGCGGCGCAGGTCGCGGCCGCCGTGAAAGCCGGGCTGGCGGTGAAGCTGGTTAGCGGTAAAGTAGAGATAGCCATCGGGGCCGATTGACAGGGTATCGGGCCAGCTGATGCGCGGATCGCTGACCAGGGTCGACCACTGGCCGTGATCGAGCACCCGGATCGCATTATGTTCGTAGTCACCGGCGAAGACGCGCCCCCGATCGTCCTCGGCAATGCCGTCGGACGCGCCCTTGCGCCCCATGCTGCGAACCGCGCGGCCAAGTTGCTCTTCCGATACGGATGGATCGCGCAGCATCGCCGTGGGTACGGCATGGAGCGTGCGGCCCGAGAGCGGCCCGTAATAGAGCATGCTGCCATCGGCGCTCAGCGCGATCGCGTCGCTGGCGATGGCGACCGGCGTCGCAGGCCCGTTGGCCGGGCGGTTCATCAGCACCTCGCCGTCGACGACCGGCGTGAAGCCCGGCTCCGGGTTGGTCGTCGCGTGGCCGGACAGGCGGCGGATCGCCCGTCCGCTGGCGATGTCGACGACGATAATGCCACCGACGCCCGCGTTGCTGCTGTCGGTGATGTAAGCGGTGCCCTGCTCCCCCTGCCGCAGGTCGAAGCGCACGTCGTTGAGATAGGTCGTCGGCAGCACGACGCTTGGGGGCAGGACGATCGTCTTGACCACCCGGTTGGTCGCGAGATCGATGGCGACCAGCTTCGCGCCACCCGCCTGGGGCGGCGCGAATTTCGGTGCCGCCGTGTCGAGCACCCACAAGCGGTTCGCGCCATCGGCGACGACGCTCTGCACCGAGATGAAGTGACCAGCCGGGTCAGCGGGATCAGGGCGATTGGTCGCGGCGTCGGGATAGGGCACCGCCTTGCCATCGACTAGCTCGGCGACCGTGAACGGCGCCTGGTCGCCCCATTGTGGGAAGTTGACGAAGATACGGCCGTTGGGCGCGACGGTCACGCCGGTCGGCATCGCGCCATCGAAGGCTGCGACCCGCTCGATCCGGGGAGCCGAAGCCGTATCGCGGGCCGTCGCCCCGACCGTGATCGAGGCGACGGCAGCGGCGGCGAGGAGTAATGTGGCGGATCGTGTCATTGCATCATCTCCTTCAGGATACGGCCCGCCTCATGCGGCTCGGACCGGAGATATTGCGGCGGTGCCTTGACCGAAGCGCCGAGCGCGGCGGCGGCGTGCCAGGGCCAGCGCGGATTCCACAAGGCGGTGCGCGCGATGGCGATGGCGTCCGCATGCCCGTCCTGCAGAATCTGCTCGGCCTGCTGCGGATCGGTAATCAGGCCGACCGCGATGACGGGCATCGTGACCGCGTCCTTGACCGTCCGGGCCAGCGGCACCTGATAGCCGGGACCGACCGGAATCTGCTGGCGCGGATCGAGGCCGCCGCTCGACACGTGGATGGCGGCGCAGCCGCGCTGTTCCAGCGCTTCGGCAAATTGCGCGGTTTCGTCCACCGTCCAGCCGCCCTCGACCCAATCGGTCCCCGACACGCGGACGGTGACGGGTCGGTCAGCGGGAAACGCCGCGCGCACCACCTCGAAGATTTCGAGTGGGAACCGCATCCGATTTGCGAGACTGCCGCCATAGGCATCCTCGCGGTTATTGGAGAGTGGCGAGAGGAATTCGTGCAGCAGATAGCCATGCGCGGCATGGATCTGGATCGCGTCTAGCCCAAGCCGCGCTGCCCGCCGGGCGGCATCGGCGAAGGCATCGCGGATCCGTGCTAGTCCGGCTTCGTCCAAGGCGACGGGCGCATGATCGGTCGCGGCATAGGGCACCGCGCTCGGCGCAACCGTCTGCCAGCCATTCTCCGCATCCGGCGCGATCTGCGCGCCCCCGTGCCACGGCTTGGCACAGCTCGCCTTCCGGCCGGCATGCGCCAGCTGGACGACGAGCGGTACGTCCGACCAGCGGCGCACACTGTCGATCACGCGCCGCATCGCCTCTTCGGTACGGTCGTCGTACAGACCGACATCGCCATAGGTGATCCGCCCGTCCGGGCTGACCGCGGTGGCTTCGATCGTCAGAGCGCCCGCCCCCGCCATGGCGAGCTGGCCCAGGTGCATCTGGTGCCAGTCGGTCATCGCACCGTCTTCGGCGGAATATTGGCACATCGGCGCGATGACGAGGCGGTTGGTGAGGCTGAGTCCGCCGACCGTCAGCGGTTCGAACAGTCGGGCCATTATGCGTCTCCCGTGGAGGGCCGCGACGCCGAAGGACCGGCGGCGTGCAGCATGGTCTGGAGATTCCGCACGATCATGCCGCCTGATCCTTCAGGGCGTCCATCACGAGTTCCGCCGTACGGGTCGCGCTCGCCGGGTTCTGGCCCGTCACCAGATTGCCGTCGCGCAGGGCGAAGGGGGCGAAGTCCGGGCCTGCCTCATGCTGGCCGCCGAGTTCCCTGAGGCGGGTTTCGAGCAGGAAGGGCACGGCCTGGTCCAGTCCGACCGCGCGCTCCTCGCTGTCGGTGAAGCCCGCGACACGCCGACCGGCGACGAAGGGCGTGCCGTCCGCCTTCTTGGCCGAGACGAGCCCCGCCGGGCCATGGCAGACGGCGGCGACGATCTTGCCCGCGCGGTCGAACCGCTCCACCAGCTGCGCCAGTTCCGCACTGCCGGGATAATCGAACATGGTGCCGTGGCCGCCGGGCAGGAACAGCGCGTCATAGCCGTCGGGGTCGATGCTGGTGAACACCGGCGTATCGGCAACCTCGGCCTTCAGCGCGTCGTCCTTCAGATAGCGTTCGACCGAGGCATCGTTCTCGCCGTCCGCATTGACGCTGCGCTGGTCGACCGGCACCGCGCCGCCCTTGATCGAGGCGAGCGTCACGTCGGCACCGGCATCGCGGAAGACGTAATAGGGGGTGGTCAGCTCCTCCAGCCAGACGCCGGTCGGTTCGGTCCCCGGCGTCATGCGATCGGCGGACGTGGTCACCATGAGGATACGGGTCATCGTCAAAACTCCTGCTGCGTGGACGTCACGAACGCGGGGTGCCCGCCACCGCACCCGCAACAACGAGGTCATAGGGCTGTGCGATCCGGCAGCGGCGACCGGGCGTTCGTTTCCGTCCTTGTGCCCAAACAGATAGGCCCTCGCCGACATCAGCAAATCCAAGCGGAATGGCGATCGGCCATAAGACAGGTTATGGAAACCAAATGTCCCTGTTGCAGTTGCGCACCTTTGTCGAAGTCTATCGCCGCCGCTCGCTGAGCGACGCGGCCCGCGCGATCGGCATCACCCAGCCCGCCGCGTCGCAGCATATCGCCTCGCTCGAGGCGCAGCTCGGCCACCCCCTGTTCGATCGCCATTCGCGCGGCGTGCGCGCCACGGCAATCGCCGACGACCTGGCTGCGGCCATCGGCGACAGCCTCGATACGGCAGAAACGGCGCTCGCCACGGCGCGGGCGCGATCCTCGCGAATGTCCGGGACGGTGCATATCGCCGCGCCGTCGGACTTGCTGGGCGAGATGATCGCCCCCCGGCTGGGGCCGCTGCTGGACGCAGGCCTCGACCTGCGCCTCAACATCGGCGGGCGGGACGCACTTTACAGCCTGTTGCTGGAAGACAAAGTGCATCTGGCCGTGACGGCATCGCAGCCGGACGATCCCCGGCTCGCCTTTCACCGGCTCGGCGATGAGGATTTGCGCGCCGTCGCCGCGCCGGCAGTGATCGAGCGGATGGCGGGCCAGCCGCTGGCCGATGCGCTGACACGCATACCGCATCTGGCGTACGATCTCGACCGGCCGCTACTGCGCGCCTGGCTTGAGGCCAACCGGATCGTGCTGGCCGGTCAGCCCGCCCTGACCGCGCCCGACCTTCGCGTGCTGCGGTCTGGGTTATGCGCGGGGCTCGGCTGGACGGTCCTGCCCGGTTATCTGACCCGTGCCGAGCGGGCCGACTGCACGCTCGTCGAGATACCTGCGCCGATCAGGGTGCCGCACAACACCTTCTACCTCGTCTGGGCGCGTTCGTCGCTGCGGCACCCCCGCGTTGCGCTGGCCCGCGATGCCTTGATCGCCGCGCTCAGGACTTGAGGTCAAGTCGACAGGGCATCGTGGGGCTCACTTCTCAACCCATCGATGGCGGCCTCGATTGACGTGGACATTCGTCGGTGGACCCCGAACGCGGATTGACGTGGATCCCGGCGTACATCAGCGGCCGCAAAAGCCGCCGATTTCTGCCAGTTTATATCAATTTTTGAATGGTACGCATAAGGCCCAAAAAGGCCAAAGTGGCGGAGAGGGAGGGAGCCTGATTATCGCTTAAGCACATGCTATCGCACCGTATTATTACTGGCGACGCTTACGCTTCCCGGTTTTTCCCCGGCGGAGAAGCCAACTATTGTTCCGCTTCCGTTCTCAGGATATGGTCGGGCAGAAGGGATCAGCCATGAGTCGCTTGAAAGCTACTGACGTTCACCTACCGCTTTCCACATTCTCGGTGATACGCCTCCACCAGAAGAGCAAAGTATCCGGGTTTTTCCTACCGAACCGCCCCGATCAAGGTCCAATGCTCATCGAGGGCGATGGCGAGAGTTTGGTTGCCATCACTCTTGACGGTCAGCGTTCGTTCCAGCGCTTCGATCTGGCAGTCGGCGGGTCGCTGGAAGGTATTTTGTTCGCCGACATCCACTTAGCGGTGGACATCACGAGCCGATACAATCCTGCGAGCCAGTCCCATCTTGGCGCTTTGACGCTTGTGGAAAATCGAGCGAACTTGGTCAGCTTTCGCGCAGGTGATGACTTCATGGATAGGGAGCCTTTCCCCCTGTCAATCGAGGCTGATGCGAAAGCCGAAAAGCCATTCGGTTTTCGAAAGTGGTCAATCGTAGCCCAGCATGAGGGTGACGAGATTGAGCTTTGGCGAACCGAGGATGGTGACGTCACAAGCAAAAACGGCGACAAGTAGCATCCCACCATATGGGCGATGATCTTGCCGAGGGTGTGAGTCAGGCTGCAGCCTTTCTAAAGGAACTGTTCGCACAGTTGCCAAAAATGTTGAACGACCACCGGAGGCACGATGCTGGGTTCCGAAGGCGAAATTACAAGCGTTGGAAGGACGGGCTAGACCTCCTAAAGATGTTCATTGTGGTAAGTCAGGAATATGGCTCCACGTTCAACGAGCGCGAGCGCCCGCGCGCGGTAAGGGAGCAGAATTACACGTTTGAAGCCACCGTCGCGCTTCACGCTCGCGGCATTAGAGTTGCCAATGAAATCTTAGCGCTTCTTATGGAGGGCTTTCCAGATGGGGCGCTAAGCCGGTGGCGCACGCTGCATGAGATCGGTGTGGTAGCTACGTTTCTCGCAAATAATGATCGCGAGGTATCCAAACGTTTCATCGCGCATCGCGGTATCGTCAGCGCGAAAGCGCTCAAACAACATGTCGAGTTCCTACCACGTTCGAACATGGCACCATTGCAAGCCGGAGAGCTGGAGGCAGCGGAGGCGACGCGCGCTGCACTTATAGAGGAATTTGGCCCGGAGTTCGGAGAGGACAACGGGTGGGCCTTTCCGATCATCAACAAGCGAAAGCGCATCAACCTATTTGACTTGGAGGAAGCCACAGGCCTCGATCATTGGCGTCCTCGATTTAGATGGGCATCAGATGATATACACGTCGGGGCGAAACCACATTTCGCGAGCTTGGGAATGGCCGAGCGACCGCGCGACCAGCCCGCATTGCTGGTAGGACGGAGCAACAGCGCTTTTACCGATCCCGCCCACATGTGCGTTATCAGCTTAAACCTTGCCAATCACGCGCTACCGGAAGCCTATCGGGATGAAGATGATAGAATGATACTGATGGCACTTCGGCTGCTCAGTGATCTAGTCGGTGAGACCTTTTTGGAAATTGATCGCGAGACGGGAAAAAAGTCAGCGCGCGCAAAGGCCGAAAGGGCGGCAGGAAAGACAGCTTAGATTGATGGGGCGGCGGAGGAGCCTAGCTCACCCCGCCGCCGCCGCGCGAACGCCTGCCCTCAAACGCTCGCGCGGAGCCGGTCAGATCAGGCCACGATACGCAGCACCCGGATCGCGAACGGATCGAGCAAGCCGCCGCCCACGCGCTTCGTGACGTAGAAGTTCACATACGGCTTGTTGGTAAACGGATCGCGGAGGATGCGGCTGCCCATACGATCATTGATGAGGTAGCCCGCCTTGAAGTCGCCGAAAGCGATGGCGAGGTTGCCAGCGGTCGGCGCGGGCATCGTCTCGTCAATTTCCACCGGACGACCCAGCAGCAGAGCGGGCTGGTCGGACACCAGCGCCTCCCTCCAGATCGGACGGCCATCGGCGTCCTTGATCTTCGCGATCTGAGCAGCCGTCTGACTCGACATGAGCCAAGTCGCGTTCTGTCGGTACGGAGCGCCCAGCCCATAGAGGAAGTCGGTGAGCGCA
>OFQU01000073.1_pt1 | contig 19300 bp, 17 predicted proteins | sample 1542981 | NCBI WGS metagenome assembly OFQU01 (sample SAMN07774233, study PRJEB24372) | wastewater metagenome | isolation source: Exp Tend CN 90WW | collected 2016-02
TTTGAGCATTACTTTTTTTCATTATAGCCATACCCCCATCTATATTAATTATTTTATTTCGGATACTTTCCTGAACAGTCTTTGGCTAATCACAGGTTTACTGAGTCTTGTTGGCTTGCATGATGTTTTACAAAATAAACATTCGATCTTAAAGAACTATCCGATTATGGGGCACTTTCGTTTTATTTTTGAAGATTTCCGCCCTGAAATTCGCCAATATTTTATTGAGGCCGATCAAGATGCACTGCCTTTTTCGCGTATGCAACGCAGTTTGGTCTATCAACGTGCAAAAAACCAAAATGCAGATAAACCATTCGGCTCCATTATCGATGTCTATGCAGACAACTACCGCTTCATGACTCATTCACTGAGCCCATGTACACCTGCTGACCCTAAAACCTTCCGTATTTTGGTGGGCAATTCGCAATGCTCACAACCTTATAGTGCTTCTATTTTCAATATTTCAGCCATGAGTTTTGGCAGCCTGAGTGCCAATGCTATTCGCGCTTTAAATAAAGGAGCACAAATGGGTGGTTTTTACCATGATACTGGCGAAGGCAGTTTAAGTCCGTACCATCTTGAATATGGAGGCGATATTGTTTGGGAGTTAGGCAGTGGTTATTTCGGTTGCCGTACTCTAGATGGTCAATTTGACCCTGAAAAATTTGCCGTTCAAGCCAAGCGACCTCAAGTCAAAATGATCGAAATCAAGCTCTCTCAGGGAGCAAAGCCCGGTCATGGCGGGATCCTACCGGAAGATAAAATTTCTGAAGAGATTGCCGAAATACGAGGTGTCAGTCGTGATCATGACTGTGTTTCCCCCTCAAGTCACTCTGCCTTCAAAACGCCAATTCAGATGATGCATTTTATTCAAAAACTGCGTGAGTTATCTGAAGGCAAACCTGTCGGTTTCAAGCTGTGTATTGGTCAGCCTTGGCAATTTATGAGCATTGTCAAAGCCATGCTGCATACTCAAATTATTCCTGATTTTATTGTCGTAGATGGCTCCGAAGGCGGTACTGGTGCAGCACCTATCGAGCTGATAGACAATATGGGCGTACCACTACGTGAAGGCTTACTTTTTGTACACAACACACTGGTCGGTGCTGGTTTACGTGATCAGATCAAAATTGGTGCCAGTGGCAAATTGGTTAGTGCCTTTGATATTGCCAGTACCATGGCAATTGGGGCAGATTGGGTCAATTCTGCACGAGGATTTATGTTCGCGGTGGGCTGCATTCAAGCGCAAAGTTGTCATACCAACCAATGCCCTGTTGGTGTTGCAACGCAAGACAAAGAGCGTCAGAAAGCAATACATGTGCCCACCAAAGCCGAACGTGTACTTCATTTTCATGACAACACATTAAAAGCACTTTCGGAAATGATTGCTTCAGCGGGCTTAAAACATCCAGCAGAAATTAAAGCACGCCATTTAGCACAGCGCATTAATGACCGAGAAATTCGAAACTATGCGCAGCTGCATTTTTGGTTAAAAGATGGTGAACTGCTGTCTTGTGAAAATAAAGATGAAGAGAACTTCTATTTCCGTATGTGGAATATGTCTAAATTAGAACATTTCTAAATAAAAAGGAGGCTCTATCAGCCTCCTTTTTTATTTTCGATAAGAGAAATCACAGAATGTTAGTAATATCCACTCGATGAACCCTGCGCATGTAAAAAGGCAGGAATTAAACCTGTTAAGGCCGCGCGAATATCCGAACGTTCATTAATCAATTGATGTGAACCTTCCTCCAACATCAATAAAGTTTGTAAGCGGAACTTCTCACGAATAAACTCAATGTTATAACGCCAGTCTACCGTCTGATCCAGCGCACCTTGGGCTAACCAGACAGGAATGCGGCAGGCTGGGCGCTGCTCCATTTCCAACATCCATTTGGACATAGCCAAAATCCAATCCATACCCATCATGCGAGGTTGTAGCGGATCTTTTAAACGAACAAAGCGTAAGAACTCTGGGTTGTGATTATTCCGCCTAAAATGACGCGGCACTTGACGTTTAATCCGACGAATAATGCCTAATCCAACCGAGTTATGCCACCAAGCGGATTTTGCAGGTCGAATGAGTGGCGACAACAACAAAACACGTTGCACATAAGGGTTTTCACGGCGTTCGGCAAACTCAAGCAAATGATGCATCAAAATTGCACCACCCGTGCTCTGTCCTATGCCTAGCCACGGTTGCGGTAGCTGCTCAGCATGTTTCACATAGCGCACCACAGCATGTAACACATCTTGATAATGATCAAAATTTTGGATATTCGCAGGTGATCCATCACTGAGTCCATGCCCCGGAAGATCATAGGTCAGTACACTAAAGCCTTGTTCAAGCAACTCTTTAATAATAGGTTGATAAATTCCGCTATGCTCTAAATAACCATGCAACAGACAGACTGAACCTTTGATTTTTTCAATTTTTGGTGCAAAAACTTGGACATGCAGCTTAAACAAAGGCATTTGAACATAACCTTGCCAGTGATCACAGTCCAACGCATCTAAACCATATAAACGACGATAAGACACCATCTCCACCGATGCTTCATACGGCTGGTTTAGATTCAAAGGCATTAAAAGCTGTGGTGTCGTCTCACGGCTCGGCACAGGAAGTTCAAGTTGTTTGAGTACGGAAGGATTTAAAAAAGGAAGTTCAGGCATTATGGAATCTCCCTACAGTCACTCGAACCCAACAGTACATCGCGTATCGTTGCGAGCATTTCATAATTGGCACGGCGACTATGATCATAATTTTGCTCACTTGGGCGCCATTGGGTTAATTGGGTCGGCATAGGTGCCTCAATCGGCTGTGTTTCGATACCATTTAAAGCAAATAAACGGCGTGTACGTGGCATATGATATTGATCTGTAATTAAAATCACTCTAGGTGCGCCACCTTTTTTCTGCAACAGCAAAGAGCTAAAGCGCGAGTTTTCGCAGGTGTTCATACTACGATCTTCCAATAGTTTCGCGTCGACTCCACGCGCCTTTAACCATCTTTGCATATACGGGGCTTCGACACCGCTAAGCACAATGGGGAGCTTGAACTGCTGTTCAACCTGCAGTGTTGTTTCAAGACGTAATCGCGTATATTCATTCACCACTATATCTTTACGATTTTTGTCTAAAGTTAATCCACCACCCAAAACAACTATGGCATTCGGCATGTTTAATGCCGCTTTTCTCTCTTCATTTTGTGCATGTATTTGTGCGATGTCCTGATAGATTTGTTCATCTATCGGCTCTTCCTCTACAGTCTCAACTTTATGTGTTTTTAAAAAGTCGAGATAATGTTCCATCAGGGCTTTATTTTCTTTGCTATTCAGCTCTAGCAGTTCTTTGACATTTTCAGTCGGGTCAACCTCAGAACTTGCTGTCTCAATCACCAAAGGAATTTGAGGCTTTTGCTCTTTTTCTTGCTCTTCACGCTGTTCAGAAATAATTAACTGTTGTAGTGCTTTATAACGTGCCTGAATCGTGGTTAGGTTTTGCGAATTATGTTCTTTGATTTGCTCTTCCATCAACTGTAAGTACGCTTGACGGGCAATCCACAAATCAGAACCTGGTTCTAAGCTCTCTTGCTCACTGAGTGCCGCCATTTTTTGACTTTGTGCTGCAACTTCATTGACGTCTACAGGGACAAAGGCATTTAATGTCGCCACAATCAGCTTAGAGTAAAAAGGCGTATAAATAAAAATCATTAAACAGCCGAAAAATGCAAACAGCACCGAAGTGATTTGCATTAAACGTACCATTTTATGGGTTTTACTCATACTTTTAACGACCCTGATGAGATTGGATGAGACCCGCCGAATTAAATAGCACAGGCTCAGGTTCCAACAAAACTTTAAATTTATTATACACATCCTGCTGTACTGCACGGTATGTGCTCTGTACATCGTTCAAATCTGCATTGGCATAATTCACTAAAACCAAGGCTTGTTTGGCAAACATCCCGACCACACCAAGCTGCTTACCTTTCCAGCCCGATTGATCAATCAACCAACCTGCTGCAATTTTAACATCACCATTCGCCTGCGGATAATGTGGCAGTTTTTCAAATTGTTGGGCTAAAAGGTCATAAGCTTGCTGACTAATAATTGGGTTCTTAAAAAAACTGCCTACGTTAGGAAATTCTTTCGGATCAGGCAATTTACTTTGACGAATCTGAATCACTTGTTGTTGTAAATTAAAAGCAGTGAGCTCATCACCCACGGCTTGTTTTAAGTCACCATAGCTAATTTTCAAATCTTCTTTTTTCAATAACTTGAAAGTCACATGTGTAATCACATAGCGATTTGGATCATCTTTAAAAATACTATGACGATAACTAAATGCACAGTCTTTAGCTTGAATATCGCTAAATGTTTTCAACTGTCGGTCATAGACTTGCACGCTTTCGATGAACTCACCGGCCTCTACACCATAAGCGCCAATATTTTGTACAGGAGATGCACCCACGAGCCCTGGAATCAACGCCAAATTCTGCAAGCCAAATAAATGATGTTCTGTCGTCCAAAGCACAAAGTCATGCCAAACTTGACCCGCACCGACCCGTATAGTTTTGGTATTCGCATCTTCAGACAGGTTTTCTACGCCTAGAATGTTCATATGCACAACCAAAGCATTAATTTGTGCAGGAAGCAGCATATTACTTCCACCAGATAGAATCATGACATTCAAAGCGTGTTGCTGTGCATAATCCAATGCTTCTACAAGCTCATCTGGACTGTGAATTTGAACATAATGAGAGGCTATCGCATTTAAACTTAAAGTATTAAAAGGTTTAAGCTGTTTTTGTGTTTCGATTTGCATGCACGAACCTTAATTACTGTTCAAATTGTTGTTTAAAAATACTGACCCACGCTTGGCTGCTCGACTCACATTGGTCAAGAACACGTTCAAAACCATCAAAGCCACCATAGTAAGGATCAGGTAATGCTTGCTGCGGATACTGCGCGTCATGTTCAGACATCAGTGCAACTTTAGCGCGGAGAGGCTGAGTACCAAATTCAGTTTGCGCTGTTTGATACAAGGCTTGAATATCATCATAATTACGATGATCCATTGCCAGAATTAAATCGAAATGAACAAAATCACGGGTCTGTAACTGTCGTGCGCGTAAGCTGGATAAATCATAGCCCCGTTTTAAAGCATGTTCTTGACTACGCAAGTCAGGTGCTTTGTTGGGATGGTAATTACTGGTTCCCGCCGAATCGACTTCGATGTTGAGCTGATGTGCATCACAAAAATGTCTGAGAACCACTTCTGCCGTGGGAGAACGACAAATATTTCCTAAACAGACACATAACACCTTATAGGGCGCTGTGAATGACATAACCACCTCGAAACAGCTTTATTTTCAAGTGTCTTATGTTAAGTTATTTAGAGGATGAATCCTATAGAAGTACAAAACAATATTGTTGGATAAGATATAAAAAAGGATGCTGATATGAACCAATTTCAATTTCAAACTGTGCCGAATATTATTTCTGGCTTAGGCAGCATTCAACAGCTCAGAGGCATTTTAACAGCACGTCCTTATCAGCATCTGTTATTGGTTACAGATGCAGGCATGTTAAAGCATCAGCTTCATCTTCCCATCTTAGAAATTTTAGAAGATCTCTCACTCACTTACAGTATTTACAGTGAGGTTGAAGCAGATCCAAGTGAGCAAATTGTTTTAAATGCGGTTGATTATGCCAAACAGCAAAAAGTAGATATCGTTTTAGGCTTTGGTGGCGGCAGCTCTATGGATGTTGCAAAAATTATTGCCATCCTCAGCCATCCTGCACAGCAGCAACACTTGTCAGATCTTTATGGGATGAATCATGCCCAAGCACCTCGCCTACCCTTAATTTTGGTCCCAACCACTGCAGGGACAGGCTCTGAGGTCACACCAATTTCGATCGTCACCACAGGTGAAACGACAAAGACTGGAATCGTAGCACCCATTCTTTTTGCCGATGTAGCGATTTTGGATGCGACTTTTACTGAAAATCTGCCGCGTCATATTAGTGCTGCTACAGGCATTGATGCGATGGTACATGCGATTGAAGCCTATACTTCTAAAATCAAGAAAAACCCCTATGCAGACATGTTAGCGAAACAGGCTTTAAAACTGCTGAATCAAAACCTCAGTTTGGTGCTAGAAGATGGTCGAAATTTAGAAGCTCGACAAAATATGTTGGTCGGTTCAATGTTGGCAGGACAAGCCTTTGCCAATGCCCCTGTAGGTGCTGTTCATGCGCTGGCTTATCCATTGGGTGGGCATTTTCACATTTCTCATGGACACAGTAATGCCTTAGTGCTGACAGAGGTTTTAAAGTTTAACCTCCCCCAAGCTAAGCAACATTATGCGGAACTGATCTGCTGGCTCGACCCAAAAAGTACAGGCTGTACCGATGGTCTTTCTGATCTTTTCGTCGATCATATGCAAAACCATTTAGACCGCAGTGGTTTAACCTTAAAACTCAAGGCATTGAATGTTTCTGAACACAGTCTAGACCAGCTTGCAACCGATGCCATGTTACAAACACGCCTACTACAAAACAACCCAAGAGAACTAGAGTGGCAACAGGCACGCGAAATTTATCAAGCCATTTACAGCTAAGCCATATAATTAACTTAGGCTACTTATAAGATGATTTTTAAGGATAATAACGATGAGACAAGCTGCAAAGACACGTGACCAATTTCATTATTTTCTACCGATTCAAACACGTTGGTCGGACAATGACCTCTACGGCCATGTCAACAACGTCACCTACTATAGTTATTTTGATACTGCCGCCAATGCCTTACTGATTGAAAAAGCAAATTTTGATATCCACCAATCCCCTATTATTGGTTTAGTGGTCGACTCAGCATGTAGTTTCTTGCATGAGTTGTCTTATCCTGAGATTATTGATGTTGGTGACTATTTCAAGAATAGGAAACTCTTCACTCACTTACGAACTTGCCATTTTCAAATTTGGTCAAGAAACTGCTTCAGCTCAAGGACATTTTGTTCATGTCTTTGTAGACCGTGAAACACGAAAAAGCACCCCGATTCCCTCTGAAATGCGGAGTGCTTTGCGCCACTACTTAAGCCATGACATTACTTAAGTTGAATATTGTGTAATTCACCATCAAAAGTTTGTACAAGACCTTTGACCGTGTCTTCATTTTGTAGTAATTCATGCGCACATTGAAATGCTTTTTGCTTGCGCTGCGCCTGCATGGTGTACGGCGTAATCGTTTCAACTTCTGCATATTTCACATCAAAACGCGTCTGAGGCCATTCAGCTTTGAGCGCATCTTCTAAGACATGACGTAATTGGGTGAGGAGCTGCTCATAACGCTGTGGAATCATAAACACAGACTCTGCATTAATTTGTCCAGCCATTAAACCTTGCTGAGCCAACTCTTGTACCGCCGGCGATAAGCCGCTGCTTCTGAACCAGTATTCCCACTTCTCCACTGTCCATTCACCGACTAACTGCTGCGGTTGTAGTTGTAAAATATCTTGTGGCATTAAATCGGCTGATGCAGTTGAAACCTGTTCAGGTTGAACGGGCTCTACAATAGCGGCAACAGTTTGCAGGCTTTCATTTTCTACAACTTGGGTGTCCTGTACACTATCAGCAGACAGCACTTCATTTGCTAAATCAAACGACTTCGCTTGCACAGCAGGTTCAGCTATTACTGCGGCAGGTTCAACGGATGCGTCATTTTGAGTTTCTAGGTCTAGCGGTACAATTTCATCAAATAAGAAATCATCACTATTGGGCTCCTCGTCATGAGTTTGCGCATTAAATTCGTCTGCTTCATCTAAATCGAACAACACTTCATCGCTTGAAGGGTCGAATACGATTTGATCAGATTGCTGAGATGAGTCCACTGGTGGTTTATTATCTTCGGCGCTTTCTGAAAGATCGACATCATCAAGTTCAGGTTTAAACTCAGGTTCTGCATTCTGAGTTATTGCAGCGTCTTCAAATGCCGCATCAACATCTACAGTTTGAGCATCTTGCTGCAAAGCCGTTTCTGGAGCAGCACTCGGTATTGCCGTTTGTTGTACAGATTCAACTACAGCACTATTGGCATGAGCCACCAACACTTCATTTGGTTGTAAGGGACGGAACGCCAACATGCGCAGCACAGACATTTCAAAGCCTTGCTCTTGGGTGACTGCTAGCTGTAATTCAGCACGCCCTTTACATGCAATTTGGTAATAAAGTTGCAAGTCTTGCGCAGCAATTTGCTGAGACAATTGCATGATTTTTTTATTAATTTCAGCACTATATTTGAGACTAAGTTCAGGCAAATACTGTAATAGCGCCAACTCATGTAAAGTCGAAATCAGCTGATCCAAAACTAAAGATACATCCAGTGCTTGCTGGCGAAATTGCATCAGCAACTCACTCACCCGTTGTTTTTGGTTTTGATGTATCGCAAGGATCAGATCATAAATAATGGTACGGTCGATTAAACCCAACATTTCTTTGACATCTTGGTGCTGAATAGCACCCTGACCATAAGCAATCGCTTGGTCTGTCAAAGAAAGCGCATCACGTAATGAGCCTTGGGCAGACTCTGCAATTTGCCAAATCGCATCTTGTTCGGCTTGAATGCTTTCTTTATTTAAAATATTCCCCAGATGCTCAGTAATTTCATCTACAGCCAACGGGCGTAGTGTAAATTGCAAACAACGCGAAATTACAGTAATTGGGAGCTTTTGCGGATCTGTCGTTGCAAAAAGGAATTTCACATGTTCAGGTGGTTCTTCCAATGTTTTGAGTAAAGCATTAAAAGAATGCGTAGACAGCATATGTACTTCATCGATTAAATAGACCTTAAAACGACCTTGTGTCGGCGCATAAGGAACATTGTCTAAAAGTTCTCGCGTATCTTCAACTTTAGTACGTGATGCCGCATCGATTTCAATCAAGTCAATAAAACGGCCTTCATTCACGGCAGTACAGGTTGGGCAAACTTCGCACGGCGTCGAAGTCACACCTGTTTCACAGTTCAAGCACTTCGCCAAAATACGGGCAATGGTGGTTTTTCCGACCCCACGCGTTCCTGTAAATAAATAAGCATGGTGCAAACGTCCGCGCTCCAAAGCACTGGTTAGCGCTCGAGAGACGTGGTTTTGACCCACTAGCTCATTAAAATTACGAGGACGATATTTCCGTGCAAGTACTTGATACATGTATGCTCCTTTTTATAGGCCTAAGCATACTGTTTTTTTGCCAAAGAGTGAATGAATTACTTCACTCCGTTCTCGCATTTCTAAGCTATAAAGCTGATTTAGATCAATAATTAAAAAACCATTAGCTCCATTTTTATCCCACTCTCTATCTCAAGCTATTTATGTATTTAGATTATGGATTTGAAATAAAGTGAGAGCTTTGGAAAAGTAAAAAGGTGTAAATATTAAAATGAATTCCTAAAATACGACTATTTAGAAAATTAAGCCGGTTTCGCCAAAATAAAATCACTTTGCATTTGGTATTTTTTTCCAGTCACATCTTCACGTATTTCTAAAACACCATCTTCTAAATCGATATAAAGTAAGTTTCGCGTTGTCACGTTCATCAACTCTACCTTGTGCTGATCTTGAGCATTAAAACGAAGTGCTCCAGTCAAAGTTTCGATTTCATTATGGCCACTCAAACTTTCTCGTTTTAGGCTGTAGGTCATGTTTTCATGCAGCTCTAGTGCTACTGCCATACCTGGACAGTCTTCACAACGGGACAAACACCCCATACACGGCGTTGTCCCCTGATAACTCCCAACCCACGCAGGAATAATCTGCTTGTGTTCTGCCACTTGAAGTTTAGACTGATCATGTTGCGTTTGATTTGCCTCGGAACAACCTAACAATAATCCTGTAGCAACCAGCGGGATAAGAATGGGAGTCTTCATGTCACAAATATTCAAAACCTAAACCGCGACGAACATAACATATTTTAGACGATGACTAAATCTCAGACCTATCAAAACCAGCCTTTTTTGCCTGTTAAGATCTCATCTGCACAGCGTAAACTTTCTTGGCTCAAAGCCCATAGTCGATAATCCCCAGTCAAAGAACCTGTAGCAAAGTTATGTGTATAGGCAAAACTTAGGCCTCGATCACTATCGCACCAAGCCCCTGAACCATTAAAGCCCATATGACCAAAACCCTGCTCTGCGGTTTTTCCTAAGGTTAATATACGGTGATATCCCAAGCGCCAATGCATAGGTATCGGCATCACGCGATCTCGATAGGTATATTGCACTCGACTCAATTCAGAAAACACATCAGGGCGAATCAGCTGCTGACCTTCCCAAATCCCTTTTTGAGATAGCATCGCATACACTTTGGCTAAACTATTGGCTGTAAATACACCATTTGCAGCAGGAATGATCGCCTGAATCGCATCATCATGATAAAAACTGACCTTTTTCATGCCTTTGGGTATCATGCCATCTTGAAAGTCTTGTGGATCTTGCCCTGACCACTGCATCGCTTTATCCAGCAATGAAACTTTACGCACTTTCGTTGGACTTTTTTGATTTGATTGGCTAGGCACAGGACGAGTAATAGGTCGTGCGATACGTTTTAATTCAGCACTGGGTGCACCAAAGTAAGCCCCATCTAGCTCAAGTGGCTCAACTAAATAGGTTTGGAAGAGCTCAGTTAAAGGTTTGCCCGTTGCTTTTTCCAAAGCACCACCGACCAGCCAACCAAATGACAAAGGTTGATAGGCAGCATCTTCACCAATTGCAAAACGTGGTTGTGCCTTTTCAAATACGTCTAACATATGCGTCCAGTCCAACATTTCTGTCGCATCGGCAATGTTATTACGGATATCAAATAATCCACTTTGATGACTCAGCACGTGTCTTAGCGTCATCTTCCCTTTGCCATTTTGGGCAAATTCAGGCCAATAATCCGCAATCGGTTGGTCGTAGCTCAGTACACCCTGACTGACTAAAATATGTGCCAAGGTTGCGAGCACGCCTTTGCCTGTCGAATAACACACCGACATAGTATTGGCCTGCCAAGGAGAATCTATCGCTGCCAAACCCGTATAGATATCGACAACTTTTTCACCTTGAAAATATAAAACACAAGCTGCACCGCCATATGCTGAACGAGCATCCTGTAAGCGGCTAAACAGATGGGCAACACTTTGAAAACGTGGGTCAACGTAGCCTTGGTAATGGTTCGGATTCGCTTGTAAATATTGTTTTAAAATTTTCATTTACACATCCTTGTATTTTTAAGCGGACATAAAAAAGCCCAGTGTAATCTAAACTGGGCTTTTTAAAATTATAGTGCTTTGACCTGTCCCGTCACATGCGGTTTTTGATTCTTACTATTTCGAATGAAGAAAGCGGTATTTGCACCTTCTGTCGCGGTCATAAAATCGACTGTTGATGGTAAATACATCGGCAGTTTAAACCAAACATCCGCCTCATAAGCATCAGGCAATGTGATCGAAGCCAACGCTCGGGCCTTACTCCACATGCCGTGCGCAATGGCCTGTTTGAAACCAAAAGCTTTTGCTGTCACTGCATGAATGTGGATGAGGTTGAAGTCGCCCGAGGTCATTGCATAACGACGACCTGTGTTTTCAGAGACTTCCCAGACTGCATTCGGCTGATAATCTGGAGTCGTTGCTTCAACTAATTTTGGTGCTGTTTTACCATCAGTCTTTTGACGTGCAAAATACGTGGTCAATGCTTCAACCACCACTTCATTACCAACTTTCACTGTGGTAATAAAATCGAACTGAACACCTTTATCATGTGGCTCAAGCGCGCCATATTTACATGATAAAGTGAGGGTTTCATTAACGCCAACTTTACGCATTTGTTTGATTTGATTGCGAATATGCACCAAACCTAGCACAGGAAATGGAAACGGCTCTTGCCCCATCATGTGCATTTGTAGGCTTTGCGATAATACGGCCAAATAAATCGCAGGAATATAACCATTATTTTTAAAGCCACACACTTGGTTATAAGCTTTCAAATGCTTTTGATCGACGTTAAAAGAATCCACCACATACTCAACCTGCGGTAAGACTTTTTCACCTTTTGGCTTTTTAAAGATCAAACCTTGAATGACTTTCGGATAAGCCATATATGGTTTTGGAAGTTGACTAAAATGGCGAGTCTTCATACTGAACCTTTGAGAAGTTTTTATTTCAATATTTTTTGAAAGCTCCTTCTCCCTCAGGGAGAAGGTTAGGATGAGGGAGAAACACCATCCCACTTATAATATAAAGAATTTATCCCCCTCTAAAGGAGAGATAAATTCAAGCTTTTAAATTAAGCACCCAACAAGCTTTGACCACAAACGCGTACCACGTTGCCGTTTAAACCAGTCGATGCTGTCGCTGCAAATAAAGCAATGGTTTCAGCAACATCTACAGGTAAACCACCTTGGCTCATCGAATTCATACGGCGACCCGCTTCGCGGATTGCAAATGGAATTGCAGCGGTCATTTGGGTTTCAATGAAACCTGGCGCAACGGCGTTAATGGTAATGCCATTCGTCAACGTTGGAGCAGTAAATTTAACTACACCAATTACACCTGCTTTCGACACAGCATAGTTAGTTTGACCTAGGTTACCCGCAATACCTGAAATTGATGATACACAAACAATACGACCATTGGCATTTAAACCCTCATTCGCAAGTAAATAATCATTCACACGTTCAATCGCAGACAAGTTAATGTTAATCACCAAGTCCCAAAGCTCAGGCTTCATATTTGCCAACGTTTTGTCACGAGTAATACCTGCGTTATGCACGATGATGTCTAAACCACCTTGAGCAGCTGCCGCAGCTTTGATTTTCTCACCAGCATCGTTTGCTGTGATATCAATTGCCAGTGTTGAACCACCAATCTCACCTGCAACACGGTCAAGATCTGCTTGTTGCTGTGGTACATCTAAACAAATCACATGCGCACCATCACGTGCCAAGACATGTGCAATCGCTTCACCAATACCACGGCTCGCACCTGTGACTACAGCCGTTTTACCTGCCAGTGGTTTAGCCCAATCTACATCTACAACAGCAGCTTTAGATACGCGAATCACTTGACCAGAAACATAAGCAGAACGTGGAGATGCTGCAAAACGTATAGTTGACTCAAGATTTGCTTCTGCACCTGCATCCACATAAATCAAATGTGCTGCAATCCCCTTTTTAAATTCTTTACCGACAGACTTCACGAAGCCTTCAAGCGCGCGTTGTGCAATCGCTTTTTTCACGCTACCCGCAGTTTCAGGTGTCGTACCTACCACAATCACACGACCAGAAGCAGCCACTTGACGTGCGATAGGATTAAAGAAGTTATATAACTCATTGAGTTGCTCTGATGACTCAATGCCAGATGCATCAAAAATAACAACTTTGAATTTAGACTCTTTGTCGCCTGCATTAAATGCGCTTAAGTTTAAGCCCACTTGAGCCGCAGCTTGCTGTAACTGTGCATTGTTACCTGCATAGCTATTGGCGTGAACATTTGCCAACACTTGCGCAATTGCACTAGACAATGAACTGTTTGCTGCTGCACCCAGTAAAACAGCACCTTTAATCACAGGCGTTGCTGACTCAAAACGGTCTAAAAAAGTTGGTGCAGGTAAACCCAAATTTTTAATGACAAATTTACCAATCGGAGATTTTGCGAATGTTTGGTATTGATCAGTCATGTTTTTTATCTCTCATACAAATTAATTGTTGATGGATTCAAAGATATCCTTTTAACTTCAAAGTGATGTCTAGAGTCTTATATTTCAATAGTTCCATCGGTTTCTATAGAATCATACTTGAGTTATAGATGATATGTCTTGACCTGAAAGCCTGTTGCAATGTCATTCTAGTCAATTCAGCCCTTTTTATAATATGCTAATGTACACCCTAAGAATAGATTAACATGCTTGGAAAAGCCTTATGAGCAAAACAACTCAAGAAAATCCAGCAGTGGAAAATTCTGCTACGGAAACTGTGTCAAATACATCAAAAAGTACACCGCGTAGAACTAAAAGTACTGGCACAACAACCCAATCAGTAAATAACACGACTAAGCCGACTCGCACTCGTGCTGCGTCAACTCGTAGTAAAAGCCCCGCTTCTTCTACAAATGCTTCAAAACCAAAAACTCAAACTGCTGTTCAACAGGATCAAACCATGAGTCAAAACACTGTTCGCCGCGTGGCTATTATCGGTGGTAACCGTATTCCTTTCGCTCGCTCAAATGGCGCATATTTCACCGCTTCGAATACAGATATGTTCACAGCAGCGCTAAACGGTCTTGTTGAACGTTTTAACCTTCAAGGTCAACGTCTTGGTGAAGTTGTTGCTGGTGCTGTTCTTAAGCACAGCCGTGACTTTAACATGACCCGTGAATGTGTACTAAACACTGCACTTGCACCAGAAACACCTGCTTACGATATTCAACAAGCATGTGGTACTGGCTTACAAGCAGCTTTCTTAGTTGCCAACAAAATCGCACTGGGCCAAATTGAAGTGGGTGTGGCTGGTGGTGTAGACACGACTTCTGATGCACCAATTGCATTTGGTGATGGTTTACGTAAAGCATTGCTTGAACTCAACATTGCAAAAACGGGTAAAGACCGTTTAAAAGCTTTAACTAAAATCAACCTAAAAGACTTGATGGATGCGCCAAAAAATGGTGAGCCACGTACAGGTCTTTCTATGGGCGATCACCAAGCGATTACTGCGCTTGAATGGGGTATTGCACGTGAAGCGCAAGACGAACTTGCTGCATCTTCACACCAAAAAATGGCTGCGGCTTACGAAGAAGGTTTCTTCGATGACCTCATCACACCATTCTTAGGTTTAGAGCGTGACAACAACTTACGTGCTGACTCTACTGTTGAAAAACTTGCTAAGCTCAAACCGGCTTTTGGTAAAGGCGATGCGCGTACCATGACCGCGGGTAACTCAACACCCCTTACGGATGGTGCGTCTTGTGTGCTTTTAGCATCTGAAGAATGGGCGAAAGCAAACGGTCACGAAGTACTTGCTTACTTAACCTTCCAAGAAACAGCTGCAGTTGATTTCGTTGAGAAAAAAGAAGGCTTATTGATGGCACCTGCTTATGCAGTTCCACGTATGCTTGAGCGTGCTGGCATTAAACTTCAAGACTTCGACTACTACGAAATTCATGAAGCATTTGCATCACAAGTTCTTTCAACGTTGAAAGCTTGGGAAGATCCAAAATTCTGTAAAGACCGTTTAGGTTTAGATGCTCCACTCGGTTCAATTGACCGCACTAAACTCAACGTAAAAGGTTCTTCACTTGCAGCAGGTCACCCATTTGCTGCAACGGGTGGCCGTATCATTGCTACTGCTGCGAAATTGATTAACCAAAAAGGTTCAGGTCGCGTACTGGTTTCAATTTGTGCTGCTGGCGGCCAAGGTGTAACAGCGATTATTGAAAAATAATCTCGCCTTCATCGTTAAAAAGCACCTCTTTTGAGGTGCTTTTTTACTGGTCAAAATGATCAGTTCAATCTATAAATAAAATCATAAAATAACCAAATACAAAACTATGCGGAATTCATCCCCATTATTGGCTTATCTCAATACATCGATTCCCTATTATTATTTTTACCTCATTCCCTTAGGACTAGCACTCCTTATGGTCAGTTTTGATGTTCACTTTAAAGGAATATTTCAAACCACCATCACATCCAACTTGTCGAGCCGACATAAATTTCTCAATGACATGTACCTTCATCTGTATTGCCCTTATTTTTATCAATTATTTTCGTCTACAGCTCAATAGACAACAAGTCCAACACATTAAACAACACTACGCAAAACTGAATACACATCAACGTTCAATGTTTACACCGCTAGGCTTAGTGTTTTTTATTTTTATGTTGCTCTTTTTCTGTTTAAGCTGGTTTTTGATCAGTGATGAAATTCCATACACAGATTCCAGTACAAAGAAAGGCGCAACCATAGTCTATCTAAAAGGTTTTGCTCATCCGTATATTAGCGCTGTAGTGAGTAGCTTACACTATGCCCTCACGGTTCTTTTTGCTTTGATGATCCCTTATATTCTAAATGCCAGAAAATTCAAATAAGAAAATCATTCCATTAAAAAAGCCACGACATTGCGTGGCTTAATTTTTAATTTGAATATTGAGCTTCAGGTTGGATACCCAATTTCGCTTCCAGCATGTCATAACACCACTGGAAAATAAAGGTATAAACCAAAATACACATGGTTAAACTGAAGTCGAGCACGATAGCTTGCCAAATACTCATTTGCATTGCATATGCGACCATTGGGATGGTTGCAAGCATCAAACCACCTTCAAAACCAATCGCGTGAAGAACACGCACACCGATGGTTCTTTTTAGCTTTCTTTTCGCTTCAAACTTTTCAAAAAAATGGTTAAACACCATATTCCATATGACCGAAGTGACAGCCATGGCAATACCGAGTACACCGGTGACTTCTAAAGGCATATGGAATATGAAACTTAAGGCAACAGCAATGATCACCAATAGGATGATTTCATAGCTGAGCGCATGAATAATCCTTCTTTTGGAAATCAACATTTTTAATTACTCTTTCATGATTGGATGTTGGCTATTTTATTTTTATAATATTGATTAATCGAGTTAGGTTCTTTCAATAAAACTGAAAGATGGAAAATTATGAATATCAATCAAGAGCAACTGATTATTTTTAAAACTGTGATTGAGTCAGGCTCATTTTCAGCTGCTGCACGCAAGTTAGGGAAAGTACCATCGGCCGTGAGTATGTCAATTGCTAACTTGGAAATAGACTTAAACCTACAGCTCTTCTTACGCGAAGGACGTGAGCCCACAGCAACTGCGCAAGCCCTGACCTTGTATGAAAAGACCGAGCAACTGTTGACCGAAATGAATCAATGGAAACAGCATGCCTATGCCCTAAGCCACGGTTTGGAGTCCTCGCTCAACATCGTAGTGGTATCTGAATTGCTGCATATGCAATGGATCGACTACATCGCGATATTAGAGGCCGAATTTCCCAGCCTACAAATTAATATTTTTTCTGCACCTCAAGAAGATGCACAGAAAATGTTACTCAACGGCACAGCACAACTGGCGCTGATGTTTGAACGTGAGCAACTGGAAAGCAGCGAACAGTTTGTAGAATTAAAACTTGAAACTTTAGTTCCCGTCGCCAATAAAGATTTTATTCTGGCGCAATTTCCACAAGTCAGCTTTGAACAAATCCAACACAGTCGTCAAATCGTGGTTGCCAGTCGCGATAAAAGCATTAAGCCAGAATTGCTCTATTCCAAACAGTATTGGCGGACAGACAACCATCACTCAGCTTGCACCTTGATCATGCAAAACTTTGGTTGGGGTGTTTTACCCTTAGAAATGTTGAATGAAAATCCACAGCTCAAAAAGCAGCTCAAAATATTAGATCTGCTAGATTTCACACCGAAGTTTGAATATTTTGTAGACTTGGTCTGGAGTCGTGAAAGTGAATTGGGCGCAGCTGCACGTTTTTTAATCCAATACATTAGAAATCAGCGTAAAAAAGTATAATAACTGCTGTTAAAACGTCCGAATCCACTTGGGTTAAAAGCAGTTTGTGTTATAAATAATTTACGGGTAATAACTTTAAGAACGAACGATCAATGACACAAACCGCATTAAACCAATTAAAAAGCTTAACCACCATTGTTGCCGACAGTAGCGATTTAGCGGCGATTAACCAATTTCGTCCGCTCGATGCAACCACCAATCCATCTCTAATTACAGCCGCTGCAAGTCAACCTGAAAATAAGGAATTAATTGAAGATGCTTTCGCTCAAGCCAAAGCTGAAGGCTTAGAAGATGACTTACTTATTGAACGCACAATCGACATTCTTACCGTCAAATTTGGTGTTGAAATTCTCAAGTTGATTGAAGGTCGTGTTTCCACAGAAGTGGATGCAGCGCTGTCTTATGATACCAATGCCACCATTGAAAAAGCCAAAGAGCTGCTGGCGCTATATAAAAACTACGGCGTAGATCAGGATCGTATTTTAATTAAAATTGCTTCGACATGGGCAGGCATTCAAGCAGCGAAAGTGCTGGAAGCTGAAGGCATCCATACCAACTTAACGCTTTTGTTTGGTGTGCATCAAGCACATGCTTGTGCGGAGGCGAATGTCACTTTAATCTCACCTTTTGTTGGACGTATTTTAGATTGGTACAAAAAGGCCGAAGGCGTGGAAAGCTATCCCGTTGAAAAAGACCCTGGCGTACTTTCTGTGAAGCAAATTTACCAGTTCTATAAAGCACATGGGGTTAAAACAGAAATTATGGGCGCAAGCTTCCGGAGTATTGACCAAGTGTTGGGACTAGCCGGCTGTGACCTGCTGACTGTTGCACCTAATTTATTGGCTGCACTTGAACAAGACACGCGTGAAGTCAAAGCACAACTGTCAGCAAGTGATATTGCACCAGCGACAACTGCACTTAACGCACTCGGTGAAACTGAGTTTAGAGATCAAATTGAACATGACCTCATGGCAACGCAACTGCTACAAGGGGGGATTGATGGATTTATTAAAGCTCGTCAACAACTGAACACACTGTTACGTCAGTCTTTTGGTTTAGATGAAGAAATTTCGGCTTAACTTGATTTTTCTTCTTTTAAAAGCCGATTTTGTTATCATGCAACATCGGCTTTTTTATTGAGAATACGTTGTGTTTGGTATTATCGACATCGGTACTTATATCATCGGTACAATTCTAATTGTGATTTTGCCAGGCCCAAATTCTCTTTATGTGATGTCCATTGCCTCACGATTTGGTATTAAGACAGGTTACTGGGGGGCATTAGGTGTTTTCACAGGCGATTTGATCCTCATTCTATGTACCGTGCTGGGTGCAGCATCTCTTTTACATGCTTTTCCTTGGCTGTTTATTTTATTAAAAATTGTAGGCGCACTTTATCTGTCATATTTAGGTATAAAACTCTTGATTGCAGCAGTCAAAACGTGGAAGTCAAGCCCACAACAGCTTGCAGCAGGTACAGATCAGAGTACGTTACAAACCTTACATCCTTTTCGTTCAGCGCTGACCATTAGCCTTTTAAACCCAAAAGCTATTTTGTTTTATCTGTCTTTTTTTGTTCAGTTTGTCGACCCAAATTATGCTTACCCAGCACTGAGCTTTGCCTTACTTTCCATTATTCTCTCTGTACACGACAAAAATAGATAACTCATTGAAATAATGTCATAATAATTGTTTTCTAACGACGAATACTATGAC
>OFQU01000074.1_pt1 | contig 19239 bp, 10 predicted proteins | sample 1542981 | NCBI WGS metagenome assembly OFQU01 (sample SAMN07774233, study PRJEB24372) | wastewater metagenome | isolation source: Exp Tend CN 90WW | collected 2016-02
GTCACCGCCGAAGGGCTGAACGCCGCGATCAACGACCTGCGCGGCGGCCGCACCGCCGACACCGCCTCGGCAGAGGATCGCTACGACGCGCTCAAGAAGTTCGCTCGCGACCTGACGCAGGCGGCGCGCGACGGCAAGCTCGACCCCGTGATCGGCCGCGACGAGGAAATCCGCCGCACGATCCAGGTCCTCGCGCGCCGGACCAAGAACAACCCCGTCCTCATCGGCGAACCCGGCGTCGGCAAGACCGCGATCGTTGAGGGTCTCGCGCTGCGCATCGCCAATGGCGACGTACCCGATGGCCTGAAGGACAAGACGCTGATGGCGCTCGACATGGGCGCGCTGATCGCGGGCGCGAAATATCGCGGCGAGTTCGAGGAGCGGCTGAAGGGCGTCATCGACGAGGTGAAGGGCGCCGAAGGCGACATCATCCTGTTCATCGACGAGATGCACCAGCTGATCGGCGCCGGCAAATCCGAAGGTGCGATGGACGCCGGCAACCTCTTGAAGCCCGCGCTCGCCCGCGGCGAACTGCATTGCGTCGGCGCGACCACGCTCGACGAATATCGCAAGTACGTGGAGAAGGACCCCGCGCTCCAGCGCCGCTTCCAGCCCGTGTTCGTCGGCGAACCGACGGTCGAAGATACGATCAGCATCCTGCGCGGCCTGAAGGACAAATATGAGATGCACCACGGGGTGCGCATCACCGACGGCGCGCTCGTGTCCGCGGCGACGCTGTCCAACCGCTACATCACCGATCGCTTCCTGCCCGACAAGGCGATCGACCTGATGGACGAGGCCGCCAGCCGCATCCGCATGGAGGTGGAATCGAAGCCCGAGGAGATCGAGAGCCTCGACCGTCGTATCCTGCGCCTGAAGATCGAGCGCGAGGGCCTGCGCCGAGAAACCGATGCGGCCAGCGTCGACCGCCTCGAAACGCTGGAGGGCGAACTCGCCAACCTCGAACAGCAATCGGCCGAACTGACCACGCGCTGGCAGGCAGAAAAGGACAAGATCGCCGGCGAGGCGAAGCTCAAGGAGCAGCTCGACGCCGCCCGGCTCGAGCTGGAGCAAGCGCAGCGCGGCGGCGACCTCGCCAAGGCGGGTGAGCTCTCCTACGGCCGCATCCCCGCCCTCGAAAAGCAGCTCGCCGAAGCCCAGGGCGCCACCCAGGGCGCGATGCTGCGCGAGGAAGTGACCGCCGACGATATCGCCGGCGTCGTCAGCCGCTGGACCGGCGTGCCCGTCGACCGCATGCTGGAAGGCGAGCGCGAAAAGCTGCTCAAGATGGAGGAGGTGCTGGGCGCCCGCGTCATCGGCCAGTCCAATGCGGTGCGCGCCGTCTCCACCGCCGTCCGCCGCGCCCGCGCGGGTCTACAGGACCCGAACCGGCCGCTGGGCAGCTTCCTGTTCCTCGGGCCGACGGGCGTCGGCAAGACCGAACTCACCAAGGCGCTCGCCGAATTCCTGTTCGACGATCCGTCCGCGATGGTGCGCATCGACATGAGCGAGTTCATGGAGAAGCACGCCGTCGCCCGCCTGATCGGCGCGCCTCCCGGCTATGTCGGCTATGAGGAAGGCGGCGTGCTGACCGAGGCGGTGCGCCGGCGGCCCTATCAGGTCGTGCTGTTCGACGAGGTCGAAAAGGCACACGGCGACGTCTTCAACGTGCTCCTGCAAGTCCTGGACGACGGCCGCCTGACCGACGGCCAGGGCCGCACGGTCGACTTCAGCAACACGATCATCATCCTGACGTCCAACCTCGGCAGCCAGTATCTGGCGAACCTCGAGGACGGCCAGTCGGTCGACAGCGTCGAACCGCAAGTGATGGAGATCGTCCGCGCCCATTTCCGCCCGGAATTCCTCAACCGGCTGGACGAGATCATCCTCTTCCACCGTCTGGGGCAAGGCCACATGGGCCCGATCGTCGACATCCAGGTCGCCCGCGTCGCGAAACTTCTGGCAGATCGTAAGATCGGCTTGGAACTCACCGATGCGGCCCGCGAATGGCTCGGCCGAGTCGGCTACGACCCCGTCTACGGCGCAAGACCCCTGCGTCGCGCCGTCCAACGCCACCTCCAGGACCCGCTCGCCGAAGCGATCCTGCGGGGCGAAGTGAAGGACGGATCGACGGTGAAGGTGGATGAGGGGGATGGAAAGCTAATAGTGGCAGTAGATTAGTCGGCCGCGACCGCGAAGTTCCTCGATCAACTCGGCAACAACGCCTGTAACAAAATTGATACACTCGGCCAGCAATCTTTCGATGTGACAGCTCTGTCATTTGCGATGGGGTTGCTGGCCTGCAACCCTCGGCGGATCATGCTGCGATTGCGAAGGCGATCATGGCATTGGCCACAAGAGGGGAACACAGTGATTAAACGGTCGCGTAACATTTTCCTGGTGACGACGATTCTGGCAGGCACCGGCTACGCCATGCCGGCTGTCGCTCAGGAGACCGGCGGGGCAGTTGCCTCGCAAACCACCGGACAAACCGCAGGAGCACAGCCAGACCAAACCGCCGCAGCATCCACGGATATCGTCGTTACCGGATCGCGCATCGCGAGACCCGACCTACAGGCATCGGTGCCGGTCGTGACCATTGGCGCCGAGAGAATTCAGGATACCGGCGCGTCGAATATCCAGGATGTTCTGGCCACCCTGCCTGCGGTGGGCCAGAACGTCAGTCGCACCAGCTCGAACTTTTCGAGCACCGGCAACGGCGTGGCCACCGTCAATCTGCGCAACCTGGGCCCGTCGCGCACCCTTGTGCTGATCGATGGGCGCAGGTCGCTCGGTATCGCGGGTTCGTCCGCCGTCGACGTCAACAATATCCCGACCGACCTGATCGAACGCGTCGAGGTCGTCACTGGCGGTGCCTCCGCCGTTTACGGATCGGAAGCCGTCGCCGGCGTCGTAAACTTTGTCCTGAACCGCAAGTTCGAGGGGCTGCGCGTCCGTGCGCAGAACACCATCTCGGACAAGGGCGATGCACCGCGCCAATACGTATCGATCACCGCCGGTCATGGTTTTGCCGATGATCGCGGCCATGTCGCTGCGAATTTCAGCTACGACAATGACCATGGGCTACCGTCTCGCAACCGCAGTTTTTCGGCCAAGGACGTACCGAACCGCAGCTCCTACGCGGCGCAGGGGCTCTTCGATGTCAGCAATCCGGCTACCCAGACGACCTTCTCTCCGGCGACCGGTCGAACCTTCACCTTCGATGGCAACAACGCGCTGAAGGGCTATCAGGGCGCAAATATTGATGGCTACAACCGCAATGGCGACCGCTTGCTGTCGGTGCCGGTTGAACGACTGCAAGGGACCTTCCTGGGCAGCTACGACTTCTCGGATGCGTTCAAGGTTTATGCCGAGGGCGAATACGTCCACACCAATTCCAACGCATCGCTCGAACCGTCTGCAATTGCGAATAGCGGCCCCGGTGCTGCGCTGAACTTCGACGGTTCGGCCTATGCCGGCATTCCGATCAGCAGCCCTTACGTTCCGGCAGCGGTCCGTGCCGCGGCCATTGCGAACGGCACCAACGTGATCCAGTTCCGTCGTCGATCGAACGACATCTTCAGCCGCAGCAATCAGAACGATCGCGATTTCTACCGCGGCGTACTGGGCGTAAAGGGCGATATCGGCGGCAGCAGCAAGTGGTCGTACGACCTGTATTACGAACACTCGCAAAGCCGTGACCATACGACGGCACAGGCTATCTACACACCGAACTATGGCGCCGCACTGAGCAACGAAATCGGGCCGGACGGTCAGGTTCGCTGTTCGAATGCCGCAGCGCGGGCCGCGGGCTGTGTTCCCATCAACATTTTCGGGTACAACACCGCCAGCGCCGCCGCGTCTCGCTTCTTGCAGACTTATACGGGCCCGACCACCAACGTGACGTTGGTCGATGGTAACGTCGTCCAACTGAAGAACGGCTCGAACGTGACGTTCGACTACCTGGCGAAGGTCAACCAAGACGTCGTCTCCGGTAGCATCAGCGGCAACCTGTTCTCCTTGTGGGGCGGCCCGGTCGCCGTGGCCTTCGGCGGTGAATATCGCCACGAGAAAAGCTCTGAGGTCTACGATCCGTTCACGCAGGCCGGGCTGTCCTCAGGCAATCAGATCACGAACACCCAAGGCCAATTCAATGTTAAGGAAGGCTTCGTCGAGGTCGTCGCGCCGATCGTCGAAGACCGTCCGGGCCTCCATTACCTCGGGATAGAGGGGGCGGCGCGTTATGCGGATTATTCCACCATTGGTGGAGTGTGGAGTTTCAAGGCCGGTGCGACCTATGCACCGACCGCTGACATCCGCTTCCGCGGCGTCTTCGCCCGCGCGACGCGCGCGCCGAATATCGGCGAATTGTTCGCATCGCTCAGCCAGACGTTCCCTGCCGTAAACGATCCCTGTGACCAGGCGCAGGGCAACGGCGATGGGGCAAAGATCGTGCCGCTACCCGCGGGTTGCTCTGCGATCCCGGGCATTGCAGCGACCGTCGCATCGCGAGGCAGCTTCCAGTACAGCACGTCTCAGATCCAAACGATCGACGGCCTGCTCGGCGGCAATCGCAACCTGAAGCAGGAAACCGCCGACACGATCACCGCGGGCGCCGTCATCACGCCGACTATGATCCGCAATTTCAGCCTGACGGTCGATTATTATCGCATCAAGGTAAAGAACGCGATTGGGATCATCGGCCAGCAGGTTTCGGTTTCGCAATGCTTCACCGGTGGCCAGCCGCTATTCTGTAACAACGTCATCCGCGATGCGAACGGCTTCATCACCCGCGTAAACGCATTGAACTTGAATACGGGGTCCTACCTTGTTTCAGGTCTTGACGTCGAAGGTCGCTATTCGATCCCGCTCGGTGGGACGCGATTGGATATCGACGTGCTTTATAACCATCGCTTCGATCAGCAGCAGACTCCCTTCCCGGGCGGTCCGGTGCAAAACGAACTCGGCCAAGCAGACTGCTACAGCTGCGGCCGCCTCGGTTCTGGGTTCAAGGACAGGGTTACCGGCAATTTCACGCTGGGCACGGAACGCTACCAGCTCAATTATCGTGTCGACTATCTTGGTCCGTTGAAGGACAACCTGGATGGCAGCACGACGGTCATCACTCCGATCCCCGCCTACTGGTATCATAACGTCCAGGGCAAGATTGCCGTGGGCGAGGGCCGGAAGATGGAACTATATGTCGGCGTGAACAACTTGTTCGACAAGAAGCCGCCGATGTTCGGGGATACGAATCCCGTAACGTGGCCTGGCACGCAGACCGTGGCAGATACTTACGACCTCTATGGGCGCATGTTCTACGCCGGCGCCACCATCAAATTCTGATCTAACACCGACTAAAGTACTAAGGCGGCCTTCGGTTCGAAGGCCGCCTTTTTTATGGGCAAGCCTAGTTTCCTTCACTTGCATCCCAGATGCACGGCGCCCGCTCTAAAGCCCAAGCAGCTTCGCGCTTTGCGATCGTCGACTAGTTCACCCTGATTGGGCGTCACCGCTGACAAAAAAAGGGGCGGCCCTGCAGAGCCGCCCCGTCCTTGAGTCGCCACCCCTCCGCAGAGGGGCAGGGTAGCGGCGTTTAGAAGCCGAACTTCACGCCCGCGCGATACTGGCGGCCGAAGATGCCGTCGCCGCCCTGGACGGCGTTGTACAGATACGCGCCGTACGTGACCGGATCGATCGGAGGCAGACGGTTGAAGACGTTCAGCACGTTCACATAGAACGAGAACTTGTCGTTCACCCGGAACGTCGCGTTCGCATCCGCCGTGATGTAGCTCTTCACGCGGCAGCCGAAATAGGCCGGTGCCTGACCGCAGTCCTTGTACGCGTCGCCCTGGTCCATCGCCGACAGGTCGTAACCCGACGTGTAGTTGACGGTGCCGGTCAGCGCGAAATCGCCGAAGTCGAACGTGTTGGCCCAGTTGCCCTTCCACTCGAACGTGCCCGAACCGGCCGTCAGGTTGAAGTTGCCGAGCGTGTCGACATAGGTCTGGCGCACGCCGTCGACGGTGGTGCTCAACTCCAGGATGAGGCTGGCGTTCAGCGCCGTGGTCCACTTCACGTTGCCGAAGTTGACGAAGCCGTTGGCGCCGAAATCGATGCCTTCCGACTTGATCGTCTGCGCGTTGATCAGCTGCGAGCGGACGAACGCGATCTTGGGCTTGGCGGTCGGGTTGTTGACGTCGACCGCGTCGGCGATGACGTCGAACCCGGCGGGGATCGCCGTGCCAGCATAATAGGCCGCGATCGCCGGCGACAGATCCGGCGTGGTGATCGCGCCGGTCTTGCGGATGTTGTAGTAATCGACCGTGAACGACAGGCTGCGGATCGGCTCGAACTTGATGCCGGCGGTGAAGCTGCGCGACTTTTCAGGCTGCAGGTTCGGCGATGCCAGCGTGGTCTGACCGATCGAATAGGCCGTGATGTACGACGAGCAGGCGGTCGGTGCCGCAGCCGAGCACGGCGTGGTCGAACCGCGGTTGGTGTACTGCGCCAGGAACGCCGCCGGAATGCTCGACAGCTGCTGCGTCACGTAACCCGTCGTCGGCAGGGCATTCGCCTCGCCGAACGAGGGGATACGGAAGCCGCGCGAATAGGTGCCGCGCACGGTGACCTGACGGATCGGGTTGAAGATCGCGCCGAACTTCGGCGAGAACGCGCTCTGACCGGTCGAATAATGGTCGTAGCGACCCGATGCGTTCAGCGTCAGCTGGTCGAGGATCGGCGCGTTGATTTCACCGAAGGCCGAGGTGACGGTGCGGTTGCCGCTGGTGCCGAAGGCGTTCAGGCGGAAATAGCGCTGCGTCGGGCCGTTGGTGTCCGGGTTGCCGCTGGGCGCGTCGACCGCTTCGTAGAAGATCGAGCCACCGAGCGCCACGCGCAGGTCGCCACCCGGCAGCGCCATCAGCGCCTTACCCAGGGTGAACTGCGCCTGGTACAGATCCGACGAGCTGTTGTTGATGAACTGCGGCGTCAGATAGTCGCGCACCGCCTGGCTGTTCTGGCCGGGGTTGAGGAAGTTGTAGCTGCCGTCGTTGATCACATCGAGCAGGTGCTGAATGTAGACGTAGCCATCGGTGCGACGACGCAGATCGGTGTGCATCGCGGTGGCGTCGACGCGATAGTCGACGTCGCCGAAGATGGTGCCGTTGATGCCCATCGCGGCGCGATAGACGCGGCTGCGGGTCTCGTTGAACTCACGCTCGTTGGCGAGCGTGCCGACGATGCGCGCCACCTGGCCGAGCCCTGCGAACGGGTTGTTCGGGTTGAGCGTGCCGTTCGCCGCGGTGCAGGCCGCGGTCGTACCGCGCGGGCAGATGTAGACCGGCAGCGCCAGGATCGCCGAACGCGGATCGATCGACGGCGTCGGGCCCTGCGAGGTCGAATATTGCGGGAAGAGGATGCCCGCCGGTGCGTTGGCGCGGATCGTCGCCGGAACGCCCGTGTAGCTCGACGTCGACTGCTGGAAGTTAACCTGGAAATAGGCTTCCGACGTGTCGCCGACCTTGGCGGTGAACTTGGCCGAACCGCCGAAGCGTTCGATGTCCGGGGTCACGTTGCCGTACAGGTTCTGCGTATCGACCTGGCAGACGGTGCCCGGTGCGGTCGGGTTGTTGGTGAGGTCGGTCGCGGTCAGGTTGTACGGCGTACCGACAACGCAGCCCAGCGCCGGGTTCAGGAACTGATAGCGGCCCAGCGCGGTCGTGTTGGTCGCATCGGCCGGACGGACGTAGAAGTTGCCGGTGCCGATCGAGAAGCCGGGCAGCGTGCCGTTCGGGCCAACGCTGTTGGCGATGTTGTTTGGGCCGCACACCGTGGTGCCGGTGCGGTTGCTGCACAGGCTGCGCTCGTCGCTCGTGTTGTACGGCGCCGGCAGCGACGACGCCTTCACGCCTTCGCTGCGGTAATAGAAGCCGCTGATATAGGCGTTATAGCCCTTCTCATCGAGATCGCCGGTGCCGGCGGTCAGCGACAGGCGCTGGTTGGCGTTATAGCCACGCTCCGCAATGCCCGCTTCGACGCGACCGGCGATGCCCTGGAACGAACGCTTGGTGATGATGTTGACCACGCCGGCGATCGCGTCCGCGCCGTAGCTGGACGAAGCGCCGTCGCGGAGCACGTCGACGCGCTCGACGATATCGTCCGGGATGGTGTTGAGGTCGACGAAGTTGCGCGAACCGTCATCCGACAGCGGATAGTAAGCGGCGCGCAGGCCGTCGAACAGCACCAGCGTCGAGTTGGTCGACAGGCCGCGCAGCGACACCGACGACGCACCCGAAGCGAACGCGCCATTGGCGGTGAACGAGTTGGTCAGCGCCGGGCCGTTGTTCGACGACAGCGCCTGGATGCCCGCCTGCACGGTGTTGATGCCGCGCACGTCGAGGTTCTCGGTCGTGATCGTGCTGACCGGCGACGGGCCCGCATCGGCGCCGCGGATGATCGAGCCGGTGACGACGATGTCGTTGCCGGTCGACGCTTCCTGCGGCTGCTCCGGGGTCTGCGGTGCGGCGGCTGCGGTCTGATCCGACGAATCGGTGGTCGGCTGCGGCGCCGGGGTGGTCTGCGCCGCGGCAACGCCGGCGGACAGCAGCACGAACGGCGTCGCGGCGGCGAGCAGGGCCGCCTTTCGCGTAAAGCGGTACATCGTGGTCATCGTCTTCCCTCGCTTGACCCGGATGGCCGGCCCGTTGTGACGGTGCCGGTTCCAGGCATGGCCAAGCCCCCTCAAGCCGCATTCGGCTTCCAAAGGACATGGGACAGGAATGCGTTCACGTATTTAGGGTGTAAAGCCGTCATTCATCCGCGGCTCATCTTTGCGCGCCGGTGTCGCCGAAATGACACAATGCCTGCCCTGCATGGCAGGCCGGATCGGGAATCCTGCCCGGTGACGGGCAGAACGCGCTGACAGGCATCTTGGTTCACCGACCGGCTAATTTGTTCCGAAACGGATTTTTATCATAGGTTTATGTCGTCGGGTGTGGCGGAACACCCACATCGCCCGGCCTGCAAAGCCTGCGTCTGCGCGACGGGGCAAATTGGACGCATGCTGACCTAATGACCTGGTTTGGACCCTCCCCAACCGTCACCCGTCGCCATGGTCTAGTCGAAAAGGATAGGACATCTACTATGCCCTGCCTGTGCGGCACACGGGTCCGCGGCCGCGTGCCCTGCGAGCGCGCCATCATCCGATCGTGGAAACGCCGGCTTACTTGGCCGGCATCGCCCCCGCGACGAGCATCGGGTCGAGGCGCGCATCGCGCCAGCGCAGGCTCCAGTGGAGATGGGGACCGGTCGCGCGCCCGGTCTTGCCGACCGCGCCGATCACCTGCCCCTGGCGGACGTGATCGCCCACCGCCACGTCGATGCGCGACAGGTGCAGGAACGCGCTGTTCAGCCCCATGCCGTGGTCGATCATCAGCAGATTGCCCTCCAGCGTGAAGGGGTGATCCGCGGCCAGGATCACGACGCCGTCCGCCGGCGCGACGACAGGCGCGCCCACCGGCAGCGCAACGTCGGTGCCCGAATGATAGGCGCCCGGCTCGCCGCGATAGACGCGCTGCGACCCGAACCAGCCCGAGATGCGGCCGACCGCCGGCCAGACGAAGCGCTGCCGCCACCCCTGCGCGTCGGTCTCGATCGCGCGCGCCGCGGCGATCTGCGCGAGCTCGGGCGGGCGCAGCTGCGCCATCACCGGATCGGGCGCCGGAAAGCGCGGAAGGGTATTGAGCCGCTCGATCCGCCACGCGCGCGGCGCGACGGTCAGCGCCGTGGTCACGACCAGCGGGGTGCCGGCGGCTCCCGCCAACCGCTCGACAAGCGTCGCGGCGGCAGGCGCGTCCCGATCGAAGCCGAGCACGAACGTGCCGTCCGCTGCGACCGGCACATCATGCCCGTCCAGCGTCAGCCGCGTGCCGGGGCGGGCATGGCCGCGCACCAGCGCGCCCTGCATCGGTGTCCCCTCCAGCCGCAGCGCGGACGCGCCGGCCGGCAAGGGTCCGACGCCGCGCACAATCGGCGCCTGCTGCGCCACGCCGGGTGCCGCCACACCAAGGATCAGCGCGAGCAGCAGAGCGCCGCGCCTCCCGGCACGCCTCATTGCGGGCGCATCGCCTCGCTGGCGATCGCGGCCGTCGCATAGGCTTCCTGCTTGGCGACGCTCCAATAGCGCAGCAGGTCAATCGGCACGCGTGCCCCGCTCACCGCGCAGGTGACATGGTCGCCGGGCGCCAGCACGCGAAAGCCATTGGCCATATAGTGCAGCCGCGCGGGCCGGTCGGAATTGGAAACGAGCATGTCTTGTGTCCGTATCAGAGCCCAGCCGTCACAATAACGTCGGCTGGTCGGGCGTGGGGGCGACATAGGCGCGCGCCGCCTTGCGCTCAACCTTAGGGGATACTGGGGCGGGCTCGGGCGCAACGTCGCCCACCACCGCATCGACGCTGTCGTCGCGGAAGCGCAGCGTCACCGCGCCCGCCGCGCGCACCGCCGCCGCCGAGGACAGCGTCGTGCCGTCGCGCGCCGTCACCCGCGCGTAACCGCGATCCAGCACCGCATCGGGGTTGAGCGACTGCACCAGCCGCCACGTCGCCGCCAGCCGCTCGCGCCCGCGCTCGACATAGCGATTGGCGCACCGCTGCGTCCGGCTGCCATGGCTCTGGATCGTGTAGCGCAGGTCGGCGAGCACCGGCACCGCCAGCTCGGCGGCCGCAGTCGGCGTCGGCGCGCGCAGGTCCGCGGCGAAATCGCACAGGGTCGTGTCGGTCTCATGCCCCACGGCCGAGATGATCGGGATCGTGCAGTCCGCGACCGCGCGCACCACCACTTCCTCGTTGAACGCCCACAGATCCTCGATCGACCCGCCGCCGCGCGCGACGATGACGAGATCGGGTCGCGGCACCGGGCCATCGGCGGGGATCGCATCGAAGCCGCGCACCGCCGCCGCCACTTCTTCCGCCGCGCCCTGCCCCTGCACCTTGACCGGCCAGACGATGACATGGCTGGGGCAGCGATCCTCCAGCCGATGCAGGATGTCGCGGATCACCGCGCCGGTCGGCGACGTCACCACGCCGATCGTGCGCGGCAGATAGGGCAGGCCCACCTTGCGCTCGCGATCGAACAGCCCCTCGCCCGCCAGCTTCGCCTTCAATTTCTCGAACAGCGCCATCAGCGCGCCCGCGCCGGCCAGCTCCATCCGCTCGATGACGATCTGATATTTCGACCGGCCGGGATAGGTGGTCAGCTTGCCGGTCGCGATCACCTCGATCCCGTCCTGCGGGGCGAAGGCGAGCGCGTTCGCCTGCCCCTTCCACATCACGCCGTCGATCACCGCGGCATCGTCCTTCAGCGCTAGATAGACGTGGCCCGAGGCGGCCCGCTTGTACCCCGAAATCTCGCCGCGCAGCCGGACGTGGCCGAACTCGCCCTCCACCATCCGCTTCAGCTTGAAGCTCAGCTCGCCCACCGACAGCGCGAGCGCGTTGTCGCCGGGGCGCTCCTCGGCTAGCAGCCGGGCATCATCGGTATCGGATAGGAACTCTGGCATGAACGTCCTGCTGCTGGGCTCAGGCGGCCGCGAACACGCATTGGCGTGGAAACTGGCGCAATCGCCGACTCTCGATACGCTCTATGCCGCGCCAGGCAACCCCGGCATCGCGCAGCATGCGACGTGCGTCGCCCTCGACGCGACGGATCACTCTGCGGTGATCGATTTCGTGCGGGCGCACGCCATTGGCCTGGTCGTGATCGGCCCCGAAGCGCCGCTGGTCGATGGCCTCGCCGACAGTTTGCGCGCCGCCGGCGTCCCAGTCTTCGGCCCCGACAAGGCCGCCGCGCAGCTGGAAGGATCGAAGGGCTTCACCAAGGATCTGTGCCGCCGCGCCGACATCCCGACCGCCGGCTATGTCCGCGTCGACAATCGTCGCGACGCGGAGGCGGCACTCGCCGCGACCTTCGGCTATCCCGTCGTCATCAAGGCAGACGGCCTCGCCGCGGGCAAGGGCGTGGTGATCGCGACCAGCGAGGCAGAGGCGGCGCAGGCGTTCGACGCGATGTTCGCGCAGGGCGACGCCCCCGTCGTACTCGAGGAATTTTTGGAGGGCGAAGAGGCCAGCCTGTTCGTCCTTACCGACGGCCATGCCCTGCTCCCCTTCGGCAGCGCGCAGGATCACAAGCGCGTCGGCGAGGGCGATACCGGCCCCAACACCGGCGGCATGGGCGCCTACAGCCCCGCCCCCGTCCTCACCCCCGACCTGGAGGAGCGTGCGATCGCCGAGATCGTCGCGCCCACCGTAAAGGCGATGCGGGAGGAAGGCATGCCGTTCAGCGGCGTCCTCTACGCCGGACTGATGCTGACCCGGACGGGGCCGAAGCTGATCGAATATAATGCTCGCTTCGGCGACCCCGAATGCCAGGTGCTGATGATGCGCTTCCAGGGCGATCTGCTCGCGGTGATGCTCGCCACCGCCGAAGGCCGGCTCGCGCTGCTCGGCGACATCGCCTTGTCGGACGACACCGCGATGACCGTCGTCCTCGCCGCGGCGGGCTATCCGGGCACCCCCAAGGCCGGCGGCGCGATCCGCGGCATCGATGCGGCCGAGGCGACCGGCGCAGTCGTCTTCCAGGCGGGTACGAAGCAGTCCGGCGATACGTTGGCGGCGTCCGGCGGCCGCGTTCTGGCCGTCACCGCCACCGGCCCCGACATCCGCGCCGCCCGCGACGCGGCCTATCGCGGCGTCGACGCGATCGACTTCGCCGACGGCTTCTGCCGCCGCGACATCGGCTGGCGCGAACTGGCGCGATAAGGGGGGCGCCCGACACCCACGCCCACACCCACACCGTCATTCCCGCGAAGGCGGGAATCCAGACACGCTACCCTCGCGCCTCCAGCCGAAACGTCAGAGGTTATGGATTCCCGCCTTCGCGGGAATGACGAAGAAGGGGGGTAGCGCGACACAAAAAAAGGCCCGCCGGATCGCTCCGACGGGCCTTTTCTCATACCGAACACACCGGTCAGAAGTTGATCGTCGTCCCGATCGCGATGTTGCGACCCAGCGAGTCATAGCGCTGCGGGATCGTGTTCCCGCGGGCCAGGCTGATATTGTACGAATCCGGCACGATCGGCGCCGCCTTGTCGAGCAGGTTGTTCGCGATCAGGCGCAGCGAGAACTGCTTGGCGATCGCGAAGTTGAGCGCCAGGTCGAAATAATTCGCCGGGGCGACCCGGTAATAGCTCGTCCGCGCGCGCGCCGCCGTGCCGCCGATCGCGGGATCGCCCGAATTGTCGGCGTTGGTCAGCGACCCCACATAGCGCCAGTTGAACGATGCACTGAAGCCACGCCCTTCGGTCGTATAGGTCGCGCGCAGGCCGTGGCTCCACTTCGGGATCAGCTGGCCGCAGCCGTTGCCGTAATAGCCCGCGCAGTTGCGCTCGGGCTGCACCGGCGAATCCTGGCCCCCGGCGAAGGTGGTCAGCGAGCCGTTGAAGCTCCAGTCGATGCGGCCCGCGCTGCCCAGCTCCATCGGATATTGCGCCTGGAAGTCGTATCCGCGCGCGATCGAGGTGTAATAGTTGCTGGTGCCCTGACGGATGAAGCCCGTCGTCGGGTTGCTCGCCGCGTTCGAGAACAACGTGCCGTTCGCGTTGCGGACGATGCCCTGGCAGAAGAACTGGTCGCCGCCCGAGCGCAGACAGCCATCGGTATAATAGCTGTAATCGTTGTAGCCCAGCGAGTTGTCGATCTTGATCCGATACCGGTCGACCGAGAACACCAGGCCGCGCACGAACCGCGGCTTCAGCACCAGGCCATAGGTCTGCGTGTACGCCGTCTCTGGATCGGCGGTGAAGCCGCCCGAGCGCACGGTGCAGGCCGCGGTGCCGTTCGGCGTCGTGCCGTTGCTGCACAACAGGCTGGTGCTGCCATACAGCGCGTCGGACAGGCCGGTCGCACGGCACACCTCACGCGACGCGAGCGGCGCGCCATAGGTCACACCATTCGGGCCGGGGATCGGCGTCGGCGCGCAGAAGTCGTTGAACGTGCCCGCACCGCCGGCGGCGAAGTCGATGTTCGTCGCCTGCCGGATCTCGACCACCGTCGGCGCGCGCTGCGCCTTGTTGAACGAGGCGCGGAAGGTGATGTCCTTCACCGGCGCGTAGATACCCTCGATCTTCCAGGTGTTGAAGGTCGACGGATTGCTGCTGTACTTCGACAGGCGATAGCCGCCGTTGACCTGCGCCAGCTCGACGAACGGCTTGTGCTCGATCAGCGGCACCTGCACTTCGGCGTTGGCTTCCCATACGTCCTGGCTGAGGTAGCTGTCGGTGCCGCCCAGCGCGCTGCGATAGCTGGCGTCGGCGGTCGATTTCAGCGTGTCCTTGCGATATTCGGCGCCCAGCGCGATCGCCACGCCCTGTTCGGCGAACGGCGAGGTGATGCCGTATTTGCCCAGGTCGCCGCTGACGTTGGCGAGCACGTCGTACAGCGTCCCCGTCGTCTGCGACGTGCCGGTCGTGAACAGATAGTTGATCAGCGCCGGATTGGTGTTGCCCGCGCTGAAGATGTCGAAGGGCACGCAGCCTGCCGCGCCGCTCGCGCAGACCGGGTTGGCCGCGGTGCCACCGACGTTCACCGCATTCTGCAGATTGCCGGGGGTGCGGAAGCTCGGGATGTAATCCTGATGGTTGCGCGCATAGACGCCGCCGACGTCATAGGTCCACGCATCGCCCACCTTGCCGCGCACGCCGCCGGTCAGGCGCACGCCGGTGTTGACGAACGTGTCCGGACGGTCGTTCATCTCGCCCAGGCGATAGGCGAGGCTGACCGGCACGCTGGTCGCACCCGCGACGCCGCAACCGATCGCGGTCGCCTGCGAAGCTGACAGGAAGGGGTTGGCGCAGGACACGTTGACCGTGCCGCTCGCGATCGTCGGATAGTTGGTGTACGACTTGTCGCGGAACCACAGGCCCGAAGCGTAGAGCTCCGCCTCCGGTGCGAGTTCGGCGGTCACGAAGCCACCGGCGTTCACCCGCTCGCTGGGACGCTGATAGGCATAGCCGCTGAAATAGTTGGACGCATTGCCCTGGCCCGCGCCGAACGGCACGAAGGTGCGCGTGCCATTGGGGTTGTTGACCAGCTGCGCGCCGGCATTCGGGCCCGACTGCGGCGTGATGAGGCCGCTGGTCGAGCTGCTCGGCGTCAGGCCGCACGACAGCGGGCCGTTAAGCTGTAGCTGCGTCAGGTAACAGCCCGCGTTCGAGCGCGAGGTCAGCGCGACCTCGTCGGTGTTCTTGTAATTGACGAAGCCGCTGACATGGACCTTGTCGTCGAAGAAGCCATGGCCTGCGGTCAGCGTCAGGTCGGCCCGGCCGCCGTCGTTGGTCCAGCCGCGCGGCGACGTGAAGCCCGCCGCACGCGCCAGCGGCGACACGACCGTGTCCTTGTTGTTGTGATTGTAGAAGTTGTAATTGGCGTCGAGCTGCAGCCCTTCGAAATCCTTCTTCAGGACGAAGTTGACCACGCCCGCGACCGCGTCCGAGCCATAGACCGACGAGGCACCGCCAGTCAGCACGTCGACGCGCTCCAGCAGCGTTGTCGGGATGATGCCCGTATCCTGGCCGTTCTGCGTGCCAAGGCGCTTGCCGTCGATCAGCACCAGCGTGCGCTCGAAGCCCAGGCTGCGCAGCTTGATGCGCTGGCGCCCGTCGGAATCGTTATAGGTCTGCTGCGCGTCGGGCGCGATCTGCGGCAGGCGGTTCAGCACGTCCTCGACGTTGACCGCGGCCTGCGCGCGGATGTCGGCGGAGGTGACCGAGGTGATCGGCGCGGCGGCGGTGACGTTGGGGCGAACGATGCGCGTGCCCGTCACGACGATATCGCCACCCGGCTGCGCGGCCGGCGGCGTCTCGCCCGCGGCGGTCGCGGCCTTGGCGGCGGCTTCCTGCGGCGATTGTCCGATATTGGTATCGTCGGTCGTGGTGGTCTGTGCCAGCGCAGGCGCGCTCACCATCGCCAGGCTGCCTGCCAGCGCCACGAGCGAAACCCCATTCTTCCCAATCATAGCCTTGCCTCTCACCGAGGCTCGCTACCATGGAGCCTCTTTACGTCAGACAAGTTTTCCTATCCGGGAGACGGCGTCAATACCGCAGTGATACCTTTGCATACCATTTTGTCACCGCTGTGACAGGAAAGCATCACTCACCCTTTCGCCACGCCGAGCCGTGCGCAGCGGGCGCCGAACGCCCGCCCGCACGATGCGTTCGTTCATGCAGCGTTCGGATTGTGGCGCGATCAGCCCAGTTCGGCGCGCAGCGGTCGGGCGAGCAGCGCGCCGATCACGTCCGCCGCGGGCGCGCCATCCAGCAGGCGGCACACCGCCGCGGTCACCGGCATGTCGACGCCGGCCTCTGCCGCCGCCTCGGCCAGCACCGGTGCGGTGAACGCGCCCTCCGCCACCGTCCGCCGGTCGGCGAGCAGATCCGCCGCGGCGCGCCCCTGCCCCAGGCCCAACCCCAGCGAGAAATTGCGGCTGCTCGTCGACGAACAGGTCAGCACCAGATCACCCAGCCCCGACAGGCCGGCGAGCGTCTCCGCCCGGGCGCCACGCGCCAGGCCGAAGCGCGTCATCTCGGCGAAGCCGCGCGCGATCAGCGCCGCGCGCGCATTCTGCCCCAGCCCCGCGCCCTCCACCACGCCGCACGCGATCGCGAGCACGTTCTTCACCGCCCCGCCGATCTCCGCGCCGATCACGTCGCGGCTGGCATAGGGGCGGAAGTGCGGCGCCGCGAGCCGCGCGGCCAGCGCCTCGCCCAGCGCCTCGTCCGCCACCGCCAGCGTCACCGCGGTCGGCAGGCCCGCCGCCACCTCATGCGCGAAGGTCGGGCCGGAGAGCACTGCGATCGGCGCCTGCGGATGGACGGCCTTGGCCACCTCGCCCACCAGCCGCCGCGTCCCCGCCTCGATCCCCTTGGCGCACAGCACGAGCGGCCGCGCACCGACGTCGATCTGCGCAAGCACGCCGCCGACATGCTGCGCCGGCGCGACGACCAGCAGCGAGAGACCGATCTTTTTGACGACCCGGTTCCGCGACGACCACAAAAATCTCATGAAGTACAAATCCAGTAAGGTTGTTTCCTTCGGCCTGGGAAATGACTGCTTTCATAGCAGACACCGCGAAAACTCAAGCAGCGACCACAACCTCACCGAACCGGACCGAGCCTTAAAGCCGAAAGGTTGCGAAAGCCCGACCGGTGAAGAACCCATGCCTAGACGATATCCGCAAAATACGCCATGAAATGCAATGGGCTGCGTAAAACAGGTGCTACCAAATCGATTACCGTAAGGATCGTGGGGCAGTGCCTTTAGTATCGCCGCGTGCGTATATGTAACTGCATTCAATTGTCTCTACGGATTAGCGACACGGAATTCTCCTAATGCTGAAGCAGTTGCAGTTGTTACGTCTTTTCCTGTTGGCTGATATCAAGGCAGAAATGAAAAAGCCCGGCAGTGGGCCGGGCTTAGTCTCAAGAGCAGAAACCAACCTCATTGTGTAAGCCTGTACCGCCCGAAGAATGCGCACCCTTTGGACAGACAGCTGCTGAGATTGAAGGAATTAAGAGAAGCGCCACCCACTCACACTTCCCCCCGCACTGCCTTGATATTCTTTCAATGAATAGACTGGCTATGAAGATCCATTTTTTTCTGTATTTCCTCTGCTAACAGGGGTGCATCGTTTTCGAGAAAAATTTCACTTTCAACGGGTATTTTTCTCAGTATGCTCAAAGCTTTATTGAAAGCAGGTTGCAATTCGGTATCAGTGGGAGGGCTCACCAAAAGATAAACCTTGAAAGTTTCTGCAGCATCTTTGATGCTCGACAGCTGCCCGAGCCAGCGATGAGCTTTGTCTTTAAAATAATCAACATCAGAGAGATCGAATGATATTGGCTCTATGCAGTGCCAAATGCCGTTTTTCCAAGAGTGCTGAAACTCTATCTCGTCATCCTTAACAGCAATTCTCTTGGGTTGAAAATCCTCCGTTAACGTGAACTTTTCAAGAGTTCTCTTGAAATCCTTCCATATATCCTGCTCGGTTCGCCTCTCGCGACTTGGCTTAATGTCATAGTGAGAAACATACCTTTCAAACAGAATTGAAAGTTCTGATTCGACATCCACAGTTAAGCCGGCAGAAACGGTAGACCACTGTAAGGAGCTATCATCTTTCGGCAGGACGCGATGAAGCAAAGTTTGCAAGGAGCCAATCTCACTAAATTGCAATTCAGTATTCAGAGATTGGTTTGCTTTAGAAAACTCGGACTGAACAAACTTCATCATTTTTCGGAAGTGCGAGCTATTTAGATTCGGGAACACAGCCGAAACCCGAGCATAAGTGTTTCTGCATTGCGCTGAAATCCATTTCTCTTTTTCGCAATATATAACAACGCCAACATTGACGAACTCTCCAGTTAATGTGTCATGCACATATCTTAAAACCGAGAATTCATAATTTTGGAAGTTGATCATGAAAGCACCCTCACAACTTCATTAAAAGCCTCATTGCTATTGGTTCTGAGGTCTCGTATGTAAGAGACTATCTCATTGGCAATAACGTTCCCTTGTCCAGCCAGCCACTCATCCGGGAGTGCCGCTATGTAGGAATCTAGCCTAGCATCATCGATGTTCTCAAGGCAGCTTTTCATGTTCGCTAGGTCGATATTCTGCTTTCTGACATGAATCCAAAAGACGTGCTTGTCGACTGCGCTCAGTGACTCACCGCCGCCTGCCACCCACGGGCTCTTCCAGAAAAGGATTGACCCCATCAGAAATGCCAATTCGTGATCGATGATCGAAACGACATCACCCTGAGTGAGACAATTTGGGTTCTGAGGTCCACGATCGTAGTTGGCAGTAAATGTGTCAAAGACAAAGATTTCCGCAGCCTTCTGAATCAACGGCCCTTGCACCGGATGTGCTGGCGATACGATTTGATAGCCTGGAGCAAGTTTCGTTGATCCAAATGCAAATTTAGAGCTTGTGCCTATAAAAGCGCTGTGCTCTGGATAGGAAGGGCCAGCTGTGAATCCCTCGGGTATTTCAACAAGTAATGGCTCAGGGATAAGTAGGCCCAAATCAGCTGCAAAAAATGCTGAAAGTGCCTCCCGAATCAAAGCTCCCACACCGCTCTCGCAGCCAGAACTGAACTTAACAACAGCCTCAGACCGTTCGCCGTCAG
>OFQU01000076.1_pt1 | contig 19159 bp, 9 predicted proteins | sample 1542981 | NCBI WGS metagenome assembly OFQU01 (sample SAMN07774233, study PRJEB24372) | wastewater metagenome | isolation source: Exp Tend CN 90WW | collected 2016-02
CGATACAGAGCTCAAGACAGGAGAACCCCCATGCGATTGTTGCCCATTGCCGCCCTTGCCCTCAGCGTCCTCGCCGTCACGGGCTGCACCCGTTGGTCGATGAACCATCATTTGAACAACGCTTACAGTGCCTATGACCGTGGCAATTGCGAGCAGGTGATGCTCGAACTGTCCAAGGTCGAACGCGCCAGCCGTGCCCGCCCGTATGTGTGGCCGGAAGTGTCGATGATGCGCGGCCAGTGCCTGGAGCGGCAGAAGATGTTTGTCGATGCGGCGCAAACCTATCAGTTCATCATCGCCTCGTACCCCAACAGCGAGTACGCCTTCCGCGCCCGCGCCCGTCTGGAAACCCTGCAGAGCCTGGGCCATTACCCGACCCGCAGCGCAGCAGCGGTGGTGCGCCCGACGGGCTCTTGATGACAGTTGTCATACAAAAGCTGGCCGGTTGTACAGGCTGAGCTATAGTCGAATGAATCGGGTCGCCGGTGAATCCGCGATGACCCGTGCAACACCTGCGACTGGCAGTTGTAAGGTGATGGCGTATTAGCGACCGTCACACCGGAAGCGGGGAGAGCGTGCCTGCGACACAGGCGCGTTCCGAAGCAAGGGTGCGGCTCTGTGAGGGAGCCTTGCAGGACGAACTGCGCATCATGTTTACCGACCGCCGGATCGAACGGCATCAGCTGCCGTACTTCCTCAGAGTGTTCAACAGCGTCACCGACAAACCCATCGGTTTTCTGGGCAATGTGTCCGAAGACGGGCTGATGCTGATCAGCCAGTTGCCGATGATGGTCGGTGCGGATTTCCATCTGCGCCTGAAAATTCCCTGCGGTGACGGTTGCCAGCAGGTGATCGACCTGGCCGCGTCATGCCTGTGGTGCCACGAGGATGCGACGCCGCTGCATTACGACGCCGGTTTCAGTCTGCTGCGAGCGCCGCCCGAATACGGGCAGTTGGTCGAGGCGTTGCGTCAGTACTTCAGCTTTCAGCCGTTGCCGGCCTCGGCCTGAGTGCGGCGCCGCCTTCATTATTGTTATCGCTGGCAAGCCCGCTCCCACAGGGTTTTCGTCGCGCTCGGAGGGTGTGTCCGCGCGCAGAACCTGTGGCTGCGGGCTTGCCCGCGATGGCGGCAGTGCAGGCGCCGCAGGGTTAACGGTCAGGTCACGGCAATCGCCCGCTCACGGTCGAGCGTCTTCTCCGCCAGCAACAGGCCCATTTCACTCAATTGATAGATCGCCATCGCCAGATGGCGCGGCTTGTCGTCAAGGCTGTCGGCCAGGTCGAGCAGCAGAATGCTGACCGAGGAAAAGGTTTCATAAGTCTGGATGGCCACGGCTTCGGGGTTGAGGTCGGGGCTGACCATGAACATCTGCATGCCGCGATCCACGGAGTTGCGCGATGGGGGTTCGGGTTTGAGGTAGTGGTCGAGGGCGCGCTCGGCGGCCTCGTTGAGTTTTTTTGAATCGGCTGAGGTGTAGGGGGAAACCGGGTCGGTTGCCGGGGGATTCGGTGTGTCTTTGAACATAGTGATAACCCTTGTAGTGAGGGCCTTCACCACTTCGCGACTAAACGAAGGGTGGCGGCTGGACGCAGGTTAGTCGACCGGGGGGTATCACCAAAAACCGGCGCGCCGAAGCGCCCTGCGAACAGCCACCATCGAGTGCGGGGATAGGGAATACCCGACTGGATGACGCTTATACACATTGGTGACACACCCCTGGGCGACTAAACCCGACCACTGATTGGCAGCGGCACGGACCAAGTTACGGGGCATCACCAAAGCGCACAAGTCGGCGGATTCTGAGGGATGTGTAGGCAACGGCGCAAGGCACTGTAGCCATGTGCGTATGGCTGAAGGACGTTGCCAGCCTGCGTTGTAGGAAAAGCTACCGTCTGTCGGGACTGTCAGATTTTACAGGTAGGCAGCCGGTTATCCGGCGGCGTACACATACCTCTCGGACATAGCGACGATGAGGGCAGGGTCATGTCAAAGGATACGGATCTGGAAGGTGCACCCGGCGAGGCCGATGTTTTTGTCACCGATGAAGAAACGCCGCTTCTCTCGGATGGGGTGAGTCCGGACGGACTGTATGTCGGGCCTTTGCAAATTCAGCTTTGGGAGATAACCGAAACCGTCGATACCAACAGTTCGATCATCTTCAGTATCCCGCAGTCTGACGGAGAGCATCAGGTCTGGATTGATTACTACGGCCCCAACGGATATTACGTGAAATTGCTTGAGGGGGCCTGGTACAAGGGCGTCCAATGGAACGAATGCCTTGCTACTGGACTTCCGGAGGGTCCTGGCCGCTATTCCACGATATGGAATTACAAAAACAATTGGTCCGAGAGAAGGGACAAACCGGTATTCGTCAGAAAGCTACCTGTTATCACCGGTAAAGATGAACTGACAGCAACAGTCTTCGGCACGGGTGTTACGAGTGGCTATCTTGACATCGTCCAAGACAGCACTAACCTCTCGATGAGTCCGGCGATTCTCGGCAACCAGGCCAACTGGACCCTCAAAGTGCGCGAAGGCTTAAAGCCCTGGACTTACAGCATCAGGGTCAGGCATTCGCAAACTGGACATGTTACTCGTTACTCGACGCCGATCAGTTTCAATTATTACGGCGTCCCGACCATCCGTGAGCCGAAACAGGATGATGTGGTAAGGGAAAGCAGACCCAGGGTTGAAGGCCAAGGGTTTCCGTCTGCAACCGTGAAAATTTATCAATCAGGCTCGGGCATCATTACCTATGGTGAGGCCCAGGTTGGCAATGACGGGCTCTGGTCGACGTATTTGCAGCACGACTTGCCCTATGGATCCTTTACGTTTATCGCTCAACAGTCGATGGGCAATTCTGTATTGCCCGGCTGGTCGAATCTGGTGACGATCAATGCCAAATTTCCGCCCGGTATCCCTGCAATAAATTCCTTGCTTCCTGTCACGGAGCAGAATCAGAGTTTTACCCTGACTGGATCGAATGGCGGGGTCGGGGGGATTGTTCGAATTTTCATCGACGGAACGTCAACCCCGGTCGGTGAAAGCGCCGTGCTGACGCAGGCAAATTGGAGTGCCCAGGTTCAAGTGCCCGTAGGGCCCGCCTCGTTGGTGGCCATAAACGTGCGGGACGAATACGAATCCGGGCGCAGCGGTCCCCGCGCCTTCAAGATCCGCCCCCCGGCGCTGCTGGAACCACAAATGACCGTTCTCGCGGATGGCGGCATTCGGTTCTCAGGCAGCGGCCACTCCAGTGCAACGGTCGAATTCACTCTGCTCTCAGCCCCGGAAGTCACTGTACCGCCGTCTGTTGTAGTCAGAGACGGCATCTGGCAAACAACCGCGACAGGCTGGCCATTCGGCACTTATAAGCTCAAGGTCATTCAAAAGGTTCCGGACGGAGCCAATGGCTGGATCGAGTCAGTCAAATTGGAGTTCACGGTCTACAAGCAAATGCCTGATGTATATGAGACGGACTTCTCAAGGGACTACCAACCCACCTTCAGCGGCAAAGGTTACAACGGCGCCACTGTCAGGCTCTACCATCCCGGCGGCATACATCTGGCCGCCCCCGATGTCGTCGTGAAGGGCGGGGAATGGTCCAGCATGGCCATCGAGCAATGGGGGCCGTCGAACAAACGGGAAGTTCATATCAAGCAGTTCATCGGTGAACAGTGTTCGCTGAACTGGGTGGTACTGGAGGTCACGATCCCGCCACGGGCTCCCGGCCTGGATGATCCGCCCGAAGACGACCTCTTACCCATGTTCAGTGGCACATGCTGGCCGGGAGCAGGCGTCAACATCCGCTTCAGCGACGAAGAACAGGTTGTACACCCGGGCATTGTCAGTGAAGGCACCTGGCAATTTCAGCGTGACAAGGCGTTTGCCGCGGACGTGGCACATACCGTCACCGTGACTCAATTCGTCGCCGAGCAAACCTCGGCTCCGGCATCGAAAAGCTTTACCGTCCATCTACCCATGCTGGTGCCGGTGATCACTCAGCCCGAAGGCGACGCGAAAGTCGGCCGCGTCACGACGGTCGCAGGCGAGAACGGTATGCAAGGCGCCACGTTGCAGTTGCGTGACTTCCTTTCCGAGAGACCTCTGGGGGCGCCCAAGGAACTGGATAAGGACGGTAACTGGTCGATCGATCTGAGTGATCTGGAATTCAGGCGCTACACCATCGATGCTCGGCAGACACTGGCCGGACGGCACTCTGAGTACAGTGACCGGCGCTCGTTCGAGGTGGTACTGCAGCCTCCGCTCATCACCCAGCCGACGATGAACGGCAAGCTGCCACGTACCGCGATGCTGGAGGGGACGGGGATGGCGAATGCGCAGGTCGAGGTGTTTCTGCAAGGGCTCTCCGAGCCTTGGCTCAAGGATGTGGCGGTGAACCGGGAGGGCTACTGGAAAGCCGAAGTGACCTTGCCGGTGGGCCACAAAACCATCTGGGCCCGGCAATGGTTCATGGATGACACCGGCAAGCGGCACGAGTCGGACAATACCGAACCTGTGAACTATCAGGTCGTCCCGGCCGCCCCGTTCATCGAAACCCCGGTCGAGGGCGACGTCATCGGACGGCGGGTGGTGGTGTCGGGCTTCGGTGTACCCGGCGATACCGTCAGTGTGACGTTGGCCGGGGCTGCGCGGGCAGTGCTGGCAAGCGCCATCGTGCAGGACGATCGCACCTGGTCGGTGGCGAGCGATGTCGGCCCCCTCACCGGGGGGCATTACCGGTTGCAAGCGGTAGCGTCACTGCAGGAGTTCGAATCGGTCGAGGCACTGCGACCGGTCATGCTGGGTACGTTTTTGCCCAGCCTCGAGCGGCCGGCGGCGGGCAAGTGGGTCAGCCAGCCGGTGCAGTTTGCCGGTCGCGGCCGGGAGGGCATGGGCGTCGCCGTCAGTTGGTACAACCCGGATGTGCAGTGGGCGCAATTGCCCGTTACCGGCCAGCAGTGGGACGCAGAGGCGACGCAGACATTACCCGAGGCGGGTCACTGGTACCGATTCCGGCAGACCCTGACTGACGGCGCGGACGACGCAACGATGTCTGACTGGGTCGACAGTGCGCGTTTTGAAGTGGAGTCCGCGCGCCCGCTCCGCAAGGATTCCTGAAGTCTGTTTCCGACTAACGGTCTGTGAACCTGTCAGATTTGACAGTAGACGGCGCCGCTGTCGAAGCGCTCAATCTTCCTCATCGAATGTGCAACCTGACACCAAGTGTCAGGTTGCTCGGACCTTCTGTCGCCTCAAGGAACCCTGATCATGGCTGATTCGCGCCGTCCTGCCGTGCAACTGTTCGAGCAGTTGTTTGGCGAAGAAAAACAATCCCGGGATGCTGGGCTGGAAAGTCTCAGGCAGTACCTTGAGGAGGGAGGCTCGATTTTTCCACTGGTGGAAAAAGGCGTTCAGGGCCTGGTGCTGGAGCACACGCTGGGTGCGGAGGATGCCCGGCAAATTCTGCGCCGGTTGAACAGCATGGCCACCTACGTGCGTCGCCAGTTCATTCAGCGGACCCTCAGCGGCGAAAAAGGGGCGCAGGCAGCGCGGTCGAGCGGGATTCTGGCGATGGTCGATGGTCCGAGTTATGAACGCCTGTTCCCCACCTCTTTTGATTCGCTGTGCCCACCGGATGGCCTGGAGTCGATCACCTCGCCGGTGGCGTATCTGATCGATCTGTTGCGCTGGATCCGCGACCGTATCGAACTTTACGGCGTCGAGACAGAAAAGTTTCCGCTGCATGATCGACGCAAGGATCTGAAGCGGCTGTCGGTCGATTTCAATGCGGTGTACCGCTCGGTATCGTCGGTCGACATCATTGTCGCGGTGCTGGAAACGTTCATCTCCGAACACCAACCCGGCGTGCCACTGGAAGATGCGTTGCTCGCGGCGCGTTACCCCAACGGTCTGCCCTATTACCAGCACTGGGTCACGATCGACACGGTCGCCCGTCACCACGGATTGTCGGTCGGTGATTTTTCCCGACGGGTTGATCTGATCTATCCCTATTTTTTGTCGCCGCTCCCCGGCGATACCGATTCTGCGCGTGCTGCCATGATCCATGCATCGCGGCTGGGGCCCAAACAGCGGAAATTGCTGACTGAGCCGGCCGTAGTGGTGGGCGAACGTAACGATTTTTACCGGGACAACTATGGCGCCGATGTGCTGGATTGGCAGAACCTCAACCAGGTGACGTTCTTCGGTGGACGGACAAAGCTCGATACCCGGGCAATCGAAAGCCTGTTGTCGGTGCGCACCTTTGCTCCGGTGCGTTCGGCCAATGTGAAATTCACCCCTGAAGTACCGCCCAATGAGGCGGAAAGCGGTCATTCCGGTTCGATTTACATCAATAAGAACCAGCATCCGGCGATCGGACTCACCGAAGACAGTTCAACCCCGTCAATTCTGCACAAATTGACAGCAAGTCCCAGCGACGCCGCAGGGCTGAACGGCTATGACCGAATGAACCGAATGGTGCGTCTGGCCAACTGGCTGGAGTTGCCGTTCGATCAGGTGGACGCGCTTCTGGCGGCTGCCATGCGCGCTGAAAGTCGCGGCACCGAAACGGCGAACAATTGGGAAATTACCGAAGGCGTGGTGCGGGCTCTCGGCCTTTACCAGAGCCTGCGCGAGCGCTACCAATGCACGCCGGCGGACTTCGCGGTGTTTATTGACGAATTGGCGGTTTACGGTCGCGCCGAGGTGCTGTCACCGTTTGATCAGGTCTTCAATCATCAGGGCGACTACCGCCAACCGTTCAAGCTCGATGGCGCGACGTTTCCGCTGATGCCGCTACCGGGCGTCTCGGACCTGACCATCAGCCAACTGTGCGAGGGCCTGGCGATCGACCTGCAGACTTATCATTACCTGGCGTTAGCGGTGGCCTCTGCACACGGGCTCTCCCAAAACCTGACGCGCACCGCGGCGATTGTTTCCAGTTTTTATCGGCTGGTGAAGTTGCCTCGGCTGTTGAACATTACACCGATGGAAGGTTTGCTGATGCTGACATTGCTCGGTGGCGAGCACGAGCAATGGCTTCCCGCTTTGGCAGGCGAGCCGGCCATCCACGCGCCCAATTCGGGCACACCGGATGTGTTGAACCTGATCGAGGCCATGTCCAGCTGTGTGCAATGGTGCGAGGACAGCGGGCTGTCGGTGTCGTGGATGCTGCAACACGTGGCACCGGTGCAGCCCGTGAGCGAGGCGTCGGAGTCGGATCGGCAGTTTTTCGAGCAGATTCGCAATCTGCTGTCGACGGCGCTGTTGAGCAACGGCGCCTTGTTGATGGCCGGCGTACCCTCTGCAGGCGCGGCCAACTGGCTGGACTTTCTCACCAGTCACGCGGACAACCTCGACCCTGTCGTGGATGCTGACGGCCTGGTATTGGCCCCAGTGGGAACAGCAGACGCTTATTTGAGCTTCCTGCGTGCCAAGTTGGCGTGGGCGGTTGAAAGTGCTCTGGGTGACATCGGCACGCCGCAGCGCGATTCGATTGTCGAAACCATGCTCAGTGTGGTCTTGCAGGCACGAGACGCTCAGGTGTCGTTGGTCAGGGAGACCCTGGCTGTCTATGCAGGCGTTCCGGTCGATCGGTCCATTGCCCTGCTCGATTGGTCAAACGCTACGGTCTACCAATTACTGCGACAGGTGATCGAACACGTCGGTCTCGATGTGCAGGAAACATTACGCGGGCGCAACGAAGAACCGGATCCGTTACTGACGCTGTTGGGCGAGGTGCGCCGGCGTGCGGAGGTGACGACGACGCTGGGGTTGAGCGCCACGCTGTTGCAGGACTATCTGGATTACGGTCATCTGGCCTGGCTCAATCAGGCGGACAAATATGCGTTCACCGTGCGTACGCTTTATTACCTCACCACGCTCACACGGGCGTTCAGCCTGAGTGAACAGCCAGAGCAGGCGCTTCTGGACTATCTGCGTCAGGTCAATGCACTGCCGAAAGTCACCGGCCATGCTGCGCGTCTGGCGCAACAGGCCGCCGCGATCAAACTGGCCGGGTTCTTCGGCTGGAGCGTGCAGGAAGTCAATGAGTGTGTCAGCCGCGTTGACGAGTCAGAGCTCAAAGTGTTGAAGGACCTGACACAACTGGATCTGTTGATGCGCGTGCGTGTGCTGTCAGCCGACAGCGGCATGGATGCGCTGACGATTTTTCTGATGGGCCGGTTGCCCGCGACGCTCGACAAAGCGGCCTACGCCGAAGCGGCGGAACTGGCCTTGCTGAGCGAGACTCGGGCGCGAGTGCCGGTTATCCAGGCGCAGGGCGACCTGAAACAACTGGTCACGATCACGTGCACAGTCGACAACTCGACCGTTGTAGCCAACAAGTCCGATTCGAAAGCCACCTACACCGTGACCCTCACGGATGCTGAGGGGCAGGCGTTGAAGTTCGTTACGGTTTATTGGCGTGCGACGCTCGGCACGGTTGAAACTAAAAAAACCGAGGTAAACGGCGTGCTTGAAACCGATTTTGTTCCGGGCAAGGTCATGGGAACGGACACGCCGCAATACTGGCTGGATTTGTTTGAGCCCGAGAACGCTCCGCCCATCCAGGTGATGGCCGATTTCGACTCGCTGAGTTTTTCGGAGAGGGACAAATCCCCAGTGCCCCTGGAAACCGTGCCGCGGGGCCAAGAGGTCGAGCTCTACGCCAGGCTGCGGGATAACTATGGAAATCTTGGCCAAAACCTGCTGGTGGACTGGAGTTACAGACCTGTCAATTCGAATAAAAGACAGAGTGTGAGCATCCGGCCTGCGCAAGGCTTCACCAATCAGGAAGGGCTGACGCGTGTCTTTGTCTCCAGCGCTACTGGCGGGACGTTCGCGTTCAGTGTCCTCAGTCAAACCGGCGAGACCTCTGCCAATTTTGAGGCCATCACCTTTGAAGGCGATGAGGTGCCGGCATGAGCCTGCGCAACAGTTTCACCCCGAGTGATACCCCCAGGGAGCAAAGATCATGGCATTGAGCAATGTTGGCGGGCTGTTGGAAAAACGTCGTTTGGCGCTGCTTGAATACTGCATCGGACAGTTCGGCGCACAGACTTATGATTTTCTGGAAACACCGGATGACCTGTTTGAACTACTGCGCATGGACCCGCTGGACACCTACCCGGTGCAGAGCTCCTGGGTGGCCGAAGCGACCAGTTGCGCGCAGCAGTACATCCATGCCGCTTATCGCAAACTAGAGCCAGGTTTTGCCACGCACCAGTTCGACCCGCGCCATCTGGCCGAGTGGGAACTCACCAACAATTACCCGGACTGGGCCGCCGTGCAGTTGATCGCGTGCTACCCGGAAAACTTCATCAATCCTTTTGTACGGCAGCGCAAGACCAGCCTGTTCAAAACCCTGGAGAGCGCTCTCACCCAGAGCCGCTTGAGCAACGATTCGGCACAGGCGGCGCTGCGTGATTACCTGCAAACGTTCGAGCAGACCTGCAATCTGGATGTCATCAGCGGCTACATGAACGGCAAGACCCCGGCCCGTGCCGATTATTACTTTGTCGGGCGTCAGCGCGAGCAGCCGTTCCAGTATTTCTGGCGCAAGGTTGAGGTTGAACTCACTTCCACGGATAAGGCCATCAATCCGGCGGCCTGGAGCGAATGGCAGGCGGTGGACATCCCGGCGGGTAATCGCGTGCTGGATATTCGCCCGGTGTTCTGGAATGGCCGCTTGTGTCTGGTCTGGGCAGAGTGGCGCGACCGGGTGCCCCTTAAGCCGGCGGACGAATACACTCCCTACAAACTGGAGATCAACCTGGCATTCATGACGCAGAACGGCCAATGGTCGGCGCCGTTGGCTGTGCACAGTGCGGAGTATGAAGAGGATCGCAGTGCCGGTGCGCGGCTGATTGCGACGGTGCGCGAGAACTATCTGCACCCCAAGGGCAAGCTGGGTGTGTTGATCACCAACGACGAGACGGGTGAAGACAATAAGCTGAGCGCGCAGGTCATCCGTGATGTGCTGATGCAGCCTGTCACTGACGATGGTGGTGCCTGGCTGGAATCGGCGCTGCAGAATCGTTTTGTCAGCGCCGAGACGGTGCAGCACCCAATCGGCAGTCAGGTAACGGTGGTCTCTCGTGTGACGACGCTGGGCGCCATGACGCCCTATCTGGATGTGCAATTCACGGCGTTGCGTGTGGATGGCAAAGATGTGCTGACAGTTCAGGGTTTTTGCCGGCCAACGGGACTGGGCGCCGGCAATGCGAGCATGAAACTGGCCTTGAACTTCAGAACCGAGGATGACCCTGCGGATGTTGTTCAAAACTTTCCAATAGCGGGCGGCTGGACAACTGATGTGCTGACCTACTCGCGAAGAGCCGGTAGCTGGGGGGCAACCACCTTCTCCTTCGGCGATGCTGCTGGCGAACTTGGAGGCAAGGAATTTGACCTGACCATTGTCGATCTCATGGATTTCTCCGCGCCGACGCTGGTAAAAAACAGCATCGACGCCGCGCAATTTCTGTCTCTCAATCAGCCCGGCCTGGCGCTGAAATTCTCCCGTCTGAATTCACTGTTCGCTCCGGAACTGGTACAGCGCGCCGGTATTTCCGTGGATGCGGTACTGGATTGGGATACCCAGTTTCTGTCCGAACCACCGCCTACCGGCGTCGTCTTCACCGAACCCAACGGTGCTTTCGACGGTGCCAACGGTCTGTTCTTCTGGGAGTTGTTTTTTCATCTGCCGCACTTGATGGCCACGCGTATGCGCGACGAGGAGCGCTTTGGCGAAGCGCAGGTCTGGCTGCATTACCTGTTTGATCCGCAAGCCGTCGCCGATCCACAAACGCCGTCGAAGCTTGTCAATCCGAAACCGCGGTATTGGCGCTGCCGTCCACTGGCGGACCTGGGCAATCCGGGCTTTGAGGCCATGGCCCCCACCGACCCGGATGCCATCGGTTATGCAGCACCGGAACACTTCAAGATTCTGGTGTTCAGCGACTACGTGAGAAACCTGATGGCATGGGGCGACTGGTATTACCGGCAACTGACCCGTGACAGTCTGGTGGCGGCCAAGTTGTGCTATGTGCAGGCCGGGTTTCTGATGGGCAAGGCACCGACGGCACGCACCGTGACCCGTTGGCAAACCGCGACGGTTGAGAGCTTGCTGACCCAGTGCGGCGCGCGCACGGCGCTGGATGAGTTCGAGCAAACGCTGGATTACAGCCTGGCGGATCTTCCTGCCGCTTCCGATACCCCGCCCATTCTCGGGGTGGTGGGTTGCGGGCCTTTTGAAATACCGATCAATCAGTCACTGCTGGACCTGTTCGCGGCACCGCAACAGCGTCTGGATAACCTGCGCAACAATCTCACCCTCGATGGCAAACCACTGGATATCCCGTTGTTCAGCCCGCCCACCGATCCCAATCAATTACTGCGTGATCTGGCGGCGGGCGGTGTCGCCGGGCCGCGGCCGATGGGCGGGCGGTTGGTCGTCAACGCGTTCCGCTGGCGGGTGATATTCGAGGTCGCGTTGCGTGCGGTGCAGTCGCTGCAGGATTACGGCAGCCAGGTGCTGAACCTGCTGGAACGCAGGGATCGTGCCGAGCAGGAGGAGACGCAGCAAAGCCATATCGTCGAATTGGGCGCTTACGCCCGGTCCATGCAGGAGCAATCCATCGCCCAACTGGAGGCGAATGTGACCGCGTTGCAGCAAAGCAGCCTGGTGGCCAGCGAGCGCGCCGAAGCCTACAAAAAACGCTATGTCGAAAATATTTCGCAATACGAATATGAGGTCATGGACAACCTGGCCACAGCGAAAGTCCTGGCGGTGACGTCCTCCAGTATCAAGCCCGCTGCGGCGTTGATGGCGGCGCTGCCGAATATTTTCGGCTTCGCCAATGGCGGGCACCGCGCCGACCAGGTGCTTGAAGCCGTCAGCTTCGGACTGGGCATCGCCTCGAACATGAAGCAGCTGGATGCCGACAGGCAAGCCACCACCGAAGCGTATCGCCGTCGTCGCAACGAATGGGCGCTGCAACGTGATCAGGCCTTGGCGGAAGTGCGGGCCATCGACGCGCAAATCGTGGCGCAGGGTTACGCCATCACGGCGGCCCGATTGAATCTTGAGCAAACCCTCAGGGCCAACGATCAGGCATTGACGGTTTACAACTTTCTGAAAAAACGCGCGAGCAATGCCGAGCTGTACGGCTGGCTGCTGGGCCAGCTCAAGGCTTTGCACTATCAGGCTTACGATGCCGTCATCAGCCTGTGCCTCAACGCCCAGGCATCCCTGAGCGCCGAGACCGGTGATTACGATGCGCAGATTCCCCTGCCCAATGTCTGGCTTGATCATCGGCATGGTCTGACGGCCGGCGAGCACCTGCGTGGGCATTTGCTGCGTATGGAGCGTGAATACCTGCAGCGCCACGAGCGGCGGCTGGAACTGGTGAAGACCGTCTCCCTGCGGCAGTTGTTCGAGGACCGGGTGGACTTGCAAACCGGCGCTGACGACTGGGCCAGTGCGCTCAAAACATTGCGCGAGAGCGGCACGCTGGAATTCAAACTGACGCAGCTATTGTTTGATCGTGATCATCCGGGGCACTACTGCCGCCAGATCAGTGGGGTAGAAGTCGATCTGCCGGTGTTGACCGGGCCCTACGAGGACGTGCGAGCCACTTTGCTGCAGATCGGCAGCATGACGGCGACCCGAGCCACGGCGCAGTCGGTGGCCTATTTGCACAAACCGACAGGCACGGCGCCTTCGGATGTGTTGTTCAACCTGCGTAGCGGTCAGCAGATCGCCTTGTCCACAGGCGTTGCCGACAACGGCCTGACGGCGATGAAACCCGACGAGGGTTTGCTCAATCCTTTTGAAAATACCGGGGTGGTTTCCAGTTGGAAAATCAGTTTTCCCTGGCCGTTGAAAAGCCCGCAAGCGGCCACGCTGAACTCGCTGACGGACATCATCTTGCGTGTTCGCTACACCGCAAAGGCCGGCGAGCGGACCTTTGCCCGAACGGTCGAAGACATGGTGACCAAAGCTGAACGTACCGGTCAAAACACAATGCTCAAGGGAGTGCGCAATCATGAATGAACCGGTGATTCAAGCGAACGAGAGTCTGGTGCGCAACGGCGAATTTGCCGATCTGGAGCACTGGGACAGAAGTGGCCTGGTCGGCACCGGCAGTGAAATGTATGAGGGTAACGTCACCTCCTTTCTGCAAGCCGTGGACGGAGGCTGGGTGAGACAAGAGATGACCTTGCCCAAAGACCCCGGCGTCGACGCGCATTACACCCTGACTTTCCTCTGTGAGATACGGCACGAGGAATCAGGCTGGCTGCGCCTCTGGAGAGATACGCAGTTGTTATTGGAGATTGAACTCAAGCCTGGAGACTCGCGCAATAGCGAGCAAGACCGGGCCCGACTGGCAGCGGGACAACCGCTGGAGTTCAGACCGATTAAATACGAACAGGCGCTGGAACTGCCGATTGCGCGTGGCGACATACTTCGTCTTGAAATTACCAGCCCTCTGAATGAAGCGCATATTGAGGCTTCGAGACTGCGTATCACCCACGTCGACATCCAATTGCGTCTGGCGCCGCTGGCGTTGCAGGCGTTGCAGATAGACCAAGAGACCCTGGCGCCAGGCCGTACGTTGCACCTGTGCATTGGCGCGACAGACACCGATTCTCACCGATTGACCTTTGTGCCTGAGCCGGACAATAGCTGGCGTGAAACCAAGGCTGCACTGATCATCCAGGGCAATCCGCAAGACGCCATTCTGGCGACACCCGACTGGCAGGTTGATCAGCCGCTGCAAGACCAATGGTTGCTCGACTGCCCCTTCCTCGGCGATGACCAAGAGCATGAGTTGACGCTGAACCTGCTCAACCAGTACCGCGCCGAGGCTTACACCATTCCCGTATCGCTGGGGCATCACCGTTTGGCTTTCGGGGCGGAAAAGGACGCGGCTTACTACCCGATTTTCGAATACGGGCAACAGGTGCAATTGGGGGTTCGAGTGGTGTCGTTTTACACCGCGCAGGCCATCAGCGGGCGCACCGTGACCTGGGCGCAAGCGGGTGCAGGCGTCAAAGGCGCCGCTGTTTCCGGTGACGATGGTTGGGCGTATTTCGATTACCAGCCAACGCAGGCCGGTGAGTTCGTCATCGAAGCGTCGGTTGTCAGCCCTTATTACGCTGGCGGTGTGGTTTCACGCCGCTTCGATGTCCGCGTACTGGCCACGGACCCGTGGCGTGAGCTGTCGGTGATTGTCGACGAAAACGCGACGGGCTGGGAGGCGACCGGTTATCCGAATCGTGGCAGTGCCCATCCCTTGCAGATCCGCGTGCCTGTCGACAGTCCGTTGTTGGACTCTGAACTGTCGCTGCATTGGCGCGGCGATAGCCAGACGCAATTGGGCGTCGTGGTCAGCCCGGCGCTTGAACAACCGGTGCCGGTCGACAGCGTCGACACGGTCTGGACGCTGACCAGCGACGACAGCAGTGACGGCCGGTTTGTATTGTCACTGGTCTGCTCGAAGCTGCTGTTGCCGTCACCGGATAAACCCATGTCACTGGCGCGCAACCGGGTCAAGGTCGGCGAGGTGCGCGGCGCCAATAAGTTTCCGATTGTCGATGAGCAAGAAAGCGTGTTGCTGCGCGTGCAGGTATTACACGACGTGACCCTGGGGGATGGCGATCCGGTGACCAATGCGTTGGTCGACTGGGAGACACCCGAGGACGACATCGTGCGCACTGTCACCGGGGCCGGTGGCTGGGCCAGTTTGCTCTACACGCCAAAAAGCGCCGGGGCCAGGACGGTCACGGCCAGCGTCAAGGCACATGCCGAGGCCAGTGCGATCGAGCAGTCGTTCGATGTCACAGCTGTCGCGACCAGTCCGTGGAAAAACCAGGTCAACATTTTTCTGGACGGGGTGGAAGTCGAGCGCAATACGCTGGGCGTGCTGTGCCGTCGCGGGCAGATCCATACGCTGCGAGTCGAACCGGTTAGCGGCAGCCCGTGGATCGGTAAAAACATCAGTTTGCACTGGCGAGGTGAGGCGCCTGCTATCGGCTTGCAACCTGCCGATCTGGACATGCCCAAGGCATTGGTACAGGCAGGGGTGCAATGGCAACTCGCCTCAACGGCGGAGTCCAGCATCAGCAGCCTGTTCGATCTGGTGTTGCGCCTTGAAAGCGTTGAGCTGCCACGGGAATTGTCCGGGCGTCTGATCGCCGCAGACCTGACTGAAGAGTTGAGTCTGGTGCTCGATCAAATCCACGCTGAGCTGGATTCTCTCAGCCTTTATCCATGCCTGGGCGCGCGGCACCGCTTCAACGTTTTGCCCAATGCATTGAGCCCGTTGGTGGGTTTGCAGGCATGGCTGGTATGGTCGGGTACCTCCGCCGAAGCATTGGCCGCGACAGTGCAGCCAGCACTGAATGCCGGGCAACCGTTGAGTGATGGCGGGGCGCTGTGGACATTGGATTTTTCCGCCAGCGAGCAACCTGGCCAGTTTTCATTGTCGCTGGCGCTCCCTCAGCTGGACTTTGCTGCCACGCCCAAACCAATGGACCTGGCGCACAACAAAGTCCGCATCGAAGCGTGGCGTGAATCGCCGATCGAGCCCGTAGTGAGCGAGGATTCGGCATGGATGTGGGTCCAGGTGGTTTCGCATTTCACCGACCGTGCCGTCGATCAGGCCCCCGTCAGTTGGGTGGCGGAGGAAAAAACCCACGAAATGAATACCGCCGCCGATGGCTGGAGCGGGTTCCCGTTTGTGCCCACCTCTGCCGGGCAGAAAACGGTGCAGGCTTCGCTGTTCAGCCCCTATGACGGCTATCGGGATTCGCAGTCAATGACCGTCGAAGCGCTGGAGGTCGATCCGTGGAAGGGCGTGACGGTCAGTTTCGATGGTCAGCCAGCGCAGCCCTGGGGGGAGGTAACCTGCTTCCCGCGCCGCCGCGCTCAGCACACCATCCATGTGATGGCTGCGCAAAACAGCCCCTTGTTCGATCATCAACTGACCCTGGGGATGAGCGGGGCAGGGCCTGCCGAGTCTGGGATCCGTTTCGAATATCCCGGCCTTGGAACGCCTATATCTTTCAGCAACGCGGGTTTTCCTTACACCTTCGTGACCGGCGATCTGAAGGACGCCAGCTTTGCCCTGCGCCTGGCCTCATCGAAACTGGCCAGGCTGTCCCCGGCCAATGCAATGTCATTGGGGTCGGGAACTCAAGTGCTGAAAATCCTTGCCAGTCAGCGAGCCACGCAGACGCTGCTGTGGGGCGAGGCGGTGTCTGAACAGATCAGCGTGGTCTCGTCTGTCAGTGGCAGGCCGATGGCGGGCCTGACGGTAACCTGGCGCAGCCCGGAGCTGGGCGTGGTTACCACGGTGACGAACTTCTACGGGGTTGCGAAGATCCGTTTTGTGCCCACTACGCCGGGGGCCATTGAGCTGACGGCGACGGTGGGCGATGCGCAGTATTCGGAATCGGTTTCGTTTGCGTTTTTCCTTGATGAACCTCGTCAAATAAAGTCGCTGTTCAGCGTCGATTCACCGGGGCAGCAAGTCCATGTGGGTGCGACTGTTGTTTCGGCCTTGACGGGGAAACCTCTGCCGGATGTGTGGGTGAAGTGGACATTTGAAAACGTCTCGCTCTTACAGAGCAAAACGAATGAAGACGGGATCGCAATGGTCATCTTCAAACGTCCCTTGATCAGGCAGGGTTTTTTACAAGCCTTGGTCAAGGGCGGCCTTGCCGGCTGGGAAATACAATCTCTAGCGGTGCCAATTGATGTTCCCTAGGTGAAGCGACTGACTGTACCGGGAAATCAAGTGATTCAGGTGGGAGAATTGACACTCATCTCTGCGCTGATCTTTTCTGCTGTCAGTCAAGCGCCCCTTGAGAGCGTGGAGGTAGTCTGGATCAAGAACGGCGTCGAGCAAGAGTTGCGAACTAAAACCAATATTCGAGGCGAGGCGTATGAAAACTTCAGGGCCAGTGCAGCGGGAAGCATGACCATCCAGGCACAAATTCGTGACCCCAAAGGAAAGCCTTTCGACAGTAAGCAATTTGTATTCACCGTGGTCGAGCGGCCCTGAGGCTGGGAGCGAAGACGCTACAGGTTTCCCGCTCGTTTCCACTGCAGATACTGTGTCACCAACTCGGCCCCTAACTCCGGGGGCCGAACATCCACCACCGGAACGCCATGCGCACTCAAGCGCTCATGGAGTTCTGCCCGCTCATTCAAGTAATTCACCGTCCCGCAATAAGCCAACGCCTCAGGCAGCGTTTGCACCGTGGTCTGGCGTAACGTATCCAGCGTCTCTTCACGCAGGCTGGCCACCAGCACCCGATGTTGCGTGCTCAGGCGTTTGACCGCGTTGAGCAGTTCATCATCGTCTTCATCGCGCAGGTTGGTCACGAGAATGACCAGCGCCCGGCGCTTGTGCCGAAGCAGTAGCTGATTGACTGCAGCCTGATAGTCGGCAGGGCGTTGCGTGCTGTCGAGATCGTAGACGCTGTTGAGCAACACATTGAGCTGGCCGCTGCCTTTGACAGGCGCCAGATGGCGCGGTTGATCGCCGGCGAAGGTGCTCAGCCCCACCGCATCGCCCTGACGCAATGCCACATGACTGAGCAGCAGGCAGGCATTGAGTGCGTGATCGAAATGCGACAGCTCATCGTCCTGGCTGCGCATCCGTCGGCCACAGTCGAGCATGAAGATGATTTGCTGATCGCGCTCGTCCTGATACTCCCGGGCAATCGGCGTGCGCTGGCGGGCGGTGGCTTTCCAGTCGATCTGACGCAGGCTGTCGCCTTCGCGGAATTCGCGCAGCTGATGGAACTCCAGACCCTGACCGCGACGCTGCCGCTGGCGTACGCCGAGCTGGCTGAGCCAGTTGTCCACGGCCAACAGTTCGCCACCGTAGAGTCGGGCGAAATCCGGGTAGACGCGGGTGTTGTCGACGATGCTGAGCAGGCGCTTGCCTGACCATAATCCCAGTGGGCTCGGCAGGTTGATCTCGCAATGTTCGAAGCTGAAGTGACCGCGTTTGAGCGGGCGCAGGCGATAGCCGATCAGGCTGCGCTGGCCGGGTTGCAGTTCGACCGACAGCGGCAAGTGCTCGAAACTCAAACCCTCAGGGACGTGATCGAACACTTGAACCTGCAACGGCTCGGTAAATTCATGCGCGACCTCCAGACTTACCTCGCTCCAGCGACCGAGCGCCAGGCTGCCGGGAATCTGCCGACTGATGCGCACTGCGGGCAGGCGTTTGAGGCGCATTGCATCGAGCGTCGCCAAGGCGAGCAAGGCCAGTAGCAATCCCCAGTTGATCGACAGCAGGCTCGCCGGGACATTGATCTCCAGTGCTTGCAAGGTGCCCAGCACGATGCCGATGGCCGCCAGGATCAGCAGCCAGATCAGCAGCAGGCGCGAGGGTTTCACAGGCGCGGCGCCGGGACTTGATCGAGCAATTGCTGCAACACCTGATCGACTTGCAAGCCTTCGATATCCAGCTCCGGGGCGAGGCGCACACGATGGCGCAGCACGGCCAGGGCGCACCCCTTGATGTCGTCGGGAATCACGAATTCACCGCCACGCAACAGGGCACGGGCACGTGCGCAACGTGCCAGTGCAATCGAGGCGCGCGGCCCGGCGCCAAGGCTCAGGCCCGGCCAGGTGCGGGTGCTGCGTGCGAGTCTGACAGCATAGTCGAGCACCTGATCGTCCAGCGGCAAATCGCTGGCGATGCGCTGCAGTGCCTGCACATCCTTGGCCTGCAACACCGTGCGCAGCGGCTGCACGTCGAGCATGTCGGCGCGGGTCGAACGGCTGACCTGACGCACCATGTTCAACTCTTGATCGGCATCGGGATAGTCCATGCGCACCTTGAGCATGAAGCGGTCGAGCTCGGCTTCCGGCAACGGATACGTGCCTTCCTGTTCGATCGGGTTTTGCGTGGCGAGGACCATGAACGGTTGAGCGATCGGCAGGGCCCGGCCTTCGAGGGTGACCTGGCGCTCCTGCATCGCTTCCAGCAACGCCGCCTGGGTTTTCGCCGGGGCGCGGTTGATCTCGTCGGCCAGCAGCAGGTTGGTGAACAGCGGGCCTTTGCGCAGCTTGAACTGCTCGGTCTGCAGGTCATACACGGCGTGGCCGGTAACGTCGCTGGGCATCAGATCCGG
>OFQU01000077.1_pt1 | contig 18999 bp, 17 predicted proteins | sample 1542981 | NCBI WGS metagenome assembly OFQU01 (sample SAMN07774233, study PRJEB24372) | wastewater metagenome | isolation source: Exp Tend CN 90WW | collected 2016-02
AAAATAAAAAAACATCTAAAAACGCTTAAGCTTTAGATGCAAATAAATCAGCCCACTGTTCTATACGATCAGGAATCGCAGACATTGATAGCCCTAATATATCACTAATCACCGCGCAAAGGTCGGCACCGGCTTCGATCACTTCACCTGAATTTTCAACTGTTAAGCCACCAATCGCACAAATCGGCACATTCAATTTGGCTTTGGCTTCTTTTAAAGTCTCCAAGCCAATATTGCCAGCTTCTGGCTTGGTCTCAGTTGCATAAATTGCACCAAAAGCGACGTATGTTGCACCTTCAGCAATAGCTTTCTCTGCCAGCTCAATCGAGTTCAAACACGTACGACCAATTACTGCATCTTTTGGCAGGCGTGCGACAGCTTCAGCAACTTCACCATCTCCTTGCCCTAAATGCACACCAACGCCATATTTGACTGCCATTTCTAAGTCATCGTTGATCACAAAAGGAACACGATACTCAGCACACATCGCTTTCATATACTCAACTTCGTAAGCCTGTTCTTCTTTGGGTACTTTTTTTCGGCGATACTGCAAAATGGCAACTTCACGTGTTGCCATTGCACCTTCTAGCTTAGCCAAAAGTAGCTCTAAAGGATCATCATTTGTAATTAAATATAAACCGCGCATTTAACTCTACCTTTGGGTTATGTCATTCTATTATAAAGCTAATGGTGACTAATTCTTTAATGAATTGGGACCGAAAATACTTTGCTTTGCACAAAAATCCCGCGGCCAAGTTCAGGCTATATAAAAATACCTATTTTCAGTGATAGTCGCCCCACCGCTTTCGCAGTTTAATGGATACAGAAAGCAACAAGAATAAAATAAAAATAACAACTTTATAACAAGAATAAGAGACACACAGCGATCTGATACGGCTTTTTAGCTTTTTAAACCAGTGATGTTGAAATAACATCATAAAAGCTAAAAAGCCGCATATTTTTACTTAGCGTCCATATAAAAAAAGCCTAGAGAAGGTCGCTCTAGGCTTGGAAAACTAAAAGCACTTTAAAGTTCAAAGCACTTATATATTATTTGATGAAAATATAATCAACGACCTCATTATTAGAACATTAATTCATACTTTGCAACTGTTAATTTCAAGCTTTTCATAAAACTTTCATGATGAAGTCACAAAGTGCTTCACTAACTTGGAATTTTATCCAAAGCACGATCTTGTAAGCTTAAATTTCCACGTAAAACATCGGAAAACATGCGCCAGTCAGAAATAAAACTATACAAAGGTTGTTTAAAACTAGCTGGCTTATTTTTTTCAAAAACAAAATGACCTACCCACGCACAGGCATAGCCAGAGACTAAGCCGTATATAAAATAACGCGGCTTGCGTTTAAGTATGGCTTTAGAGAAAAAGTACAGTCCAATTGAACTGCCCGCGACGTGTAGCCGACGACTCATGATGTTGCGGTGCTCTGTTAGATAAAAACGATAAAACTGGTGATAGTCCTTAATCGGCAATTGAAAATTAGGTTCAGCGTCGTGTTCCTGTTTCGGTTCAACCTGAGCATTCATCTGTCATCATCCTGATGTTTTTCTATCAACATAACTGAAAATATGCAATCTGCAAAGTGCAATCGCCTCTGGGAGCGCGTCCACTAAAAACAGAATTGTTTTTTGATCAATCTCGCACTGCAACTTTGTTTTATTGTGTCGTCAAGTCTTACAAACTGTCTCTTTTTCGCTACAATCCAGTGGTCCATTGGTGTGCCTTTAGCGCACATAAAAACAAACTACAGATCATGCATCTAAATACATAAAGGCTTGGCACTGACCTAGCCCCTCGAATTAGGAATTTTTCATGGTTGAAATTGAATTAAAATTTCAGATTAGCGAAGCACGACGTACCGCCCTTCTTAAAGCTTTAGATCCTAAAAAATCTGAAACGATTCAACTTCAAGCCAAGTATTTTGACACGCCTGATCGCCTCTTGGCCCAAGATGGTGCTGCTTTGCGTCAGCGTCTTGAAGGTGCTTGCTGGATTCAAACACTCAAAGCCGCAGGTAAAAGTCATTTACACCGTTTTGAACATAATCATAATTTGGGTGAGTTAGAGTCATCTCCTGAACTGGACTTAAGCATTTATGAAGCTATTCCAGAGGCTCAACAGATTTTAACCCAAGCTTTAGGAGTGGACGCGGCTGCGTTAAAACTCACTTTTGAAACGGACATCCAACGTACCTATCGCGTCATTCAGTTTGAAGACGCTGAAATTGAAGTCTGTTTGGATGTCGGTGTGGTTCGCGCAACTGGTCGAGAACAGACTATCCATGAGGTAGAATTCGAACTTAAATCGGGCTCTGTTCAGTCGCTTTTGGCTTTTAGTTTTGAATGGGTGAAGAAGTATCAACTGTGGTTAGATGTCCGCAGCAAAGCCGAAATGGGTAATCTACTGGCACTTGAGCAAACCGTAAGTCCAGCACGTTTTGAAAAAGAGTTTGTCTTATCGAAAAAAGAAAGTGCGGCACATAACCTGAGTTTGTTGATTGGTCAGCAAATGCAGCATTTACTGCCAAATATTGCTGCAATTTCAGCAGGTGTTGCTGAGCAAAGCCATATTGATCAAGCACAAACTGCTTTAGAGCACTTACAACTGACCTTGGCTTTATTTAAAGACTGGAATAGTAATATTTCTGATAAATGGGCGATGCAACTTGCCGCATTCAAACATCAGTTTGATCATTTACAACATTTGCAGCATATGCAAAGTACCCTAGGCGCTTTTCTTCAGAATCCAACCACTACAGAAAATCTTGCCAAAGACATTTTATATGCTCAAGAAAAGCTTGGAAATTTAGTTAAATCGACGCAGAACGTACATCATTATCTTGAATTATTGACCTTTAGTTTAATTTCGCATGATCAGGTGCAAAAGCAGGATTTAAAAACCTATGCACACAACACCCTGCAAAACCAATATCGACAGCTACAAGAAAGCTTAAATGCTGCAGATATTAGCCACTTTGAAAGCTTAGATGTTGTGGCGCAGAAAATTAAGGAATTGAAGTTTAGCTTTCCTATTTTAACGTCCATTTATGATGTGAAAAATTTGCAGAAATACAGTAAAGCGTTAAATGATGCCCAACAAGCCGCTCATGAATATCAAATCTTGGCGACTTCAGCTGCATACATTCAACAGACTGAACTTGAAGCCAGTGATTGGTTTGTTTTGGGTTGGCTCACAGCAAAGCTTGAAGTTTATGCCGATAAACTTTTAGAAGCGACAGAACAGTTCTTAGTTAGCCGTAAATTCTTAAAATAACGCTCTGCATACCATAAGCAGTTATATAAATATATGACTGCTATCTTCCCTCCACAAGGCCTGAAAAGTCGCAAAACCACGATAGAAAATCATGGTTGGTCGCTTCAAACCAGTAATTTATCTATGACAAAGCGGCCTATTATCAGAACAATACAGGCTGTATATTCATTTTTATTCTTAAAAAGTAAGCCTATACATTCCTACTCAATGTAAATTTATTATCACTTCGAAGTAACCATCTGTACTTATTAACTCCGCATATTTCTAACCACCATCTCATTTTAAAAGTGACATCTAACCCACTATATTCTGCTCTTTTAGCTGATACCTATTCAAATCTGGTCTTTTTTTACTCAATTTAGCATATAGTAAAACGTAGATTGTCATGAGTCAGGGCTATGCAAGAGATTGAGTTTAAGTTTCAAGTTCCAGTTAAGAAGCGTAAGGCATTGCAAAAAGCTTTTACACTGCTCAAGGCTGAGCCGATTCATTTAGCAGCCCAATACTTTGATACAGCGGATCAAACACTTGCTAAGCATTGCATCGCGATTCGACGTCGGCAGGAAAATGATGAATGGAAACAAACCTTCAAAGCAGTGAACAGCGCAAAAGTATTGAGTCGCTTGGAACTTGAATTTGATATAGCGCCACCTGAGACGACTACACTCGACTTAGATAACTATAGAGATTATTCCGCTATCTACAAAAAATTAAAACGCGCTTTGGGGCTTCCACTTCCAACCCTTGAATTGCTCTTTGAAACCAACATCCAACGTTTACGCATTTTGCAGGATGTTGGAAATAGTACAGTTGAAATTGCACTTGATATTGGAAAAATTTTTGAAGAACAAAACAGTGTTGATATTTTCGAGATCGAATTTGAATTAAAACAAGGATCAATAGAAGATCTGATCGCATTTATACGACCTTGGGTTCAAAAATACCAACTGACTCTCGACACACACAGTAAATCTGACTATGGCCTTCTAGCTGTTCGTCAGCAAAGTTCCTTTTCTGCACAGTATCAAACAACTCTTGTACTGAACAGAAGCTCAAGCGAAGTTGAGGCTCTACAAAGCATAGTAGCCAATTGCTTACAGCACTTACTTCCCAATGCCAGTTCAATTGCTCGACAGCAGTACTCCAGCGAGCATATACACCAAGCCCGCGTGGCAATTCGCCGCTTGCGTAGCGCAGTGAAAAGTTTTGCTGCATGGTCGGACGCCATTCAACCACAGTGGAAAGCGGAACTCACCACTATTTTTCAAGCCTTAGGTGGAACACGTGATATCGATGCGCTGAACGAAGACTTACTCCCCCAACTGATTGAGGCTGGTTATCCTTTAGACCATCTTGCTCCAAGTACAGAAGCCATCACTGATGTCTGTGCCCTGTTGCAACGAGCAGAAACGACGCAACTTTGGCTTGAATTAATTTTATTTACAGAGCAAGAATTAGATTCGCCTTCAAAAACCAAACTGAAAAAGCATGCACTCAAAGTTATACATGCTTTACACGATAAAATATGTGCACATGCCGAGCACTTTAGCCAGCTTGAAGATGAGGAAAAACACCGTATTCGTAAACAAGTCAAACAACTGCGTTATAGCATTGAGTTTGTGGCATCTTTACTCGATGCAAAAGCATTAAAAACCTATTTAAAAAAACTCAAAGCAGTTCAGGAAGGTTTGGGGCACTATAATGATTTAGTGGTTGCAGAAGCTTTATTTCAACAAGCTACAGAACCGAATGCTGCCTATAGTTTTGCTGCGGGCTGGATCGCCGCGGAAAAAAATAGAATGCTAAAATTGGTTGAACAACAACTGATGCAGTTCAGTCAAACCAAAAAGTTGAAATAGACGTTTAAATCAAAACACACATCAACCAAGAAAGACTCAAAGCAGTCCATTTTCTACGGGAAATTAAGTTAGCGATACTTGCCGTATACTTTCCACGTATTGTTATCTGCTAAGGGATCGTTATAACTATCACTGCGCTGTTTACGTGGTTTGTCTCGAGCATCGACCAATTCAAAGTGTGCTTCGGTACTTAACACGATACCATTTACATAAAATCGGGTACGGGTATATTCACTCTGTCCGTGTTGAAAGACATAGGTTCTGAGATCAATAAACTCACGATGAGCAACCAAGGCGGCATTATCATCGCTGTCCAACCAAGCGCGCATGGCTTGGACTTGCTCTGGTTCAAACTGCCCACATTTTTCGATTAAGCTCGCAATGCCGCGAAAACTTTTAGACTCTTTGGCGCGGGTTTTATTAATCCGAATACGATCGACATGAAAATAAAACAGCGGTAAATTCAAATGACTAGGTAAATGAATTGCATCCAATACATCTTCTTCCATAAAGGGTTGGAACAAGTCTTTTGCCCGCTCAATCAAACCCGTCCACTGACGGTAGTAATCCTCAACTTCCGCTTTCGTGCCGTAATAGATTGGTAAGCCTTCAACATTGGCTAAATTTTGTGGTGGCCAAATATTTTGACGCAATAAAGCAATATCACTTTTTAAACTTTGTACCGCAATCGCGTCTTGCATGGATATTCTCTATTTTATTGCTTAGGCTATTTTTAGATTAAGGCAAAGGTTTAGTTTCTGCAAGGCTTTGCCTATAATGCAGTCTGAGTTATTTATGTATTTTAGGACAAGTTCATGGTTCAGAAGATTGAAGCAACAGATGTAACCGAAGAAGAAGCGTTGAATGCTGCTTTTTTTGAACGTGCAGATGAATTTATTAAGCAAGCCAACGATTTTTGTCGCACTGAAAAAGGTTCACAAGTGAAACCTGCTGAAATACGTGGCCAAGTGAGTGCTGCAATGTTGTTTGGTACAGCCCGTTTTAACACGTGGGTGGCAGCCAACAACTTTAAAGATGGCGATGAAATGCGTGATGCCAAAGAGCAAGTGATGTCTTATATTTTGCAGCAGTTCCAAATGATGCTTGAAGACAACTATGACGAATACTGTGAACAGTTTGAAAACTACCTTCGTTTCCGTCATAACGAAGAATTTCATGCCAACAAGCACGACCACAAACACGATCACTGATCAATCAAAGCCTGCTTCGTGCAGGCTTTTTTCATTTCGTCGTATTTGAAACGAAATACAATGTTGCAACACCTCAATTTACAGTAAGGTAATCGCTAAGGAATATGACTTAGGGAAGAACATGCAGCATTTGGACTTTGCACTCATCGATCCACACATCCATCAATGGGACCCATATAGTACGCCACATGCAGCGGCTTTGGCAGTCAAATTATTGGGCAAGCATCCTAAGCTTTTGGACAAAATGGTTCGTTTGGTGAAACCTAAAGATCTGATTGAAACTATCGGTCTAACCCGTCATATCACACGTCCTTATTTGCCCCAAGACTATAAACACGATACTGGCCCATACACAATAGAACAAGTGGTACATGTTGAAGCCAGTTGGCATCACAGCAAAGGCAAAGGTGTGGTTGAGGAAACTCAGTTTATCGAGTCTTTAGCTTTTGGGGCCGATACGGTCAAATTGGGTGGCATTGTCGCAACAGCTGACCCACGTGATCGTAACTTTAAAAAGATCCTAAAATTACACCATAAAGCTTCACCACACTTTCGTGGTATACGTAAAATGGCGTCTTTTCATGAAGACAAAGCAATCCATGCGTGGACAGATGAGCCACACTTATATCGCAATAAAAAATTTCTCAAAGGCTTCGAAGTACTGTCCCAATACAACTTGAGTTTTGATGCTTGGGTTTATTCCACACAGCTTGAAGATGTGATTTATCTGGCCAAGCAGTTCCCTGAAACTTCCATTGTGCTAGACCATTTGGGTACACCCGCAGGTTTATTTGGCCCAATTGGTGCAAATACAGGGATGACACAGACGGCACGGGAAAATATTCTCTTTCGTTGGAAGGACGACTTAGCTGAGATTGCAAGCTGTCCAAATGTCTATACCAAAATGTCAGGGCTTTTCATGCCTGTATTAGGACATCGTTTTCATAAAGAAGGCCGACTGGCTTCCAAACAAGAAGTCTTTGACCTTGCACATCCCATGATTACACATGCCCTCGCCTGTTTTGGCACCTATCGGGTGATGTTTGCCTCTAACTTTCCAATGGATTCGGTCAGTACATCGTTAGTGAATATTATCGATGCCTTTAGTGATGTTGTCGCAGCCTATGACCCTGATGCTTTAGAGCGCGTATTCCATCACAATGCCAAACAGTTTTATCGGCTTTAATTGAAAAAATAAGAAAACTAATTCCTAAAAGCTATAACAAAAAGAACCCCTCAATTTTGAGGGGTTCTTTTTAGATAAAAACTGAAATCTTTACTTTTTCAGCGCTGGTTGCACTTTGCCATATTGGTCAGCCATCACTTCAACCAACTGATCCAGCTTAATATACTTCTGAATCACCGCATCAACATCGCCTTTACTAATTTTTGCCAATGCTAAATCACGCTGTTCGCGATCCAGTAAAGTACGATTACGCTTCATTTGAGGAATCAACATGCGATGGATATTGCGACTATCTTCAAGTGCAGTCACACGCTTTTTCAAAATATCAGCCTTGGCAGCTTCCACTTCCTGTTCAGTAACGCCTTTTGCCAATAACTCATTCAACACTTTATACACCGCCTGAGACACTTGAGCCGATTTACCTGCGCTATAGTTTGCATCAATCGTCAGTGCTCCGGACTCTGTCCAGTCATCCAGTGAAATGCTGCTGCCAAAACCATAGACCAAGGCATTCTTTTCACGTAGCTCTTGCGCCAAACGAGATGATAACTGCGACTCACCTAAAATGTGCTCGAGTACCTGTAAAGCAGGCGCATCTGGGTGGTATGTGCCCACAGGGAACGTCATAATGCTCTGATAGCTACCAAACTCACGCTGCTCTGACAGTGCATGTACACGCTGCGCTTTATATGCAGTAAAGTCAGAAGTAATCCGCTGATAAGGCGCTGCCGAATTCCAGTTTGCAAAAGCTTGATTTAAAGTCTTTTTCATCTTTTTCGTATCAATCACGCCCGTTACCGAAATTTGTGCATGATTCATCGCGAAAAACTGCTGATACAACTGTTTAACCTGAGCTTGTGTTGCGGCCTGATACTGCTTCTTGACATATTCAGGCTCGAAGTGATGTCGAATATCCCCAATTGGATAAGTTTCAAGTAAACGAGCAATGGTTAAAGCCGCTACAGTTTCAGGTTCAGTATACGGTCGATCTAGACTTGCTAAGCTTTGTGACTTAATCAAATCAAACTGGCTTTGTTCAAAGGTTGGATTTTTAAGTACATCGATCACGAAGTTAAAAAATTCATCAAACTTTTCTTTCTTCGCCACGATTGAAATATTAATCCCATTGCCATTACTTGCTGCACTTGCACCACCACCCGCATCTATAGAATGATCGGCAATATCTTGCAAGCTATATTGAGTTGACGCTCTGAGCAGTAAATAAGAAGTTAGGTCTAATAACTCTGCTTTATTAAACAAACTTTCTGCAGTACCAAAATCAATCGAAATGGTGGCATAAGTCTTATCATCACGCGTAGTACTTGGGTACAGCGCATATTGCATGCCATTTTTTAACTTGCCACGCTGAATTTGTTTTTCAGCACTTTCTAAATACTGCTTTGAGCTTTTTACATATCCAGCCACTTCTGCCTTATACGCACTGACATCTTTCAATGGTTCTTCAGCCACTGCTTGTTGGTCTAAAGTTTTTGCTGGGGTCGCTGCTGCCGCTTGTTCAAGTGCTTTTTTCTGATCTTCTGGGGTCGGTAAAATAGTGCCTGAAATACGATGCTCGGGTACTAAAAAGTCATCTAAGCGTTGGTTCACATCAGTAACGCTGAGCTGTTGTAATTGTTGCTGATCTTTAAAGTATTGTGTCCAATCACCATCGGCAGAAACCACATAGTCACTGAGCATGCCACCGACTGCCGTTGCACTGCTGAACATGCTTTCTTGTGCATTTTTAATCATGCTCTTCACACGGTTAAGCTCAACCTCGTTGAAGTTTGGTGTTTTTTCTACCCCAGCAACCAAAGCCGACTCGACTTTTTTCACATCATGGTTGGGGGCATAAACTGCGCCCATAAACACCATATTAAAATCTTGATCTAACCATGTGGTTGACTGAACTGCTGTCGCCGTTCCCGTTTCTACGATGCTTTGGTATAAATGCCCACTGGGCTGCATGGTATATAAATACGGTGACACCGCCAGCGCAGTCTTAATGTTCTCGTTTTTACCATTCAGGTAAATATTGTATTTGGCAAAGTTACTGCCTTTTTTCACCACAAACTGGCGTTCTTTAATCTTGCTGGCATCTAAGACAGGCACATTGACTTTCGCAGGCACAGCGCGTGCTTTAATCGCACTAAACTTTTCATCAATCTGCTTCAGTACAGCTGTTTGATCAAACTTACCTGAAATGACAAACACCGCATTATTCGGTGCATACCAGTCACGATAAAACTTATTCAGCTCAGCCATTTTGATTGACTGTAACTCGTTTAAATCACCAATCGGTAAACGCCCTAAATATTGATTGCCATAAGCGGACTTCCACATCTGATCCATGAGTACCGAAAATGGCTGATCCATACGGACTTCACGCTCGCGTTTTACAATCGCGATTTCAGACGGTACATATTTTTCTTGGAGCACCAAGCCGTCCATACGCTCAGCTTCAAGATGAATCAGCTCATTAATTGCATTTTGTTCAGGACGAACTACATTAATATATTTGGTTGAATAATAGTCCGTGCTGGCATTATTCATTAAACCGTATTGATCTAAACGGCGCTGAAACTCGTCCCCTGGCACATTTTTAGTCCCCTTGAACGCTAAATGTTCCAGTAGGTGTGCCAAACCGCCTTTACCTTTGGGATCGTTCAAGGAACCGGTCAAATAGACCATGTTCATATACACTTTATTTTCTTTATCGTTTGGCGCAAGAATAATACGTAAACCGTTATCTAATTTATATTCTTCAATTTTCTGTTCCGATTTTACCAATACGGGTTGTGCCCATACTGTGCCCCCAAAGCCAAGTAGCAATACCGACAAACTCAATGTTTTAAAACGCATTAACATTATTTTTCCAAATAATTCGACAAAATATGAATGATTCTCAACATCATAGAGGAAAGTTAAATTATTTTTATAGTAATTTGGTGAAAAATAGCATTTTAATCAATGCTTATTTTTCACCAGTAGTTTTAATTTAAAAGAATTACAACTTAATCTAAGTAAAGTTCAGCCGTCATATATAACTTGGCATAGCCAGAAATTTGGATCCGTGTTTCAGACTGAATATCACAGTAAAGCAATCCTCCACGGCTCGATGCCTGATAGGCAATCAATGAGGTTTTACCCAACTTCTCCGCCCACAGTGGTGCAAGACCTGTATGCATGGAGCCTGTCACAGGGTCTTCATTGATGCCTTTATGCGGTGCGAAATAACGCGCGATATAGTCATAGTCTTGAGACGTTGAAGTCAGGGTAACATCCAAGTTTTCAGCAGTAATCGCAGTACTGACTTTATGCTTTTCTGCCAGTTGACGAATTTTATCTAAGTTCGGTTTGGCATCCTTAACTGCCTGCTCAGTCTCACAGACTAAAATATAAGCCTGTGGGTTTAAATAGACTTCTTTAATTTCACAATCGACCAATTCATGAATTTCCGCAGGATAGTCTTCTAACTTTTGCGGTGCACGAATTGGAAAATTCATATGAATCTTGCCGTCAACATCTTGATCAATGATAAAAATACCCAAGTCTTTTACATGAAACTGGATACATTTAGCATCGGTATAATCCCGAAAAAGTACAAAACTACTGGCTAAAGTCGCATGCCCACAAAAGTCCACTTCAACCTGAGGAGTAAACCAGCGAATTTCATAGTTTTCAGCATCAATGACTTTCACAAAAGCCGTTTCTGCCAAATTATTTTCCAAGGCAATATTCTGCATCAAATCTACTGCTAACCATTCATCACGCACAATCACAGCGGCAGGATTACCTTTAAATAATTCAGTTGTAAAGGCATCGACTTGATACATTTTCATCGTTTTTCTCCTAAATTGAAGCTTTATTTTGCAAAAAACTGAGTAAAAAAGTAGATACAGTTTTTAGTCATTTATGGATACACGCCCAATAAAAAGAAGCCTAATCATGAAGATAGGCTTCTTTTCAGTTCATAAGCTATATATTTCTCAGCTTAGACTTCTTTTAAGTCCACATTGTCTTGCTCAAAAATACGCTTATCGCTTTGACCTAAGACTTGGCTGGTCACGACACCTGCGGTCATAGAACCATTCACATTCAAAGCCGTACGCCCCATATCAATTAAAGGCTCAATTGAAATAAGCAGTGCAACCAAAGTCACAGGCAAGCCTAACATCGGCAGGACAATCAGTGCTGCAAATGTTGCTCCACCACCTACACCTGCCACCCCAATCGAGCTCAAGGTCACGACACAAACCAAAGTCAAAATCCAAAGTGGATCGAGCGGATTAATGCCCACTGTCGGTGCAACCATAACAGCCAACATCGCAGGATATAGCCCCGCACAGCCATTTTGCCCAATGGTCGTACCAAATGATGCTGAAAAGCTGGCAATCGACTCAGGCACACCCAGACGTCGTGTTTGCGCTTCAATATTTAAAGGAATACTCGCAGCACTTGAACGGCTGGTGAACGCAAAGGTCAACACAGGCCAAACCTTTTTAAAGAACTGAATTGGGTTCACGCCTGTGAGCGCCAAAATCACGGCGTGCACGATAAACATAATCGCCAAGCCGATATAAGACGCAACCAAGAAGCCACCTAAGTTTAAGATGTCCGCCATTTTAGAATTGGCCACAATATTGGTCATGAGTGCGAACACACCATAAGGCGTGAGCATCATAATTAGACGCACCAACTTCATGACCCACGCTTGTAAGATGTCAATTGCAGACAACAGCTTTTGCCCTTTTTCAGCATCCGCTTTCATTAAGTTCAAGCCTGCAATGCCTAAAAACACTGCAAAAATGACTACACTAATAATGGACGTTGGATGTGCCCCTGTCAGCTCGGCAAAAGGATTGCTCGGAATAAATGACAGAAATAAATCAGGTACTTGCAAGTCAGCCACTTGCCCGACATAGTCAGTTTGAATCGTATTTAAACGTTCAATTTCTTGTGTGCCTTGTACCAAACCTGCCGCAGTTAAGCCAAACAGATTGGTCACCACCACACCGACAAATGCAGCAATCGCTGTAGTAAATAGCAAAGTCCCAATACTGATAAAACTAATTTTACCCAATGAACCTGCATCGTGCAGCTTAATCACAGCGCCTAAAATGGAAACAAACACCAAAGGCATCACCACCATTTGTAGTAGTTTGACATAGCCTTTACCGACCAAATTAAACCACTGTACCGACTCTTGCAGTACAGGCGAATGCGTACCATAAAACCCATGTAAAGCGAGACCAAAAACAATACCTAGACAGAGACCTGCCAGTACTTTCTTCGCTAAACTCCAATCGGTTTTACGGGTTTGGCCCAGTAAAAAAAGCAATGCAATAAAAATGATGACATTGACGATTAAGGGGATATTCATATTGTTTCCCTAAATGATGCTGTCATAATTATAAATCAAAATTTAAACGGGCTTACTGTTTTGCGCCATATTCCACGCTGAATGTACAAATTTAGACTGAATTGGCAGTTTTAAAATGTGATATAAAGCATTTAAACGGCTGTTAAAGTGTTCTTTTACATGAATCAATCTCTGCTTAATCCTCACATTCTGCCCGTCCCTTTAGAAAAAGCATATCGGCTACTCAACCACGGACCAACCGTGCTGGTTTCCAGTCAAGATAATGAAAGCACCGATGTCATGGCCGCGGCTTGGGCATGCGCCCTAGAATTTAGCCCAGCCAAAGTGACGGTCGTACTCGATAAATCTACGAAAACCCGCAGTATTATTGAAAAATCGGGTTTGTTTGCGCTGCAAGTCCCTACACTTAAACAGCTGAAAATGGTCTACGCACTGGGCATGATCAGTCAATATGATGCTCCTGAAAAGTTACGTCAGTGTGGGGTCGAACTTTTTCAGTTTGGTCACAGCCCAATTCCAGTGGTTGAAGGCTGTAGCGCATGGATTCTGTGTGAACTCATTCCTGAACCGCATAATCAACTGCAACATGACTTGTTTATTGGCAAAGTCATTGCCGCTTATGCAGATGATCGTGTTTTTAGAGATGGCCATTGGTACTACCATGAAGCCGCAGATGAATGGAAAAGTATCCATCATGTTGCAGGCGGGCATTTTTATACCATTGGTGATGCCGTGGATATCAATCAACTCAAAGATACTGATTAAATTGACTTCGCCTTTACTCCGCTCGACTAAAGGCGGACATCACCCGATTGTTTTATTGTAAATTTCATCTTATAGTTCAAGTGTATTTTTTAAACAAATAGTCAAATTATGATGAACAGGACGTTCTCAAGCACCGTACAACTAAGTCTCTTTCTCTGCCTGAGTATGTGCTTGGGAATTGGCATCTTACGTTTTTCTTATACCGCTCTACTGCCGTCCACTCGCGAAGCCTATGAATGGTCACACAATTTCGCCAGCCTACTCGGTAGCGCCAATCTGCTGGGCTATCTGATCGGTGCATTTTGGGCGATGAAGTTGCCACAAAATGCAAAAATGCCGATCTATATCATTTTTGCTGCGCTCTTTGGTTCAATCAGTCTGTTTGCCTGTGCATTTGCGCATTTTAACGAAGTTTGGTATTTGGTGTGGCGCATCATTTCAGGTATCGGCGGTGGTTTGCTGATGATTCTATCACCCAGTATTGTGGCACAGTGCAGTGAGTTACAGCACCGTTTTAAAATTAATCTGATTGGATTTAGCGGAATAGGAATTGGTGTATTGGCAGCCACGCTGTTTATGCCGTATTTAGACCATATTGCAATCAGTAGCGCATGGTTCATTCTCTGTGGCTTTGCATTTGTCATTACATGGTTATTATGGATACTGGTTCGCCCTTTCCAAAAGCAACTGCACAGTATCCCTACAAGCCAGCCCCAAACTCATACAGTGAATAAAATTTACTATAGCTTACTCATTGTTTATGCCTGCAGCGCCTTTGCGTATATTCCCCATTCTTTGTTTTGGATTGATTATTTAAGTCATGTTTTAACGCTAAATTTATATTGGATCAATTTTAACTGGATTTTATATGGCTTAGGCAGCGCTTTGGGTGCAGCGACAGCTTATGCTTTAGCACGTAAATTTGGCAACTTTCTGGCTTTAAAGATTTTATACAGTGTCTATATTGTGGCAGTTTTTATTGCGGTTCTTAGTTTTTCGCCTGTATTTACACTCCTGTCTTCATTTCTCACAGGACTACTGAACCCTGCGGTAGTCTTTCTCACCTCCTACACCATCTTACAACTCTACGGCTTGGCCTATAAAAAGTTGTGGAGTATGGCAACACTTAGTTTTGCAACGGTCCAGCTGGTCGGTGGTTTAAGTTTTAGTACCTTGCAGCATTTGGGCTGGTCATATCACTTTCAGTTTATGCTTGCTGCGGGAGTCCTCGGTTTAGGAACACTGCAATTGTTTTATTTTACTCGTAGGACATCCACCTCCAATCCAACAACTAAAAAAGAGGCCTTTTAATCCTTCACATAGAAGGAAATCGAAAAAGAGTTGTAGGTTCCGTTATAGAGGGCCGTCCATGTTAAATACGTGTGATATTTTTAACTTACCTCTAAATAATACAAATGTACTGTGTAAGTATAAGAAAAGAACCCAATTGATGTGCCTTCTATAACCAATACAATTCATGCATTCGAACTTTTACATCTGTAGATCAAAGCTCGGTTATTTCAATGCATTTAAAGTTAAATACGGATAAGGATTTACGGCTCCTGTTCCAGTCCTATAAATTCCATAGTGCAAATGTGGTGGCGTATTCTTGGCGTTGCCCGTGTTCCCGACATAGCCCAATACTTCTCCTACTTCAACCCAATCACCCGTTTGAATATCAGGCGCATAAGCATCTAAATGTGCATAGTAGTGACGGCTTAAGTTTGGTCCCATTACCCATACTACTTGTCCACCTAGACTATTGAGGCCGACATCCAAGACAATGCCTGATGTAGCACTTAAGACAGGTGTTCCGCGTTTAGCGAAGATATCAATACCTTGATGTTTTCGTCCCTGACCACGTGCTGCCCCCCAAGTATCTTGTATCTGCTTATGGCTTACACCTTGTACAGGCACATTTAAGTTTTTTGCTAAAGGCGTCTTATATAACTGCCAATATAAATATGGATAACTCAAACCTGCTGCTTCACCCGAAACGGGTGGCTGACATCCACTCATCAGCAGACTTGTACTTAAAATAGCTCCACTCAGAACTAAACGAGACATGATTCAACTACTCAGCTAATTTTTAGATATTCAAATAAGATAAAGTTACCTTTTCATACTAAATGCTTCATATATTGAAAGATATCTTATAAATGTAACGACAAAGCCCTCATATAAAATGAGGGCTTTGCTTCAAATAAATCACATAAATTACTTACGTTTCTTCAATTCTTTCTCTAAGGCTTTCAGCTTAGACTGATGCTTAGAAATCTTTTTTAAACGTGCTTTGATCTTCTGTTTTAATGTTTTCACAACATTATTCGACATAGGGTCCTCCTTTGGTTCAACTCCATTTGATCGATACTTCCTTGAAATGCCTTTAACATTCGTTCATGAAATGCAATACGCCTAGCGTTGTTGCTGATCTGGGTTCGGTTGGTTTTGATTCGGCTGTTTTTGCTGGCCTTGATTTGGTTTGGGTTGTTGTTGCTGTTGTTGCTGGTCTGGTTGTTCTTGCGGTTGATTTGGTTGTTGTTGACGTTGCTGCTGATTGTTCTGCTGTTGATTTTGTTGATTAGCCATGAGACTACTCCTTTATCATCTGCCGTAACATTCGACAAAGACCACCATACATCACTCAGCTAAGAACCCAAGCTATAAGCTGTATCAAAGTACTTCATTGTAATTACATATATAAATTATGGTTAAGAATCAACTCTCCTTTTTATTTGACCTTACCTATACTCACTGAAAGCACGAATCCTTTAACCTAGTTTTACATTGCAATCATATTTCCACGGCTATTTTCAAGCCAACAAAAGAAAACCCGCAGCATGTGCAGGTTTCTATCATCTTTTAGCTTAAGGCTTATTCCATATTCGCAATAATGGCCTCACCAAACTCTGAACAACGCAATAAGGTCGCATTCGGCATTAATCGCTCAAAATCATAAGTGACTGTTTTCGCTTCGATTGCCCCTGAAATGCCTTTAATAATCAAATCTGCCGCCTCTACCCAGCCCATATCCCGTAGCATCATTTCAGCAGAAAGAATAATGGAGCCTGGGTTGACTTTATCTTGACCGGCATATTTTGGCGCTGTTCCGTGCGTGGCCTCATAAACAGAAATCGCCCCACCAATATTCGCACCCGGCGCGATACCAATCCCTCCGACTTCAGCAGCCAGCGCATCAGAAATATAGTCACCATTCAGGTTTAAAGTCGCAATCACTGAATAGTCCGCAGGACGCATTAAAATCTGTTGCAAAAATGCATCGGCAATCACATCTTTAATGATGATGTCTTTACCATTTTTTGGGTTTTTAATTTTTACCCATGGCCCGCCATCAATGAGCTCACCACCGAAACGGTCCATCGCAAGTTCATAGCCCCACTCTTTAAACGCCCCTTCGGTATATTTCATGATATTGCCTTTGTGAACCAAGGTCACACTCGGCTTATCATTATCAATCGCAAACTGAATCGCTTTACGCACAAGGCGCTGCGTTCCCTCTTTCGATACAGGCTTAATCCCGATACCACAGTTATCTTCAAAGCGGATTTTAGTCACGCCCATTTCTTCTTTGAGGAACTTAATCACTTTCTTCGCTTCAGGAGAGTCGGCTTTCCACTCGATTCCTGCATAAATATCTTCTGAGTTTTCACGGAAAATAACCATATCGGTCAGTTCAGGATGCTGAACAGGTGATGGTACGCCTTCAAACCAACGTACAGGGCGTACACAGACGTACAAATCTAATTCTTGGCGTAACGCCACATTTAAAGAGCGAATCCCCCCACCAACAGGTGTGGTTAAAGGACCTTTAATTGAAACCACAAACTCGCGTAGCGCATCAAAAGTTTCTTCTGGCATATAAGAGCCATAAATTTTATTGGCTTTTTCACCGCAGTAGACTTCCATCCACTCAATCGAGCGTTTACCACCATATGCTTTTTGTACTGCAGCATCTACTACAGTTTTCATGGCTGGTGTAATGTCGACACCAATACCATCGCCTTCAATAAAAGGAATAATCGGTTGATTTGGAACATTTAATGATAAATCTGCGTTTACGGTAATTTTACTACCATCCGCAGGAACGATGATCTTCTGATAACCCATTTTGCAGGTGCTCCCTTTTATTATAATTGGCAAATTAAAAAAATAATTGCCGATAGACAATACTTTCCACTCTTCTTATCGCATAATAGCTTAATCGAATTCCGCTGTTTTTGAGATTTATACGAGAAATAACTACATTTCTCTATTAAATAAATCTTGATATTTCTTATTTTATGTAATTACAGAAGTTATTGACTATGAAAATCGTCATCCTGAATAAGCCCTATGACGTCCTCTCCCAGTTCCGTAAAGATGAAGCACATATGACGATGTCTGACTTTGTCAGCGACTCTACTTTGCGCTTGGCTGGTCGTTTGGATATGGACTCTGAAGGCTTGGTATTTTTAACCGACCATGGTGGTTTGAACCAATACATCACCAACCCTGCCAATAAAAAATTTAAAACGTATTTGGTTCAGGTCGATGGTGATGTCACTGAAGAAGCCCTTGAGCAGTTACGTAAAGGCGTGGAACTGAAAGATGGTATGACTTTGCCTGCTGAAGCATCTAAAGTTGAACAACCTGAGTGGTTATGGGAGCGAGATCCTCCTGTACGTTTTCGTGCGTCTGTGCCGACTTCTTGGGTCGAAATTTCAATTTGTGAAGGCCGTAACCGTCAAGTACGTCGCATGACTGCTGCTGTAGGTTTTCCTACTTTACGTTTAATCCGTACTAAAATTGGTGCAATTGATTTGGTTCAAATGGGTTTACAACCAGGTGAATCCAAAGAAATCGAACCACTTTTATACCCTGACTTTCAAAACATTCCTGCGGAAGAACCTTACCGTTCGCGCTCTTATGTGAAAAAACCGGGTGGTACAGGTGGTAAGCCTATGGTTCGTAAGAACAAAGATGGTTCTGTGAAAAAGTCAGGTACAAAGCGTATTTGGCAAATGGATGATAGTGAGAAACCAAAGCGTAAAACCAATGGTACAACACGTCCAAATACGAAAGCACCACGTGGTCGCGGACGTAATGGTCATTAAAAATTAAGTATTTTAAAGCCCACGAAAGTGGGCTTTATTTTTCCAGAAAAAATTCTGCACCAAACTGTAATTCATTACGTTTATAAATTAACAATTTAAGTTCTTTACCTCTGTACACGACAAAAATAGATAACTCATTGAAATAATGTCACAATAATTGTTTTCTAACGACGAATACTATGACA
>OFQU01000078.1_pt1 | contig 18984 bp, 15 predicted proteins | sample 1542981 | NCBI WGS metagenome assembly OFQU01 (sample SAMN07774233, study PRJEB24372) | wastewater metagenome | isolation source: Exp Tend CN 90WW | collected 2016-02
AGTCCCCGGCGCGGGCGGTAGTGCAAAGTTTGGTGACTCGCCATTTTTGCCCGTGTTGCCGCCATAGGCAAACGCGCTGGCCACGGTGCCAATGCCCAAAGACTTGGCCGCGCCTGCGTAGGCTGCCTGCAGGTCGGCAAGCATCTTGTCCACACCCGCGCTGGAGCCGTCAAAAAATGTCTGGTAGTCGGTGCGCTTGCCTGATGCATCAAAGCTGGCGGATGCGTCACCTGTGCTGGATGTGGGGGTGCCGTGGTCAGCCAACGCAAGCACCGCGCCCGCTGCCAGTGCAGCCCAGCCAACCGGACCCATGGCCGCCAATGCGCTGCCAATGGTTGACCCAACACTTAAACCGCCCGCCACGCCAGACATGCCCGCAGCGCTATAGGCTGCAGTAGCGCCCGCAAGGCTGGTGCCGGCCAAACCCGCCGACACCCCAGTGGCAACGCTGCTGCCGATGGCGGCAAGTGTGGAGCCGCCGATAAGAGATGCTGCATTGAGAGCCGTGCTGATCATGCCCCCACCACCACCTTCACCACCTCCACCAAAACCAACAGCACTGGCCATGGCTTGCCCAACTGGGTTGACGATGGCGCTGACCGTGGGGCGCAGCACCATGGTCTTAAACATGTTGGTCAGCGTGTCGCGCAGGTTTTCAGCAAAGCCCTTGCCCGACTCAAAACCACGCATGAGGGCGTCGGTAATGCTGTCGTTGATCTTGTCAGCGGTTTTTTGCCATTCGGCGGCGGCTTCTTTGGCGGACTTGGCTGTGGCTTCGCGGGCCTCTTTGCCACCAATGAGGCCAATGAGTTTTTTGCGCTCGTCTATCTCGCGCTGGATGGCGCTGGCACCTGCGTCGTTGCCGTTCAGACTGAGCTGGTCGGCCTGCGACTGCAGCCGGGCAATGGTGACTTGCTCGATGGCTTGGGCAAGGCTGATGTATTGGCTGGCTGCAATGATTGAGGCGGCTTCTTCATCTTGCAGCTTGAGCACTTGCGCGGCTATGGTGTCAGCGGACTTTTCCAGCGTGCCTATGTATTTTTCGTGCTCTTTGGCGACTTCGGCAAGGGCTTTGGCGTTGGCTTTTTCGGCGTCTTCAATGGCCTTTAAATTTTCCTTGGTGAACTCGTGCACGTGGGCGTCGTAGTCTTTCAGTTCTTTTTTGGCATCTTTATGCGCCTTCACCGACGCGGCTGCTTTGAAGTTTTTGGTAGCCAGGTCAGACACCAGCTTGATGTATTCATCCTCGCCAACATTGCCCGCCATTCGCATGGCATTGAGCTTTTCCAGCGTTGGCAAATAACTCGCGTCAACGCCTGAGAGTTGCTGGCGGATGGATAGCAGGTATTTGTCTGCTGCGGCTTGCTTTTCTGCTGCAACTCTTGCGTTCTCGCGGTCTAAAACGCGGTCGGGGTTGGGGACGTTGCCAGAGATTCCAGACTTGCCAGACAAGGCGTGTTTTGCTACTAGCGCGGCCTCTAATTCTTTGACAAGCAGGTGGGCCTGATATGTTTCGCTTTTTAGGTAAATGTTTTCGGGCGCTTTGGCAAGTCTGGTTTGTAAATTTGCCAGTTCGGCTTCTGCTTTTGTGAGATTGGCTGACAACATTTCTGCCTGCACGGCGCGAGACTGCAGCGTATTGGGAATCAAGCTGATGTTTTCGTTTAGCTTGAAAACATTGCCCGTCAGCGCGTTTAGCGCCCAATTAAAGCTATTTGCAGACGTTGTGAGTACATTGAACGAGGTGCGACCCGCCAATTTTGCAAATTCGACATACAACCCACCCAGCGCGTCAGGCACTGACTTTTTGAAGCTTTCAAGGGTGGTTCTGAAGTCATTCAAAAACGCTGTAACAGAGCGTATTTCTTTGGCCAAGGAATCGGCAACCCCGCTTTGTGCAATGGTTTGCTTCAGGTCAGTCCATGCGTTTGACATCTTGTTCACACTGGCCTGCATAGACTTGGCTGCAGCCTCAACTTCAGGCGCTACGCCTTTGCTTAATTCAGCAGCAAACTTGGGTAAAAAGTCGCCAGCCACAACCTGCCCAGTCTCCAGCATCTTGTTCAGTTGTTCAGTGGTGACGCCCATGGCGCGGGCTGCAGTCTGGAACGCGCCGGGCAGTCTTTCACCGAGCTGGCCCTTCAGCTCCTCGCTCATGATCGTGTTTTTTGAGATCATTTGGCTGATGGACAACAGCGCGCCGCTGGTTTGTTCAGCACTCAAACCCATCACCGTGCTGGCCTGCGCCACTGCGGTGAATATGTCACGCACCTTTTGCCCTTCAAGCGATGTGCCGCGAGCGGAGGCGGCGAGTTTCATGTATTGCTGGGAGGTGCTGACAAACTCAAGACCCAGCGCCTTGGAGCTTTCGCGGATGAAGTTGAGTTCGCCTGCGGCTTTGTCCCGGCCCACCGCAAAATTAAGGCCGTTGCGCAGTTGGTCAACCTGAATTTGCGCCTGCACCATGGACTGGGTGAATTCCATCATGGTGTTTTTCAGGCCAATCAGGCCCACGGCCACACTGGAGCCGATGAAGGCGCTTTTTAAGCCGTGCGCAAGGCTGTCAACCGAGCCTTTGGTGGTGTTGACACTGCTGTCAAAGCCGCGCAGTTGGTTGCCCACGGTGCCGATTGATCCGCCAAAGGCTTCAGCGCCCCGGCCTGCGTCTTTTAACTTGGTGTTGACATCAATAAGCTTGTTGCCAACTTGGTCAAGGTTGGCGACGACGGCAGTGCCGCCTTCCATGGCCATCGTAAATTTGACTTCATTGACCATGGCGCGCTACCTTGTTAATTTTGTTTTTCTTGGTTCCACACGTTGAGTGCCGCGACTTCCATGGCTTGGATGCCTGCAAACAGTTCGGCCAGCGCCTTGGGTTTGATGCGCAAAACGTGGCGCAAAAAGGCGGTAACGGCGCTGTAGTCAAGCCCGGCGCGCCCGCCCATGGCGCTCTCACGCCACTGGGTTTGCAGGCGCTGCCAGACGTTGAAGGCAGGCACGTTGCAGGGCCACAGGTAACAAAGGCAACCGGGCGCGCTTGCAGCACCTTCGCCCTCATCGGGCATGAGGCCAAAGGCGGCAAGGGCTTCGGTGAATTCAGCCTCGGTGGCGTCATGGTTTGATCCGGGTATGTGGAGCTGGCCGCGCGCTTGAATGCGAGCGACCTGCGCTAGTTTTTTTCCTTTGCGCCGGTTTCTTTGAGGTAGGCGTTCCACACCACGGCCAGCACATTGCCCACGCTGAGCATGTATTCAAAGGCATCACGGCTGAAGTCGGCGGGCTTGCCGTCAACGAGCACAAGGTTTTGGTCACTCCAGTTGGTGACTTCGTTCAATAAAAAGTCTTTGACTGAGGTGCCGTCTGCCTGCGCTTCTGACTCTTCTTTGCTCAGGCGGTTGGCGGTCAGGGTGACGGAAAACGATTTGTTGACGCGGCCTGACTTGAGGGTGAACTTGACGGTGAAGACAACGACGTTATCAATGGCTAGTGTGTACATGGTGAAGGGCCTTTTGAACTTGTATAGTGCTATTGTTTGGATAGCGCCTTGCGCACGGTACGCAAGGGCTACTGGTGGTTATTGGCCGGGTGGTTTACAGGCTGACAATGCGCAGTTCGTCGTTGCCAGCCACGGGCAGCATTCGCATATCGAGCCCGATGATTCGCTTGCCTGCGATCTCTTCTTTTTTAATGTTCAAGAGCTGGACGGCTGGCATGTGCAGCATGATCTTGTTGCCCGACGCGGTGCCCAGCACAAAGCCCACACCAGTGGTGCCGTTGGCTTTGACGGTGGCCATCATGGAAACTTCTTGCGCGGCAGAAAGTTCAAGGCTCAGGGAGCCGGTCATGTTGCGGTCTTTCAGGATCACCTCTTCAGTGGTGAGCATGGGGGCAAATTCAACTTCGTTGCCCCAGTCCAGCATCAGGCCGGTGGAGTTGTAAGCGGTTCCGCCAGACAATGCGCCAGCGGAGTAGGTGCAGCCCAGTTTCACATCGGTCACATTGGCTTTGGTGACGGCCACAGGGGTTTTCCACATGGTGAGCGTCGGCACCACGTTGGCTACAGCGGTAACGCCGCCGTCAAGGCCCACAAAGTCAAAGGTGAGTTTGGGCGCTTCGCCGGATTTGAGGGACAACTTGACGTTGCCAAAGCAGCCCAGCAGCTTGTGCAAAACGCCGTCGTCATACCAGTAAATGGTCAAGCTCTTGAGTGTGTCGGTTGCGGGCAGGTACTCCACGCGGTCGGGGGTGGTGAGGCCCGTGGTTTCGGCATTGGCGCAGCCTTGCAGCAATGCGCCCCATGCGGGGGCCGTGGCGGCGGTGGCAGACCCTGCCAAATACACACTAAAGCTGCATTTGACGCTGGCAGTGCCCACCAGAGAAATGCTGTTGCCAAACCAGCCCTGAATGGTGTCAAGGTCTACGTTTTTGGCGTCCAGCGGGGTGATGGACAGGTCGCTGACCTCAAGCGCGTTGGTGGTGTTGACGGGGGTTGAGTCGGTGCCACTGGTGACTTCGACTTTGGCGAGGATGACGGTTTTACGGATGAGGCGTGCCATGGTGGTGTTTACTCCGGGGTGGGTTCGGTTGCGGTGATGGGGGCGGCGGCGGGTTCAACGTTTGCAACCCATGCGCCTGCTGCGTAGTCCCAGCGCCAACTGCCACCACCGGGAACGGGGGTGTTTTCTGGCGTGCGCGCGGGTGCGGCGGGCTTGGGTGTGGTTTTTTCTGGGGTCATGGCTGTGGTGCTCAGGCAGTAATTGATGCGTCGGGCGTGGCGTGCCACACGCTGAAAAGGAGCTGGCAGGCCGATAGCTGGGTGTCTTGCTCGTCTTCGGTCCACGCCATGGCTTGGGGTGTTACGTCGATGGCTTTACCGCCCAGCGTGGTGTCTGCCATGACGCGGGCGAACACGTCATGACCCAGCGCGTCGGCTGCGTCGTCGGCACTGACGCTTGATGCCGTGCGGGCTACGCACTCAACCCGAATGCGGGTGCGCCAGTCGGTGGTGCCGATCACGTCGCGGCTGGCAATGCTTTCTTCCAGATACACATAAATTTGGCTTGCGTGCTCTGCGGCCATGGGGCGGCGGCGGTTACCCACCACGCGCCCGCCTGCCAGCGCTGTGGCGGCCAGCAGGGCGGCAATGAGTGCGTCACGCACGGCCATGTGGGCGGTGGCGGTCATTTACGCAAGCTCCAAAATGAGGGTGCTCAGGCCAAAGCCGTCGGGCTTGTGGCTGGCAACGGTGTAATTGGTGCTGCGCGCTACAACCGCCTTGCCGCTTACGGCTGCGGGTACGTTGGCGCTTTCGAGCGTGATTTGCGGGGCACGGGCCTCGGCGCTCACGCCATCCATGTAGCCTTGTGCGTAGGGCTCGGCAAAGTCTGCGCGCACGGTTACGCCGTCAAGCAGCACGTCTTCACCCAGCCGTCTGAGGGCTGTGGCGTTGACGCGGGATTGCAGGGCGGCGGAGCTCATGGCGCAGCGAAGGCTTAGGCGTTGATGCTGATTTCGACGGTGGTGACACCGTTGCCTGCCGCCGTAAAGGCGTAGCCAGCGAGCTTGTGGGTGCTGGCGGTGGTGGTCAGGCGGCTGTTGCCTGCGTCCCAGTACAGCAAGTCACCAGCGGCAACTACGTCGGTGCTGAGTTTTGCAATGGTGAACACGCCCAACATGCGCACCGCGCCGGTGGAGCCGTTGGCAATGGGGGCCAGGGCTACGCCGATGCGGTTGCCAATGAGGATGACTTGGCCGGATGTGATGGTGCCGGTGGCTACGTAGTCGATGACTTCGCCCGACATGATGTATTTGGTGGTCATGGTGATGATTCCAGTGGGTGGGTAAGGGGTGGTTTGGCTGGGTCAGGCGGGCGCGCTGGCCAGCCTGACCTGTTGGGCTTTAAGCGCCTGAGCCTGTGGAGCGCACTGCGCCGCGATAGTCAACACCGGCAATGCCGTAATCAAGGCGCACCTTCCAGCGGGCACCGTCTACGCTGAAGCCGTTTTCCAGCTCGATGTAGGGGGTGTCGATGCCGTCCAAAAAGGCAACCTCAAGCACAGGGGCTTGGGAGGGGTCGGCAAAGAAGTACCAGGGCGTGCTTGACAGGCGCGGCGTGCCAACGATGGTGTTGACCATGCCTGCGGCAATGTTGGCGCGCTGCAGTTTGTTGGCTGCATCGGGGTCGTAGGTGCTGTTAACCACCACACGGGCTTGGCCGCTGATGCCGTCCGGACCCAGCCACACGGCGGGGGTGAGCGCCAGGTAGTCGTTGCCGCTCACATCTCTTTGGGCGCTGAGCACTACGCGGGCAGCTTCGAACGATGTGACGGTGGGCGCACCGGTGGAGACGTTGCTGTGGCTGGCGTGAAACAGGGTGACGCCATCGCCCAAGGTTGGCCCCATGCCGGAGTTGAGCGCCAGCGTGGCATACACATCACTCTCAACCGTGCGTTTGGCTGCGCGGCCCAAGCTGGCAGCAAGGCCAGTGAGTGCGCCCATGTCGTCATTGATGACGGCTTCGCGGCTGATGTTGATGATGTTGCCTTTGGTGGCGGCGGTGATGCTGGCTTTTTCGCCATCAGGGATGGTTTTGTTGCGGAACTCGCCCAGCTCGGTTTTGCTCTCCAGGTTGGAGAGTGAGCCGACGCGGTAGCGGTTGTGCGCACGGAAGTCGCTGACAGAGCCACGGGCACAAAATGCGGTCCATGTGTCGGCCTGCAGGGCGTAGGCACCGAGCAGGGTTTTGTGCATGACGTTTTCCAGCAAAATGGGGAAGTCGCCCGTGCCTTGGGTGAAGGCTGCGGCCACAATGGCGCGCTGGTCCATGCCTTCGGTGCGGATGCCGGCGCGAATCAGGCTCATCTCGGCCAATGCCAGCAGCTTGCGGCCACGGTAGGGGTTGCTGGAGTCGGCACGCACGGGGCCGGTTTTGTCAACGGCTACGTTGGCGCGTGCCAATACGGACTGAACCATGGCTTCGCGGTGTTTGTCGCTTTCGTCTTTGACGGTGTTGACGATGATGTGGCCCGCTACGGGGGTGCTGTCTTTGCCCAGGTGGGCCAGCAGCTTGAGGTTTGCGGCCTCAACAGTGCAGGCGTGGTCGTTTTGGCAAGCGGCGCGCAGGGCGGCAACGCCGTCGCGTTCGGCAAACTTGGCAAAGCTGGCGTGAATGGCTTCGCGGCGGGTGCCGTCTTGCGCCAGTGCGGCTTGCACGGCGGCGCTGGTGTCGGCGGCTGCAGCTTGGGGTGTGCTGGCCGCCGTGGTGGTGACTGCTTGGGTCATGGTGGGTGCTTTCATGGTGGGTGTGGCTTCTGCCACGGGGCGGGTAAAACGGGTGTTGGCCTGTGCGCGCAGGGCTGCGGATGCAGCTACGGGCAGGCCGGTGGTGATGGCGTCGATAAAACCAAGGTCTTTGGCCTCGGCGGCGGTGTAGTAGTGGTCAACACCGTCGGTGAGCAGGGCAAGCATTTCGGGCACGGGCTTGCCGGTTTTGGCGGCATAGCTGGTGGCCATGGCGCTGGCAAATTGGTCCAACATGTCGGCGGCTTCGCGCATGGCGGCGCTGTTGCCTGCTACGCCAGTCCATGGGGCGTGAACCATCAAAATGGCGTTTTCGGCCATTTCAACGGTGTCACCGGCCATGGCAATGAGGCTGGCAATGGACATGGCCACACCGTCCACCACGGTGGTGACTTGGGCGCTGTGGCGCTTGATGGCGTTGTAGATGGCTACGCCGTCAGGCACCGAGCCGCCAAAGCTGTTGATTCGGATGGTGATGGCTTGGGCGGTGATGGCGGCAATGTCTTTGACGAATTGCGCAGCGGTCACAGTGTCGGCCCACCAGCTTTCGCCAATGTCGCCATAAATGAAGATTTCAGCCTCGGCCTGCGCTGCAGCCTGCGAGCCTGCAGCGAGTGCGACAGGCGTTTTTTGCCGGATGCTGTACCAGGGCGCAGGGCTTGCTGCGGGGTTGGTTGTTTGTGTCATGGCCCGCAGTTTGTGCGGGGTGCTGTCTAGTTTTTAAGCAAAAAGCTGGACTATTTTTAGATGCCCAATCAGCGGCCCAAAAATATGATGTCTTGCTGGCGTTTGCGGCGTAAATGGCGTCTTGGAAGCGGGGCCGGTTTGTAGGTGTGGTCGCTGCTGATTGGGGCGTTAAAGCCGGTTTCAATGCTTGGAATTGGCAACGGCGTTTCGTCTTGCACCAACCCGAATGCCGCACCAAACGCAAGGCCCCAACTCTTGCCCCATGCGCTTGCCATTTACACTGGCCCCCACGGATCGCCTTCAGTGCCTGCGCCAGCAACGATCTGACCTTTGACGCTGCGCATGTCTGCATAGATGGGCGCAGCCTGGGCCGCTGCCAGCACAGCAGCCGCCATTGTTGTCGGTGCCCCAGCCGTCAAATAAGCCTTGCCGGGGTCCATATGAATGCTTCCGCTGGTTGCGGCAATCACCGTCGTGCCATCACTGCGCGCCAAGTAGCCACCCGCAACGATCACAGGCGAGCCAGTCACGTTGTCCAGCTTGGCGTCAACCACGTCAACATCAATCACAAAGTTGCTGGTGTCTGTTGCCTGAACGGCTTGGAACATCAGGTCAATACCTTGCTCAGATGTTTGCGCCCATGCTGACCAGGCATAGAGCCGCTGCACGCTGGTTGTGCCGTCGCCGTCGCTCACGTCAATTTGCAAGTTGGGGTAGTCGGGCGCGAACTCGGTGCAGGTGCTGCCATCAATTGCCAGCGCGTTGTAAACCGGGTCGGCAACTTGGCTGACAAGGAAACTAGCGCCAGTGCTGCTCAATATGCCCGATGTTTCAATGGGCAGTTTGGCCACTGCGCCCACCGCATAGCCTACGCGCAGCCTGATGGTCTTGTCGGTTGTCCAGTTGCTGTTGATCGTCAGGCTCGTCCCCGGCACATCGTTGTAAAGTTCTGTGGGGCCGCTCATGTCCACAAGCTGGATTCTGCTGCCGGACACCAGCCCAGTCACGGCAATGGTGGTCATTACGCCTGCGTCGTGGGTGATGTTGAGCGTTGTGCTGCCCGCAAATGTCAGCGTGTTGGATGGCATGGACAGCGAGCCTGTGCCCGTCAGTGCTGCGCTCAAATCAAAGTCTGCTGACAGTGCAAAGCTGATGCCGTCACTGCTGGTCATGATCGGGGCCAGCCTGTTGCTGCACTCGTACCACTGCATCCAGTCGTAAACCTCGCGGATCGTGTGCGCGCTGCTCACTGTCAAAGTGCCTGCTGCGTAGCTGATGCCAGTCAAGGCTTCTGCCTGTGCCTCTGTGAGTTGTACCACTGGATCAACTGTGCGCAGTGGGTTGCTTGGGTCGTAGGTGTAGCCGTAATGCCGCGTCCATGAAACAAATGGCAGTGCTGCAACTCCGTCCAAATAGCACACCGCCGCCGCGCTCTGAGATTGCCCGGCGAAGGTTAATTTCAGGTTTCCATCAGCGCCTGACGTGTTTGTCACCGAGAGTGTAAATTTCTCCCACGCATCTGCTGCGCCTGACATTGTGTAGGTAACAGGCGTAATGCCCAGTCCTGTCACAGAAACACTTGGCAACGTCAAGGCTCCATAACTTGCGTTCTTTCGCAAATACCCAACAATCGTTTGGGCTACGCCAGCCGGGGCGCTGAATGTGATTTCCTTGGTCAGTGCCTCATATTGCGACGTGAGCAAGTCCATTCGGATGCTGCTTGCTGACCGATTAACAACCGCATTTTCGCGGACAATGTTTCCTTCGGGCGCGTATGTCTTTTGCGTCAGAACATCACCATCTTCTGCGTCAGATGTGATTGACGACCCCGTGCCCATGCTGCCTGAATTTGATACAGGCACCAGACCACTTGCGCTAAGTGCGTTCGTGATGGTTGACTTAATCTGCCCCCCTGTTGTGGGGTAAAGCCCAGCAACAGCAGCACCCCTGCCAAATGTATATCCGAAGTCTGGGTTTGTGATGGTTAGCCCAAATATGGCCGCCCCGGTAATGTAAACACTTGACGCTGTTGACAGTGGGCCAAAAATAGGATCAACAAGCTCGAAATTGGCCGCTGTGTTTAACGACATTGTGCTGGATTGGCAACCAAAGACCTTCAAATTTAGATCACCTGCAACTGACGCACTTGACGCAAAAATTGCCTGTGACGAGATGGGCAACCTATAGATAACGTTGTATTTTTCCCCCGCACCGAGCAAGCAAATAGGGTCTGCATTGTGCGTGAATAGCGCCCGGCTACCAGTCTCGGGCATATAAAAAGCATTGTCAGACATTACTAGCTTTTGCCTTGACCCAGAGAACAGTATTGCGCTATTTATCGCAGCCGTCCCCACACCCCAAAAAGCACAGGAGGTTAGTGGATCAAGCGCTACCCCGCCTGCTGGGTAGTAGTTTAGGTAGTTGAGACACAGAGCACCATTTACGGCATATGTACCGCTTGGCGCTGACTCAAACCGCACATTCTCGAAGTGCAGCAAACCGGGCTGAGCTGCACCAGAATTAAACCTGACAGATGCTTGCAGATAACTGCCCAATGTTGACGTGTAAGGCTTTACGGTCACGTTGCTGGAAAAATTGCCAACGGGCGCGCCTATCAAGTGCCCATAAGTGAGGGCCGCAAATGTAATTGTGGCAGATGTTCCTGCGCCTGGTGTGATGGTCAGGATGCTTGCTGTGTCGAACGCAGTAGCTGATGTTGTTGGCGCAAAGACAATCGAGTCACCAACCTGCCAGCCTGTGGCATCGTCCATGTCTGCCGACGTGGCTCCAATCGCCACCGCTGACAACAGCATTGCATTGCGCCGCCTGTAAGCGCCGTGGAAACTCGTAGCGCTGCCACCAGCATGAGTGCTCGACTGGAAAGTTTGCAAGAACCCATACTTTCCAGCCGATGGTGACGTGGTTGAATAGTTAAGAATCAGATCGTGGGTCACGCCAAGTGGTATTGGATCGGCTGCGCTGCCTGCGTCGTACCCAGTCACAAGCCCCGATGTTGTTTGGCGCAGCAGCACATTGCCACGCGCAGTAAGGCTGGAGTTGACAGTCCTGCTAGCAAACAAAGTCCCGCGTACAAAGATGCTGGCAGTTGTGGACACACCGTTGATGCTGACGGTGCCTGTCGAATCATCGCCCCACGTGTATGCGCCATCCAGAGTTACAACGTGCCCCTTGTTTGTGACAATCGTTTCTACAGCCGGGATGGCAATAATCAGCGGAGCAATTACCAATGTCTTGGTTGCGTTTGTCCAGCTTGTAATGGCGTAATAGTTGGGGTCATTGAAAAATCGGACGCTTTCGCCAGCGACGAATGAGCCTGTTGCAGTTGATCCGATCAGCACGATAGATGTCGCCCCGATAGCATAACCTGCTGCATCTGTCGTAAACGAGATACCGCCCGTTCCCGGATTGTCTATCAGCACCCGGTCACCGCTGACAGGCACAACACCGCCTGACCAGACGGTCGTGTCACTGGCAACGCCGGATTTTAGGGTGTAAATGTTGGCCATCTAAGCGCGGGCTTACTTCTCGTAAACAGTTGTGGTGCTGATGATTTCGTCGTTGGCGTCGCGCTCGACCGTTTGAACCGCTTTGGAAGGGTGCGTGTTGTTGACGGTGACGGGGGCGGGTTGCACGTCGTTGGTGATGTGGATCACGGGCGCGGCGCTGGCTTGCGGGGTGACGATGTTTTCGACGCTGACGTTTGGCGCTTGGGCGGTTACATTGACCACCGGGGCGTTTTGCTCGGGCAAATGGTTGTGAATTTCGTGGCGCTGCTCGGGCAAGTTCATGTTGATAACCGGGGCTGGCAGGGTGATGTTTGGTGCTGTCTGCTCGCGCTGCGCCAGGGCCATGACGCCAGTTGCCATGCCTAGAATGGCTTGTTGGTTGGCTTTTGCATTGGCTTGTGCTTCTTTGGCGGCCTCTGCGTCGGGCTTGGGGGTTTCAGGCGACGGGTTGACGCCTTTGTCGTTGGCGGCGTCACTGCTCAAAATGAGGTCTGCGCGTTTGGCTTCTTTGCGCCACTGGGTGATTTGCTCCAGCACGTCGCGCGGGTTGCCGCCACGGCGGCGGATGGCTTCGACCTCGCTGGCAAACCCGGCCTTGGTGAGCACCACCAGGGCTTCGGCTTCTTTCATGGGGTCGATCCATGGCATGGCTTGGGCAATAAACAGGGCGTCGTTCTCGGTGCCGGGCTTTACGTCTTTTGGCACGGGTACGCGGCCACTGTAGGTGGCGGCGTCAACAAAGCCGTTCCAGCAGGGCTGGACAAACAGGCCGGTGAAGGCGTCGGTGAGGCTGGCGTAGTTGATCCACTGTTCCACCAGCTCTTGGCGCTGGGCGCTGTAGGTGCCGTTGTAGTCACGGGCAATGCTGGAGTAGCTTGCGCCTACGCCTGCGGCCACGGCGCGCAGTTGGCCTTGGCGGAATGTCACCACGTTGGGGTTGGGGCGGTTGCTGTCAATGAGGCCGATTTCTTCACCCACGGCAAGGCCGTCAATGATCATGCCGGGGGTGAGGCGCAAGTCACGGGGGATGACGTTGCCGTTTTCGTCTGTGGCGGTGCTGCTGGGGTCGTAGCCTTCGGGGTTGGTTTTTTTGACGAAGGCGGTCAGGGCGGCGGCTACTTTGGCGGCGATGCGCTCGCTGTCTTCGTAGTCTTTGATGTCTTCAAGGCGGCTGATGATGCTGGCAAATTCGCTGATGCCGCGCATTTGGCCGATGCGGTCGCGCAGGGCGACGTGGATTACGCTGGCGGCAGGGATTCGTTTGAGGTCGCTTGTGCCCAGCATGGTGGGGACGGTGCCCTCCAGGGGGTTGCCTTTGTAGCTGTAGTACGCGGTGGGTTTGCCCCAGGCGTTGCGCTCTATGCCTTGGCGGATGCGTTCGCCTTGGTCGTAGGTGAGGGGCACAAGGTCGGCTTCGAACATCTCCAGGCTGTAGGGCACAGCGCTGCCATGGGTGAGGCCGGGCACGGGGCCGGTGAGTTCTTGGGCAAATACCTCCCCATCACGAAGCCATGTGCGGGCACATAGGCGCTGCATGGCCGCATCGGTGTGCAGGCCGGTGACTTCGGGGGCGGCGCGCCATTCGCGGTGGGCGGCGCGCAAGGCAGCGGCGTATTCTTCATGGATGCTTCCATCAAGGCGGCGCGGTTGGGGTTCGATGCCGATGCCGTTGGGGCCAACGATGTTGTTGGTCATGGTGCGCAGGATGCCGCGCGCTATGTCGTTGTTGCGCTCCATGTGCCGGGCTTGGGCCATGAGAGCGCCCGCGCCTTGCAAGACGATTTGGTTTGGACTGAGGCGGTCGGTGTAAAACTTGCGCGAGCGCGCAGGGGAGCTGGCTTCGTGGGCTCTAGTGCTGGCGCTGATTTTCTCCAGTGCATGGCGGGCACCAAAGCGCTGCAGGCCCGCCACGGGCGAAAAGAAGCCGACGAGGCGGTCTACGATGTTGGGCGCGGGTGGTTTTGCCATTTGGTGGGGTTAGTTGAAGCGGGCACTGGTGAAGGTGAGTCCGCCAAAGGTGGGCTGGCCAATGGCGGCGGCGCTGAGGCGGTCTACGGTGCGCTGCCAGTTGGCAATGCCTTTTTGCACTAAGGCGAGTTCGGTTTGTTTCTCCCACCTGTCAATGCCGGGGCCACCCAAGCGCACTTCTTGGGCCTCAAGAATGCGGGTTTCGGCGGCTTGGTATTCGGCCAGTTTGGCTTGGGCTTCGGCTAGGGTGGTCATGGGCGCTGACCTTAACGCTGCATCTGTCTAGTTTTTAAGCAAAAAGCTGGACTGTTTAGCCGGTGGTGTTGCCAATGATTTGGTACAGGCGGCTGCGTTTGATTCCGTATTTGCGGCAAACTTCTTCTGGATTTGAGCCGTGGAAGTCGCGCCGAATGGCGTCGTTGCGGGATTCAAAGTCGGTTGGCACTGGCATGTAAATCCGTTGTCCGCCTGCCCGCTTGCGCCAGCCGCGCACCAGGGCGGTGGCGATCATGGCGGCGAATTCTTCGTGCAGGCCGGTTTCAACTCTGAGAATGTCCTGCATTTCTTTTTGCAGGAATATGGCGCTGGATTCTTCACGGGCGGGGCTGCTGGTTTGGTTTGTCATGGCTTGGGCTGTGTTGGGGGTTACAGGCGGCTGCTCCAGCCTTCGGGGGCGAATGGGCTGGGGGCAAAGGGGGCGGCGGGGCGGCGCGGTTGGGTGGCTATGGCGGGTTTTTGTGGCTCAAATGTGGTGTTTGCGCCCGTCTGTTGTGCGGTAGCAGCTATTGTTTCTATAGCATCAACGGTCAGGGTTGTGAGGTCTATGGTGTCCTCGGGGTGCGTTTTTTTGGCGGCTTGGTCAAACTTGGCGGCTTGCTCGAACAGGTTGGGCTCTACTTGGGCTTCCAACATGCGCCATTCGCGCTCGGTCTTGCGGTGCAGGTCCAGCACGTGGCTGATAAAAATGGCGTAAACGGTGCCGTCCAGCGGCTCATTGCGCTGTTTTTTGGGGTTGACCCAGCGGTATATGTCACCTGTGGCGGTGCGGGCCAATACGCGCACCTCGGCGGTGAGGCCCTTGAAAAACTCCAGCGGCAGGTCGGCGCTGAAGTGAACGAAGCCGGGGCCGCTTTGGGTGACTTTGAGCCGGCCAAAAAACAAATCTTTGGCGGTGTCGGTGCCGACCATCCAGAGCTTGACGCCGCGCTTGACGATGCGCCCGGCGTGGTTGATGTCTTGGTAAGCGCCTTTGCCTTTGATGGGGTCGCCCTGTTTGCTGGAGCCTTTGAGGGCAATCAGGCGCATGTGGCTGCGGTTGGCGTAAGAGTGGACAAAGCTGTAGGCTTGGTGGGTGAAGTGCCCGCCTGTGTCCACGCCTGCGCCGGCAATGCTGATCAAGGGGCCGTTTTCGTGCTGCAGGGGGGTTTGCAGCACTTGCCAGAGTTTGTGCCAGTCGCGTTCGTCTGACGGGTTGGCGTCGATGACGATGTAACCCACGGCCCACATTTCTTCACCCCGGCCAAAGGCCCACAGGATGACTTCGAAGCGGTTGTCTTGCACGTCAACCCCGGCGCACACCACCAGGCCGCCAGCGGGGACTGTGAGCACGGGGAATTTTTCGGCGCGGCGCTGCAAAACATGGGCCTCGGCTTTTTCTACTTCATCCTCCCATGTTTCGCCCAGCGTTTCGTTCACAAAGGCTTTGAGCGGGCCGCGCATGCCGTTTTTGAAAGCCACACGGGCGTCCAAAAACTCGCGCACGATGCTGCCCCACGTGATTTGCGGGCTGATGGCCGTCCAGCCGTAAAGGCCGACGTGGCGCGGGGGCAGGCAGGGGGTGCCGTCTGCGGTGGTCCACCAGCTTGTGGGTTTGTCGGGGTTGGTGGCTTCGTGCTCCAAGCGCCATTGGCCGCATTCGCTGACCCATGCGCCCGCGTCGGCCACGCGCAGGTAGTCGGCTTGGGTGTAGCCTTCAAGGCAGTGCGGGCAGTGGTGTTTGACGGTGCCCTCGGGGTCTTGCGCCTCCCACTTGAAGCCGTGTTTGTGCTTTTTGCCGCCCCATGCAAGGGGGTGCTCCACCTTGCAATGCGGGCAGTTGGTGTGGTACTGCATGCGCACGGTGGCCGCTTGCATGCGGTTTTCAATGTGGCTCAGGCCCTTGATGCGGGGGGTGGTGCCGCAAATGAGTTTGGGGAAGGTGGCACCCTCAAGGCGCTTGTGGGCCAGTGTCCATGGGTCGCCCGCTTTTTCAATCTCCCAGTCAAAGCCGTCCAGCTCGTCCAGAATGGCCACGGCGATGGTGAGGCGGCGAAAGTTGCCGGCTGCTTTGCCCCCGCGCAGTTTGAGCACGGAGCCAAGAAACTTTTTTTGCTGCAGGGTGTTGTTCTTGCTTTTGGCCATGGCCAGCGGGAACACGTCGCGCATGGCGCGCACGTCGCGCAGCATGGGTTCGACCTCGGTCTTGCAAAAGTCGTCGCTGTCGTCATCGGTGGGCTGCCACACGGCTTGATTGCGGCGGCGGTGCTGGGCGGTGTAGCCCATCATGGCGAGCAGGCATTTGGTATAACCTAACCTCGCTGATTTCTGAAAATCAACCTCTTCTATGTCGTCGTTCGACATGCAATCCATGATGCCGATCTGATACCCATACGCGCGCCAGCGCTGGGTTTTTTGGCTTGATTCGGCGGAAAGGTAGAAGTGTTTGGCGGACCACTGGCTGAGGGTCAACGGCTCGGGCACCTTGAGCGCCTGCAACCCGCGAGCAACCGATGCGCGCAGGCTGTAGCGCAGCTCAAGCGGGAGGTGTTGCCAGAGGGTTGCAAGGGTGGGCTGGGTCATGGCGTGCTTTGACCGTTTACGCGGCGAACAGGTCAAGATTGCCGGTGACGCGCTCGGGCACGCAATGCGGGCTGCACCACAGGGTTTCGTCCGCGCTGTTTTGCACGGCTTCGTCGCTCAGTGCGTAGCCTTTTCTGGCTTCCCATGTGCGGATGCCCCAGCCGTGGGCCAGTAATGCATCGTGTTCGCCCTTGTGGCCACACAACACGATGCGCAGGTTTTTGTCTTGCCCGTTGGCTGCGCACCACGCTTGCACTTGCAGGGGTAAATCGGTGCCAACACCGCCCGCGCTGTAGTCCATTGCGCCCTTGGTATAGGGTGGGTCGAGAAAGACGGCGGTGAGGCCGTGGCGCGTGGTGACGGAATCTTTGACAACCCGACTCCAATCGCCACAGGCCACGCGCACATCACGCAGGCGGGTGTGCAGCTTGGCAAACCAGTCTTCAATGAAAGCCCGGCGCGGGTGCATGCCCTGCCCGGAATTGCCAAGGTGCGGGAGTTGGCGGTTGATGCCCTGCCCGGAATTGCCAAGGTGCGGGAGTTTGCGGTTTATCCCACGGCCGGAATCGCCTAGGTGCGGGAGTTTGCGGGAGTCCACAAGGTTTTCACCATCGTGAATCCATGGGCCGGTGCCGCTGCACCAGCCAGAACCAATCCAATTGCATGCGCCCCAGCACCACCACCCGGCAATCTTGGCGTCGAACCATTCGGGGTCGGCGTGGAGCTTTTCGGTCAGCGACGTGGTTTGACGCACCAGCCACGAATGGCGGGCGAATAGATCGACTTCATTGCACGGCCAGTCGGCATGGTGGGCCACGGCTTGGGGGTCGTGCGCAATGGCGCGCCAGAAGTTGGCGACAAAGCCGTCCGCATCGTTGATGGTGTGGATGCGCTTGCCATCGGGCGCGGCCAGCAGCATAGCCGCGCTGCCCGCGAATGGCTCCACGTAGTTGGCCACAACGCCAAAGGCGTGCCACACAGGGTCGGCAGCGCCTGACTTGCCGCCAAACCATGGGAACGGGGCACGTAAAGGTTCACTCATTGGGACTTGACGCCAAACCGCGTGAACGGGGCGCTGAGTGAATACCCTTCGCACTTCTTCCCGATTCACGGCGAAGTGCGCGCCGTAGGTATGCACCAGTCATTTGCCCCTGACCGGACGCGGTGGGGATGCCCGCGTGTTTCTTGGGGGGAGAAATTGCGGGCCTCATGCGCCCTCGCCTTCGTCATCCATGGCCGTCAGGCTGGCCATGCAGGCGGACGCGGCCAAGTTGCAGGCGGTGGATACTTCGGTTTCAATAATCTTGATGTCGTCAGCAGTGAGCTGGGGGCAGCGCATCTTGAGGGTCACATGCAAGGGCTCCAGCGTGCCGCGTATCTGGCTGCCTACGTGGGCTAACACCTGTTCGATGATGTCGACCGGGGCCACTTCGCGCCGGCGTTCGGCCAGTTTGATTTCCAGCAGCTCTTTGCGCACGCGGCTTTCTTCGGCGCGGTTGGCGGCCAGCTCGCCGTCCCCTCCCCGGCCTGCGGCTTGTTCACGCAGGTGGCTGGTGTAGTCGATCAGCCATTCAGCGGCGCTTTGGCCGGGCTTTACCACGCCACGCGCCAGTAAATCACTCACAGCGGGCTGGCTGATGCCCACCAGGTCGGCAAACTCTTGCTGGGTGCAGGTTGTTAACAGGAAGGCCATGGTCAGCGTGCCTTGAACGTGTCAACAATGGACTGAACGGCTTCGTCAAAGCGCTTTTGCGCGTTGGCATTCACCGCCACCATGGCTTCAGTACCTACATCGAGGCGCATTTTGTAGCTGGCTTTGCGTACAAACTTCAGGTACTGCAGCACCTTGCGCCCACCGGGGCCGGTGCGCTTGTAAACACCGGGCGGGAGCCACCCGCCACCCTTGGCCAGCTTGTTGGCACCGGGCGAAACGGCGAAAAATTCATTCTCCACCGCCATCTTGGCCGCGCGTTTTTGGCTGGCGGCAGGGATTGGCTTGATACCGTTGTACTTGATCTGCAGATTGCGAATGATCTGCTTGTAATAGCTGCCCGGCATGTTGCCGAAGCCGTCCAGTTTGCCTTCCATGATGAAGCGCCCCGGCACAGTCACCCAGCCAGCAGGCAGCCACCCGGCGCGGGTCAGCAAAAACTCGGTTTTCTTCTGGCTACGGGCAGAGGCCCCTTGTGTGCCGGGCCGGATGTATTCGCGCGTAGCCTTACCCTGCGCTGGCTGACTCTCAGGGAAGTAAACCTCGGCCCGCTGCGTGCTTTTTTCGGCCCGCTTCACGAACACCCCGCGCTGGGTGAATGGCGTTGGCCGATCAAACACCTGCGGCAAACGGCTGACCATGTGCTTCTGAACGTCACCGGCCACAGCCGTCAGCATCTTTGCCGCTGCAAACGGCATCTGGCTTTTCAGGCCCGAAAACAGGGTTTGCACCTGCCTTGAATCCATCTTGATCTGAAATTGCATGCGTGGAATCTCGCAGCAAATAATTTTCTGTAAAACCCCCAAGGCGGCAAAACTGCAAATAATTTTCAAACCATTCGCTATTTTTTCAATAGCTGCTCGCGCAATCAAATCAAGCGCTACAGCCCGAATTGGCACATAACCCCCTTAGCAACACATTGAATCTAGCCCGCACTCACCGCCGAATTCACCA
>OFQU01000079.1_pt1 | contig 18874 bp, 20 predicted proteins | sample 1542981 | NCBI WGS metagenome assembly OFQU01 (sample SAMN07774233, study PRJEB24372) | wastewater metagenome | isolation source: Exp Tend CN 90WW | collected 2016-02
GCCGGCGATGGTCGAGCAGGGCTGGGGTCGGGTGATTTTCCTGTCTTCTGAATCCGGTGTGGCGACGCCGGCCGACATGCTCAACTATGGCGTGACCAAAAGCGCTAACCTCGCGGTGTCGCATGGCCTGGCCAAGCGCCTGGCTGGCACTGGCGTCACGGTCAATGCGATCCTGCCGGGCCCGACGTTCACCGACGGTCTGGAGCAGATGCTCAAGGACGCCGCTGCCGAGTCCGGTCGCAGCCTGCGCGATGAGGCCGACGCCTTTGTGCAAAAGGCTCGCCCCACCTCGATCATCCAGCGCGTGGCCGATGTCGAAGAAGTTGCGCATCTGGTCACCTACATCGCTTCGCCGCTGTCCTCGGCCACGACCGGCGCGGCCCTGCGGGTTGATGGCGGTGTCGTCGACAGCATGGCGATCTGAAAACGAAGTCTTCTGGAGAAACCTTTATTTATGGCAACTGCATCAGCAACGATCGACATCCCGGCCCCGGCCGATCAGGTCTGGCAATTGATCGGCGGCTTCAACACGCTGCCGGACTGGCTGCCGTTCATTCCCAAGAGTGAGCTGAGCGCGGGCGGGCGCGTGCGCACCCTGCAAACCGCTGACGGCGCAGTGGTGATCGAACGCCTGCAAACGTTCGATAACGCAGCGAAGACTTACAGCTATTCAATCGAACAGGCGCCGTTCCCGGCCACGGATTACCTGGCGACGATCAAGGTCGAGGCGCACGGGCAGGGCGCGCGGGTGACGTGGTCGGGACGCTTCACGGCCAACGGCGTAAGTGAGGAGGAGGTGGTGGCGTTGTTCAGCGGCATCTACCAGGGCGGCCTCGAAGCCCTGCGGGCCAATTACCCCGCCTGATTGAACACCACAAAAACCCTTGCAGGCGTGAGCCTCCTGCTCGCGATAGCGGTCGATCATTCAACAAACATGTTGGCTGACCCACCGACATCGCGAGCAGGCTCACGCCTACATTGCATCGCGGTGATTTTCAGGATTTTGAAATCAGACTCTGCCGACAATCGAGCATCAGTTTCGCCCCGCCAAGATCGCTCTGGCCCACTTCAAGACTGAAGCCATGCAGGCTGACAATCGCCGCCACAATCGACAGGCCGAGGCCAAAGCCACTTTGCGGTTGCCCACCCTCGGCCCGGTAGAACCGCTGAAACACCGCCTCACGCTCGGCCTCGGGAATCCCCGGCCCGGAATCGTGGACTTCGATCCGCGTATGCCCGCCGTCATTCACGCCGCGCAGGATCACCGTGCCGCCAGCCGGGGTGAACTTGATCGAGTTGCTCAACAGATTCGCCAGCGCCTCGAATAACAGTGCCCGATCACCGTTCAGGCGTGGCAGGGTTTCCGGCATGTTCAGTACAAACAGCAGTTCGCCTTCCTCGGCCAGCGGCAGGTAAAACTCGTGCAGTTCTTGCAGCAATTGCACCGGATCGAGCTCGACAAAACCCGAGCGGCGCTGACGGTCTTCCAGTTCGGAAATCCGCAACAACCCGCGAAACCGCGCCATCAGCGTATCCGCTTCCGCCAGCACCAGATCCAGTTGCGCCGCTTCCTGCGAGCCTTCACCGGCCTGTTGTTGCATGCGGTACAACTGCGCGCGCAGGCGGGTCAGCGGGGTGCGCAGATCGTGAGCGATGTTGTCGCACACGCCTTTGACCTCATGCATCAACCGTTCGATGCGCTCAAGCATGGCGTTGACGATGGCGGCGAGCATGTCCAGTTCATCGCGGCGATTGGACAGCGGCAGGCGGTGGGTCAAATCGCCCGCGACGATGGCCTGGGCACTGGCCTGAATCGCTCGAATCCGTCGCAAGGGCCGACGGCGTAACAAATGCCAGCCGGCAATCCCCGGCAAAATCGTCAACGACACGCCCCAGAACAACGCGTGCAGGATGATCCGCGTCACCGCGAACAGCGAGCCGTTGTCGCGCAACAACACCAGCCAGCGTCCGTCACGGGTTTGCGTGGCAACGGCGTCGCAACTGTCGGCGGGCAGGGTCGGATCGTCGGAGTCGGCGCAGTCGACGAGCGTGTGGATCTTGCCGTCCAGCGGCAGGCCTTCGGGGATCCGTTGCAGTGCGCCACCGAGGTAGGTGCCTTCGGCATCGAACAGGCCATAGGCGTCGATGCCGCGGATGTCAAAGGTCATGCTCGCGGCGAGGGCTTCTTCCAGTTGCTCGCCACGAAAGTGCGAAAACAGGTGCTGACGCTGCATCAGCGAATGTTTGGCGAGGTTGTCGAGGTAGCCGGACACCTCGAAATACATGACCCCCATGAGGATCGCGCTCCATGCCACGAACAGCGAACTGTACAGCGCCAGCAAACGGCTGCTGGAGGAGCGCCAGCCGTCAGACGGGTTCGGCAATGACATAACCCGAGCCCCGTACCGTGCGGATCAGCGGAACGTTGCCGGCAGCGTCGATTTTCTTGCGCAGACGGCCGATGTGTACGTCGATCAGGTTGGTGCCCGGGTCGAAGTGATAACCCCAGACCTCTTCGAAAATCATCATGCGCGAGAGGATCTGGCCGCTGTTGCGCATCAGGAATTCCAGCAGTTTGTATTCGGTCGGCAACAGCGTCAGGACTTGTTCGGCGCGACGCGCTTCGTGGCTGATCAAGTCCAGCTGCAGATCCGCGACCTGCAAGGTCGTCGCCTGGGTGGCGCCGCTGTTCTGCCGGCGCAACAACACTTCGACCCGCGCCGCCATCTCGTCGGTGGCGAACGGTTTGGTCAGGTAGTCATCGCCACCGGCACGCAGGCCGCGCACGCGCTCGTCGACATCGGACAGGGCGCTGATCATCAGGATCGGCGTGGCCACGCCCATGGTGCGCAGGGTGGTGACGATGGCCAGGCCATCCAGTTCGGGCAACATGCGGTCGAGGGTGATCAGGTCGTAATTGCCGCTCACCGCCCGGTCGAGGCCTTCGCGGCCATTGTCGACCCAGTCGACGTCGAGCCCGTGGCTGCTCAATTCGGCGACGATTTCCCGGGCGGTCACGGCGTCGTCTTCGATGGTCAAAATACGCGTCATAGGGCTGGCCTTGATCGGTTCAACGGAATGGCTGCATTTTGCCAAGAAATTTCCGTGACGCTTTAAATTAACTTTCATGTTGTAGCTGCCATTGAGCGGGCTTGGGGAAATATTTTCCTGAACGTTGATATCATCTGGCCACAATCTCAGTGAGGAGTGGTTTCGGTGCGTACGTTGATTCGCCGTGGCTGGATGCCAATAACCGGGTTGGTGCTGACGCTGTTGAGTGCTTCGGCGATCGCCGCCAATACCCCTTGTTCCGGGAAGAAGGGCGGAATTGATCGTTGCGACGGCGACCTGTTCCTGTGCAATGACGGCTCTATCAGCGGCTCGAAGAAAAGCTGTGCCGCCCTGTTCGGCGAACGCCAGCAGGCGCGCCCACAAAACTTTCTCCAGAGCGATGATGGCTGTGCTTGCGGCACAGGCTCGTTTTGCACGGGGCCGCGCGGAGGCGTGTATTGCCTGACGCCTAGTGGTAACAAAAGCTACAAGCGCAAATAACGTGCCTCGCCGCCAATGCATAAAACCCGCTGTTGTCGGGCATTTGTTGCAAGTTGCATGGTCCGGGGAAGTTCATTTTTTATAACTGATTGAAACCAAAGGATTTATTTAATTTCTGCGACTGGCACGGTCACTGCAATTCGTCTGATGACGAGTTGTAACACTATTTTTCATGCCTGGAGCGGTACAACAATGAATAGATCCTCAGATGGGTTTTATCCTGCTTACGAAGACTCGAGCAGCGTGTCAGGCGTTTCCTGGGGCGCGATTTTCGCCGGTGCGGCGGCTGCCGCTGCACTGTCGATGATTCTCGTGCTGCTCGGTTTCGGTTTGGGTTTCTCTGCCGTTTCACCGTGGGCCGGAGAGGGCATCAGCGCCAAGGGCCTGGGCATTTCCACGATTGTCTGGCTGGCGGCGACGCAAATCATCGCTTCGGGCATGGGGGGTTACATCGCCGGTCGTCTCCGGGTGAAGTGGGCGAACATGCACGGTGACGAAGTGTATTTCCGCGACACCGCCCACGGTTTCCTCGCCTGGTGTGTGGCCACGCTGGTCACCGCAGTGCTGGTGGTGGGCTCGGTCAGCAGCGTGATCAGTGGTGGCGTGCAGGCGGGTGCCAGTGTCGCCGGCGGTGCCGCCAGCGCCATTACCCAGGCAGCCGGTACGGCTGCGGCAAACACCGACAGCAATCAATACGGTTACTTCGTCGACAGCCTGTTCCGTGATGACCGTCCTGCAGCCGTCAGCGATGACGCCGCCCGTGGCACCGTGACTCGTATCTTTGCGCAAAGCCTGGCCAATGGTCAGCTCAGCGCCGAAGACCGTACTTACCTTGCGCAACTCGTCGCTCAACGGACCAACCTGACCCAGGCCGATGCCGAACGTCGCGTCGATGAAATCTACGCACGTACCCAGAAAGCCATCGCCGACGCCAAAGTCAAAGCTCAAGAAGCCGCCGACACCGCTGCCAAAGTCGCTGCCTGGACGTCGCTGTGGATGTTCATCTCGCTGCTGGCCGGTGCGTTCTTCGCCAGCTTCGCCGCCACCTTCGGCGGTCGTCGTCGCGATGCGGTCGAGTACGTTGAAGTCGACACTTACACCACGACCACCCCGGTCCGTTAATCAAGGAGAACCACCATGCGCTCACTACTGCTGTTTTTCCTCGGCGTACCGATCCCGATCATCATTCTGATCGCCCTGTTCGTGCACTGATTGCTCTATAGGGGTTCATTGCCTCGGCCGCTTCCACTTCACGGTGAAAGCGGCTTTTTCATTTTGCCGCTGACCTGCGCAGGGGCTGTCGAAGGTTGTGATCCTTTGACCTTGATTTCTTAAAACAGAATCAAGAGATCGCAACCCGCAGCAGTGCCTGCAGGGAGAGATGTTTTAACGATCTGGATCAATATTCCCTTGGGCGAGATCACCTAACTTAAAAGATCCAGGCCCTTGTCGCGGTATCGACTACAGTGCTCCGGTGCGCAATTTGCTGCGCTCATGGAGTCGCCCGGCAGATCCCACCAAAAACCACAACGGGTCGCCAGGCAGAGTGCAGCAAGGAGCTGACGTAGAACTCCCCTGAACCTTTTCACGGATGAACATTGCAATGCACTGCCTAGAACGAACCTTCGATATTCAGCCTTTGACCCAGGCGGATATGACCGTCCACATCAACGGCCAACCGGTGACCGCCGCCATCGGCGAAACCGTGCTCAGCGTCATTCAATCCCTTGGCGTTCGCCAGATTGCCCGCAACGATCACGACCAGATCAGCGGCGCCTACTGCGGCATGGGCGTGTGCCAGTGTTGCCTGGTCAAAATCAACGGCCGGCACAAGCGCCGCGCCTGCCAGACCGTGGTACGCGACGGCATGCGCATCGAGACCCAGGTCAACCGCGTCGCCGCGCAGGAGGTCGTATGAGTCAGCAACCGTTGATCGTCGGCGGCGGCCCGGCGGGCATGGCAGCGGCCATCGAACTGGCCCGGCACGGCGTGCGTTGTACCCTGCTCGAAGAAGCGTCGCGCCTTGGCGGGGTGGTCTATCGCGGGCCGCTGCGCGATGGCGTGCAACTGGATTATCTGGGGCCGCGTTACGCTGAAGTGCTGGGCAAACTGCACGGTGATTTTCAGGCGCAGGCCGGGTTGATCGACGTGCGTCTGAACCATCGCGTGATCGGCGCCGAGGGCTCGCGGGCACTGGTGGTGCTGGACGGCGACGAGCAACTGCACTCGATCGAGTACCCGCAAGTGCTGCTGGCTGCCGGTTGCCACGAACGCAGTGTGCCGTTTCCCGGCTGGACGCTGCCGGGGGTCATCATGCTGGGTGGCCTGCAACTGCAAATCAAAAGCGGCGTGGTCAAGCCGCAAGGGCCGGTGATCATTGCCGGCACCGGGCCGTTGTTGCCGCTGGTAGCGACGCAGCTGCACGCCTCGGGCGTGCGTGTGGCGGGGGTGTATGAGGCCTGCGTGTTCAGCAAGATCGCCCGCGAGAGTCTGGCGCTGTTGAACAAGCCGCAGCTGTTCCTCGATGGCCTGAGCATGCTCGCGTACCTGAAACTGCACGGCATCCCGATGAATTACGGCTGGGGCGTGGTCGAAGCCCACGGCGAAGGCGAACTGAAAAGTGTCAGCGTCGCGCCCTATTCGGCGACGTGGGAGCCGGACCTGTCCCGTGTCGAACGCTTCGAAGCGCAGACGCTGGCGGTCGGTTACGGCTTCATCCCGCGTACCCAACTCAGCCAGCAGATGGGCCTCGATCACGGCTTCAGCGACGACGGCTATCTGCGCGCCAACGCCAATATCTGGCAGCAAAGCAGCGAACCCCATGTGCACCTGGCCGGCGACATGGGCGGGATTCGCGGCGGGGAAGCGGCGATGCTCGCCGGCAAGATCGCTGCGACGTCGATCCTGTTGCAACGTGGCGTGCTCGAAGAGGAGCTGGCGCGGGTCCGCCGTGACCGCTACTTGAGCAAACTCAAAGCCATCGTGCGCTTTCGCGCTGCCGTGGATCGCTACACCGAGCGCGGCGTCGGCCAGACCGCGTTGCCGGCCGCCGACACGGTGATCTGCCGCTGCGAACACACGACCCGCGCCGATATCGACCGCGCGCTGGAGCAGGGCGTGCAAGACATCGCCAGCCTGAAAATGCGCACCCGGGTGAGCATGGGCGACTGTCAGGGGCGGATGTGCGTCGGCTATTGCAGCGACCGTCTGCGCCAGGCCACCGGACGCAAGGACGTCGGCTGGCTGCGTCCGCGTTTCCCGATTGATCCGATTCCATTTTCCGCGTTCCAGTCCGTCGGCACGGAGGCCGCTGCCCATGAGTAAGTTCTATGACGTGATCATTGCCGGCGGCGGCGTGATCGGGGCGTCCTGCGCCTATCAATTGTCCAAGCGCCAGGGCCTCAAGGTCGCGCTGATTGATGCCAAGCGGCCGGGCAACGCGACCCGTGCTTCGGCCGGTGGTTTGTGGGCGATCGGTGAATCGGTCGGCCTCGGCTGCGGGGTGATTTTCTTCCGCATGATGTCGGCCAATCGCAAGCGCGAAACCCAGGGCGCGGCGGTGGCGGTAGACGCAAGCACACCGCATATCCTGCCGGCGTCGTTCTTCGATTTCGCCCTGCAGTCCAACGCGCTGTACCCGGCGTTGCACCGGGAGCTGAAAGACCACCACGGGATGGATTTCAAGTTCGAAAAGACCGGGCTGAAATTCGTCATTTATGACGACGAAGACCGGCTCTACGCCGAACACATCGTCGGCTGCATTCCGCACCTCGCCGATCAGGTGCGCTGGCTCGATCAGGCGGCGCTGCGTGCAGCCGAGCCGAGCGTCAGTCACGAGGCCCGTGGCGCACTGGAGTTTCTTTGCGATCACCAGGTCAGCCCGTTTCGCCTCGCCGATGCCTATATGGAGGGTGCGCGGCAGAACGGTGTCGATATCTTCGTCAACACCAACGTGACCGGTGTGCTGCACCACGGCACCCGCGTGACCGGGGTGCAGACGGCGGAGGCGGGGGTGTTTCACTGCAAGACGCTGATCAACGCGGGCGGCGCCTGGGCGGCGGATTTGAGCGAGTGGGCGACGGGCATCCGCATTCCGGTGAAACCGGTGAAGGGCCAGATTCTGCTGACCGAACGCCTGCCGAAAATCCTCAACGGCTGCCTGACCACCAGCGATTGCTACGTGGCGCAAAAGGACAACGGCGAGATCCTGATCGGCAGCACCACCGAAGACAAGGGTTTCGACGTGACCACCACTTACCCGGAAATCGCCGGGCTGGTGCAGGGGGCGGTGCGCTGCCTGCCGGAACTCAAGGACGTCAACCTCAAGCGCACCTGGGCCGGACTGCGTCCGGGCTCGCCGGACGAGTTGCCGATTCTCGGGCCGATGCGTGGGGTGGAGGGCTATATGAATGCCTGCGGACACTTCCGCACCGGCATTCTGACGTCGGCGATTACCGGTGTGCTGCTGGACAAACTGATCAACGACGAGCCGTTGCCGCTGGATATCACGCCGTTCCTGGCCGACCGGTTTGAGGTCGCGCCGGTCAAGCACGAGCATGAATTAGAGCTGGCCTGATTCAAGTCACATTGATGCGGAATGTGCTGGCCTCTTCGCTGGCAAGCCAGCTCCCTCAGGGTTTTCAGTCGTTCATAAAACCTGGGGGAGTGGGCTTGCCCGCGAAGGCGTCGGCCCTGGCGGTCTGACATTTGGATCTGTGCAAGGACGTCAGTCCTGGCGCGATTCCTCTTCCAGCTGATCCGACTCGAACAGCCGCGCCAGTTCCGCCCGGGCTTCCTGAGCGGTCTGCAGGACTTTGGCGGCGTCGTCGTAAACCGCGTGCTGGGCTTCCAGCACCTGTTCGTCGTGGTGCTTGAAGCGCTTGATCCGCGCATCGGCCTGGGCCTGGGTCAGACCGAGGCCGACCAGGGTGCGGCGGCTCATTTCCAGACTGGAGTAATACGTCTCTCGAATCGCCTCGGCGCCGACATCGACCAAGCGGTGCACGTGCTGACGGTTACGTGCCCGGGCGATGATTTTCATGTGCGGATACAGCTTGCGCACGATTTCGGCCGTCTTGATGTTGGTCTCCGGGTCATCCGTGGCAATCACGAAATACTCCGCCTCGCCAACTTTGGCCGCGTTGAGGATTTCCGGGCGCATCGGGTCACCATAGAACACCGGCACACCGCCGAAACTGCGCGACAGCTCGATGGTTTCCACCGAGGTGTCCAGCGCCACGAACCGGATGTTCTGCGCCCGCAGAATCCGCGCCACGATCTGCCCCATCCGGCCCATGCCGGCAATCACCACCCGTGGCGTTTCGGTGTCGATCTGGCGGAACTGCTCCGGCACTTCCACCGGTTGCACTTTCGGGCTGACCAGACGCGCACAGAGCAACAGCAACAATGGCGTCACCGCCATCGACAGGGTGATGGTCAGCACCAGCAAGTCGTACAGGCGCGGTTCGAACAGACCCTGATCGCGACCGATCTTGAACACCACGAAAGCGAATTCACCGCCGGCCGCCAGGACGATACCGAGGCGAATGGCGCTGATCTTGTTCAGGCCACCGGCCAAACGCCCGACAACGAACAGCAACGGCAGCTTCAGACCGATCAGCAACAGCGTCAGCCCCAGCACGGTGACGGGGGCGCTGAGCAACAGGCTGAGATTTGCGCCCATGCCGACGCTGATGAAAAACAACCCCAGCAGCAGCCCTTTGAACGGTTCGATCTGTGCTTCCAGTTCATGGCGATACTCCGAATCCGCCAGCAGCAGCCCGGCGAGAAACGCCCCCAGCGCCATCGACACACCGACCAGGTCCATCAGCCACGCCGTACCGATCACCACCAGCAGCGCGGTGGCGGTGGACACTTCCGGCAAGCCGGTTTTCGCCACCACGCGGAACACCGGACGCAACAGATAACGCCCGCCGACCACCACCACGGCGATGCCGCCGAGCACTTGCAAGGCGTGATTGAGGCTGTCGGCGTTGCTGGTGTCCTGACCGCTGCCGGCGAGCATCGGCACCAGGGCGATCAACGGGATGGCGGCGATGTCCTGAAACAGCAGAATCGCAAACGCCAGCCGCCCGTGGGGGCTGGTCAGTTCCTTGCGCTCGGCCAGGCTTTGCAGGCCGAAAGCGGTGGACGACAGCGCCAGGCCGAGGCCGAGCACAATCGCGCTGTTAAGAGGCTGGCCAAACAGCGCCAGCGCCAGCACGCCAATCACCGAGGCGGTCAGCAACACCTGCGCCAGGCCGACGCCGAACACCGATTTGCGCATTACCCACAAGCGTCGCGGCGACAGTTCGAGGCCAATGATGAACAGCAGCAGGACCACACCCAGTTCGGAGATGTGCGCCACGCTCTGCGGATTGCCGATCAGGCCCAGCACGGAAGGACCGATGATCACCCCGGCAAACAGATAACCGAGCACAGCGCCCAGTTGCAGGCGTTTGGCCAGAGGCACGGTGAGCACCGCCGCGAACAGAAACACGACAGCGGCTTGCAACAGATTGCCTTCATGGGGCATGGGGTAACTCCTGACAACGGTACGGCGGGGGCGATAAGGATAAGGGCTGAAACGATTCAAGATCCACTGAAGATCCCCTGTAGCAGCCAGCCTGCTGGCGATAGCAATCTGTCAGATTCCCGGTTGTTGACTGACATTCCGCCATCGCGAGCAGGCTCACTCCGACAAGGGCCGTTCATGCGTCCTGTAATATTTTGCATCAGTTGGTTACATTGATAGTCTTTGTGAATCAATCTTTTTAGAGTTCGCCATGGCCATCAACTTCGACCTCAACGACCTGCAGGCCTTTCGCGCGGTGGTCGAGCAGGGCAGTTTTCGCAAGGCTGCCGACACCGTGCGCCTGTCACAACCGGCGCTGAGCCGGCGCATTGAAAAGCTCGAAGATGCCCTTGGCGTGAAACTGTTCGAGCGCACCACGCGCAAGGTCAGCCTGACCCAGGCCGGGCGCGGCTTCATGCCCAGCGTCGAGCGCTTGCTGGATGATCTCGACATTGCCTTGCTCGGCATCAGCGAAGTCGCCTCGACCCGACTGGGCCATGTCACCGTCGCCTGCGTGCCGTCGGCGGCGTACTACTTCATGCCCCGCGTGGTCGCGCGCTATCACCAGCAGTTTCCGCGGATCAAGGTCAAAGTCCTCGATTCCAGCGCTCACGATGTGTTGAGTGCGGTGGTCAATGGCGAGGCGGATTTCGGTTTGAGTTTTCTCGGCACGCAGGATGCCAAAGTCGAGTTCGAACCGCTTGTGCAGGAGTGCTACGTTGTCGCCTGTCGTCGCGATCATCCGCTGGCCGGGCGCAGCAGCGTCAGTTGGGACGAGTTCTATCAGCAGGATTACATCGCGCTGGACAAGACCTCGGGCAATCGCTTTCTGCTCGATCAGGCCTTGGGCGGGGTGGTGCCGCAGCGTCAGAGCATCTGCGAGACGCGGCATGTGACGACGATGATCGGCTTGGTGGAGGCGGGGCTGGGCGTGGCAGCGGTGCCGTTGATGGCGATGCCCGGGCCGGATCATCCGATCCTGACGCGGGTGCCGCTGATTGAGCCGCAGGTGATGCGCAGTGTCGGCATCATCAAACGCCGGGATCGCACGTTGACCCCGGCGGCTTTGGAACTGGAGCGGCTGGTCGTGGAAATGCGCGTCCAGCCGCCAATGATCAACGCTTGACCGAATCCAGCCCGGTGGCCTGCACGTCAGCCTGAGCGGCCGGTGCAGCGAGGTAGGCGAGCAGGGCTTTGGCCTCTTCTGGATGCTCGGCCTTGACCGGAATGCCAGCGGCAAAACGCGTCACCGACTGCACCGATTCCGGAATCTTCGCGACGAAGCTCACGCCCGGCACCGGCAGCAATTCGCTGACCTGCTGGAAGCCCAACTGATAGTCGCCAGTGGCGACCACCGAGCCGACCGGGATCCTGGCGATCATCTTGGCTTTCGGTTTCAACTGATCTTCGATGCCGAGTTTCTTGAACAGCTGCTGCTCGATGTACACGCCGCTGGCGCTGTCGGAGTAGGCCACCGACTGCGCATCAAGCAGGGTTTTCTTCAGGCCGTCGACGCTGCTGATGTCCGGTTTCGCCGCGCCTTCACGCACCACCATGCCGATCCGCGAATCCGCCAGTTCAACGCGGGAGGCCGGGTCGACTTTGCCTTGTTTGATCAGCTCATCGAGGGCGTAACCGACCATGATCACCACGTCGGCGTGCTCACCGCGTGCCAGACGATTGGGAATCGCTTCCGGCGCCTTGCCCATCGACGGGCCGAGGCTGGTGGTGAGCGTGTTGCCCGTTGCGGCGGCGAATTTCGGCCCGAGGATCTTGTAGGCGGCAGTGAAACCACCGGAGGTCATCACGCTGAGTTCTTCGGCCTGGGCCGCGAAGTTGAAGGCGAGACCGGCGAGCAGGGCGGTGACAGTAAAGAGTTTTTTCATGGCAAGTATTCCTCAGGCCGCGACAGGTTGCAGACGACCACCGGCACGGCGGTACAGATAAAGCGTGGCGCACAGCGCGCACAGGGCACCGATGCTCATCCAGTAACCTGGCGCGGCTTTGTCGCCGGTGTACTGGATCAGGAAGGTCGACATCGCCGGGGTGAAACCGCCGAAGATCGCCGTGGCCAGGCTGTAAGCCAGGGAGAAACCGGCGACGCGCACTTCCACCGGCATGATTTCGGTCAGCGCCGGAATCATCGCGCCGTTGTACAAGCCGTAAATGAAGGACAACCACAGCAGCGACAGCAGCATGTTGGTGAAGCTCGGCGCCTGCACCAGGAACGACAGCGCCGGATAAGTCGTGGCCAGTGCCAGCAGGGCCATGCCGATCAGCACTGGGCGACGGCCGATACGGTCGGACAACGCACCACCAATCGGCAGCCAGAAGAAGTTCGACACGCCCACCAGCAGCGTTACCAGCAACGCGTCGGATGTGCTCAGGTGCAGCACGGTCTTACCGAAGGTCGGTGCGTACACGGTGATCAGGTAGAACGCGGTGGTGGTCAGCGCGACCATCAACATTCCGCCGAGTACCACGCCCCAGTTCTGGCCGAGGGTGCGGAACACTTCGCGCATGCTTGGACGGTGTTTGCGTGCGGCGAACTCTTCGGTTTCCGCCAGATTACGACGCAGGAAGAAGATGAACGGGACGATCATGCAGCCGACGAAAAACGGAATGCGCCAGCCCCAGGCGGCCACGGCTTGCGGCTCCATCCACTGGTTCAGACCGTAGCCCAGCGCGGCAGCAACGATGATCGCCACTTGCTGACTGGCCGACTGCCAAGCGGTGAAAAAGCCTTTGCGACCCGGCGTGGCGATCTCGGACAGATACACCGAGACACCGCCCAATTCCGCACCGGCCGAGAAGCCTTGCAGCAGCCGCCCGATCAACACCAGCGCCGGGGCGAACAGGCCAATGGTTTCGTATCCGGGCACCAGCACAATCAATATCGTGCCGCTGGCCATGATCGACAGGGTGACGATCAGACCTTTGCGCCGGCCGACGTCATCGATGTATGCGCCGAGCACGATGGCGCCCAGCGGCCGCATCAGGAAGCCTGCGCCGAATACTGCGAAAGTCATCATCAGGGAGGCGAACTCGCTGCTCGCCGGGAAGAACACCGCCGCGATCTGCGTGGCGTAGAAGCCGAACAGAAAGAAGTCGAACTGTTCGAGGAAGTTGCCCGAGGTCACCCGGAAGATGGCACCGGCCCGCGAGCCGTTGGTTGGGATTGAGGCTGTCATTGAAAAGTACTCCACCGCTTTTATGACGTGCGCTACGGAGAAGCGGCGCACGGTTTTTATTGAGGTGGATGGTGGCGCAGATGTAACAATCTGTTAATTGCATTGTTGGCATGGATTGATGCGTGGGGCGGATCAATGGCTTCAGTGCTTGGCGCATTTGTGGGAGCGGGCCGGCTCGCGAAGGCTTTCCGTCAGTTGGCGACGATGGCGGATGTGCCGGCGTATTCGCGAGCAGGCTCGCTCCCACAGGGGATCGGTGGTGATCAGAGAATCAGCGTCCGCCAAGACTTGTGGGAGTGGAGCTCAGGTCAAAAACTGTGGTGTAACACCAACCCTGTGGGAGCTGCGGTGCGACGATTCGAGTTGCCAGCGATGGCGGTCTGATGGACAAGGCCTCTTACGGCCACCTCCGGCAAAAAACAAGGAATGTTTCCCGCGCCACGCAGTCGGAGTTCAGGTACTACTCATCTGAAAGAGGTTCACCGATGAACAGCAAAACCCTAATCGCCAGCCTGGCCCTTGTTGCGGGCATTGCCGGAATCACACCCATTGTTCAAGCGGCGCAAACCTCCAGCGAACCCGCCGTGCAATCGCCCACCAGCGATCGCCAGCTGAAGGTCAACGACCGCGCGCCGGAAATGTACCAGCGCGACGACAAGGCTTTGAAGAACTGGAAAGCCAAAGGTCTGAAAGCGCCGATCGACCAGGCGCAGTGGGTACAGATCAATGACAAGTACGTGATGGTGATGATCACCAACGGCACGATTGTCGAGATGCAGCCGGTCGAGAAATAGCTTGATCGCGGGGGAGAGCGTTTACACAAGCTCTCCCTTGTCCCACAGACTCACTAATTCCCCAGGCGCCCGGTCCTCCGGTACCTTCAACACCATTTCCCCGGACTGATAGCGCACTTCAATCTGGTAGAAGCGCTGATCCCCACGGCCCGATTCGCTGCTGTCCAGTGGCAGGCAACCCTCAAGCACCGAGCAGATCCTTGAACGCTGACTGATGTCGCACTGGGCAAATTCGATTTCCCGTGGGCGGCTCAGGCTGTGAATCGCTGCAACGCCACCCTGGCGAGATACGCGCAAAACGGAATCTTTATCCAGCTCGGGTAGCGTTTTCATACGGTCTCCTCGGATTATTCGATACCGACCTGTGCCCAGGCTTGCTGCACCGTGTCGGCTGCTTCGGCGCCGAAGCGCTCGCCGGCGTGGTTGATCGTCAGTTTTGCGAACGCGTCGAACGTTGCGTCCTGTTTCAAACGGTCGTCGCACAGTGTGTCGTACCAGATGCGTCCGGCTTTTTCCCAGGCGAAGCCGCCAAACGCTCGGGCTGCCAGGTAAAACGCGCGGTTGGGAATGCCGGAGTTGATGTGTACGCCGCCATTGTCTTCGCTGGTGATGACGAACTTGCGCATGTGATCCGGTTGCGGATCCTTGCCCAGCATCGGGTCGTCGTATGCCGTGCCGGGGTGCGACATCGAGCGCAGGCCCTTGCCTTGAATCTGTGGCATCAGCAGGTCGGCGCCGATCAACCAGTCTGCCTGTTCGGCGGTCTCGCCGAGGGTGTACTGCTTGGTCAACACGCCGAATACGTCCGAGAGCGATTCGTTCAGCGCGCCGGACTGGTTGGCATAAAGCAGCCCGGCTTCGCTTTCGGTGACGCCATGGGCCAGTTCATGGCCGATGACGTCGAGCGAACGGGTGAAGCGCTGGAAGATCTCGCCATCGCCGTCACCGAAGACCATCTGCGCGCCATTCCAGAATGCGTTTTCGTAGGCTTGCCCGTAATGCACGCTGCCGATCAGCGCGAATCCCTGATTGTCGATCGAGTCGCGACCGAGCACCTTCCAGAAGAAATCATAGCTGGCGCCCAGCGCATCGTAAGCCTCGTCGACCGCCGGATCTCCCGATGCCGGCTGGCCCTCGAGGCGCACCGGCATGCCCGGCAAGAGCATTTTGTTCTGCGCATCATGCACACTGCGCCGCGCCAGGCCAGGCTTGCTCGCTTCCGGCAGAATCGCGCGCGCCGGCGGCTGCGAAGGGCGGCCGGGGTTGGGCAGCAGGCTGCGCACATGGTTGAGCGTCTGCATCGCGGCGTTGCGCTGCGGCTCGGAACCGTGGGCGATGATGCGGTTGAGAATGTAGGGCGGGATGAAACTGCGCAGCAATCGAGAGTCGGTCATCTAAGCATCCTTGTCGTCATACGATGTCGATACACATGTGAGCGGCAAGGCGTGTTTTCGGTTCCATGGATTGCCATCGACGCCGGATTCTGCGAAAAACGCCGCCTGCGAACATCTCAAGAGCCAACGACATGACAGACGAACTGCAAATCATCGACCTGCAACCGGGCGACGGCAAAGCCGCGGTGAAAGGCGCGCTGATCACCACCCAATACACCGGCTGGCTGGAAGACGGCACTGAATTCGATTCGTCCTGGAGCCGGGGCAAACCGTTTCAGTGCGTAATCGGCACTGGGCGCGTGATCAAAGGCTGGGATCAGGGGCTGATGGGCATGCAGGTCGGCGGCAAACGCAAATTGCTGGTACCGGCGCATCTGGGGTACGGCGAGCGGACTATGGGCAAGATCCCGCCGAATTCGAATCTGGTGTTTGAGATTGAGTTGCTGGAGGTTTTGACGCGGGAGGATTGAAGGGGGAGGAATCATCCAGCGGAGTTTCTGTGCAGCTGGATGATGTCGATGGTTAGCTGCGAAGTTGCATGCTATTCAACTCCCTCGATTTCGAAACTCGGAATGCAGGGTGGACATTGCCACGCAGAGCCAGTGTCAGGCCCATTGCAACGGGCCTGACGGAAAGCAAATATCCACCTCCAGCCTTGCAGCAGCTGACAGGTTGACCAATGCATCGAGCGAGAATTTGTCGATTTTCCCGTTGAGTACATCATTGAGGCGCGGCTGCGAGATTCCCAATCTCTGTGCCGCGTCCTTTTGAGGGAGCTCCCACGCTCGAATGGTCTCGCAAAGCGAACGCATGAGCTTGGCTCGCAAACGCATGTTGGCGGCTTCCTGAGGCGTGTCCTCCAATGCATCCCATACACTGGAAAATCGTTGGGATGAGTCTTGATGTTCCTTCATGGCTTAACCTATTTCCTGATATCTGGCCCGGGCCAGTTCGATGTCTCTAATTTCCGTTTTACGCGTGGTTTTGTGCATGGCGTGAAGCACATAGATTGCTTCAGGTCGATTGACTACATAAAACACGCGAAACGCCCCTGAGTCCTCGGTGATTCTGATTTCGTTGACACCGCGTCCTACGGTTTTCATAGGGCGCCAATCGAGTGGGGCATCACCCTGTTGCAACAGGTCCAGCTGAAACCCCGCCGCTCTTCGGGCATCAACCGGGAACGCTTTGAGATCTTTCAACGCGCTACCCACGAACACCACATCCTTGTGTTTCGGCATCGGCTTGTCCTGTGTCAAAAGGAAAAGCGTACTACCTGAATATAAGCGGCGACGGTGAGTTGTATTGCAAGAAATGCCCGGTGCACGTTTGATTTTCAGGTTATATCAGAATCAATATAAAGCAAGCCGCATTTTCCGTTTCACAATTTTCACCGCGAGCGTTTCTGCCGGCCTCGCCGTCAACGTCAGCGCTTAAAACGCTGCGGGATGGAGCGAAAGCTTGTTGCTTCGCCCAAACCGCTCCCGATAAACCGACGGCGGTACGCCCACCACGCTGCGGAACGCCACGCGAAAGCTCTCCACCGATCGATAGCCGCAGCGCTGGGCGATTTGCTCGGTGTGTTGATGGGTGCTCTCGAGCAGCTCCCGCGCTCGCGCCAGGCGTTCATGTTGCAGCCACGCCTTGGGCGTTTGCCCGCTGGCTTCGGTGAAGCGCCGCAGAAACGTGCGCTCGCTCATTGCCGCTTCGCTGGCCAGATCGCGGACTTCCAGTGGTTCGTGCAGGCGTTCGCGGGCCCATTGCATGATGCGCGACAGGTCGCTGCGGGGTGTCGGGCTGACCGGGGTGGGGATGAATTGGGCCTGGCCGCCGGTGCGTTGTGGCGACATGACCAGGCGCCGCGCGACGGCGTTGGCGACCTGCGTGCCGAAGTCGCGGGTTACCAGATGCAGGCAGGCGTCGATGCCGGCGGCGCTGCCGGCGGAGGTGATCAGTTGACCGGCGTCGACGTAGAGCACGTCCGGATCGACCTCGATCGCCGGGAAGCGTTGCGCCAGTTCACCGGTGTAGCGCCAGTGCGTGGTGGCGCGGTGGCCGTCGAGCAGGCCGCTGGCGGCGAGCACGAACACGCCCGAGCAGATCGACAGCAACCGCGCGCCTCGGTCATGCGCCCGACGCAACGCGTCGATCAGCGCAGGCGGTACCGGGGCGTTGCGGTCGCGCCAGCCCGGAATGACGATGGTGCGCGCTGCGGCGAGCAGTTCCAGGCCACCATCGGCCAGCACCTGAATCCCGCCCATGGCGCGCATCGGGCCTTGATCGACTGCCGCTATCGCGTGTTCGTACCAAGGGAAATCGAACTCTGGCCGGGCCAGGCCGAAGATCTCCACGGCAATGCCGAACTCGAATGTGCAGAGGCCATCGTAGGCCAGAATGGCAACCAGATTGGGCTGAGTGGGCATTTGGCGGAAATCTCCCGGTCGGTGTCTTGCGCGCCACTGTAGCGGCAAGCGCCGTCTCGATAAAGTCTGTTCATCCCCCACAGACAAAGGAGCAACACAGCATGACCAGCCTGGTTCGCGAAATTCCCGCCGCCCCTTCGGCGATTGCCCTGATGCATTTCAGCAATCGTCTGACCTTCGAAACCGATTGTTCCGACGTGTTCAGTAGCCACGAGGCCGGGGAGGTCGATTTTGTTCTGGTGGATGTGCGCGGCCCATTGGCGTTCGAGCGCGGCCATGTGCCCGGCGCGATCAATATCCCGACCCGCTTGCTCACGGCGGAGCGCTTGGCCGATTACCCGAAACACACTTTGTTCGTGGTCTATTGCGCCGGGCCGCATTGCAACGGCGCGAACAAGGCGGCGGTGAAGCTGGCGGCATTGGGCTATCCGGTCAAGGAGATGATCGGCGGCGTCACCGGATGGCTCGATGAAGGTTTCGAACTGAGCGCGGCGTCAGTCGCCAATACACCTGTCGCCTGCGAATGCTGACGTTTCTGTAGGAGCTGCCGAAGGCTGCGATCCTCTGATCTTGATCTCAAAAAAACAAGATCAAAAGATCGCAGCCTCCGCGAGCTCTACGGGAGGATCGGCGTTTCTTGCTCTGAAAACAGTCTTGTCCTACATCCTTCGCACCAACACGGCGCACGCGTTTACTCTCGTCAAAGTGATCGCCGATGTTCTGTAAGTATTTGTCGCTTAAAAACAATTGCCTCCGTGCGCGCCGCCATAGACTGCCGGCCACTTCGGTTTTTGCCGTTAGAACGCCATGACCGAACGCTGACTCGAAAGCTGCCAATAAAAGCCTCCGCACGGGAGTAATAAATGAAAAAGCTAGTGATGTTCGGTGCCCTGGCACTGTCGATGTTGTCCCTGACCGCCGTGGCCGAAGACGCCAAGCCGATCCG
>OFQU01000081.1_pt1 | contig 18786 bp, 10 predicted proteins | sample 1542981 | NCBI WGS metagenome assembly OFQU01 (sample SAMN07774233, study PRJEB24372) | wastewater metagenome | isolation source: Exp Tend CN 90WW | collected 2016-02
GACCATCCACACCTGCTGGCGGATGCGCCTGATCTCTTGTTCCAGGCTGTCGGCCTTTTCATAGAACTCGCCCACCGCAATGATTTTTCCGGTATTGAACTCGCGCAGCGGTGCATAAATTTCATAGAGCGGCACATTCATACTGCGCTCGAACTTGTTCTCTTCCTGTTTAAGGTCTTCAAGGTCGGTCACAACGTTTCCGTTAAGGGCATCGGCAATCTCTTCCATCGGGAACTTGTGATTAGTAATGGATTTATCTGTGCTGTAAACCACCGTGCCGTCGGGTTGCCAGATCTTGATCGAGACGATGTGCCGTTTCAGTGAGTGGGTCTCCATCAAGCGGTCCAGGGATTTGACGCTTTCGGCCGAGAGGATATTTTCGCGACTCATCTCCTGCACATAGGGCTCCAGAAACGCTTCCATGTAGTGGGCGCCGGCCTCTGCGGCGCTTTGTACGGCGGCCCGTTCTATTCGCTCACTGACCAATTCTCCGACGAAAAACATCGTCAGCCCCAGGATCAGTGCGGCGGCAATCACGAACTGCGTAGAGCGACTTAGCTTGCGAGCCTGAACCATCAGTCGGCTGCGCATCGTATTCCGGCGACGATCAGGTCCAGGTGTTGGCCCGTCCGGGATCTCACTCGGTTCAGCGACAAACGTCTCGGTTTGCGAGTGGGCTTTTGAGTTATTTGCCATCGCTTCAATTTCCTGACCATTGCTCGACGTTGATTGGAAAACCTACGCCTCATCGGATATACGCAGCGTGTCATGTTCAAGCTGCCTGAACGAACAGGCTCACTATAGATGGACAATCAGTGCAGCACGCGACGGCTTGTTGTATGGCTCGGAACGGACTGCCAAACCGGGGGGATTCGTACTTCAGTGGTCGACCAAGGTCTGGTTTGCACCTGCGACTTAGGTCTCGTTTTTTGATTGGACCTTCGCATCTATCGCTGTTTGTTCACCTCCCTAATGCTTTAGATGACGAATTAACGATTTGGAATCTAGCTGACAGGCTGCCCGAAAGGTTGGGATCAAGGCCAGGTCAGTCATGACGGATCTGAAGTTTGAAACCCAATTTGACAGGTGAAATATCATGGCCACGCGCTATATTTTGAAACCTTTTCGATTCAATCTTTCTGATCTGGACTTCATGCGGGATCAGATTGTCTTTCGTCCGCTCTACGATGCGGATGGCAACGCGATTATCGATTGGAGCGGGTCGAGTGCGATATACGATGCGCAACACCGGTTAATCTACGATCCAGGCAGCACGACCCTGAGCCAGGCCCAGATTGACAGTAACCTTGCGATGTATGGGCACTCCTACGCGTCGGTCACGGCCTCTCAAGGCCTGCGCGATCCGTCGGGGCTGAACAACAACTTGTACCTGGTTAATGCCACTTGGGGATCAGCCGATCAACCCTTCCTGCAACGCATGGCGGTGTCGTTCGATCATTACGTCAAGCCCATGGCGGGACTTGGCAGCGACCCCAACGCGTTCTACGCCAATACGTTTACAACCAGCCCCGACCCTGCGGCGGCGGACTACATCAAGCGAGGCGACAACCTCGCGACGCCGATCAACGAGGCGTCTCCCGCTCACGACGTTGTGGATTACACGCCGCGCATGATTAGCCGGTTAGTCACCACCGCAGACGTTACCTTCCAGACGGAGCCCGGTAGTACTCACCTCGTCAAGGACGTCAACGGCTTCACCCAGGTGACTGACTACGGCATGCTGGAAGCCCTCGGCCAGCAAGACGCCCAACGTGGTTATGACTTGCAGTTCGATGCCAGCGGCAATCCGGTCTGGCAGCTGGATGGCAATGGGAGTCCGGTTATTGACCCGCTGACCGGCGCCAACGTGCAAGCGCATTCGTCGGTGCAAAATGATGAGTACTTCATCGGCGCACAGAACCCTGGTGTGTCACCGGTCAATGGCTGGTTTGTCCTGTTCGGCCAGTTTTTCGATCACGGCCTCGATTTCATCGGCAAGGGCGCGGACGGCACCAAGATCACGATCAACTTGTCTCCGGACGATCCGCTCTATGGCGTGATCAACCCCACCACCGGCCAGCCTGCCACCAAGATAGTGATTTCCCGCGCTGATGTGAGCGGCTTCACCGCCGACGGAACGCCGCAATGGAACAACCACACATCGCCCTATATTGATCAGAGCCAGACCTATGGCTCCGACCAGGAAGTCACCGACCTGTTGCGAGCGTGGGTTTCCACCGATGGCGGTGTCACTTACCACGCCGGCGCCCAGATGCTGGACGGCAACACGTCAGTCGCCTGGAAGAATGCGTTTGGCGAAACGACTCACGCCACACTGCCTACGCTGAACGAACTGCGTGCGCACCTGATGCTCACCCAACGTGCTGACCTGACCTGGGAAGACGTACTCGATCTGCGCAATCGCGACGCGGCTGGCAACGTGGAAACCGGGGCCGAGGCCGGTAACTCTGGCCAGGCGCTGATTCTTGATATGAACCCGCGCTTCGACGAGGCGCACTTCAAGAACCCGTTGAACCCTGAGGCTGCGACTGATTTCCAGGCCAATATTGCGACCCTCCAGGCTGCGACTCTGGCGTTGGGCTTCGGTTACGAGTTCGCCTATGTCGACGGTGCTGGCCCCAATGATGGTTACCTGGAACTGAAACTGCCGGCCGGCGCCATGGGCCCGGGATCACTGCCGGTGACGCTGACGGGAGCCAGCGCGTTGGCGCTGTGGGTGAACTTCAGCGACTTCAGTATCAAGACATCGATGCAGGCGGGCCCGACTGTAATCGCACTCACCCCAGAAGTGCACGCCGCCGTCGGCGAGCTGCTGATGGCGGCGGTGGGCGATCACTATATTGCCGGTGACGGCCGAGTGAACGAGAACATCGGTCTGACCGCGGTACACCATGTGTGGCACGAAGAGCACAACTTTCAGGTGCGCAACATTCAGGAAGCCGTTGCGGTCGAGGACTTGCGTCAGGAGCGGCTCGATCAGGCGGGTACTTACAACCATGACCTGCTGCATGAGTGGCAGGTGTCGGTGGTCATCCAGGCGACAGATGTCGTGGCGGCGGGCGTCAGCGTGGTCGGCAATCACTACGAAGACGCGCAAGGCAATTACGTTTACTCCGGTGGTGCCATCGCCTGGGACGATAACAAACTGTTCAATGCAGCCAAAATCACGGTCGAGATGGAGTATCAGCATACGGCGGTGGACCAGTTTGCCCGAACCATCACACCCAACATCGCCGAATTCGTGGGCTACAACAGCGGCGAACAAGCCGATGTGAGCCTGGACTTTTCGCAAGTGGCTTATCGCTTTGGCCACAGCACCCTGCGCGAGTCGATCGACTTGATCGACCCGTCGGGAGGCATCACCAGCAGTGTGATGCGCGTTGCACTCGAACGAGCTTTCCTCACGCCTGAGCTGTTTGCGCAAAAGGGCGCGGCGGCTATCGCCCTGGGCATGACCCACCAACAGGCCAACGAGGTTGACGAATTCGTCACGCCAGCGCTGAACCAGGGCCTGCTCGGTCAGCCGCTGGACCTGGGCGCGATCAACATCGCCCGTGGCCGCGACGTTGGCATCCCCACACTCAATGAGTTCCGCGCCGCCATTGGCCTGAGTGAGTACAGCAGTTGGGCCGACTTTGGCGCCAACATGATCCACCCGGACAACCTGGTGAATTTCATTGCGGCTTATTCGTTCGACGGCAACGTCGCACGCGCCGCCGCGGTGATCGGTCTGGAGAACGGCACGATCTCCGAAGGCAGCATCGAAGCCCAAGGGTATACGTATAACCAGGCACTGGATTTCCTCAACAACACTTTCAACAGCCCCGCTGACGCGGGCAGCTATGGCGTCGATGGCTTTCAACACATCGACACCTGGTTGGGCGGCCTGGCGGAGGTGCACGTCACCGGGGGCATTCTGGGTGAAACCTTCGACACGGTGTTTGTCGACCAGATCAGCCGACTGATGAACGGCGACCGCTTTTACTACCTCTATCGCCTGGACCAGTTGCAGATGGGCGAGGGCATCGTCAATGAACAGTTCAAGGACATCGTCGAGCGCAACACCGGCGCCGAGCACCTCAATGGCAGCGTTTTTGCCTATGCCGACAAGTACTACGATTTGGCGCAGAACGAGGTCGCCAATGCCAAGACCGAGCACAAGTACGCCGATGCGATCAAGGCTTACGAGGATGCTCATCCCCTCTACGCCGCCGATGGCATCACGGTGATTGGTCATCAGTCGCTGGGCGTTTATTCAACTCGGGGCAATGCCACCACCAACAACGGCGACATCGTGACCGTCAATGGCGTGCAGTACATCCGTGACTTCCGTGTCGAAGACAGCGCCGCGACCTCTGGCACCACGGCGATCAACGGAGGGGGAAATCTCGACGGCACGCTGAACAGCGGTGCCGAGTCCCACGAGGTGATAGTGGCCAGCGACAGTAACGACCTGATTTACGCCTGGGGCGGTGACGATACGGTCTATGGCGAAGGCGGCAACGACATAATCTACGGGGGCAACGGTATCGACCGCCTGTACGGCGGAGATGGCAACGACCGCATCTACGGCGGCGATGGCGGCGATCTGCTGGATGGCGGCGCCGGTGACGACTACGTGAGCGGCGAACAATCCGCCACGGCAGCGGCAGGCATCGACCAGATCATTGGCGGCGAAGGCAACGACATCCTGCACAGCGGTGTGGGCATCGACAAGCTGTCGGGCGAATCGGGTGACGACTTCCTGTTCGGCGAAGGCGATACCGATGCCTTCACCCACGGTGGCGATGGCAACGACATCCTTGACGGCGGTGCCGGTGGTGATCTGCTGTGGGGGGACGGCGGTGACGACCTGATCATCGCCGGCGACGACCAGGATATTTCGGGCGGCCTCGATGGCGACGATATCTTGCGCCCGGGGGCCTTCTCCCAAGCCATGGGCGGTGGGCCGGACGAAGTACTGGGTGGCGACGGCAAGACCGACCTGGGCAACGATGGCAAGGGCATTGGATTCGACTTGATCGACTTCAGCGACCATGCCAAGGCCCCCCAAGGTCTCACGATCGATTTCTCGACCCAACAAAACCCGGCGGTGGCCATCGACTTGACCACTCCGTTCCCTGCGTGGGTCGGCATTGAAGGGGTCATTGCCAGCCAGAACAACGACACCATCCTGGGTGATGCGAGCGGCAACTGGCTGATCGGCGGCAGCGGCAATGACAAGCTGGTTGGCGGCATTGGCAACGACGTGATCGTCGGTGACGGCATCCGTCTGGACAGCCTGATCGGCACCTACGCCGGTGGTTACGACAATTATCAGGACGGCGCCAATTACCGTGCTGCCGGATTTATCGGCACCAACGGCCTGCTGGATGCGGTGGGGCCTGGCTACGACAAGCACTTCACCGAGATGCTGAAGTCGGCCACTTTCGAGAATCTGGAGTTAGGCGGTAGCCAAGTCACCCGTTTGTGGCGCAATGGGGTTGCGAGTACCAATCCTGCCGATCTCGCCGATAGCGTCACGGTCGGTGACGGTGGCACGGCAGGCGTGTCGGACATGGCAATGTTTACGGGCAACCGGTCGGAATACACGATTCAGAGGATCAACTTTCTGACCCAGCATCAGGGGCTCATCACCGCCTTCAAGATCACCGACAGCGTGGCGGGCCGCGATGGCAGCGACATTGTGGTTGGTGTGGAGAAACTGGGCTTCGCCGACCGCACGGTCAACCTGAGCATCACCAATCATCTGCCGACCGGTAATGTGGTGCTGTCGGGCTATGCCACTTCGCCGACCACGCCAAGTCGTCCGGTGCCGGCCCAATACCGGCTGACCGCGAACACCTCGGCCATCCAGGACGCCGACGGCTTGCCTGGGCCAAGCGGGTTTTCCTATCAGTGGCAAGCGCTGGTGGGAGCGACCTGGTTGAGTATCACCGGGGCGAATGCGTCAACCTTTGCGCCCACATCGGCGCATTTCGGCCAGCAACTGCGGGTGATCACCACGTACACCGATGACAGCGGCTCGGTGGAACAGCTGACGTCGGCCCCGTCGGAGGCAGTCGGGCGCTTGATCGAGGGCACCAACTTCTTCAACAACACGCTCAATGGCACCAACTTTCAGGACATCCTGATGGGCTACTCGGGCAATGACATCCTTAACGGTGGCTTGGGCTCCGACGTGCTGGACGGCGGCACGGGCAGCGACACAATGCGCGGCAATACCGGCAACGATGTCTATATGGTCGATGCCAATGGTGATGTGGTTCAGGAGAATCTGAACGAGGGCACCGATACGGTCATGTCGTCGGTCAGCTACACCCTGGGCGCCAACGTTGAAAACCTGACCTTGCTGGGGGCGAACAACATCAACGGCACCGGTAACGCGCTGGACAACGTTATCAATGGCAACAGCGGCAACAACCAGCTCACTGGCTTGACGGGTAATGACACGGTGTTCGGGGACGCGGGCAACGATACGCTTCTGGCCTCCTTGAACGATGGCAACGACCACTATGACGGTGGTGCGGATGTCGACACCTATGATTTGTCGGCCACATCGGCGGCAGCCACGGTGGACTTGCAGGCCGGCACGTCAACCAGCACCCAGACCGGAAACGACTCACTAACTGGCATCGAAAACGTCACCGGCGGATCGGGCAACGATCAGATCCAGGGCGATGGCGTCAGCAACCTGTTGCAAGGCCAGGGCGGCAATGACTGGATGGACGGTGGCAGCGGTGACGACACCCTGGTGGGTGGACAAGGCCTAGACAGCTTGTTCGGTGGCCTAGGCAATGACACCTTCCAGGCATCGGTCAATGATGGCAATGACAGCTACGACGGCGGTGGCGACACCGATACCTATGACTTGTCAGGCACATCGGCCAACGCCACGGTCAACCTGTCCACCAACTCGGCCAGCAGCTCGCAAACCGGTAGTGACACCTTGATCAGCGTCGAAAATGTCATCGGCAGCAGCGGCACTAACACCCTGACCGGTGACAACGCCAATAACGCACTGACCGGGCAGGGCGGTATCGACACCTTGAGTGGCGGCGGTGGTGCCGACACGCTGGCGGGTAATGGCAACCGCGATACGTTGACCGGCGGTGCAGGGGCGGACATGTTTGTGTTCAGCTCGATCAATGACTCGGGAACGTCGGCCGCAAGCCGTGACGTGATTACGGACTTCTCGCACGGAACCGACCATATCGATCTCACCCTGATCGATGCCCGGACCTCCGGCGCAGGTTCCGCCGGTAATCAGGACTTCACCTTCCTCGGCGAGTGGAACGGCGCCGGCAACGAGTTCAACAACCAGGCGCAATTGAAGTACCACTTCGTCAACGTCGGCGGGGTCGATCACACGTATGTGGAGGGCAATGTAAACAACGGTAATGGCGCCGATTTCCAAATTGACCTGGTCGGGCATGTGGCCCTCACGGCGAGCGATTTCGTCGGCGTGGTATAGGTTGGCAGCGTAAAAAGGGCGCTCCTTTTCATTAAGGGGCGCCCTGTGTTTTTTTGCAGAAACGGACGCGCGCTAGACCACAGCGCCAAACAAGTGCCCCACCAATGCCGTAACCGCCATGGCCAACGCGCCCCAAAAGGTCACCCGCCAGGCGCCGGTGATGACCTTGGCGCCGCCGGCCCTGGCGGCGACGGCACCCAGTGCCCCGAGAAACACCAATGACATGCCCGATATCCAGGGCACCACGCTGTGCTCCGGCGCGACAAACGTCACCGCCAGGGGCAAGGCGGCACCCACCACGAAACTGGCGGCGGAGGCCAGGGCCGCCTGCAAGGGTTTGGCGGTAAGGGTGGCGCTGATACCCAGTTCGTCCCGGGCGTGCGAACCCAACGCATCATGGGCCATCAATTGATCGGCCACCTGATGCGCCAGTTCGGGTGATACGCCACGGTGCATGTAGATGTTGGCGAGCTCGATGTGTTCGGCTTTCGGGTCACTGGCCAGCTCGGCCCGTTCGCGGGACAAGTCGGCGCGCTCGGTATCGGCCTGGGAGTGCACGGAGATGTATTCGCCGGCGGCCATCGACATGGCGCCGGCCATCAGCCCCGCCATGCCTGTGACCAGCAACGTGGCGTGGCTGGCGTTGGCCGCGGCGACGCCAATCAGCAGGCTGGCGGTGGAGACAATTCCGTCGTTGGCCCCAAGGACGGCGGCGCGCAGCCAGCCGATACGATCACTGCGGTGGGATTCGGTGTGCCTGTGCATGAATTTCATGGTTGTGTGCGACTCACTGTCATTAGGCGGTTCACATTGGACGGGTTTCAATCTGCGCCTGCAACTGGCCGCCGACAATGGATATTTCCTTGAAGTGTTGGCCGTCGCGCAGCACGAAAAGCGCGTCCATCCGGCGTTCCTGTGCCAGACGTGGCCCTTCGGTTTCACCCAGCACCATCAGCGCCGTGGCCCAGGCATCGGCGAGCATGCACGAAGCAGCCACCACGGTGACGGCGGCGAGCGGGTTGCACAGCGGCGCGCCGGTGGCCGGGTTCATGGTATGAGCATAGGCTTGACCGGCCACGTCGACCCACTGTCGGTAGTCCCCAGAGGTCGCGATCGCGGCGTCGCCAAGTTCCATGACGCCCATGACTGCACGCACACCGCGGTCAGGCTTTTCCACCGCTACGGTCCAGCACTGGCCATCGGGTTTGACGCCCCGGGCGCGCATCTCGCCATCGATGCCGACCAGGTAGCGGGTGATGCCAAAACCTTCCAGGCAACGGGCCAACTCATCGACGCCAAACCCCTTGGCGATGCCATTCAAATCAAGGTGCAGCGGCGCGCGTTTGCGCACTTGATAGCGTAACGGGTCGACCACCAACGCGGCGCTAGCTGACAGCCGGGTGCGCGGCGGCATCGTCGCGAGCGCCTGTTTTCTAACGGTCGGTTCTTCGGGGCCGAACCCCCAGGCATTCACCAGATCACCGACGGCAATGTCGAAGGCGCCGCCGGATTGCTGACTGACACGCAGTGCCGCTGACAGCACCGTTGCCAGTTCCTGGGGCACCAAAATCCATTGCTGCTCGGGGGCGGCATTGAGGCGGTTGAGGTCCGAGTCGGGTTTCCAGGCGGACATTTGCTGGTCCACCCGGTTCACCGCGCACGCCAAGTGACGACCCACTTCGTCGGTATCGATTCCGGTCCCGGCATAGAACAGGGCGGTGTAGCGGCTGCCCATGGTTTCGCCGTTCAGGCTGTAGCGCTGCAACTCAGTAGACGTCTTCACGGTAGCGTCCTTGTGCCTTGAGGGTCAGCACCGTCAGGTTGAGAGGTGCCAACACCTCATCGAGGGCGTGCATCACGCCTTTGGCCATTTCGCGACTGCCACACACCAGCACCTGGGCGCCTTTTTCAATCAGTCGACGCAGGGCCTGGGCATCTCCGATCAGCCGGTCTTGCACATAGCAGCGGTCTTGAACCTGAGAAAAGGCGGCGCGCAATGCCGTCAGGCGCCGGTCGGCCAGGTACTGCTTGAGTTGCGGCTCGTAGAGGAAGTCCGAGGCCGGGTTGCGCCCGCCCCAATACAAGTGCATCGGGTGGTGGGCCGTGTTGTTGCGGATAAAACCGGCCAATGGACCGATGCCGGTACCGGCACCGATCAAGATCACCGGGTGCGTGCCCGACGCCGGGCGAAAGTGCGGGTTAGGCTGGATAAACGCTTCGATCGATGCTCCGACGTCCAGGCCATGAAGAAATTCCGAGCACACGCCGCCGTTGTGTTTGCGCACGCAGATTTCTAGCACGCCGTCCTGCGAACCGCTGGCCAGCGAGTAGAAACGAGGGATTGGACTGCCCGGAGGCACAATCCCGACCAGGTCACCGGCCAGGAAGTCCGGCAGCGCATCGGGTGCCTTGAAGCGCAAGACGTGGGTCGGTGCGTTCACCTGTTCGCCATAGACGATGCGCTCTGTCAGCAGCAATGGATGGGTCTGTGGCCGCTGCGGGGCATGGACCAGTGTCAGGTCATGTTTGAGCACGTCGCCCAGGGCGTGGCCCCAACGTGCAAATTCCTGAGAGGATTGGCGGTTGACGGTTTCCAGCCCCAATAACGGCGAGCCACCGGCCTGCAACATCGCGTCCTGCACTTGATAGGCGAACTGACAGAACTGCGCAAATTGGCGGTCACCAAAGCCCAGCACGGCGAAGGGCAGGCCGGGCTTGAGACTGGTTTTGGCCAGCCGCGCCATAAACTGCGAAGCCGAGGCTGGCGCGTCGCCGTCACCGTGGGTCGCGGTGAGGATGATCACGCGTTGGGCGCTGCGGTAGTCGTTGGCGTATTGATTCATCGCCGCGCTATGCACTCGGTGTCCGGCCAGGTGCAAGGCGTCATGCAAGGTCTTGGCAAAGCCCCAGGTGCTGTTGTTTTCACTGCCCACCAGAATCACGCTGTCGGCAGAGTGGGCAGGGCTGTTGTGGCGGATGTTCGGGCTCGCCTTGCGCCGGCGCCACCACAACAGGAGGCCGGTGACGCTCATCAACGGCACACAGAGGGCGCAGAGCCCAAGCGGCAGGCCCAGCCACCATAGGCCTTCACCGGTGTGCAGCTGATAGATCAATTCGTAGAGGTTGTGCATCGAGTCGTGGGCCTGGTAGGACAACAAGGCGCCGCTGGCCTGATCCACGTAGCCGTCGCCCTGGGCGGTGCGCAGGGAAAACACGTCCTTCGGGTTGCCGGGACTGGGGTAGACCAGCTCGCGCAGGTCATTCAGGTCGGTGGCCTGCAAGGCTTGCAGGCTCGCCACTGGCAAGGCCGGCCCGACACTGACGTGAACGGGGAAGGCGGGTTCATTCTGACTGCCGTCGGCGATAAATCCGAAGGTGGTGGCAGACATATACAGCCCGCTCAAGGCCGACAGCAGCAGCCCGAGCAAGGCCAGTCGCCCGACTTCAGCATGCCAGCGCTGGTTGAAGGTGCCGCGCAGTGGCCGCAGCAGGTTGCGCCAGCCACCCAGGCGCCGGACCAGCAACAGCGCTCCGGACACTGACAGCATCAGCATGAACAACGCGCCGACACCCGACACCCAATGGCCCGGTGTGCCAAGGAACATCGAGCGGTGCAGCTCTTTCACCCAGCGCGTGAACGCGGAGGGAGCATAAGGCGCGAGGCCTTCGCCAGTCAGTGGGTCGACCGTTTCAGCCCCGGCCTGACCGTTCTGGTTGTAGTAGACGATGACCGTCCCGGACGCTGTGCGCTGGATCTGCTCCACGCCCGGGAAGTGATTGGCCACACGCCCGGCCAATTGAGCGACGGTGAGTTGTCCGGCCGCGGTGGGGGTGCTGCGCAAGCGTTCCAGCGCCGGGTCGACCGACAGGATCGCGCCGCTGATGGCCAACAGCATGACCAACAGGGCGGCGATCAGGCCGGACAGGGAATGGGACTGGCGAAGCATGTTAAGCCTCCAGAAAGGGCAGGTGCTACAAATCGTAAGTAAAGGACTCGACATAGGTGCTGCCGGTCGCCGGCTGGCCTGCGCCCTTGGACGTCAGGGGCACGCTGACATCGGCGCGGGCGTCACGTTTGTCCTCGACGGCACTGTCGATGCGGATCTGATACCCGGCATCGATCAGGGTGTCTGCCAGTTCGACGCTGACTTTGAGCGTGCGCCCACTGCCGACACTGGCGCCGCTGACGCCGTCAAACTCGCTCGGGTTCATCCCGCTGCCACGGGCCCAGTCGCTCAGGTGCTTGTAGTACTTGGCCTTCTTGCCGGCCACCCACAGGGTTTTCTGGTATTGGCCGTTGGCGTCGGTCACGTAGATCGCCAGGTAGGCATCATTGCCGCTGTAGTTCTTGAGCTGGGTGGTCAGGGTAACTTCCCGGGCCTGGGCCAACCCCGGCAAGGCAATGGCGCCGGCGAGACAGGTGGCTGCGATGATCTTTTTCATGAGGGTGTCCTTTTGATCGTTAGGTCGAGAGCCTGGACCTGCTTGCTGACAGCAACCTGAATCACAGGAAAAACTCATCGACGGGTGAGGCGTCATTCGGTGAGCGGGGTGCCGAGATAATCCCTGGCATCGCCGTCGTCACGGAAATGGATCTCGAGCGTGCGCAGGCGCAGCGAGGCCGGTGAATAGCTGGCTTCGATGGCGTTGCCCTTGCGGTCCAACCCCTTGAGTTCGTAGCAACCGTCGTGGACCTTGATGCGTTGTACGCTCCAGCCGTATTGCCGCTCGACCTGCTGTCGCAAAGCCTCGCGCGGTTGCCAGTCGCTCACCGGGTCGCTGCAGTCGTCGTCTGCCATGACGAAACCGCTAAGCAGCAGGCTCAACAGCGCGGCATGGGCAATAAAACCTGATTTCATGATCTGTCTCCTGCCGAGGTCGGCGTCTGTGGCATACCCTAAGGTGCATTCCTGACAACCAGCTGAATCTTCAGATTCACGTCAGGTAAGGCGATTAAGGTGCGGCACGACAACCACTACAGGAGGTCTCAGATGCGGGTTTTATTGGTCGAGGACTCCCCAGGGCTGGGGGAAGCGGTGCGCGAACAGATCGCCGATGACGGTCACGCCGTCGATTGGGTGCAGCGCCTGGACCATGCGCGCAACAGCGTGCGCACCACGCCTTACGACCTGATCCTGCTGGACTTGATGTTGCCGGACGGTCGCGGGCTGGATTTCTTGCGTCAGCAGCGCTCTGCGGGGGACGTGACCCCGGTGATTATCCTGACGGCCCAGGATCAGATTTCCGATCGCATCGCCGGCCTCAATGCCGGGGCCGACGATTACCTGTTCAAGCCGTTCGACCTGTTTGAACTCTCGGCCCGTGTGGCGGCGGTGGCCCGACGTTACAGCGGCAACCCCAATCCGCAGATCAGACTTGGTGATTTGCAGGTCGACATGAGCGCCCGCACTGTGCAGCGTGCCGGCGGCACCGTGGACCTGACGGCCCGTGAATGGGCGCTGTTCGAAGCGTTCGTGCAGCGCCCCAGCGCGTTGTTGTCCAAGTCGCAGCTCGAAGAGCGGCTGTATGCCTTCGGTGCCGAAATCGAGAGCAATACCATCGAGGTGTACATCAGCCGTCTGCGTAAAAAACTGGGGCGCGATCTGATTGAAACCGTGCGCGGTATGGGCTACCGGTTGGCGGCCGCATGAAGTCTTCTTCGAGCCTGCAGAAACGCCTCGGCCTGGGGCTGACCCTAGGTATGACCTTACTGTGGCTGGGCGCGACCGTTGGCGCCTGGCTGGTGGTGCAACATGAATTGAACGAGGCGTTCGACAGTGCGCTGGAAGAGACCGCGCAACGGATCTTGCCGCTGGCCGTGCTGGAAATTAGCAACCGGGAGGAACCCCGTGAAGCGCAGCACGTTGCGACGTTGAAAATGCACAAGGAATACCTGACGTACCTGGTGCGCGATGCCAGCGGCAAGATCCTGATGCAGTCCCACGACGCCAACCCGAAGATCTTCAGTAAGCAGCCGACCGAGGGATTTTCCACCTCTGAAAAGTACCGCTTGTATGGCGCCAGTGCGTTACGCGAAACGCTGTTCATTGAGATCGCCGAGCCGCTGGGTCATCGCCGTGAAGCCGCGCGGGAGGCTTTGCTTGCCTTGTTGTTGCCGCTGTTGGCGCTGATTCCCGTCAGCCTGTTGGGCACCTGGTTGTTCGTGCGGATCAGCCTGCGCAGTGTGTTGGCGTATCGTCGGGCGGTCGAGGCGCGTGGGGTGGGGGATCTGTCGCCGATCAAGGTGGCTCGCCTGCCGGCAGAAATCGATCCATTGGCCGAGGCGGTCAACCATTTGCTGGAGCGCTTACGCAAGGCCCTGGAAGCGGAGCGCAGCTTTACCGCCAACAGCGCCCATGAACTGCGCACGCCACTGGCCGCGACCCTGGCGCAGATCCAGCGGTTACACCACGAGGTGCCCGAAGGCCCGTTGCGGTTACGCTCGGCTAAAATCGAAAACTCGTTGCGCGAACTGGCGCGGCTCTCGGAAAAACTCATGCAATTGGCCAAGGCCGAGGGGGGCGGGCTGCTGTCCGAAACACCCCAGGACCTTATTCCGTTGCTAGCCCATGTGGTCGACGAGTGGAACCACAGTAGCGGGCACCGGATCGAGTTGCACCTGCCAACCCGGACGAGCCTGTACTCGACGATTGACCCGGACGCCTTTGCCATCCTATTGCGCAACCTGATCGAGAACGCTCTCAAATATGGCGCCGCGGATCAACCGGTCGAAGTCAGCCTAAGTGACCAGGCGCTGCTGCGGGTGGTCAATGGTGGCCCGCCGGTACCCGATGCGGTGTTGCAGCGGCTAACCGAGCGCTTTGTGCGGGGGCACAGCGAAACCAGCGGTTCAGGGTTGGGATTGGCGATTGCACAAACCATAGCGCAGGGCGTCAATGGGAAAATGCGGCTGATATCGCCGGCGACTGGGCGAACGCAAGGATTCGAAGTCTGCGTCTGGTTTGCGCTTGCCTCAACTGCCGACGATTGAGGGTGGTGCCGGACAGTAGCTATCCGTTGTGTGATATGCCGCAGCTGCGAGCCGAACCAAATCCACATTTGCTGACGTGCCGATAAATTTCAGATTTAACGTAGGTGCGCACATTTCAATTTTGGCGAAGCGTTTTTACACACTCTGGGCCGAAAGCTGTCCGTTGAAGACATCCACATCCCCAGGTGTGTCGAGGTCGAACTTCAATGAGTCATGAGCCGCAGTGTTCCGCTTTGATTGCCTGCAATGTTCCTCAGAACGGCCGCTAACGGGCAAAAGCGGTCGTTCACGGGAGGCAGCTATCGACCCACAGCAGTAATCTGAACCGCATTGATCTAAAGCAATGCCTCCTGCCCATCCTAAAATCGTGATGGCAGTTCATTTCCGGCCTGGGCATCCGAAAAGACCTCATCTGGATCTGCCTGACACCAATATCTGAAAAGTAGGCGAGGCTCGATATTTCCGAAATATTGATCCACGATGCTCTCGGGGCGCACGACCCATCTAGGTTCTGGCCATTGCTGGGCTAAAACACCTAATGGTTTGCCAGATGAATAAACAACCCAAGTGGCCTTGCCTCCACTGATACGAGGTAGGTAGTCCATATCTTGTATCACTTCGATCAAGGTACGCAGTGTTGCTGATTGATCGAGTGTGACCGATATTGCATGACTTTCCAGATCATCTCCCGCATGAACGCTATCTCGATCAATGGCAACTACCAACATGACTGCTCCTTTTAGTGGTGTGCTTTCACCAGATCGATCAGCGTAGAGACATCAGCGGCTAACTGTCGAGTGCGCTTCTAGCCGAAACCTGCCGTACCAGGCTACCGTTTTCGGCCAGTAGCAGACACTCAGAAAGCGTCCTGAACGATCAGGTTCTCATGTAATGAAATCATCCAGCTGTCGTACCATCCGCACATCAACAAAACGGAGGTTGATATGGGAGATGGTCAGGGCAAACGAGTCGTTGTCATTGGTGCAGGCATCGTTGGCGCGTCATTGGCGTATCACTTGGCAGGTAAAGGCGCGAATGTCACTTTGGTAGAAGCTGAAGATATAGCTTCGGGAGTGACTGGCAGCTCATTCGCTTGGCTCAATGCCTCACACCCCGAACCCGACCCAATCGCGCAACTGCGCGGTTCTGCCATCAAGGAGTACCGCCGACTCGAAACCCAGCTGCCAGGTCTGGAGATAAGATGGACAGGCGCCTTGTCTTACAGCGTGATGGCGATTGAAGCGCTGCCAACCTCAGGTCACCAAGCTTCGGCAAACCTGGTGTCTCGATCGCAGATTCTCGACTTGGAACCAAATCTCAAGAACCCTCCCCAGTCTGCTCTTTATGCGGCTAAAGAAGGAGCGCTGGACGCAGTAGCAGCTACGCATGCGTTGATCGCAGGTGCCCAGGCGCATGGGGCGAAGATTCTCACTCGGACGCGAGTGCTCGGTTTTGTAAGCCAGAGTGCAAGGATGACTGGAGTCGAAACTACAATAGGCATCCTCGATGCCGATATTGTCGTACTGGCAGCCGGGACAGGCATCACGAAGCTGGCAGACATGCTTGGAGTGTCCCTGCCAATAGAGGCATCTCCCGCCATTTTCATCCGTTACAAGTCACAACCCAACCTCGTGCACACCCTCATCTCCAGCCCTGAAATGGAAGTGAGGCAAAGTTCGGATGGTGCGTTGCTGGCGGCAGAAGATTACCTGGACGACGCCATGGAAAATCAGCCGGCAGCGATAGCGCTTCGAACTGCCAAGACAATCCAGAACGAACTCCATGGTGTTGTTTCCATAGATCCGGAACGGGCTTGTGTCGGACTCAGGCCCATGCCTGCCGATGGCATCCCCATCATCGGTTATCTACCCAAAGTGGGTGGCGTCTACGTTTGTGCAATGCATCCTGGAATTACTTTGGCGGCGACCGTGGGACGTCTGGCCAGCGAGGAGATCATCGATGACAAGGTGTCCAGTGTCCTTTGCGCATGCCGGCCCGATCGATTTTTGCAAGCGGAGGGAATTCTCTTGTGAGGCAGAAATCGGCCAATGAGCAAACGCTCGGAAACGACTCCTATCGGCCAGAAGCAGACATACCAAGGGCTCGAAAATATCTGACGTGATTCTTGAGCCCAGCCCGACGAATGGGAAGGTCAAAAAATGATATTAAATTGACATATTGGCGATTGCGGAGTAACGGTTGTTGCTGATCTACAGGGAGCGTAGACGTGGCCTTGGATCAACACCGTATCTGAGGATTGCAAAATGGCAAAGCAAAAAGCAGCTGTTTTGGAAGCAGTTTCATTAACCGCACCAGATTCTCCTCGTCCACGCCTACACAAACTGATAATTAAAAACTTCAGATCTATCGGCTCCGAACCTGTCGAAATAGAACTTGACGACATAGTTGTACTAGTTGGTGCCAACAACGCTGGAAAAAGTAGCCTTCTGAAGGCTTATGAAACAGTTATGTCACACGGCTCTAATGATGGGAAGTTGACCATCCAAGACTTTCCGAGCGGCATGGTTAATATAGATAAACTTCCAAACATTGAACTGCAAACGATAGTTTTTGATAAGGCCCCAGGAGATCGGTGGCTAGGATTACTGCCAAACAACGAATATTTAGTTCGGGAACAGTGGACCTGGGAAAATCCGGGCAAAGATCCTATTCGCCAAGGATGGGACGTCCAAAAAGGAAGTTGGGATAAACAAGTGCCTTGGGGAGCGCCTAATATAGCAAATTCCAAAAGGCCCAGACCTCATAGAATTGATGCTTTTGCTTCCCCAGATGACCAAGCCACTGAAATCTCAAAACTCATAACGTCATTACTAAAAGACAAATTAATAAAAATAAAAAGCGACCCTGAGCAAGAAAAGTCCGACTACGAACTAGTAATTGAAAAAATCAAAGACTTGCAAACAAAAGCAGTCGCAGCGACAGATAAAGAAGTCAAAGTAATTGAAGCTGAGATCTCCAAATATCTAGACAAGTTATTCCCTAACCATCATGTAATGTTTGACGCCAAACCTGAAATGGACATCGAAAAGGCTTATACGCCCTTTAAGGCCACTACAGATCTGTTAATGGGGCCAAAGGATGGATACTTATCGGGAATCGCAAATCAGGGAAGCGGAGCCCGGCGAACACTGCTATGGGCGGCATTAAAGTATCTATCAGAAGTAAATGACGGCGAAGGGACTCGGCCACACGTTTTGCTTATGGATGAGCCAGAGATATGCTTGCACCCTTCGGCTATTCGTGAGGCACGCGCTGTACTTTACGACCTACCTCAAAGCGGTAATTGGCAGGTAATGATTACGTCTCATTCGCCAATATTTATCGATCTATCTCGAGATAATACGACAATAGTTAGGGTGTTCCGTGGCGAGAATGAAAACGTGGAAAGCACCACATTATTTCGCCCGGAGCGAGCAAAGCTGGATATTGACGACAAGAAAAATCTGAAGTTGCTCAATATCTGCGACCCTTACCTTAATGAGTTCTTTTTTGGTGGCCGGCAAGTGATTGTTGAAGGTGACACCGAATATACAGCGTTCTCTATAATAAGAGACATGTATATCGACGAGTACAAAGATGTGCAAGTCATCCGCGCTCGCGGCAAGGGTATTATCCCTTCAGTCGCAAAGGTTTTGCTTCAGTTCTCTAAGCAGTTCACTATTCTACACGACACTGATGCACCCGAGACAGCCAAAGGGAAAGCCAACCCTGCTTGGGGGATGAATAAAACTATCCAATCGGTATTTGATCTGGAGCACGCTCAGGGAAAAATTCGGCTGGTTGCTTGTAAAACATGTTTTGAAACAGCACTTTTTGGAACTGAAGAAAAAGACGAAAAGCCGTATCGAGCGTTCCTAAAAATTCAAAACGACCCCGAAGCCGCGGCCAAAGTTAAGGAGCTTTTGGATTTTCTCTTAGATCATCGCAAACCGAAGCCAGAAAATTGCATTGAATGGAAAAAAGTTGAAGACTTAGTAGCGTAAAGTACTCGCCCCCTACGCATCAACTAACTTGATGCGTAGGGGTAGTGACGCGAGTTCATACTGCCTTCGACTGGCAGCAATTGGCCGATAGCGGCCTTAATGACCTGTTCATTGAATTCCGCCCTATGTTCAATCGGCCCCCACACCTGGCCCTGGTATGGGAGCCTTTTTTTGTGGCCGTGGAAGCCGGTCCGCCCAGGGCTGGTCTACCATTCCTTGGCTGTCTGGCTACTGACGTGCATCTGAGTTGTCTTAAAATGCGTGATCCTACAGCCCGATTTCTTTCCGCAAGATCG